>Ga0182739_1000864_pt1 | contig 34483 bp, 36 predicted proteins | sample eDN5th30CBELigBY_FD_128873 | JGI IMG/M metagenome (GOLD analysis project Ga0182739, IMG submission 128873) | Enriched backyard soil microbial communities from Emeryville, California, USA - eDNA 5th pass 30_C BE-Lig BY (version 2) (version 2) | ecosystem: Environmental > Terrestrial > Soil >... | reverse complement strand
CGGTTGAGCCGCTTGCTGGCCTTCAGGCCCACGCCCAGCAGCGCCATGCCCCACACCAGGCCGAACAACGTCCAGCCCCAGGGGCCGCGCAGCGCGCCCAGCGCGAACGGCGTATAGGTGCCGGCGATCAGGAGGTAGATGGCGGAATGGTCCAGCACGTTGAAGAACTGCTTGGCGCGGCTGCGGGGCAGGGCGTGATAGATGGTGGACGCCAGGTACAGCAGGCACATGGACGCGGCGAAGACCGCGGCGCCCGCGATGAAGGCGGCGTCGCCCTGGCGCACCGCCGCGACGATCAGGATGGGGGCCGAGGCCATGGCGGCGGCCGCGCCGACGCCATGGCTGATGGTATTGGCGATCTCTTCGCCTAGGGTCTGGGGTCTGTCGTCGGGAAACATGAATGCGTCTTGGTTGGCCGGAAGCTTCCACCTTAGGCGCTTTGCCCTCCCGCCTCAAGGCCGTCGCGGCGGTTTGCGCGCGCGATGCGCCGCCGATTTGATCTTGTGCAAACCGGGGGCGGTTCGCGGGCGCTTGCGGGCCCGATAAGGGCGTTACGGTGTGATACAGTCTTTGGCGGTGTCCTGCTCAATGGGTGTACTGGCCGAGGCCTCGAATGGCGCGCAGTTTTACCAGCCTGATTTTCAAAACCGCGAAGAAACTCGGCAGGCTGCAACGCGCGGCGCTGCGCGCGGCGGCTCCGCAGGCCGCCAAGCGGCGCAGCGCCACCCGGCGCAAGGCCACCGTCGCCGCCCGGCAGGCGGCCAAGTCCGCCAAGTCCGCCGCGTCCTCCCTGGGCGACGGCCGCTGGGAAACCGCCCGGCAGTTTTCCGGCAGCCGCGGCCAGCGCCTCGCTTTCTCCCGCTATACGCCCGCTTCCGGCCCTCGCGCCGGCATGCCGCTGGTGGTCATGCTGCACGGTTGCCGGCAGACTTCCCAGGCTTTCGCCCGCGGCTCCCGCATGAACCAGTGGGCCGACGCCGGCGGCTTCATGGTGCTGTACCCGCAGCAGTCGCTCGCGCGCCAGGTGCAGCGCTGCTGGCGCTGGTTCCAGCCGGACGACGCGCATGGCGGCGCGGAGGCGGACCTCATCGCCGAACTGATCCGGGCCGAGTCGGCCCGCTTCCAGCTGGACCCCGAGCGGATCTATGTCGCGGGCCTGTCGGCGGGCGCCGGCATGGCGGCGCTGGTGGCCTTGCGCCATCCCGCGCTGGTCGCCGCCGTGGCCATGCATTCGGGCCCGGTGGTGGGCGATGCCCACAATGCGGCCAGCGGCATCGGCATCATGCGCCGCGGCACGCTCAAGCCGCTGTTGCCGCTGCTGGAGCGCGTGTCGGATCCCGCCGTCTTCCGCCTCGGCATGCCCGCCTTGATCCTGCAGGGCCAGCTCGATCCGGCGGTGGCGCCGCGCAACGCGCGCCAGTTGTTCGATCAATTCCGCGCGCTCAACGCGCTGCCGCCCGAAAGCACACCGATCGAGCACGTGCTGGGCCTGGGCACCGAGAAAGCCTATCGCCGCGTGGACATGCTGCGCGGCCAGAACACCGTGCTGCGCCTGTGCGAGATCACGCGGCTGGAGCACGCCTGGAGCGGGGGCGACGCGTCGATCCGCTACCATGCGCGCGGCGGGCCCGACGCCTCGGCGCTGATCTGGCGCTTCTTCCAGGGGCAGCGCCGGTCCGCCGGCTGAGCGGCGCGCGCGGCGTCGGGAACGGGGTATGCTCGACGGACCGACGCGCCTCGCGCCGGCCCCATGTATCCTAGGGAATCATCGTCATGCCCCTGTCCATGCACCAGGCCAGCGCGCCTGTCTTCATCCGCGGCCTCACCGTCCTGTCCACCTTGCTGGAGAAAGCCGCCGCCCACGCCGCCGCGGCGGGCACCGATCCGGCCGAACTCATCAATGCGCGCCTCGCGCCGGACATGTATCCGCTGTCCGGCCAGGTGCAGCGCGCCAGCGACGCCTCCAAGTTCGCGGTGCAGCGCCTCTCGCGCGTGGAGGCGCCCCGGTTTCCGGACGAGGAAACCACGTTCGAGCAACTGCAGGAGCGCATCGCCGCGACGATCGCCTACCTGCGCGACGTGCCGGCGGACAGGCTGGACGGCGCCGAAAGCCGCAAGGTCAGCCTGGCCTTCGGCGACTTCAAGGCGGAGTTCCGCGGCGACGACTACCTGCTGACCTTCGCGCTGCCCAACTTCTATTTCCACGTCACGACGGCCTACGGCATCCTGCGGCAGGCCGGCGTGAAGATCGGCAAGCTCGACTTCCTGGGGCCGTATCCGCAGGCCTAGGACGGCTTCTTGGACGGGTCGCCGCAGCCTTCCATGTCGCCCATGGTGGCCATGTTGCGCTGGATCTCCTCCGGCGTCAGGTCCATCTTGTGCGTGGCGATGGACCAGCGGTGCCCGAAGGGATCCACCACCTGGCCGTAGCGGTCGCCCCAGAACATGTCCGCCACGGGCATCGTCACCTGGGCGCCGGCCGCCACGGCCTGTTTCATGGCGGCGTCCACGTCGTCCACGTACAGGTGCAGCGTGATCGGCGAGCCTTTCAGCGCCTTGGGGCCCAGGCTGCCCCATTCGGGGAAATCGTCCATCAGCATCAGCACCGAATCGCCGATGCGCACGGCCGCGTGCATGATCTTGCCGTTGGGGCCGGGCAGGCGCGCCAGCTCCTCGGCGTTGAAGGCTTTCTTGAAAAAGGCGATGGCGTCCGACGCGCCCTCGCACACGATGTGCGGGGTCAGGGTGTGCATGCCTTGGGGGATGGTTCGGGTTGCAGGGGTGCCCATATCGAGGCTCCTTGTAGTGTTGACAGGCCCTAGTTGCCTACCAGCGTGTTGAATCCCCCGAAGCACATACGCTTGAAATCGAAAACGCCTTCGCAGCAGGTGTCCTTCAGGCGGGGATCCGCCATGACCTTGGCGTTGATGCGGTCCCGCTCCGCCTTGCTGGCATACAGGACCCACGCGAATATGACGGTTTCTCCCTCGCGCGCGCCCGCCGCCGCGCTGAACGAACCGAAGCCTTCGCCGTCGATGTCGTCGGCCACGGCTTCGCGGTAGTCCAGCGCGCCGTGTTCCAGCCAGACCGCCTGGGCCTGCCGCGCCATCTTCTGGTAGGTCTCCAGGTTGGCCTTGGGCACGCTCAAGAGGTAACCGTCTATGTACTTTTCCATCGTTGACTCCTTTGGTCCGCGTTGTTCTATTGCGCTTCGGGACACCCGCGAGCCGCCCGCCGCGCAACCCGGATCTGGCTCCGGTGAGTATCACTGTATCGGGATCGCGCGCACTTTCAGATAGGCGATTGCGACATTATTGAGGGTGGATTGCGACAGCCTGCAGGCGTATGCTTTGCGGGATGAAAAACATCGCGTTCCTGCTGCCCCAAGGGGCCAACATCGCGTCGCTCGAAACCGCCCGGCACGGCTTCCTGGTCGCCAACGACTACCTGGCCGCGCACGGGCGCGAACCCAGGTTCAAGGTGCGCACCCTGGCCTTGACGCGCGAGGTCAAGCTCGATGACGGGCGCATCACCGTGCAGGCCGATACGGTGCTGGCCGACGCCAGCGGCATCGACATCTGCATCGCGCCGCCGCTGCTGGGCTCGGTGTCCGACGCGGTGCTCTCCAACCGCGAACTGATCGAGTGGCTGTCGCGCCATCACCGCGAGGGCGGCGAGGTCGCCAGCCTGTGCATGGGCGCGGCGCTGCTGGCCGCCGGCGGCATCCTGGACGGGCAGCAGGCCGTCGTGCACTGGGTGGCGCAGAACCTCTACGCCAGCCTGTTTCCCAGCGTGCAATGGGTCAGCGACCGCGTCGTCATGGCGGACAACGGCATCTACACCAGCGGCGGCGCGTTTTCGGCCGCCCACCTGGTGCTGCACCTCATCGAGAAGTACACCGACCGCGACACCGCCATCTGGTGCGCCAAGTATTTCCAGCTGGACTGGAGCCGCCAGAGCCAGTTGCCGTTTTCCGTGTTCATGGGGCAGAAGGCGCATGCCGACGAGGTGGTGCGCGCCGTGCAGGACTACATCGAAGGCCGCTACACGGAAAAGATCACGGTCGAGGAACTGGCCGGGCGCCACGCCCTGGGCCGCCGCACCCTGGAGCGGCGGTTCCGCCAGGCCACGGGCAACAGCATCGTCGAATACGTGCAGCGCGTGCGCGTGGAGGCCGCCAAGAAGCGGCTGGAGACCTCGCGCAAGAGCGTGGCGGAAGTCATGTACGAAGTGGGCTACAACGACACCAAGGCCTTTCGCGACATCTTCAACAAATACTGCGGCATGTCGCCGGTGGGCTACCGCGAGCGCTATCACTACCAATAGCGCGCGGGCCCGCGCCGCTTCAGCCCTGGTAGCGGTACACCCGGGTATCGCGCATCATGAAGCCGGCCGATTCGTACAGATGGTGGGCCGAGAGCCGGCCGGGATTGGAGGTCAGGTCCAGCGACCGGACCTTCAACTCGCGGCTCTTGACGATGGCCGCGTGCGTCAGCGCCATCCCCACCCTCAGCCCGCGCGCCTGCTCGTCCACCACCACGTCCTCGATCCAGGCCCGCAGGCCCGTGGGGATGCGGAAATGCACCAGCGTCAGCGTGCCGACGATGCGCCGGTCTTCGCCCATGGTGGCGATGAACAGATGGCAGGCGGGCGAGCGGATGATCTCGTCCAGGGCCTCGCGCGTGAGCGGCGGCGCGGTCCGGGACAGCTGCGGCAGCAGGCGCGCGAACGCCGCGACCAGGGTGTCGTCGGCCCGCGTGGCCAGGACGACTTCGACGTGATTTCCCAAAGGTTTCACCGGGGTCTCCCGCGAAAGCTACCTTGACGTTGTAGCCCACACCCGGTCGGGATACCAAGCGGTGAATTTCATCGCCGCGGCCAGCGCCGCCACCGTCACCACGATCGCGATGGACTGCGGCAGTTGCGGCCGGTAGACCAGCAGCGCGTCGGTCGCCGCCATGACCGCGAACGCCAGCGCCCAGGCCATGGCGATCGCATACTTCATGCGCGCGAAGCGGCGGCTCTTCCAGACGTACTCGGGTTGCTTCTCGCGCGCATACTCCAGCGTGAACGGCCTGCGCAGCGCGATCGACAGCAGCACGATGAACAGCACGCCGGTGTCCACGCGCAGGCGCGTTTCGGCGATCGTCCAGGATTCGGCGTCGACCATCGGCGCGTAGATCGTCAGCCCGGTGAACAGCGCCAGCGTGCCGGTCTCCATCAGCTTCAGGCGGCGTTCGGGGCTGATCCAGTCGCGCAGTACCAGCCCCGCGGAGACGAACGCGCCTGCCGCCAATCCTTCCAGCACGCCGACCGCCCTTTCTATGACGACAAACATGATGAAGGGCGCGAACGCCAGCAGGATGTTCATCTTGATTCCCCGACCTTGAGCGCGCCCCTGCGCGTTTGACGCGTCGCCCTGAGAATCAAGACGCGAACGTATCTATTTCTGCCTGTCCGCCAGGGTGCGGGATATCGCGCCATCCGTCCATCGACCGCCTGGACGGGGGCGAAAGGCCGGGGGCGGACTCCGCCGGGCGGCCGACGGGCGCCGCCGCGTCGGCCGGCCGGCGGGCCGGGATCGGGAAAAAGGCTTCAGCCGCCCGCCGCGTCCGGCAGCTTCGCGATCACCTTGATCTCGAACTGGAAGCCGGACAGCCAGGTCACGCCCACCGCCGTCAGCGTCGGGTGGGGCGCCTCGCCCCAGTACTCCGGCACCACTTCCCAGATCGCCTCGAATTGCGAATGCGGATCGACCATGAAGACCGTGACGTCCACCACGTCGTCAAAGGTGGCGCCGGCTTCGGCAAGAATGGACTGCAGGTGCTCGAACGCGAGCCGGACCTGCGCTTGCAGGTCGGGTTCGGGCGAGCCGTCCTCCCGGCTGCCCACCTGGCCCGACACGAACAGGAATCCGTTGGACCGGATCGCCGGTGAGTAATGGTAGCGTTCATAAAGCGCCCGGCGTGCGGGCGGAAAAACGACGTCGCGAGTTGCCATGAGTGTCCTCCATCAAAGGGCCGTTGCGGCCCGGCATCAACGATGAAGTCACTGTAAGCGGGCCGGCCGGGACCGATAAACGGGCAACTCCACCCATCACTGTTTGTAGAATCCAAACAATCAGCAGACAGGAGACGGGCATGGACCGATTCGATGCGATGCAGGCATTCGCCCGCGTGGTGGAAACCGGCAGCTTCACCAAGGCCGCCGAGACGCTGCACCTGAGCAAGGCCAGCGTCACGCAGCTGATCCAGCAACTGGAGGCGCGGCTGCGGGTGAGGCTGCTGAACCGCACCACCCGGAAGGTGAACGTGACGGCCGACGGCGCCGCCTACTACGAGCGCGTGCTGCGCCTGCTGGCCGACCTGGACGACGCCGAGACCAGCCTGTCGGGCGCCTCGGCGCTTCCGCGCGGGCGCCTGCGGGTGGACGTGCCCAGCCCGCTGGCCCGGCTCGTCCTGGTGCCAGCGCTGCCGGCCTTCCACGCCCGCTATCCCGACATCCAGCTCGACATGGGCGTCAGCGACCGCATCGTCGACCTGATCGGCGAGAACGTGGATTGCGTGGTGCGGGGCGGCGAACTGGCCGACCAGTCGCTGATGGCGCGGCGCGTGGCGGACCTGCGGCTCGGCGTGTACGCGGCGCCCGCCTACCTGGAGCGCGCCGGCACGCCCGCGCATCCGGCCGAGCTGGAAGACACGCACCACCGCATCGTGGGCTTTCTGTGGTCGCGCACGGGTAAGGCGTTTCCCTACGCCATGCGCCGCGGCGCCGAGCGCATCAACGTGCAGGGCCGCCACGTGTTGGCGGTGGACGACGGCAACGCCTACCTGGCGGCCGGCCTGGCGGGGCTGGGCGTGCTGTGGCTGCCGGACTACATGTCCAAGCCCCACGTGGAGAGCGGCGAGCTCGTGCCCCTGTTCGACGGCTGGCGCCTCGATTCGATGCCGATGTACGTGGCGTTCCCGCCGAACCGCCACGTCAGCGCCAAGCTGCGCGTGTTCATCGAGTGGATCACGGAGCTGCTGGGCCAATACGCGCCGGCGCCGGCGCGCGGCTCGGATCGCGCCTGACGCGCGGCCGAGGCGGCGTATCCCCAGTCGCGCAGGAAGCCATCCGCGCCGCCTTCGGGGAAGCGCCGCCGTCGTCAACCATCCTGCCGCCTCGCGCCGCGCAGCAGCTTGCCGGGCAATGCGCCCGTGGCCTCGCCCCGCTCGAATATCGGCTGGCCGTCGACCAGCGTCGCCAGGTAGCCGTCGGCGCGCTGGATCAGCCGGCGTCCGCCGCCGGGCAGGTCGAACACCATCTCGGGGCAATGCACCTTCACCGCGTCGGGGTCGATGAGGTTGACGTCGGCCTTGTAGCCCGGACGCAGCAGGCCGCGGTCCAGCAGGCCGTACACGGCGGCGGTGTCGCGCGTCTGCCGCCGGACCACGTGCTCCAGCTCCAGCAGCGGTCCGCGGCGACGGTCGCGGGTCCAGTGGCTGAGCATGAACGTGGGCATACTCACGTCGCAGATGTAGCCGCAATGCGCGCCGCCGTCGGACAGGCTATTGACCGTGTTGGGGTGCTGCATCAACTGGTGCAGATGGTCCAGGTTCTCGTACGAATAGTTGAAGGAAGGGTAGTAGAGGATGGCCTGGCCGTCGTTCTCCAGCATGAGGTCGTAGACGATCTCCAGCGGCGGGCGGCCGCTGCGGCGCGCCATGGCGGCCACGCTTTCCTCCGGCAGCGGCTCGTAGTCGGGATCGCTGCCCAGGCGGTAGATCTTGTGGAAGCTGCTGAACAGCGTTTCGGCGCGGCGGTCCAGCAGGCCGCGCTGCTCGTTCATGATGCGGTTGCGGGTGTCGGGGTCGCGCAGGCGGGCGAGTTTTTCCGGGAAAGGGAGGGCATGCAGGGCCTGGTAGCCCGGATGCGCGATGAACGGATGCAGCGAGCTCTGCCAGGAAAACAGGATGCCCAGCGGGCGTCCGCTGATGCCCGCCAGCAGCGGCAAGCCTTCCTCGCGCGCGCGGTCCAGGCTGCGCGCGATCTGCTTCCACACGTCGGGCGCGGCGTCGGTCTGCTGCAGGTTGAACAGCACCGGCAGGCGGTTGTGGCGCGCCAGCTGTTCCAGCCACGGCAGCTCGCCCTCCATGGCGGGGTGGTTCGCCGTCATCTGGAAGACGCCGTGGCCGGCTTCCCCCATCACCGATCCCAGCGCGGTGATCTCCTCGCCGGTGGCGAAGGTGCCGGGCGGGTACTTGCGCTCGTCGTACTTGTGCAGGAAGGTGCGCGAGGTGGAGAAGCCCACCGCGCCGGCGTCCAGCGCTTCGCGCACCAGCTCGCGCATGGCGATCAGGTCGGCGGGCGAGGCCTCGTCATGATGGATGGCGCGCTCGCCCATCACGTAGGCGCGCACGGCGCTGTGCGGGATCTGCGCGCCCACGTCCAGCGCCTTGGGGCGGCGGTCCAGCGCGTCGAGATACTCGGGAAAGGTCTCCCATTCCCACTGGATGCCCTCGGACAGCACCGAGCCGGGAATGTCCTCCACGCCCTCCATCACCTTGATCAGCCAATCGCGGCGCTCGGGCTTGACGGGCGCGAAGCCCACGCCGCAATTGCCCATGATGGCGGTGGTGACGCCATGCCACGTGGACGGGCTCAGGTACGGGTCCCAGGTGGCCTGGCCGTCGTAATGGGTATGGATGTCCACCCAGCCCGGCGCGACCAGGCAGCCGTCGGCCCGGATTTCGCGCCGGGCCGCGCCGGCCTTGCCTTCCGCCTGGACGATACGGCCGCCGTCGATGGCGAGATCCGCGGTGCGGCGGGGCTGGCCCGAACCGTCGACGAGGGTGCCGCCGCGTATGACCAGATCATGCATTGCGCTCTCCTTCCTTCTGATTCGAGCGGGTTACTGGAGCACCAGGCCGATGCGCCGGATCACGGCGCCCCAGCGCTCGCTGTCCTTCTGGACGATCTGCGCGAACGCCTTCGGCCCCGCGCCGCTGACTTCGTTGCCCTGCGACACGATGCTCTGCGTCACGTCGGGGCTGTCCAGCGCTTCGCGGAACACCTGAGCCACGCGTTCGGCCAGCGCCGGCGGCATGTCTCCGGGGCCGAAAATGCCTTGCCAGCCGACGATGTCCAGGCCGGGTATGCCTTGTTCCTTGAGCGTGGGCAGGTCCGGCAGCACGCTCAGCCGGCGGTCGGTGGCCGGCCCCAGCAGCTTGACCTTGCCGGCCCGCGCGTTCTCCACGGCGGTGGCCGTGCCGTCGAAATACACCTGCACCTCGCCGGCCAGCAGCGCGCGGCTGGCGTCGGCCGTGCCCTTGTAGGGCACGTGCACGATGTCGATGCCGGTCTGCTGCTTGAGGATCTCGCCGTTCAGGTGCGAGGTGGAGCCCAGGCTGTACGACGCGAAGTTCAGCTTGCCGGGGTGCGCCCGCGCGTAGTCGATCATTTCCGTCGTGGTCGAGAACGGCGCGTCCTTGTTGGCGACCAGCACCGTGGCCGACCGCACCGCCTGCAGGATGGGCGTGAAGTCCTTGACCGGGTCGTAGGGCAGCTTCTTGTACAGATGCGGGTTCTGGGTATGCGTGACGACGATGGTGTAGAGCAGGGTGTAGCCGTCCGGCGTGGCGCGCGCCACTTCCTGCGCGCCGATCATGGTGCCCGCGCCGGGCTTGTTGTCCACGATCACGGGCGCGCCGGTCCGTTGCGTGACCTTCATCGCCAGCATGCGCGCCAGCGCGTCCGACCCGGATCCGGCCGGGAACGGCACCACCAGGCGGATGGGTTTGCCGCCGCCCGGCCAGGGCGGCGCCTGCGGGGTGGGGGCGGCGGCCGCCGAAAGACAGGCCAGGGCGCCCAGCATCGCAGCCCCGCCTTTGCCCAACAACTCCAAGAAACGCTTGCGGTTCATGTTGTCTCCTCCTGGGGATAGGCAATGTCGCGCATTGCTCTGTATCGGGGTTCGCCACAGGGCGGCCGGTGCTGCTTTTTTCGGTCGCGGCAAGTTGTTTTAGTCTTGCCATTGACTGCAATCAAATGCATATTGAGCCGAATCTCAATGAGAAAAATGCATGACCCTCTCGATACGGTCGCTCCAGCACTTCGCGGTGCTCGCGGAGGAAAAGCACTTCTCGCGAGCGGCGCAGCGGCTGCACCTCACGCAGTCCGCGCTGACCCGCAGCATCCAGGCCCTGGAAGCGTCCCTGGGCCTGGTGCTGGTCGACCGCGCCTCCACCGGCGTCGTGCCCACGCAGGCCGGGCTCACGGTGCTGGAACGCGCGCAGCGCATCCTGGGAGAAACCCGCGACCTGCGCCGCGAGGCCGAGCTGATCCGCGGCCACGACACCGGCCGCGTCAGCCTGGGCGTGGGCGTTTTTCCGGCGGCCGGATTCCTGTCGCCGCTGCTGGTGCGCATCGCGCGCGAGCATCCGGGGCTGAGCGTCCACGTGGAAGTCGAGAGTTGGCAGCGGCTGCTGGACAAGCTGTTGCAGGACAAGCTGGATTTCGCGGTGGCGGTCACCCATAGCCTGCCGCCGCCGGACGACTTCGCGGTCCGGCCGCTGCCGCCGCAGCATGGCGGCCTGTTCACCCGGGCCGGTCATCCGCTGCAAGGCGTGGCCAGGCCGCGGCTGCGCGCCGCGCTCGGGCAGTACCGCCTGGCCGCCACCGACCTGCCGCCCCGGGCGCGCGACTATCTGGCCCGCCTCTACCAGGTGGCGCGGCACGACGAACTGCCCATCGCCTTCGAATGCGACAGCGTGGCCGCGCTGCGCGATGTCGCGCTGGGCAGCGACGTGGTGCTCTTCTGCACGCGCGAGGCCATTGCCGCCGAACTGGCGCAGGGCCTGCTCGCGCCGCTGCCGCTGGCCTATCCGGCCACGGGCCAGCTCACCCACAGCGTCATCCACCGCGCGCGCCGCACGCTGTCGCCCACCGCCGAGCGCGTCATCGAACTGGTGCAGGAATTGCTGGCCGACGCGGCCGCGCCGCGCGCGCCCGCGAAAAAGCCGCGCCGGCGCTAGGGCTCGCCGTCACGGACGGCGGCCTTGGTTGGTGCCCCGGGTCGCTTGTCGGTCGTGGGCCGGCTCGGGGCTTCAGTCGGGGATATCGGGTTCGACCAGGCGCCTGAGCTGGTCCAGGGAATCCTGCCAGCCCAGATAGCACATCTCGGTCGGGATCACGTCCGGGATGCCTTCCTGGCGGATGCTGACTTCCGTGCCGCAGGAAACCTGCCGCAGGGTGATGGTCGTCTGCATCCGGCCCGGCAGGTTCGGGTCGTCGAACTCGTCCGAATAGCGGATTTTCTCGTTCGGAACCAGTTCCAGGTATTCGCCGCCGAAGTCGTGGCTCTTGCCGGTGCCGAAGTTGCGGAACGACATCTTGTGCGTGCCGCCGACCTTGGCGTCCAGGCGATGGACCAGGCAGGTATAGCCGTAGGGGGGAAGCCAGCGCGCGATGGCGTCGGGTTCCAGGAAGGCCCGGTAGATGCGCTCGGGCGCCGCGATCATGACGCGATGGAGATTGACAGTGCCGGTAGTCATGGTGAGTCCGCCTTTCGGGAAGTTGTGCGTACTGACACGACGTACCAGTGGACCGGAAATCGACAGGGTTCAGCCTGGGGGAAACCCTGAATATGCACATCCCGTTACGAAGTCGATGCCGGTTCGCCGCCGGCCGGCCGCTTGCGCCGGCGGCGCGCCGCCAGCCATTTCCCGGCCAGGATGACCAGCGCCGCGCCCGCCAGTTCCACCCCCATCTTCAGCAGCGGCGCGGGCTGGCCCCAGCGCTCGACGATGAAGATGTCGGTGATGAGCATGCCGCCCGCGATCCATCCCAGCAGCCCCGCGCCGAACGTGACGGCCACTGGAAAGCGGTCGATCAGCTTCAGCACCAGGGTGCTGCCCCACACGATGATGGGCACGCTCACGCACAGCCCGAAGATGACGTAGTACAGCTGATGGTCGGCCTGGGTGTTCTGCGCCGCGCCCGCGATGGCGATGACGTTGTCCAGGCTCATTGCGAAGTCGGCCAGGATGATGGTCTTGATGGCCGACAGCACCGTGGTGCCTCCGGCCACGTTGCCGTGCGCGTCTTCTTCCGGCGCCAGCAGCTTGATGCCTATCCATACCAGCAGCAGGCAGCCCAGGGCCTTGAGGAAGGGGATGTCCAGCAGCACCAGCGCGAAGGCGATCAAGAGCACCCGCAGCAGCACGGCGCCCGCCGTGCCCCAGAGAATGCCGCGGATCCGCTGGCGCGGCGGCAGGTTGCGGCAGGCCAGCGCGATCACGACGGCGTTGTCGCCGCCGAGCAGGATGTCGATGAGGATGATCTGGAAGATGGCGCCCCAATGGAACGTCTCGATGGCCTGGAGCATGGGTATCCCGCCGAAAAGAACGATAGGGCGCGGCCGTCTGCGCGGCCCGGGAAGGCGGCGCCTGCCCCGCGCGTTTTCGGTCCATTCTAGGCAAGGGGCGCGCCAGGGCCGCGAGTAGTGGCGCTGCGTGCAGGGTTATGCGGACGGGGCCGGGGCGGCTCCGTCCGGGCTGTCCGGCCTCAGGGTATCGGTTCCCGCATGACCAGCGCGGAGAGCGTGTGGTTCTTCCAGAAGACCTGGTGGATGCGGGGCAGCAGGGTGCGCAGCGCCGCGGCGCTGCAGTCGTCGAATGTCACCAGGACGGCGGGCCGTTCCCCGGTGCTGGGAACGCGTTGGATGCGGTCGTACACGGGAAAGCCGTACTTGACGAGAAACTCGCGGATGTCGTCGTCGCTGGTGCTTTCCTCGACGGGATTGATGAGTAGGGCGGCCAAGATCGTATCTCCTTGGAGGAAGGCCGGCCCGCGGGCCGGGAGCGGCCTCGGTCAGTACAGTTCGGGCACGTGCCGCAACGGGCGGTTCGGCTCGCGGTAATCCCCTTGCTTCTGCCGCTTCGGCAGCTTGACCTTGCGCCTGGGCACGGGTTCGTACGGAATGCTCGCCAGCAAGTGGCTGATGATGTTCAGGCGCACCCGTTTCTTGTCGTTGGATTGCGCGACGAACCACGGCGCCACGTCGGTGTCGGAGGCCAGGAACATATCGTCGCGGGCCCGGGAATAGTCGTACCAGTGGCTGTAGGAATCCAGGTCCAGCTGGGAGAGCTTCCAGATCTTGCGTTCGTCGTTGATGCGCGCCTGCAGGCGGCGGGTCTGTTCCTCTTCGCTGACTTCCAGCCAGTACTTGAGCAGCAGGACCCCGGAGCCGATGATGGCGCGCTCGACCAGCGGCACGGCCCGCAGGAAGACCTTGACCTCTTCCTTGGAGCAGAACCCCATCACGCGCTCGACCCCGGCGCGGTTGTACCAGCTGCGGTCGAAGATCACGATTTCGCCGGCCGCCGGCAGGTGCGGCAGGTAGCGCTGCATGTACATCTGCGTCTTTTCGCGATCGGACGGGGCGGGCAGGGCGATCACCCGGAAAATGCGCGGGCTCACGCGCTCGGTGAGCGCCTTGATGGTGCCGCCCTTGCCCGCGCCGTCGCGTCCTTCGAACAGCACGCAGACCTTGGCGCCCGTGCGCACGACCCATTCCTGCAGCTTGACCAGTTCCACGTGCAGGCGGGCGAGTTCCTTCTCGTAGTCCTTGGTCGATAGCTTGGTTTGCGCGGGCGGTTTTTCTTCTTTTCCTGCGGCCTTCTTCCGAGCGGTCATGATGGCACTCCAGAATGCATTGCTGGGAACCTTCGGGAACCTGCGCGTGGTGGCGCGCTTTCGAATGTAGCGCCACCGCGCGGCGTTGTACATGGGGAGGAAACCTCGTGTCCGCCCCCTCTGGCGAGAAGCCGAAAAGCTCAATAGAATCGATTGGCGAGTTGAAAATTCCATCCTGAAACGGCGGCACCCAGCCAAGGAGAACAGGCCTCTTTCGATTTCGACCGCCCGGTGCTTGCGCGGGGCCGGCAGAATCGCCGGATAGCGCCCGCCCGGGTCCCCAGGTGTTCGCGCGGCAGGCCTGGCGGTATCCGGGTCGGCGCGGACGGTTGCGGTTAGGCTCTCGACCGACCGGATACTCGATGTCGCTGCGGACTTGTTTGAAACGGCTGCTGGTGCTCGGCGTCATCGGCCTCGGCGGTTGCGTGCAGCTCGGGCCCGACTTCGAGCCCCAGCGCGAACCCTGGACGGACAACTGGGATACGCCCGCGCTCCAGCAGGCCAGCCGTGCCGACGCGCAGCCGGATGCCCGGCAGTGGTGGCGGATCTTCGACGATCCCGTCCTCGAATACCTGATCGCGCAGGCCGACGCCAACAACAGCGGGCTGCGCATTGCCGGCCTGCGCATCATGGAAGCCCGCGCCCAGCTCGGCATCGCCCGCAGCGGCCGCTATCCGCAGGTCCAGGTGGTGAGCGGCGACGCCCTGTACGTGCACCGCTCCTCGCGTTCCGCCGAAGGCAATCCCCGACCCAGCAGCTTTTGGCAGTACAGCGCCGGGTTCGACATCGGTTGGGAACTCGATTTCTGGGGACGCTTCAGCCGCGCGATCGAGTCGGCGGATGCCGCCTATTTCGAGGCGCAGGCCAATCGCGAAGACGTGCTGGTGCTGCTGCATGCCCAGCTCGCCGACACCTATTTCACCTTGCGCACCACCGAGGCCCGGCTGCGGATCGCCCGCGACAACGCCGTCATCCAGAAGCGCAGCTACGAAATCACCCAGAAGCTGTACGCCAGCGGCGAAAGCGACGAACTCGATCTCCAGCAGGCCAAGACGCAGTACCTGACCACGCTGGGCACCATTCCCGATTTTGAAAGCCAGATCCTGCAGGCGCGCAATGCGCTGGCGGTGCTCATCGGCCGCCCGCCCGGCTCCATCCCGCAATTGGCGGAGAAGGAGGCGGTCGTGCCTTTGATCGACCGCGCGGTCCTGCAGGACGTGCCCGCCAAGCTGTTGCTGCGCCGGCCCGACATCCGCGCCGCCGAATTGCGCATCGCCGCGCAGTCCGCGCAGATCGGCGTGGCCAAGGCGGATCTCTATCCCTCGCTGACCCTGCTGGGCAGCATCGCCTGGACCGCCACCTCGCTCGCGGGCACCGGCGGCAGCCTGGCCTTGCTGGGCGGTCCGGCCCTCAGCTGGAACGTGTTCGACCACGGCCGCCTGCAGAACAATGTGCGCGTCCAGGACGCCCGGCTCCAGCAGCTGATCGTGGCCTACCAGGACGACGTGCGCCAGGCCGCGCGCGAAGCCGACGACGCCGCCAGCGGCTTGATCAAGGCCCTGGAGCGCGACGGCATCCTGCGGCAGTCGGCGCAGGCGGCGCAGCGCTCCCTGACGCTGGCCAACGCCCTCTATCGCGAAGGCTATTCGGATTTCCAGCGGGTGCTGGACGCGCAGCGCGCGCTGGCGTCCCAGCAGGACGCCTACGTGGCCAACCGCGGCGGCGCGGTGGGCGACCTGATCGCCCTGTACAAGGCGCTGGGCGGCGGCTGGCACAGCGAAGAGCCGGTGCTCGATCCGGCCACCCGCGAGCAGATGCAGCGCCGCACCGACTGGGGAGACCTGCTGGTCGAGCCCGACCCTGCCGCCACGCCCCTCGCGAAAAAGGGAAGACCCGATGAGTAAACCCGCGCCGCCCGCCGTCCCGCCCGCGCAGCCCGAGCCGGATCCCGCCAGGAAAGGCGTCCGCTGGGTCGTGCTGCTCATCGCGCTGAGCCTCGTGTGGTACCTGCTGGCCGACCGCTACACGCCCTATACCCAGCAGGCGCGGGTGGACGCCTTCGTCATTCCGGTGGCCTCCGAAGTGTCCGGTCGCGTCACCAGGGTGTACGTCGGCAACAACCAGGACGTGCAGGCGGGAGCGGTGCTGTTCGACGTCGATCCGGAGCACTACCGCATCGCCCTGGACCGCGCCCGGGCGGACCTGGACTCGATGCGCAGGCAGATCGGCGCCAGCACGGCGGGCATCGATTCCGCGCAGGCCTCGTTGCGCGCGGCGCAGGCCAATGAATTGAAGGCGCGGCAGGACAGCAGCCGGCTCGAACGGCTCTACCGCGAAGACCGCGGCACGATTTCGCTGCGCCGCCTGGAGATCGCCCGGGCCAGCCTGGAGCAGGCGATCAGCCAGGTCGCGGCGGCGCGCGCCGAAGTGCAGCGCGCGCGCGAACAGGAGGGCGGCAGCGACGAGGACAACGCCAAGCTGCGCAGCGCCGCCGCCGCGGTGGAGAAAGCCGAGCTCGACCTCGCCAACACGCAGGTGCGCGCTCGCTCGGCCGGGCTGATCACCGACCTGCGCACCGATACCGGGCAGTTCGCCGCCGCCGGCAAGCCGGTCATGACGCTGATCTCCATCCACGACGTCTGGATCAGCGCCGAGATGACGGAGAACAACCTCGGCCACATCGAGCCGGGCACGCCGGTCGGGATCATCCTGGACGCGCTGCCCGGCCGCATCTTCGACGGCCGGGTGCGCAGCGTGGGCTATGGCGTCAACGTCGGGCCGGGCACGCCGCCGGGCAGCCTGCCGACCGTCCAGAACAGCCGCGACTGGCTGCGTCCGGCCCAGCGCTTTCCGGTCATCGTAGAGTTCGACCGCGACGATCTGCCCACCCTGCGCGACGTGCGCGTGGGCGGCCAGGCGGAGGTCATGGCCTTTCCCAGTTCCGGCAACCCGCTCAATCCGCTCGGCCGGATCTACCTGCGCCTCATGAGCTGGCTTTCCTATGCCTACTGACGCCACGGCCCCCCGGCACGATCCCCGCGGCGCGCGCGCGCTGCGGCTGGGCGTGGGCACCGCGCTCTGCCTGGCGATCGGCTTCGGCTTCGACCTGCCCATCCCCATGGTCGCGCCCGTGCTCGGCGTGTTCCTGCTGGCCTCGATGAACCGCCCCTTGTCGCTCAAGAGCGGGCTCGCCCTGGTCCTGGTGGTGGTGTTCACCACCGCGACCGGCCTGCTGCTCAGCCCGCTGCTGCGCTACTACCCGATGGGCGGCGTGCTGCTGATCGGCCTCTGCCTTTTCCTCGCCTTTCGCTGGGGCCTGCGCGGCGGCAACGGCCTCGCCTCGCTGTTCCTGATCATCGGCCTGACCATCATTTCCGCCGCGGGCACCATCGACTTCCGGCTGGCCGCCACGGCGGTAGAAGCCTTGGCCAAGGGGCTGCTGGTCGCGGTTGCCGTGCTGGGTTGCTGCCATTGGCTGTTCCCCGAGCCCGCGGATGCGCCGGCGCCGCCCGCGGCGCCCGTCCTGCCCGCGCCCCAGGCCAGCAGGATGGCCCTGCGCGCCACGCTGGTCGTGCTGCCCGCCTTCCTGCTGGCGCTGACCGATCCGCTGGGCTACATGCCGATCATCCTGAAATCGGTCAGCCTGGGCCGGCAGAGCTGCGTCACGGCGGCGCATGGCGCGGCGCGCGAACTGCTCGGTTCCACGCTGCTCGGCGGCCTGCTGGCCGTGGCCTTCTGGTGCGCCTTGAGCCTGTTCGTCAGCCTGTGGATGTTCTTTCTCTGGATGCTGCTTTTCGGCCTGCTGGCCGCCCGCAAGCTGTATCGGCTGAGCCCGACCCGGCATCCGCCCAGCTTCTGGCTGAACACGCTCGTCACGCTCGTCATCCTGCTGGGCCAGTCGGTGCAGGACAGCGTCGCGGGCAAGGACGTCTACACCGCTTTCGCCGTGCGCATGGGGTTGTTCATCGCCGTCACCCTCTACGCCTGCCTGATGCTGCATTTGTTCGAACCGCGGCGCCGCGCGCCGCAACCGCCGGGGCTGTCCGACCCGGCTCCCTCAGACGCCTGAAGAGGAGTCAGCCATGTCATCGCCAGACAATACGACCCAACCCGCGCCTTCGGCAGGATGGCGCTTCAAATGCGGGATAGGACTCTTCATCCTCGCCTTCGCGCTGTGGTTCCTGATTCCGATCGCGGCCGCGCTCGACGTGCCCGGTCCGCGCATCGCGGCGCTGACGGGCACCATCTTCATCGCCAACAAAGTGCTGCTGCTGAGCTGCGTCGCGGTCATGGGCAAGGAAGGCTTCCAGCGGCTCAAGGGCATCGTCTTCGGGCAGGCCAAGCGCCTGGCGCCCGTGCAGAAAGTGGGCCCGGCCCGCCACGTCATCGGCTTGATCATGTTCTTCATCCCCATCCTGACCGCCATGCTGGAGCCCTACATCGACGAGATGTGGCCGGGCCTGCGGCCCGACAAGTGGCAGTTCCAGGTGCTGGGGGACATCATGCTGATCGCGAGCTTCTTCGTGCTGGGCGGCGATTTCTGGAGCAAGCTGCGGGCGCTGTTCGTGCGCTCGGTGTAGGGGCGCGCTCGCGCTATGCGTGAGGCCGGATGTGCTTCGGGACCAACTCCAGCATGGACGCAATCTGCGGGCCGTTGGTTCCCAGCGCATACACGCACTGCACGTGCGAGGCGATTTCCGTGACGATGGGGCGGAACGCCACGCCGTTGGTGCCCGTGCGCGACAGGCATTCGGGTACCACCGCGATGCCCATTCCGGTCGAGACGAAAGACACCGCGGTGAGCCACTGGGCCACCTGGTGCTCGATGCGCGGCACGAAGCCGGCCTCCGAACAGATCGACAGGATCGTGTCGAAATAGAAGGGAGACGATTCCCGGTTGAAGATAATGAAGTTCTCGTCCCGGAACAGATCTATCCGGACCGGGCCTTCCGGCACGCGATACGACGACGGGATGCACACCAGGAACCGTTCGCGGAACAGATTGATGCAGCCAATGCGCGGGCTGTCGTGCTGGACCAGGGAATGCGCGAACCCCATGTCCAGGTCGCCGTGGAGGATGCTGTCGCGCTGGCGGATGGTCGACATCTCGTGCAGCGACACCTGGACGTCCGGATGGGCTTCGCGGAACGCCTGCATCAGCGATCCCAGCCCACGGTAGATCATCGACGCATGGAAGCCGACGTTCAGGCGCCGCCGCAAGGCGCCATCGAAGCCCCGCATTTCGTCAAAGGACTGGGATGCCTGCGCGAGCAGGTGCCGCACGCGGAAATGAAAGGCCCGTCCGGCATCGGAAAGCTCCACGTTGCGGCTATTGCGCACGATCAGCTTCTGGCCCAGGAACGATTCCAGCTGCTGGATCGCGACGCTGAACGGCGGCTGGGAAACGTTGCAGCGCGCGGCTGCCTTGCTGAAGCTCAATTCTTCCGCCAGTGCGACGAAGTACCGGAGGTGGCGCAGTTCTATGGCTTCCTTGTGCATGGCGTATCAGGTCCGGGTCAGCATGAAAACGCCATTCGCGATGGCGACCTTCGCTCCTTCGGAATCATAGACCACGCCGCTGGCGAAGCAGGTCCGCCCGCCCCGGTAGTCGCTTTGGCATTCGGCGAGCAGCGTCGAGCGCGCGGGCCTCAGGAACTTGGTGGACAGGTCCAGGGTCGCCACCCGCCAATGCAATGGATCGTGCGCCCGCGCGGCCGCGGCCAGCGTGAAGTCGAGCAGGGCCATGATGGCCGGCCCGCTGATGGTGCCCGCGGCATTCAGGAAGCGCTCGGACCAGGGCAGGATCGCCGCGGCCGTATCTTCCGACATCGCCTGGGCCTTGAGATCGAACAGCTCCGCCACGGGAGCCCGGATCCCGAAGAACGTACCGTCGTCCAGGTTCATGATGGTGCGTAGCCGTAGTATTCCAGGACCTCGGGCGGTCGCTGCGGGCCGGGTTCGAAAATCTCCAGCAGGACGCGGTCGGGCGCTTCCAGCATGAAGTAGCCCCCGCCGTGCGATTCGCGTATGCCCTTCGGGATGTCCAGGCCGGCCAGGACCATCCGCTCATACAGGTCCCGCAAGCCGGCGACCTGTATGCCCAGGTGGTGGACGGCGTTGCGCGGCGCGGGATCGATCTGTTTTTCGTAGAGATGCATGGCACCCACGCCGATCTTCATGAAGACGTTCCGCGTGCCGGCGAAAGCGCCGTCCCAGGCGACCTCGGCCTCGAACCAGCGCCGATAGAACGCGACCGTCGCGTCGATGTCGGCGCAGATCACGTGAGGGTGATGCAGATGGTAGCGCCTGGACGAGCCGTAGGCGTAGCGCAGAGGTTCCGGGGTGTCCGTCATGGGATCAGCTTCCTGGAAAAACGGGGGGAGGGCAGCGGTACGTGGGCGGCGTGTCGGACAGGCGGATCGGCGAGGCGATCCCCCGGTAGCCAGGCTCCAGGTCGACCAGCAGCCCCATGTGGCGGGTCTGGGGATCTTCCAGCACGTCCCGCACATTGCCGATGATCGCCGCCGGCACGCCGTCGCGCGCAAGGCGGCCGACCAGCTCGCGGCCATCGACGGGCAGCAGCGCGCTTTCCAGAACGGGTCGCAGCGACTGCCGGTGGATGGACCTTGCCGGGTTGGTGGCGTAGCGAGGGTCCAGCGGCAACGCGTCCAAGTCCAGGTGCCGGCAGAGTGTGCGGAACTGCGCGTCGTTGCCAATGGCCAGGTAGATGCTGGCCGACGACGTCTCGAAGCTGTCGTAAGGATAGATGTTCGGGTGGGCATTGCCGGTGGGCGCTGGGCAGGCGCCCGTGCCCAGGAAGTTGGACGCATGCGGATGCAGCATCGAAATCGCATTGGCGTACAGCGTCGTTTCGACAGACTGCCCGCGTCCGGTGATTTCACGCGCTCTCAAGGCCAGTAGCACTCCGATGGCGGCGTTCAAGCCGGTCGTCATGTCGACCACGGGGAGCCCGACCCGCAGCGGACCGGATTCGGCGCTGCCGTTCACGCTCATCAGGCCGCACTGGGCCTGGATCGCCGTGTCGTAGGCCGGCAGGCCGCCGTACGGGCCATCGGGCCCGAATCCGGAGACGCGGCAATGGACCAGGCGCGGGTGCCTGGCGACGAACTCATCCGCCTGCCAACCCCATTTGCGCAGCGTCGAAGGCTTGAAGTTCTCGATCAGCACGTCGGCTTCCGCAAGCATCTCCATGAAGCGCTCCCGATCGGCGACGCGCTGCAGGTCGAGGACGATGCTGCGTTTGTTGCGGTTGGCGCCCGCGAAGTACGCCGCGTTGGGGCCGAGGTCGGGTGGTCCCCATTGCCGCGTGTCGTCGCCGGAAGGTCCTTCGACCTTGATGACGTCGGCTCCATGATCGCCGAGGATCTGCCCGCAGTAGGGGCCTCCCAGCACACGTGAAGCGTCGATGACCTTGATGCCGGTCAGCGCTCCGAAGCGCAAATCCATATTTGTCCCTGTCCGTAGTAGGTCTTCAATCGATACGCCCGATTGCTCTGCAGAATTCTAGGAGCGCCGTCCTGGCGTTCGATACGAACTGCGTATCGCCGCATTCGAAGATCGAATCATTGGTGAATCCGCGCCTGCCTAGAATGCATCACCACTCTTGGTGAGGAGACAAAAAATGAAAATGAGGCTCATGGCCTTGCTGTGTTGCGCCGCCGGCTTCGTCGCCCCTGCCGCCCATGCCGATACCGGATATCCGGCGCGCGCCGTGACCTTCGTGGTCCCATATCCTCCGGGCGGCCCGGCCGACCTGCTGGCGCGCTCCGTGGCCCAGAAAATGGGCGAACTCGCGGGCCAGGCGGTGATCGTCGAGAATCGGGCGGGCGCCAGCGGCAACATCGCGGGGGACTATGTGGCCCGGGCGCCCAAGGACGGATACACCTTGATGTTCGGCTCATCGCCGGTGCTGGTCATCAATCCGGGGCTGTACCGCAATCTCAAGTTCGATCCGTTGAAAGACTTCGAGCCCATCGCGGATTTCGGCAGCTTGCCCAACGCGGTGCTGGTCAACCAGAGCCTGCCCGTGTCGTCGGTGCAGGAACTGACCTCCTATAGCCGCGAGCACAATGCCACCTATGCGTCGGCGGGCAGCGGTGGCACGACTCACCTGGCCGGCCTGCTGTTCGCGAAGTCCTCCGGCGTTTCGCTGACCCACATTCCGTACAAAGGCTCGGCGCCCGCGCTGCAGGCGCTGCTGGGCAATCAGGTCACGATGACGTTCACGGATGTCTATACGGCGTTTCCGTATATCCAGGCGCACAAGCTGAAGGTGCTGGGCGTGACCTCGGCGGCGCGCTCGGATCTGCTGCCCGACGTGAAGACGCTGCGGGAACAGGGCATGCCAGACATGGACGTGAATGTCTTCTTTGCGCTGGTGGCGCCCAAGGGCATTCCCGAAGCCGCGCGCGCCCGGTTGGAGGCATTGTCGCGCGAGGTGCTGGCGGACAAGGCCATCCGTTCGCAATTCGAGGCTCGCGGATTGCTGCTGCCGGAGGATCCGTCAGGCGCTGCGCTAGGCAGGAAAATGGCCGCCGAGACCATGTCCTGGAAGAAGCTGATTCAGGAAACGGGTGCGGCAATTGACTGAGCCGGCTCATCCTCCGGGTCCGGAATCGCCGGATGAACCGGCACGGCGCCGCGAGTTCGTGCAGACGCTTGCGCGGGCCAGGCGCCTCGGCCATCAGGTGGAAGGCGTCGAAGCGATCTACGCCATCGACGACGAGGAAGACGCCTTCAGGCTGATGTTGGAGATTGCCCAGGCGGTGGGCTGGGAAAGACAGGGCTGGAAGATCGCCGCGACAAATCCTGCGTTGCAGCAAAAACTGCGCACGCAAGGACCCGTATGCGGCGCCACGTTCCGTCGTTTCCATCTGCGGGCGCCGGCTGTCCTGCGCCGCGATGAACTGCTGGATCCAGTCATCGAGTGCGAGTTCTTTTTCACGCTGGGCGCGTCCTTGCCTCCCCGCGGTGCTGCGTATGCCGAAGACGAGGTGGCGCGGGCCATTGCCGCGGTGCATGCCGGGATCGAGGTGGCGGAATGCCGCTATCCGCGCAAGGCCTTGCCCGCGGCGTGGTACGTGTACGCCGACGGGTTTGCGTCGGGCCGCTACATACAAGGTCCGGAGCTGTCCGACTGGCGCGTCAGCCTGGACCAGGGGATCGACGTCACGTTGCGGCGCAACGGCCAAAGGCTGGGGCAGGGGAGTTCGCATGATGTCATGGGGCATCCTATCCGCTCGGTCCACTGGCTGGTCAATCGCTTGCGGGTCGCCCAAGTGCCTTTGAGGGCAGGCGACGTGGTCAGTTCCGGGTCCTGCAACATCCTGGCGGCGGCAAGGGCGGGGGATCGATACACGGCGGAGTTCGGCGGGGTGGGAACCGTTGTGCTCGACGTAGTGTGACGAGGCGTGGGCCGCGGCGGAATGGTCGCCACCCGGGTCCAAAAAAGGGTTGACACGATTTATGCTCATCACTAGCATAAATCGTGCCCTTTTTTTTGGCCAATAAATGCTCAGGATGAGCATATAAGGAGACAGCCATGCAAGCCCGCCAGCCCCGGTCCATCGAATTCGACCTGCCCGCCACCGCGGGCTGCCCAAGCGCCGTCGGCCATGCCTGGGCGCGCGTGCCGGAGCCGCTGCCGGCCGGCGAACAGGCCGCCGCGGCCGATCGGGCGCGGGCGCTGCTCGAACGGGAGGGCGCGGCGCTGGTGGCGCACTACTACGTGGATGCGGCGCTCCAGGAGCTGGCCGAACAGACCGGCGGCTGCGTCGGCGATTCCCTGGAAATGGCCCGCTTCGGGCGGGACCATCCGGCGCGCACCCTGGTCGTGGCCGGCGTGCGCTTCATGGGCGAAACGGCCAAGATCCTCAGCCCCGGCAAGCGCATCCTGATGCCCGACCTGGACGCCACCTGTTCGCTGGACCTGGGCTGCCCGGCCGAGGAATTCGCCGCCTGGTGCGATGCCCATCCCGACCGGACGGTGGTGGTCTACGCCAACACCAGCGCGGCCGTGAAGGCGCGCGCGGACTGGGTCGTCACCTCGTCCATCGCCCTGGACGTGATCGCCGAGCTGCATGCGCGCGGCGAAAAAATCCTGTGGGCGCCCGACCGCCACCTGGGCGACTACGTCCAGCGCCAGACCGGCGCCGACATGCTGCTGTGGCAGGGCTCCTGCGTCGTGCACGACGAATTCAAGGGCACGGAACTGGAGCTGATGCGCGCCGAGCATCCGCGGGCCAGGGTGCTGGCCCATCCCGAGTCGCCCGCGGCCGTGCTGGCGCAGGCGGACGTGGTCGGTTCGACCACCCAGCTGATCGACGCCGCGCGCAAGCTGGACACCCAGGTTCTGATCGTGGCGACCGACCAGGGCATCCTGCACAAGATGCGGGCGCAGGCGCCGGGCAAGACCTTCCTGGCCGCGCCCACCGCGGGCGACAGCGCCACCTGCAAGAGCTGCGCGCACTGCCCGTGGATGGCCATGAACGCCGTGTCCAACCTGGCGGACGCGCTCGAAGGCGGCCGCCACGAGATCCGCCTGGACCCCGCGCTGGGCCTGCGCGCCAAGGCCCCGATCGACCGCATGCTGGACTTCGCCGAATGGCGCAAACGCCGCGTGCAGGCCAGCGGGGACCTGGCCCGCGACACCGCGCTGTTCGCGCGCGTCGGCCCGGCGTAGCGCGCCGCATTCATCGGAGACCCGGCGCATGGAATTCGACGTCATCATCATCGGCAGCGGCCTGGCCGGCCTGGCCGCCGCGCTGGAACTGGCGCCGCGGCGCCGCGTGGCCCTCGTGTCCAAGGGCGCGCTGGCCGACAGCGCCAGCAATCGCGCGCAAGGCGGCATCGCCGCGCCGCTGGCCGCGGGCGACAGCGTGGACGCGCACGTGCGCGACACGCTGACGGCCGGCGCGGGGCTGTGCGATTTGCCCGCCACGCGCGAGATCATCTCCCGGGCCGGCGGCGCCATCGCCTGGCTGCGCGGGCAGGGCGTCGCGTTCACCGCGGAGCGCGAAGGCCTGCATCTCACTCGCGAAGGCGGCCATGGGCAGCGCCGCATCGCGCATGCGGCGGATGCGACCGGCCGCGCCATCGTGGCCGCGCTGGGCAGCCGCGCCCGCGGGCAGGGCGGCATCACGCTGCTGGAGCATCACTGCGCCGTGGACCTGCTGCTGGCGGGCGAGCCGGGCAGCGCCGTGGCGGCCTGCCGCGGGGCGCGGCTGCTGGACCTGCGGGCGGGAACCGTGTTCGACGCCATCGCGCCGCACGTCGTGCTCGCCACCGGCGGCGCCGGCCAGGTGTACCGCACCACGACCGCGCCGCCCGCCGCGACCGGCGACGGCATCGCCATGGCGTGGCGGGCGGGATGCCGGGTCGCCAACATGGAGTTCACGCAGTTCCATCCCACGGGCCTGCACCATCCGCAAGCCGAAGGCTTCCTCATTTCCGAGGCGGTGCGCGGCGAGGGCGGCGTGCTGCGCCTGCCCGGCGGCGAGCGCTTCATGCCGGCGCACGATCCGCGGGCCGAGCTGGCGCCGCGCGACATCGTGGCCCGCGCCATCCAGGCCGAGATGGAACGCCATGGCCTGGACTGCGTCCACCTCGACGTCAGCCACCAGCCGCGGGAATTCCTGCTGGCGCACTTTCCGACCATCCATGCGCGCTGCCTCGCGCTGGGCATCGACATTGCGTCCATGCCCATCCCCGTCGCGCCCGCCGCGCACTACACCTGCGGCGGCGTGGTGGCCGACGTGGCCGGCCGCAGCGGCCTGGCGGGGCTCTACGTGATCGGCGAGGCCGCGTGCACCGGCCTGCACGGCGCGAACCGGCTGGCCAGCAATTCGCTATTGGAGTGCGTGGTTACCGGCAGGGCGGCGGCGCAGGACATCCTGCAGCATGCCGCAAGGCGCGGGCCGCAAGCGGGCCCGGCACAGACCGAGGCCTTGACGATGGCCGCGCGGCCGTCGCCCGACCTGGCGCCGTTGCGGCGGGAGCTGCGCGAGCGGATGAGCCGCGACGTGGGCGTCGTGCGCAGCGACGCCGCGCTGCATCGCGCGGCCGCTTTCGTCGGCCCGCTGCGCGCCGGGCTGGATGCGAGGCTGCGCGGCGAGGGCCTGAGCCTGGAACTGCTGGAGCTGCGCAACCTGGCGCTGGTGGCCGAGCTGATCGTGCGCGGCGCGAGCGCGCGCCGCGAAAGCCGCGGGGCGCATTTCAACCGCGATCTGCCGGCGGTCCGCGCAACCGCCTAGGGCCGGTTCAACAGACGCCGGTCAGCAGATGCTGCGGCGGGCCGCCAGCGGCCCGCCGGAAACGCGAGGGCGACACGCCCATGTGTTCGCGGAAAAAGCGGGAGAAGTTGCCGGGCGTGGAAAAGCCCAGGTCCAGCGCCACCGAGGTCAGGGGCTGCTCCTGGTGCACCAGCAGGCGCACCGCTTCTTCGACCCGCACGGCGCTCCAGAACACCTGCGGCGTGGTGTTGAGCTGGTCGCGGAAGAGCGCGAAGAAATGCCCGCGCGACAGGCCCACGCGGCTGGCGACGTCTTCCACCGCTATCGGTTCGTGGACGTGCTCGCGCATGTAGGCGATGGCGGCGCGCAGCCGGCGATCCAGCGCGGGCGCCGCCGACACCGGGCCGCGCGCGCGCTCAGGCCCCGTGGACGATTCGATCGCGGCCAGCAGCAGCGCTTCGACCTCCGCGTCGAGGTCCGCGCCCGGATGCTCGTGAGGGGCGACGATCTTGTCCAGCAGGCGCCAGCAGCTTTGCCGCACGGCGGCGTCGATGGGAACGCCGGGCGCCGCGAAATGAAAGGGGCGGCCGGTGGCCGCGCGCCGCTCGTCCAGCCAGGGCTTGGCGATGTAGAGCACCAGGAAGATCGCCGGGCCCGAGCGTTCGAGCAAGCGGGCATCGTGCGATTCGTAGGTGTTGGTTCCCAGCGCCAGGTGTTCGCTGTAGGGGACCAGGGTCTGGCCGACGTGGCCTTCCACGCGCGAGCCGCCCAGCCAGAGGGCGAGCTGCACTTCCGCGTGCGCATGCGCGATCAGGTCGTCGCGTAGCTCCAGCACGACGGCGCGGCCGAACGCGCCTTCGTGCAAGGCATAGGTCTCCTGCATCTCTGTCTCCTGTTTTTTTTCTGCCCCGGTCGCGCCAGCGAGCTTGCCGGGGGCGGTGCCGCCGTCGCGCGGGCGCGGCGCCTGCGAGAATTTTATGGGCGTTTGCGCGCGATTTCGGCGTAGGTGTATTCACCTAGCACAAGATCTGACTCTGCGATAAGTCCGCGCACCCCGCGATAAGCGCGTCGCCGCCGGCCCCGATAAAGTCCCCAGCACCTACCGGCGAGCCGCGGGCCGTCGGGGGATTGTTCAGGTGGAAGAAGGAGACGGCAGTGCGCATTGCTAGTTTTATGGTGAACGGCAGCCAGGAGGTCGGCCTGGTGTCCGCCGACGGCGCGACGGTGGCGCCCCTGGCGTTCGACGCGGCGCGCAAGCGCCTGGGCGCCCAGGCGGTGATCGATCTGGTGGCGGCGGGCGGCAGCCTGCCCGAAGCGGGGGCGGCATTGCCGCTAGACCAGGTGACCTTGCTGGCGCCGCTGCCCAGGCCGCGCCGCAATCTGTGGTGCGTGGGGCGCAACTATCACGCCCATGCGAAGGAACTCTCGGCCTCGGTCTTCAAGGACAACGATGCGAATCCGGAGTCCTGGCCCATCGTCTTCACCAAGGTGCCCGAATGCGTGGTGGGGCCGCGTGCCGACGTGAAGCTGCCCGTCGGCGTTTCGGCGCAGATCGACTACGAAGCCGAGCTGGCGGTCGTGATCGGCAAGGGCGGCAAGAACATCGCCCGCGCCGATGCGCTCGCCCATGTTTTCGGCTACACGGCGCTCAACGACGTCACGGCGCGCGACGTGCAGATGCGCCACCAGCAATGGGACATGGGCAAGTCCTTCGACACCTTCTGCCCCATGGGCCCGTGGATCGCCACGGCCGACGAGTTCGACGGCACCCGCACGCGGGTGCGCTGCTGGGTCAACGGCGAACTGCGCCAGGACGGCCCCACGCAGAACATGATCTTCGATATCCCCAGCCTGATCGAAACCATCTCGCGCGGCATCACGCTGTATCCGGGCGACGTGATCGCCACCGGCACGCCCGCCGGCGTCGGCATGGGCATGCAGCCTCCCCGCTATCTCGCGGCGGGCGACGTGGTGCGCGTGGAGATCGACGGCCTGGGCGCGATCGAAAACACTTTTATCGAGGAGCAATCATGAGCACGAGCGACATCAACGGCATGGCCGTGGAGATCGACGGCCAGGGGCCGGCCCTGCTGTGCATACACGGGCTGGGCGGCTCGTCCAATACCTGGACGCCCGTGATGGGCGCCTTCGAGGGCATGCGCGTCATTCGCCCGGACCTGCCGGGCAGCGCGCGCTCGCCGCTGGCGCGGGAGGCACTGTCCATCGAAGCCTACGTCGACGCGCTGGCCGGCGTGCTGGCGGAACTGGCGGTCGACACGCTGCACATCGCCGCGCATTCGCTGGGCACCATCGTGGCCCAGCATTTCGCCGTGGCGCATCCCGCGCGGGTCAAGTCGCTCGCGCTCTTCGGGCCGCTGGCCGCGCCGCCGGATGCCGGGAGGGCCGGCATCCGGGCGCGCGCCGAACTGGCCCGCGGCGGCGACGCGGCGATGCAGGAAATCGCGGACGCCATCGTCAAGGGCGCGACCAGCGCCCAGACCAAGTCAGACCAGCCCGCGGTGCTGGCGCTGGTGCGCGAAAGCGTGATGCGGCAGCCGCCCGAGGGCTATGCGCAGAGCTGCGAGGCGCTGGCCGGCGCGCAACCCGCCGCCGTCGAGCGGCTGGACGTGCCGGCGCTGCTGGTGACGGGCGACCAGGACGGCGTGGCGCCGCCGGCCAATGTCGAGGCCCTGGCCGCCCGCATCGCTGGAAGCCGCCGGATCGTCGTCGCCGATTGCGGCCACTGGACGACCTACGAGAAGCCCCAGGCCTGCATCGAGGCCTTGCGCGAGTTCCACGCGGCGCTGCGCTAGCCGCTTTCCCTGGCGTTTCAACATAAGAAATCGGCCCGCGGCGCGGGCCGAAGGAGACTTGTCATGTCCAGAATTGCCATTACCAACGTCACTATCTTCGATGGCAGCGGCGCGGCGCCCTTCAAGGGCGAGGTGCTGATCGAAGACACGCGCATCGTCGAGGTCGCGCGCGCTCCCCGGCAGGTAGGCAGGGAAGGGGCGCGCGCCATCGACGGCGCAGGCCGTTTCCTGATGCCCGGCATGACCGAGGCGCACACCCATTTTTCTTGGAACGACCAGCCCTCGCTCGCCGCGATCCAGTTCATGCCGCCCGAAGAGCACATCCTCTGGTGCGTGCGCGTGGCCAAGCGCTACCTGGAAATGGGCTGGACCTCGGCCATCGGCGCCGCGGCGGCCAAGCCGCGCCTGGACGTGGTGCTGCGCAACGCGATCAACGCCGGAGAGTGCCCGGGGCCGCGCTACCTGGCGGGCAGCCAGGAAATCACCACGATCGGCGCGCTGGGCGACAACACGCTGCCGCACATGCCATTCGACGAACTCAGCTTCGGCAGCGTGTGCAGCGGCCCCGAAGAGATCCGGCGCTCGGCGCGCACGTTCATCAAGTACGGCGTCGATCACCTGAAGATCAATCTGTCGGGCGAGTACATCGCGGGCCTGCCGGCCGAGATGTCGCCCTTCGCGGAAGACGAGATCGCCATGCTGGCCGGCGAGGCCAGGCGCTATGGCAAGCGCGTGGCGGCCCACGCGCGCTCCAGCGAATCGGTCAAGCAGTGCGTGCGCCACGGCATCGAAATGATCTATCACGCCAGCTTTGCCGACGACGAGGCGCTCGACATGCTGGAGGCCAACAAGGACAAGCACTTCGTCGCCCCGGGCATAGGCTGGCTGGTCAGGACCGCCTTCCACGCGTCCGAGTACGGCATCACGCCCGCCATCGCCGAAAAAATGGGCTACAAGCGCGAGCTGGAAATCGCCGCCGAGTCGCTGCGCAAGATGCGCGAGCGCGGCATCCGCATCCTGCCCGGAGGCGACTACGGCTTTGCCTGGATGCCCCACGGAACCAACGCCACCGACCTGCAGTACTTCGTCGACTACATCGGCATGACGCCGACCGAGGCGCTGGTGTCGGCCACCCGGCTGGGCGGCGAGATCATGCAGCGTCCGGACGAGATCGGCATGCTGCGTCCCGGCTATCTGGCGGACCTGGTCATGGTCGACGGCAATCCGCTGGAGGACCTGTCGCTGCTGGTCGACCCCAAGCGGATCAGCCTCGTGATGAAGGACGGACAGATCTGGAAGGACGCCTGCCCGCGCGCCGCGGACGGCATGGCGCAGCAGGCCGCCGGGCAGGGCGCGAGGGAGGCGGTCGCGGCGCATTGAGCGCCGCGCGGGCGTCAGGCCCCGGCCATGGACGTCTGCACGCTGGCGGCCAGCAACTGCGCGGTCGCGGCCGACAGCGTCCAGCCCAGGTGTCCATGGCCGGTGTTGTAGAACACCCCCGGCCGCTTGCCGGGGCCGACCCTGGGCATCATGTTCGGCGTCATCGGGCGCAACCCGCACCACGGCACCACGCGCGAGGTGCGGATGCCGGGGAAGTGCTTGCGGGTCCAGTCCACCAGCGGTTGCACGCGTTCGGCGCGAATGTCCATGTTGAAGCCGTTGAACTCGGCCGTGCCGGCGACGCGGAACCGGTCGCCCAGCCGGCTGGTGACGATCTTGGCGGCTTCGTCGAGCAGGCTCACGCTGGGCGCCGAAGCGCGGCTGGCCTCGTCGTCCAGGTGCACGCTGATGGAATAGCCCTTGACCGGATAGATGTTGACCGTGTCGCCCAGGCGCTTGGCGAACTGCCGGCTGGCGGCGCCGGCGCAGATGACGACGGCGTCGGCGGACTCGCGCTGGCCCGGCTGCGCGCCGTCTGCGTCCGCGAGGTCCAGCAGGTAGCCGCCGCGCTCGGGGATGATGTCGCGGATGTCGGCGTCCTGCACGAAGCGCACGCCCCGGCGCGCGCAGGCGCGGGCCAGCCCGCTCGTGAATTTGTGGATGTCGCCGGTCGCGTCCGACGGGGTGTAGAAGCCGCCGTGGCAAGTGGTCTGCAGGGCCGGCTCGATGCTGCGGGCTTCCGCGGGCGTCACGGCGTAGCGTTCCAGCCCGCCCTCCTGCAGCAGCGCGTTGGCGCGGCGCGCGGTCTCGAAGCTGGCGGCGTCATGGTAGATGTGCAGGATGCCCCGGCGCTCCAGGTCGAAGTCGATGCCTTCTTCCTCGGCCATCGCGTACAGGTGCTGGCGCGCCTCGATGGCCAGGCGCGTGGTGTCGATGGTGTTCTGGCGGTAGTGGCGGATCTGGCCGATGAACTGCGCCAGCCAGGAATACTTGTGCCAGCTGAAACGGGGATTGAGCAGCAGCGGCGCGTCGTGGCGTCCGAGCCAGCGCAGGCCTTTCATGATGGTGGACACGCTGTTCCAGACTTCGGCGTTGCTGGCCGACAGCTGGCCGCCGTTGGCGTAGGACGTTTCCATGGCGGGATAGCGCTGGCGGTCGTAGACGGTGACGTCGTAACCCTGTTTGCTCAGGGCATAGGCAGACGTGACGCCGGTGATACCGGCGCCGATGATGGCGATGCGGGGCATGGTCGCTCCAAGGTCGAGTGGCCGCGGCCACCCGGCCGCAGCACCCCATCTGTCTCTGTACCTGAGAGCTTCACCCGCGGCGCGGATGGCGGCGGGTTCCCCTTCGGTGGGCGCGCAGGGCGCCTCTCTCCAGATTGTCTAGACCGCGCAGTCCTGTTTGCCTGAGAGTTTCCGGGGCGGTTGCTCCGTCGGCGCCTGCGGCGGGGCAGGTCTCTTCTGCGGGGTTTTGGATCGACCCGGGCAGGATAGCCAAAATCCCGGATTGTGGGACTAAGGGTTAATACCAGGGCTGGGGGGCCGGCGCAAAGGGGAAGTGTCCCCAAAATTCCCCTGTTACCTCTCCGTTGAACTGTACATTCCTCGTAAAAGCATCGCGCGGGGCGATGCGCTATAACCGACGTTTTACGCATTAGTGCCCCACGCGGGGCGGCGACCGGCAGCGTGCATGGCCGTGCCGCCGCCGGCAGGCCCCGATTCATGCCCCGTTTCATCCGCCGTACCCCTGTAGCGCTGCTCGTCGTCCTGACGGGCGTCCTGGCGGGATGTTCGTCCCCCAAGCCCGCGTTCGAGAAGGAAGACTTCGCCCAGAGCGACACCTATTCCCGGACTGTTTCCGCCGGCAGCGCCGCCGCCTGCGATGCCGGCCGCCGCGCTTTGCTGAGCCAGGGCTACAACATCGACCGCTTCGAGTCCGCCCGGGTCACGGGCCACAAGAACTTCCAGGCCGAAGACGGGCAGCACACGCAGATCAGCTTCAACATCGAATGCGCCGCCGACAGCGGCTCCAACGAGCGCGCGACGGTGTTCGCCAACGCCGTGCAGGACCGCTATTCGATCAAGCGCACCGCCAATTCGGCCAGCGTGGGCGTGAGCGTGCTGGGGCAGGTGTCCATGCCGTTCGGCGCCAGCGACGATTCGCTGGTCAAGACGGCCAGCCAGACGGTGGCCCGTCCGCAGTTCTACGACGGATTTTTCCAGTTGCTGCAGCGCTTCCTGCCGGATGCGCAGGCCGCCTCCGCGCCCCAGCCGGCGCCCGCGAGCCGCGCGAAGGCGCCGCCGCCCAAGCCGGCGCAGGCCGAGCCCGCCGTGTCGCCTGACGCGCCGGCCGATACCCTGAACCCGGCCGCCGCCGGCAGCCCTGCCGCCGGCGCGGCCAAGGACGCGCCGGTCGACGCGGGAAAGAACCCGCCCGCCGGCAGCCCGCCGCCGGCCGCGGCGCCGGCGGCCACCCCCGCCAACGCCGGGTCCGGCGCCGCCGAGCCGTCGTCGTCTCCCGCCGCCGCGCCGCCGTCCGCGCCCGCCACCCCGGAAGCCGCCCGCTGAATCTTGCGTCGTAACGCCGGTTTGCCGTAGCGCAAAAGAGCGCGGGGCGGCGATTCGCCCGCCCGCCGGCATCCGGCGATAATCCGGGCCATGACTTATCAACTCCTCAAGATGCTGCACGTGGCGGCCGTGGTCGCCTGGCTGGGCGGCTCGCTGTTCGTGTCCCTGTTCCTCCTGTCCTCGCAGCCCCAGGACGACGATGAAGCCCCGAAAGAACGCAAGATGCTGGGCGCGCTGCGCCGCTGGACGCTCTACGTGACCACGCCGGCCATGGTGCTGACCTGGCTCGTGGGGTTGCACCTGGCCATGACCTTCGGCTGGTTCGCCATGAGCTGGATCTGGGTCAAGATCGGCTTCGCGCTCGCGCTGTCGGCGCTGCTGGGCATCCAGAGCGCGGCCCTGCGCCGCATGGCGAACGGCAGCGCGCGGCGCCCGCCGCTGGTCGATCTGTACGCGCCATTCACCGTGGTCGCGTCCGCCGCCATCGTGACGCTGGTCGTGGTCAAGCCGTTCTGAGCCCGCGCGCCGCGCATATGCCGCGCGGCGATATCCAAACACCCGTGTAATAAGAACTCAACGAACTATTCGTTCCTTGGGGGGCACCCCCGTCCCTAGAATCGCTTCTCTCATAACTGCTTAGGCTGAGAGGCTATTCCAATATGACCCCCCGTTTTTTCAAGAAGCTGCTTGGCGTGGTGCTGGCCTCGGCGGCGATGTTCCATGGACCGGCCTTTTCGGCGGACCCGAAGCCGTTGAAGGTCGGCGTGCGCGGCGGTGTCGACGAGCAGATCTGGGAAGTGGTCGCCCAGGTCGCCAAGAAGAACGGCCTGGCCGTCGAACCCGTGGTGATCACGGGCACCGCCAGCCCGAACGAGGCGCTGAACAACGGCGACCTGGAAGCCAATGCCTTCCAGCACATTCCCTTCCTCAACGACCAGATCAAGCAGCGCGGCTATAAGCTGGTGCCGGTGGCCAACACGCTGATCTCGCCCATCGCGTTCTACTCCCGCAAATACAAGTCCCTGAAGGAACTGCCCGACGGCGCCCGGGTCGGCATTCCCAACGATCCCAGCAACCAGACGCGCGCGCTGGTCATCCTGCGCGACCACGGCCTGATCGCCTTGAAGGACGGTTTCGATCCGGCCACCGGCACGGCCACGCTGGCCGACGTGACGGCCAATCCCAAGAAGCTCGACTTCGTCGAAAGCGCCTCGGTGGTGCTGGCGCGCTCGCTGCCCGACGTGGACACCGCCGCCATCGTCAACAGCTTCGCCTACCAGGCCGGGCTGATCGCCACGCGCGACGGCATCGCGGTGGAGAAGAAAGAGAACAACCCCTACGTCAATATCATCGCGGTCCGCGAGCAGGACAAGGGCGCGCCCTGGGTGCCCGAACTGATCAAGGCCTACCACTCCGACGAAGTGCGCCAGTTCATCCTGAGCAAGTACGAAGGCTCGGTGATCCCGGTTTTCTGAACGATGATGCAACACGAATTTTCCATCGGGGAGCAGGCCGCCGCGGCGCCGCTCTCGCCGCCGGACGCGCACATCGTGTTCGAAGGGCTGGAGAAGCGCTACGAAGGCGCCCGCGGGCCGGTGAAGGCGCTGTCCGACGTGTCGTTCTCGATCGCGCGCGGCGAGGTGTTCGGCATCATCGGGCGCAGCGGCGCCGGCAAGTCCACGCTGCTGCGCTCCATCAACATGCTGGAGCGGCCCAGCGCCGGCCGCGTGCTGGTCGAGGGCGTGGACGTGGGCGGGCTGGACGAGAACGCGCTGGTGGGATTGCGCCGCCG
>Ga0182739_1000861_pt1 | contig 34584 bp, 32 predicted proteins | sample eDN5th30CBELigBY_FD_128873 | JGI IMG/M metagenome (GOLD analysis project Ga0182739, IMG submission 128873) | Enriched backyard soil microbial communities from Emeryville, California, USA - eDNA 5th pass 30_C BE-Lig BY (version 2) (version 2) | ecosystem: Environmental > Terrestrial > Soil >... | reverse complement strand
GGGGCTCGCCGAGTACGTGCGCGTGCCGGCGGCGCGCGTCGTGCGACGGCCCGAGGGCGTGTCGCCCGCGGATGCCGCCTGCGTCCCGATCGCCGCGGGCACGGCGTGGCAGGCGCTCGAGCGGGCCGGCGTCGGGGAAGGGAACGCCGAGGGTAAGAGGGTGCTCGTGATCGGGGCGTCCGGCGGTGTCGGGACGTTCGCCGTGCAGCTCGCGACGGAGGGTGGGGCCGAGGTCTGGGCGCTGACGGGGGAGCGCACACGCGAGCTCGTCGCCGGGCTCGGCGCGACGCGCACGTTCGACTACCGCACGTGCGACCACGCCACCGACCTGCCGCGGGGCGAGTTCGACGCGGTCGTCTGCGTCGAGAGCGCCGCGCCGCTGCGCACGCTCCAGGCGCTCGTCCGCGCCGGGGGCGTGCTCGTCATGGTGTCCGGCGCGGGCGGGCGCGTCCTCGGGCCGATCGGACGGATGCTGCGGGCCGGCCTGCTCTCGGTCGGCTCGCGTCGCCCGATCCGCTCCCTCGCCGCCACAACGGATACGCGGATCACCGCGCGGCTGCTCGAACTGGTCGCATCCGGAGGCATCCGACCTGTCATCGAGCGCACGTATGCGCTGTCCGAGGCCCGGGCCGCGCTCGCCCACGTCGACGGCGGCCACACCGTCGGGAAGGTCGTCGTCGTGGCGTGATGCGCTTGCTGCGCACAACTCAGGAAGAACGCCGGGCGGAGGGAGCGCCGGGGCGGCTGGACGGGCAGTTTTCCTGAGTTGTGCGCACGGCACGCGGGTGCCGGCCGCACGGGAGGGCCCGCGCCGCGTGCGGGCACGCGTGCGAGAATGAACCACGGCGTGCCTGATGCCGCGGCGGAGGGCCCGAGGACAGCGTCCGCCGCCAGCCTCCCGAGGAGCGATGCCCGTGCAATGCACCGCAGTCGTCCCCGTGTCCGCGCCGGAGCGCGTGATGCACCGCCGTCGATATCTGATGTGCCGACCCGAGCACTTCACGGTCGTGTACTCGATCAACCCGTGGATGGAGCCCGCGAAACCGACCGACACAGCCAGAGCGCTCGCGCAGTGGCAGACCCTGTACGACGCGTATCGCGCGCTCGGTCACGAGGTCGAGCTGATCGACCCGATCCCGGGACTGCCCGACATGGTCTACACCGCCAACGGCGGATTCGTCATCGACGGTGTCGCCTACGGCGTGCGGTTCCGGGTCCCCGAGCGACAGGGCGAGGCGCGGCCCTTCATGGACTGGTTCCGCGAGCACGGGTTCACCCTCGTCGAACCGCACGAGGTCAACGAGGGCGAGGGGGACTTCCTGCTCGCGGGTGACGTCATCCTCGCGGGGACCGGGTTTCGCTCCAGCGGCGACAGCCACCGTGAGGTCGGTGCCGTGTTCGACCGGGACGTGCTGAGCCTCACGCTCGTGGATCCCCGGTTCTATCACCTCGACACGGCGATCGCCGTGCTCGATCCCGTGGTCGCGCCCGGCGAGACGGCGACGATCGCGTATCTGCCCCGCGCCTTCGACGAGCACAGCCAGGCCGTGCTCGCCGCCCGTTTCCCCGACGCGATCCGGGTGTCGGATGCGGATGGCGCGGTCTTCGGCCTGAATGCGGCCAGCGACGGGCTCCACGTGTTCGTCTCGCCGCGCGCGGAGGGGTTCGCCGCGCAACTGCGTGACCGCGGGTATCGCCCCGTCCCGATCGATCTGTCGGAACTGCTGCTCGGCGGAGGCGGCATCAAGTGCTGCACGCTCGAGTTGCGCGAGCATCCGGACGCGACGACCGAGGGACACGCGACGGCCGAAGGAGGAGCACGATGACGATCGACGAAGCGCACGTCGCGCGCAACTACCATCCGCTTCCCGTCACGATCACCCACGGCGAGGGCGCCTGGGTCACCGACATAGAGGGCAAGCGCTACCTCGACCTGCTGTCGGCCTACTCCGCGTTGAACTTCGGGCACGGGCATCCGGCTCTGCTGGCCGCCGCGCGGGAGCAGCTCGCCCGACTCACGCTGACGAGCCGTGCCTACGGCAACGATCGGCTCGGACCGTTCGCCGCGGCGCTCGCACGGCTCTGCGGCAAAGACCTCGTCCTGCCCATGAACACGGGCGCCGAGGCGGTGGAATCGGGCATCAAGGTCGCGCGCGCGTGGGGGTATCGCGTCAAGGGCATCGCTCCGGATGCGGCGAAGATCGTCGTCGCCCACGGCAACTTCCACGGCCGCACGACGACGATCGTCGGCTTCAGTGACGACCCGGTCGCCCGGGACGGGTTCGGCCCCTTCACGCCCGGCTTCGTGCACGTGCCGTTCGGTGATGCCGGGGCGATCGCGGCGGCGATCGACGAGAGCACGGCGGCCGTCCTCGTCGAGCCGATCCAGGGCGAGGCCGGTGTCGTGATCCCACCCGCGGGTTATCTCGCCGAGGTGCGCCGGATCACGAGCGAGCACAACGTGTTGCTCATCGCCGACGAGATCCAGTCCGGGCTCGGTCGCGTGGGGACGACGTTCGCGTGCGACCGCGAAGACGTCGTGCCTGACGTGTACCTGCTCGGCAAGGCGCTCGGCGGCGGCATCCTGCCGCTGAGCGCGGTCGTCGCGAACGACGACGTCCTCGGGGTCATCGGACCGGGCGAGCACGGATCGACCTTCGGCGGCAATCCGCTCGCCGCGGCCGTCGGGTTGCAGGTCGTGCGGATGCTGGAGAACGGCGAGTTCCAGGCTCGAGCCACCGCGCTGGGCGAGCATCTTCACGCGCGGCTGAGCGAGCTCGTCGGGCACAGGGTCACGGCGATCCGCGTCGCGGGACTCTGGGCCGGCATCGACATCGACCCCGCGCACGGGACCGGGCGCGACATCGCCGAACGGCTCCTCGCCCGCGGTGTGCTCGTCAAGGACACCCACGGACAGACGATCCGCATCGCGCCGCCGCTCGTCGTCCGTGCGACCGAGCTGGACTGGGCCGTCGGCCAACTGCAGCTCGTGCTCGCCACCCCCTGAACGCTGCCCGAACCACGGCCCGATCCGCCGTTCAGGTGTTCTGCGGGAACCCGAGGTTGATCCCGCCGTGGCTGGGGTCGAGCCACCGCGTCGTGACGGCCTTCTCCCGTGTGAAGAAGCGGAAGCCTTCCGCACCGTACGCCTTCGTGTCGCCGAACGCGGACGCCTTCCAGCCGCCGAACGAGTGATACGCGACGGGCACGGGGATCGGCACGTTGACACCGATCATCCCGACCTCGACCTCGTACTGGAAGCGCCGGGCGGCACCACCGTCGTTCGTGAAGATCGCGGTGCCATTGCCGAAGTCGCTCGCGTTGATGAGGGCGACGCCCTCCTCGTACGACGCGACCCGCACGACTGACAGAACGGGACCGAAGATCTCCCGCGTGTAGGCGGCGGAGGTGAGGGGAACCCGATCGAGCAGCGTCGGGCCGAGCCAGAAGCCGCCCGCGTCGCCGTCGGGGACGACGTCCCGCCCGTCGACGACGACCACGGCACCGTCATCGGCGGCGAGGTCGATGTACGAGGCCACCGTGTCGCGGTGCGCCGCCGTCACGAGCGGACCCATGTCGCAGCCGCGTCGGCCGTCGCCGATGCGCAGCACCGCCATGCGCGCGGTGATCTTCTCGATGAGCGCGTCGGCGACCGGCTCCACGGCGACCACGACGGAGATCGCCATGCACCGCTCGCCGGCCGAGCCGAAACCGGCGTTGACCGCCGCATCCGCCACGAGGTCGAGGTCGGCGTCGGGGAGGACGAGCATGTGGTTCTTCGCACCGCCGAGCGCTTGCACGCGTTTGCCGTGACGTGCGGCCGTCTCGTAGATGTATCGCGCGATCGGCGTCGAGCCGACGAACGAGACGGATGCGACATCCGGATGCTCGAGAAGAGCATCCACCGCGACCTTGTCGCCGTGCACGACGTTGAACACTCCCGCGGGAACACCCGCTTCGGCGAGCAGTGCCGCGAGCCAGAGGGACGCGGAGGGATCCTTCTCGCTCGGTTTGAGAACGACCGTGTTGCCGGCGGCGAGGGCGATGGGGAAGAACCACATCGGCACCATCGCCGGGAAGTTGAACGGGCTGATGATCGCGGCGACGCCGAGGGGCTGACGGAACGAGGAGACATCGACGCCGGTCGACGCGTTGATCGAGAGGTCACCTTTGAGGACGTCGGCGAACCCGAGCGCATACTCGAGCACCTCCTGGCCGCGGGCGATCTCGCCGAGGGCGTCGGCGATGACCTTGCCGTGCTCGGCGGTGATGATCTCGGCGAGTTCGGGCTTGCGCTGCTCGAGGAGTTCGCGGACGCGGAACAGGATCGCCTGGCGGCGCGCGATCGACAGGTCGCGCCACGCGGGCAGCGCCGCCGCGGCCGCGCGCACGGCCGTGTCGACGTCGGCCGCCTCGGCGAGCACGACCGAGCCGGTGTGCGCTCCCGTCGCGGGGTCGTAGACGGGCGCGACGCGGCGCTCGGCGATGTCGACGGGGGCGCCGTCGATCCAGTGCGGAATGCGTGCGGTCATCGGATGCTCCTCATCGGGTGTGGTCCATGACGACGACGGCACGTCCGGTGATCTCGCCGCGCGCGAGGGCCTGATACGCGGTGTCGACGTCGTCGAGGGGGTAATGGCGGGTCACGACGCCCGTCGCGTCGAAGTCGCCACGGGCGGCGAGGGCGACCACGGCGGGCAGATCCTCGCGCGTGCGGGCACCGAACGACCCCGTGACGGTGTAGCCGCGGCGCACGAGCGGCGTGATCTCGATCTCGGCCGCCGCGGCTCCCGCCGCGATGCCGATCGCGACCATGCGTCCCCCGTCGGCGAGGACGTCGACCGCCTGCCGGAACGTGGCGGGATGCCCGAGCGCCTCGAACGAGACGTCGACGCCGCGGCCGCCGGTGAGTTCTCGCACGGCCGTGCGCGCGTCGACGGCGGCGGAGTTCACGACGTGCGTCGCGCCCAGCCGCAGCGCGGCCTGCAGCTTGTCGTCGGCGACGTCGATCGCGATGATCGGGTCGGCACCGGCGGCCTTCGCGACCTGGATGACGCCGCTGCCGACACCGCCGACCGCCGTGATCGCGACCGACTCGCCCGGGTGCACGCGGCCCGCCCGGTGCACCGCGCCGTAGGCGGTGAAGGCCGCGCATCCGAGGATCGCCGCGGCGACCGGATCGAGACCGTCGGGGAGAAGCGTGAGCGCCGTGAGGGGGACGACGGCATACTCCGCGAGCCCGCCCATCGAGTACATCGCGAGGAAGGAGCCGTCCGGCAGCGCCAGGCGACTTTGCCCGTCGTAGAGGGTGCCGCGCAGGCGGTTCTGTCCGAAGAAGGCCGCGCACAGGTCGTCGCGCCCGCGCCCGCAGGCGTCGCACTCCCCGCACGGCATGATGAACGCGCCGACGACGTCATCGCCGGGGGCGAGACCACGCGCATCCGTCGTCCCCTCGCCGAGCGCGACGATCGTGCCGCTGATCTCGTGGCCGAGGACGGCGGGTCGCGGAAACGCGACCTCCCCCTTGATGACGTGCAGGTCGGTGTGACAGACCCCGCACGCCCGGACCCGCACGAGCGCTTCGCCCGCGCGCGGCGTCGGTGTCGGGATCTCGACGACCTCGAGCTCGGCCGAATCCGGGCGCAAGACCGCGGCCCGCATCGTGTTCTCAGGCAACTCGTGCTCCTTCGGTCGCTGCCGACATGGTGCCTCCGTCCGCGAACAGGTGCCCGCGGCGCCGAGATGGTCGGGGTTCTCGGCGCGGAACGGACCATCTCGGGGGAGGAGGGACCATTTCGCGGAGGTGGGGCGATGCTAGCGTGGGGCGATGGCGTGCGTTGCGATCCTGGAGTTCCGTATCCGAGCCGATCGACTCGGGGAGGCGGGGTCGCTCTTCGACCGGATGCTGGAGACCACGCGGTCGTATCCCGGCGTGGAACGGCTGGACTGGCTCGTCGATCGCGACGACCCCACCGCGTGGACGCTGTACGAGGAGTGGAGCTCCTGGGAGACCGAACAGGCGTATCGCGAGTTCCGCGCCGGTGAAGGCGCGGTCCCCGAACTCGCCGGCGTCCTCGCGGGCCCGCCGCGCCTCGTGCGCCTGGAGAACCGCACGTCCTGAAACGCGGTCGGCGACGCCCCGCGGGGGGATAATCGAGGCGTGACGGATGCGACGGACGGCGAGGGCGCGCGTTCGCTGATCGACCGGGCCTTCACGATCCTCGGCACCTTCCAGGGCGGGCGGGTCAAGCAGTCGCTCTCCGACATCAGCCGCCGGACGGGTCTGCCCCTGGCCACCTGCCACCGCATCGTCGCGCGACTGTCGGAGTGGGGCGCCCTCGAACGGGATGCCGAGGGTCGCTACAACATCGGACTGCGCCTGTGGGAGGTCGCCGCGCTCGCCCCGCGCTCGGTCGGCCTGCAGCGCCTCGCGCGCCCGTACATGCAGGACCTCTACGAGACGACGGGATACGCGTCGCACCTGGCGATCCGCGAGGGCACCGAACTGCTGTCGATCGAGCGGTTCCAGAGCCCGCGTCGACGCGTGCGGCGCCCCCTCGTGGGCACGAGGTATCCGCTCCACGCGACCGCGATCGGGCTCGTGCTGCTCGCGCACGCGCCCGCCGAGGTGCGCGAGGAGGTGCTTGCCGGTGAGCTCGAGGCGTTCACGGCGCGCACCTACACCGACCCGGTCATGCTCGATCGGGTGCTCGATGACATCCGGCGCGGCGGCTACGTCGTGAGCGACCGGCAGGTCGATGAGGTACACATCGGTGTCGCCGCCCCCGTCCGCGGCGCCGACGGGTCGGTCATCGCCGCCGTGTCGCTCGCCCTGACGGAGCAGGACATCGACGGCAAGAACATGATCCACCTCGTGCGGCTCACCGCAGCATCCATCTCCCGCGCGCTCGAGGTCGCCGGCTACGGACGCGTCGATAGCTGAGCCTCCTCCGCAGTTCGCCCCGCATTGCGAATCGCCTCAGCATCGCGAACCGCCTCCGCACTGCGAATCGCCTCGGCCCGGAGCCGTTCGAGGTCGACCTTGCCGGTCTGGGAGCGGTCCAGGCTTTCCCGGACGAGGTAGTGCCGCGGCTTCTTGTATCCGGCGAGCAGTCCGTCCACGTGCGCCGCGAGCGCGGCGGGATCCACGCGCGCACCCGGCTCGGGAACGACGGCGGCGCTGACCACTTCGCCGAAGCGCGGATCCGGCACGCCGAACACGACGGCGTCGGCGACCGACGGATGCTGCAGCAGCGCCTCTTCGACTTCGGCGGGGAACACCTTCTCGCCGCCCGTGTTCACGACCGCGCTCCCTCGCCCGAGCAGTTCGATCGAGCCGTCGTCCCGCGCGCGTGCCCAGTCGCCGGGCACGACGTAGCGGTGTCCGCGAATCACGGGGAACGCCTGCGCCGTCTTGACCGGGTCGCCGTGGTATCCCTTGGGCAGGACACCCCCGAACGCGAGGATGCCGAGTGCGCCGGGCTCACGGGGAACCTCGTTGCGCTCCGCATCCAGCAGCACGGTTTCGGGTGTGGGCATGAAGCGTGCGGGAAGATCCGCGGCCGACCGAGTGATGCCGAAGGCGAACGGGCCGCCCTCGCTGGAGGCGAGCAGATCGACGATCATGACCTCACCCAGCGCGTGCAGGCGACGCTTGACGTCGTCGCTGAAGCGCATCCCCGAGCTCATGACCGAGCCGAGGTGCCGCAGTCCCGCACCGCTGCGTTCGACCGCCTCGACGAAGGGCAGGGCGACGGCGTCGCCCGCGACGACGATGCGGGTGACCTCGTGCATCCGGGCGAGGCGCACCGCCTCCGTCACGTCGAGGCTCGCCCCTGTCTGCAGCACGACCGTGCCGCCGAGCGCGAGCGTGCCCATCGTCGTGGACTGCGCAGTGCCGTGCAGCAGGGGCGGGAGGGGCAGGGTCCGGATGCGTGGAGTGGCGGGGTCCACGGCGATGTCGATCGCCGCGGCGAGGTCGGTGGGTGGGTCTATGCCCAGGATGCCCCATGTCGACGCGCGGCGCGCCTCGAGCAGCGTGTCCAGATCCCACACGACGCCCTTGGGCATCCCGGTCGTCCCGCCCGTGTAGAGGCGCAGCTCGGCGCCGCGGGGCGCGCTCGCGGGCAGGGATCCGCCGCGGGCGATGATCTCGGCGTAGCCGGTCGTATGGGTGCCGGTCGCGGCGACGTCGAATGCGGCGTCGTCCGTGACCGTCACGATGGGGATGCCCGTCCCCGCCGCCGCGACCGCGTCGACCGCGGTCGGCGCGAGGGAGGCGGCGGTGACGAGCAGCTTCGCGCCGCAGTCGGTCAGCAGCGCGGCCACTTCGCCGCTGCGATAGCGGTAGTTGATCGCGACGGGCGCGGCCCCGATCGCGAGGCACGCCCAGTAGACGGCGAGGTACTCGGCCCGGTTGTACAGCAGCAGGGCGACCGCATCGCCCGCGCGTACCCCCGCATCCTGCAGGTGACAAGCGAACGCGCCGGCCTCGCGGGCCAGCCGCCCGTAGCTCCAGACGTCGTCGGCGGTGATGATCGCGGGGCGGTCGGGGACGGCACGCGCGATGCCCTGCCACAGGTCGCTGTAGTGGATGACCTCGGGCGCGGACGTCATCGGTAGTGCCTCAGCACGAGTTCCGCCGCGACGGCGGGCTTCGCGGCGTCCTCCACTTCGAACGTGAGCGCGACCGCGACCTGGACGCCGCCCGGGATCTCCGTGACCTCGGCGATCCGTCCGTGCACGCGGATGCGGGCCCCGGACGGGACCGCCTGTGGGAACCGGATGCGATTGAAGCCGTACACGATTCCCATGCCGGCGCCGCTCACGCGGTAGATCTCGCGCAGGTGTCGGACGACCATCCCGAGGGTGAGCATCCCGTGCGCGATCCGTCCGCCGTACGGCGAGGCCGCCGCGGCGACGGGGTCGACGTGGATCGGATTGTCGTCGCCGGTGAGGTCGGCATACACGTCGATGTCGTCCTGCGTGATGGGTCGCCACGTGGACGGGCCGAGCTCTCGGCCGACGAGTGCGGGCAGGTCGTCGATGGCGACGACGGCGGTGTGCAGTGTCATGAGTGCGCGACTCCTTTGTCGGGTCGGGGGCATCGGGGTTCGGGAACGTCGGTCGGGGCGTCGGTTCGGGGACGTCTGGAATCCTCCCCGGCGAACCCGTCACCGACCACGTCGTCTTCCACTCAGTGAAAGTGCGGATGCCGTCGTCTTGGCCGTTCGTGTCATCCTGGCGCCGCCGGGGGATTCGCATGAGCGCCGCCGAAGATGCGCACGAGCCGATGACGGCGTGAGAGAGGGAGAGAACGATGGTGTTGCGGGAACCGCTGCTGGATCCGACAGGGATGGAGGAGGGCGCCGCCGACGGCACGCTGTCGCCGCGACCGGTGACCCTCAAGGGGCTCACGATCGGGTTGCTCGACAACACCAAGCCCAACGGGACGCTCCTGTTGGAGAACATCGCCCAGGAACTCCAGCAGCACCACGGTGCCGGCGAGACGCGGCTGTACACGAAGGACTACTTCGGCACGCCGCTCGGCCAGGAGCTGCTCGAGCAGATCGCGCAGGAGTGTGACGTCGTGGTCACCGCGGTCGGCGACTGCGGTTCGTGCAGCGCGGCGACCGTCGCCGACGGCATCCTGCTCGAGCGGGCCGGCATCCCCACCGTCAGCATCACGTCCGACTCGTTTCTGATGTCGGGTCAGGCGATGGCGAGCGTGCAGGGGTTCCCCGGTTTCGAGTTCTATGCGGTCGAGCATCCGATGGCGAGTCTGACCGCGGAAGAGGTGCGCGAGCGCGCGCTCACGGCGATGCCCGAGGTTCTGCGGATCCTCGGCGTGGAGGAGGGATGACGATGAGCACGACCGCGCTGACGGAGGACCGTCCGACGATCGCCGCCGAGGAGGTCCGCGACGTCCTCGAGTACTACTACGACAAGGAGTGGACGGACGGGTTGCCCGTCGTCCCGGTGACGCAGACGCTGCTCGACGAGTTCCTCGCGACCGTCGATCGTGACCCCGAGGACATCCTGTTCACGGTTCGCCACCTCAACCGCAGCATCACCGTGCGGCTTGCCGCGATCAACGCTGCGCTCGCCGGATGCAAGGCCGAGTACTTCCCCGTCGTCGTGGCCGCCTGGGAGGCGATCGCGAAGGAACCGCATCCCGCCCGGGGCATCTGGCAGTCCACGACCGGCACGGCGCCGCTGCTCGTGGTCAACGGTCCCATCCGCGAGAGGATCGCGCTCAACAGTCGGGGGAACATCTTCGGGTCCGGGTTCCGCGCCAATGCCACGATCGGCCGCGCGATCCGGCTGGGATGCATCAACGTGTTCGGACTGCACCCGCACAAGCTCGATCAGGCGACGCAGGCGACACCCGCGAAGTACTCCGCGTGCATCGCGGAGAACGAGGAGCAGAGCCCGTGGGAGCCGCTGCACACCGAGTACGGCTTCGCCGCGACCGACGACGTCGTGACCGCATACGTCATCCGCTCCGTCATGCACATCGAGGCGCGGCACACGCAGCATCCGGAACAGTTGGCCAACGACTTCGTCGACACGATCGTGCGCACGGGCGCCCTCATCCACGAGTACACGAGCGCACTGCTGGTGCTCACGCCCGAGCACGCGGACGTCTTCGCGCGGGCGGGGTGGAGCAAGGACGACCTGCGTCGGTACATCTTCGACCACGCCGTGCTGCGCCGGGACGAGTTGGTCGCGGCCGGCAAGGATGCGCTGTCGCGCAAGACGCGGTGGCGGTTGTCCAGCGAGCATCCGGACTCGATGCCGGACACGGCCAGCGCGAGCGACACGCCCGACGAGGTGCGCGTGCTCAGCCACCCCAGCTCGATCCAGGTGATGGTCGCCGGGGCGGACAATGCGGGTGTGTCGGCGGTCGTGGAGATCTTCACGCTCAACCCGCCGCGCGAGAACCCGTTCTCCTACAGCAAGATCGGAGCATGACGATGGCCGGTGACACCGAGCAGGTGGATGCTGCACTCAAGCAGTTCACCGACATGATGGCCGCCGACGGGTACGTGCTCAGTTGGTCGCCATCGGAGGCGGATCGCATCGTCGTGCGGATCGACGCGACCGAAGAAGCCTGCGCGGACTGCCTCGTGCCGCAGAAGGTCATGGAGGCGATCATGGCGCAGGCGCTCGAGCCCACGTCGTACACGCTCGATCACGTCGTCCTGCCCGAGGGTGCCGCGCACTGACGCCGGGAGGCGCGGTGGCGGGCCTGAGGTGAGCGCGCGGTGAGCCTGGGGTGAGCCTGGGCTGAGTCCGGCACAGGGTGAGCCCGGGGTGAGCCCGGCGTGAGCCTGGCACGGGGTGAGCCTGCACATCTGAGGAAATCTGCACGTCTGAGGACGGGAGCCCTGGTTCTCATCCGCAGATGTGCAGATCTCCTCAGATGTGCGCTCAGCGACCCTTCCAAATCGGTCGCCGACGTTCGGCGAATGCCCGAGGGCCTTCCCGGAAGTCCTCCGACGAGCGCACGATGTGCTGCCAGTGGTCGGCGAGAAGACGTTGGGTGGACTCTTCCGGGACCGTGCCGTGGGCGATGCCGAGGGCGACCGCCTTGCTGGCGGCCACCGCCAACGGGGCGTTGCGGTTGATGCGCTCGGCCAGTGCCAGGGCGGAGTTCAGCACGTCGTCGGGATCGACGACCCGGTTCACGAGCCCGAGACGCAGGGCCTCCGCGGCGTCGATGGGTTCGCCCGTGAGCATCATCTCGAGCGCCTTCTTCCGAGGAACCTGTCGCGGAAGCCGCATAACCCCGCCCTCCGACGCGAAGAGCCCCCAGGTGACCTCCGTCAGCCCGAACGTAGCGACGGTGGATGCGACCGCCAGGTCGGAGGCGAGCACGATCTCGGTGCCGCCGCCGAGCGCCATACCGTTCACGGCCGCGATCGTCGGCTTCGAGATGGGGTGGAACGCGTATCCACCGAATCCCCATGATCGCTCAACGGGGTCCTCGGGCAGGAGGCTCTCCCCGCGACTGACCGCCTTGAGATCGGCGCCCGCGCAGAACGCATCCGTTCCGGCGCCCGTCAAGATCACGGATCGGATCCCGGGGTCGGCCTCTGCTTCTTCGAGGGCGCGACCGATTCCCTGGTGGACATGCGCGTTCACGCAGTTGCGCACCTCGGGACGGTTGATCGTGACCAGCATCGTGTGATCGATGCGCTCGGTCAGCACCTGTTCGCTCGGAACACTCATCATCGGTACCCCGGCATTCCTGTGATGTGCATCGGACCGGACTCGACAACGACACCGTCGCCGACCAGATCGCCGACCGTGGATGCTGGCACCCCGGCTTCCGTGAGGATCGTGCGGCTGTGTTCCCCCAAACCGGGGGGTACGAGACGAACCGTGCGCGGGGTCCGGTCGAAACGGGCGAGCCGACCCGGGACCATCATCTCGCCGCCGTTCGACTTCGCAAGGGGGTGGAAAAGCTCGATGGCGAGCGCCTCTGGGGCGGCCGTCGCCTCAATCATCGTGCGCGCGCGGACGGCGGGGATCCCCCACTGTGCGAGCCGGGTGAGGGCCTCCGCGGTCGTCAACCGCGCCAGGTCCGTCTCGATCGAGTCCGCTCCGGGCGCCGCGCCCCTGTCGATGCCCGTCGTCGGGGGCGTGGACGACGCGACGTGATCACCGTCGATCCGTACCCAGCCGTCGCTCGTCCGATAGGCGCGGTCGTACGGCGTCGGCCCGAGATAGTCGGCACCGCCGACATCCGCGGGTGGCCGATTTTCGTAGCGAGTGAGTTCTCCCGTCTGCGCGAACGCGGAAGCCGCGGCCAGCGAAGTCGTGGCGCGCTGCCCACCCGCCCGCCCCGTGCGCTGGGCATAGACCGCGAGGCACGCGCCGAATGCGGCCATCACGCCGGCGGTGACATCGTTGATCGCGAGCGTGAGCATGACCGGATCGTCGTCGCCGCCCTGCGCATACATCATTCCGCTCATGGCGCCGAGCACAGGATCAAACCCGGGGGTCTCGCTGAACGGCCCCGTGGTGCCGAATCCGGTGATCGAGATCGAGCTGATCCGAGGATTGACCTGCGTCAACGAGGCATGGTCGATGCACAGCCGCTCGAGCACGCCCGAGCGGAAGTTGTCGAGGACGAGGTCTGCCCCGCGAACGAGATCCTCGAACTGAGCGAGGCCGCGAGGGTCCCGCAGGTCGATCGCGAGGGAGCGCATTCCCCGGTTGTAGTGGAAACCCTTGTCGCGGAACGGGTCACCCGTGGGCGGCTCTATCTTGATCACATCGGCGCCGAGCTCGGCCAGCAGATTCCCGGCGAGCGGGCCAGCCAGCACCACCCCCAGGTTGAGAGCGCGGACACCCGCCAGTGGACCCTCGGACGACCGCGCTGTCTCGCGCGCGGCGTGTGGCGCGGGTCCCCGAGGCGCCTCGAGATCCGTGACCGTTCGTTCGGCCGCGGGGGCAAGCGCCGGTGTCGCGGAAAGCGAGAGCGGTACACCGGGCATGACGACGGCACCGACGTCCGGATGCTCGAACTCGGCCCGCATCCCGATCGCGCGGATCTGGGGGTGGTCCAGCCAATCCTCCCGCCGGAGCAGTTCGCCGACGGGGCAGTCCGCAGCTCGGAGGGCCTCGATCCATTGCGTCGACGACCTGGTGAGGAAGGCCTCCTCGAAGCGGGCGCGCACCCAGTCGCGGTTCTCGCCCGAGCCGGTCGCGTCGAGGTCGCCCGCGATCCTCGGATCCTCCAGCAGGTCGGTCAGACCGAGTGTGGCCAGCGCGACGCGCTGGAACTTCGGCGTGAGCGAACCGAGGAACACCCAACGATCGTCCGCGCAGCGATACCGCGTATAGAAGGGGTTCGGGCCACCCGGACCTGGCGGCGGAAGAGAGGGCTGCGCGGGATCGGAACCGAACGTGGCGAAGGCCGAGATGAGGGCACCCTGCTCGCCGCCGACCGTGACTGTTTGACCGCACCCGGATTCCAGGCGCTCGATGAGCGTTGCCACGGTGCACACGGCCGACCAGGCGCCGTGCGCATACAGAACGTGCGGATACACGGGGTCGACGGGAACTCCGCCTGTGGAGTACTGCCGGAATCCGAGACCCAGCGACGCGGTGAGCATGCCCGCAGACTCGATGCGCCCCGCCTCGCCCGACGCGAGCAGCGATGGCGGCATGTGCATCATCACGATGGTCGGGTTCGCCGCGCGAACCCGTTCCACCGCGGAGAGCTCGACCGCCTCCTCTCCGGGGAGTGCCGTCACGATGACATCCGCGCCGGCGAGGATCTCGTCCAGGCGCGTCGAATCCATGTCGTCGACGAACAGACGCGTCGATCCGCGGTCGAGTCCAACGAACGCGGGACGGTCTCGCGCGGACTCGAGAGCGGCGGTCGTGAGGCGGACGACCTCGGCACCGAAATCCGCGAGCAACATCGTGCACGTCGCTCCAGCGATCGTCGTCGTGAGGTCGATGACGCGGAGTCCCTGCAAGGGGGTCGTCATCGGGTGTCTCCCGCAGTGGTGAAGCGGACGAGCGCGGCATCACCGTCGGTGGGTGCGAACACGGCGCGTACGCGGTCGCCGATCGCCACGTTCTCGACGTCGACCTCGACGAGGTGAGCGATCATTCGCGGGCCCTCGTCGAGTTCCACATATGCGAGGACGAACGGCGTCGCGTCGGCGTACTCGCCGACGTCACGGCGCACGACCGTGCTGCTGTAGACGGTGCCGGTTCCCGCGGCGTCGTGCCAGCGTGTGTCGAGCGAACCGCAGAGCGGACAGATGGTCCGCGGGTACCAGTAGTACGCGGCGCAGTCGTTGCAGGCACGGATGAGGAGGCGGCCCTCCAGTGTGGCGTCCCAGAACGGCTTGGTCTCGGGGCTGATGTCCGGAACAGGAGCGGGAAGCTTGCTCATCAGGCGTCCTCTCGACCCAGGATCACGGTCGCGCTACCCATGCGCGTCGCGAGGTTGCCGCCCGTGCCGTGAGCGAGGGCGATCTCGCAATCGGGGACTTGCACAGCAGGGTGTGCCTCATGGCGAAGCTGACGCACGGCCTCGAGCACCTTGGTCATCCCACCTCGATTCCCGGGATGGTTGTTGGCCAGACCACCGCCGTCGGTGTTGAAGGGGAGGCGTCCGAACGGCGCCTGGAGGCCGCCGTCCATCACGAAGCGGCCACCTTCGCCCTTCTCGCAGAAGCCCAGATCCTCGATCGTCTCGATCACGGTGATCGTGAAGGAGTCGTAGATCGACGCGTAGTCGATGTCCGCGGGTGTGACCCCGGCATCCTCGAACGCGCGCGGTCCCGACCATCGGGCACCCGTGTAGGTCAGATCGATTCGACCGCCATCCGTATGCTTTACGGCCTCGCCGTGACCGAGAACCCGCACGGTGCGCCGCTCGATATCGCGAGCGACCTCAGGAGCGACGACGACCAGCGCACCGCCTCCGTCGGTGATGACGCAGCAGTCCAGCAGGTGCAGCGGGTCGCTCACCATCCTGGAGCTCAGCACCTCATCGACCGTCACCGGTGTCTGTAGGAGCGCGTTCGGGTTGTACTGCGCGTGGTGCGAGGCGGCGACCTTCACCTCCGCGAGTTGGGCGCTCGTCGTCCCGTACTCGTACATGTGGCGTCGGGCCGCCATCGCGTACAGGGCGGGCACATTCCAGATCGGCTCGAACGGCCACTCCGCCGTGAAGGTGAAGGCAGGACGGACACCGCGCGCTTTCTGGCGCGGAAGGCCGGCCAGCGTGATCAGCGCCACCGAGCACAGACCGGCGCGGATGGCCTCGGCTGCGTTGGCGACGTGCGCGACGTAAGAGGAACCACCGATCTCCGTGGAGTTGACGTGCTTCAACCGCAGGCCGAGGTAGTCCGCCATCGACATCGGACCGAGACCCGGGGCATCTCCCGCGCAGAAGTATGCATCGACGTCGGAGAAGGTGAGACCGGCATCCGCGAGCGCCCCGGCCGCCACCTCCGCATGCACTTGCTCGAGAGACTTGTCCGGGATGGTTCGGTCGGGATGCTCGAAGGCGCCCGCGATATGGGCGGTCTGCCGGGATGTCACGAGGGCGAGACCTCCGTGCCGAGGACGGGCCCGAAGCCGCGCTTGAGCTCGCGGTCCAGCATGTCGAGATCCCATCCGTCCGGGGAGATCAACTGCACCTGCTCGATCGGGTTGCTGAACAGGCTGACGCGGTTGCGTTGCGCGCCGATGACACGTCCGTTGATCCATCCCGATCGGTCGGATGCGAGGTAGGTGACGACACGGGCGACGTGTTCGGGACGCATCTCCCGCTGGAGGCGCGCCTTGGTCTCCTCGTCGGGGATCGAGTCGATCATCCGGGTCGCCGCGCCGGGTGCGACGGCGTTGGAGGTGACCCCGTACCGCGTCAGCGACTTGGCGCAGGAGTACGTGAAGCCGACGATGCCCATCTTGGCCGCGGCGTAGTTCGGCTGCGTGGCTGCTCCGTAGAGCCCCGAGTCGGAGGTGAAGTTGATCAACCGCGCATTGGCGTCCGCGTCTCTGCGCGATCGCCAGTGGCGGGCAGCGTGCGCCGACGTGTTGAAGGTTCCCGTCATGTGCACCCGCACGACCGCGTCCCAGTCGGCTGGTTCCATGTTGAACAGCATCTTGTCGCGCAGGATGCCGGCGACATTCACCAGCACATCCAGTCGACCGAACTCGTCGACCGCGCGCTGAACCAGCTTCCCCGCGCCCTCGAAGTCGGAGATGTCGTTGGTGTCCGCGACGGCACTGCCGCCGTCGCGAATGATCTCAGCGACGAGGTCGGCGGCGGGCCCACCGCTTCCGCCCGTGCCGTCGAGCGCCACACCGATGTCGTTGACGACGACGTGGGCGCCTTCGGCAGCCATCATCTTCACGGTGGCGGCGCCGATTCCACGGCCGGCGCCGGTGACCGCGACGACGCGGCCGGCAAGTGCAGACATAGTTCTCCTCCTGGCTCTGGTTCGACGGCTCAGTGCGCGTCGGTGGGGACGAAGTGGATATCGCGACTGCGGACGCCGATGTCGACGGTGTCGCCGGGTTGGACCTCGGCCTCGATGCGAACCTCGGCCCGGACGATGCCGGTGGGAATGCGCAGGACGACGTCGAGGTGCCGCCCCAGGAAAGCGACACGTTCGACGGTGCCCACCCACGTGTTCTCCAGTGCCGCGGCGTGCGCGCCGATCTGCACGTTCTCCGAACGGAACACGGCCGTGACTGCGTCGCCGTCGCCGTCGTACGGCTCGTCTGACGTGACCGAAAGACCCGTGATCGACGCGCGACGCGCGTCTTCGGGGTCCAGCCGGGCGCGGATCATGTTCGCGCGCCCGAGGAAGTTCGCGGCGAACTCGGTCGCCGGTCTCCGATAGATCTCGCGCGGAGAGTCGAGTTGTTCGATGAGCCCATCTCGCATCAGAACGACGCGATCGGACATCGACATCGCCTCGGTCTGATCGTGGGTGACGTAGACGCTCGTGATCCCGACGGTCCGCTGCAACTCGAGCAGTTCGAAACGCATCTGTTCGCGCAGGCCGGCGTCGAGGTTGGAGAGCGGCTCGTCGAAGAGCAGCAGCTTGGGTCTGGTCACGATTGCGCGTGCGAGCGCGACGCGTTGCTGCTGGCCACCGGAGAGCTCGGTCCCGTACCGCTTGGCGAACTTGCTGAGGCCGACTTGGGCGAGCACGTCGGACACGCGAGCCGCCGCGGCGGCGCGATCGAGCTTGCTCAAGCCGTACCCGACGTTCTTCTCCACCGTCATGTGCGGCCACACGGCGTAGGACTGGAACACCATGTTGATTCCGCGCTTGTCCGGGGGGAGCTGGCGGGACTGGGATGCGATCTCCTTGCCGCCCAGCGTGACGGAGCCTCCCGATGGATCTTCCAGACCGGCGATGCAGCGCAGTGTTGTGGTCTTCCCGCATCCCGACGGACCGAGGAGAGTGAGGAACTCACCCGGTTCGATCGAGAACGAGATGCCTTTGACCGCTTCGACGTCGCCGTAGGCGATCCTGAGATCCTTCACCTCGAGCGCGGTTCCCCGCTCTGCTTCGGTCACTGAGGTTCCTTCTTTCGGTCGTGTGGTCCGCGTCGATGCGGGCGATGGTGTCGTGTGCGTCGTCATCAGAAACTCGAGGAGTCCAGGCGGACGCGCAGGATGACACGGGCGAACAGGATGCCGACGGCCATGACGACGGTGAGGAACAGCCCGACGATGGCGGCGTTGCGGACCGACCCGGTCTCCATGTAGTTCCACGCGAGTACCGCGAGCGGCCGGGAGGTGGGGCCCGAGAGGATGACGGCTTCGTTCACCTCTCGAGTGGTGAAGATGAAGAGAAGCGTCCACGCCGACAGCAGCGCGGGCCGCAGCAGGGGAAGGGTGATCGTGCGGATGGTGCGCAGCTTGCCTGCGCCGTTCATGCGGGCCGCTTCCTCGAGGGAGCGATCGATCTGGAGGAGCCCCGCGGTCGAGAACCTTGCGGCATGGGGAATGTAGGCACCGATGAGGGCGATCGCGACCAAGAGGATCGTCGCGTAGATGGGGGAGCGAACGTAGAGCCAGAGCACCCCTGTTGCGAAGACGATTCCGGGAACGGCGATCGGGAAAGTGGCGAGGTAGTCGATGAGGGCGCCGATCCGGCCACGCTCTCGGATGACGACGTACCCGACACCCAGACCGACGAGAACCGTCAGCGTCGGCACGATGAGCGCCAGCCACATCGTGTTCGTGAACGCCGTCGCGACGTCAGGTCGCGACCAGATCTCCACGACGCCGTCGAACGTGAACTCGAGGCGCCGGAGGTCCGTCACCGCGTACGGGGTGAGCGAGACGATGACGAGCGTGAGGTACGGGAGCACGGCCGCGAGCAGCATGTAGATCGCGAACACGACTGAGGCCACCAGGCGCCCCACCGGCAGCTTCACCAGCCGGGGGCGCGTGCCTCGCGCGCCGACCGTGATGTAGCGGCTCGCGTGGCGGACCGATCGGCGGTACAGGTACACACCGGCGAGAGTGAACCAGAAGAGCAGCGTTCCCAGAGCCGCCGCGACCGGGGGTCGCGCGGGGAACACCGTCATGGCGCGATAGACCTCGACGGCTAGGGGCGAGTATCCGCTGTCGAGGGCAAGTACGGCCGGAATGACGAAGACGCCCGTCGCGAGGACCGCCACGAAGAAGAAAGCGGCGACCAAAGCCGGACGCATCATCGGGAACGTCACTCGCAGGGCGGTCGAGAACACTCCCCGTCCGTTCATGTACGAGGCCTCTTCGAGCGCCGGGTCCATGTTCTTCAGCGCCGCCGAGATCAGGAGATAGGCGTACGGCGCGAAGAACAGGATCATGACGAAGATCGCGCCCGGCAGCGTCATCACATTGACGAACGTGGCATCGGTGTTGAGCAGCCAGCGCAGGTTCACGTTGATGATCCCCGAGCGCGGCGCTCCGAGCAGCGACCACGCGAGTGCCCCCACGAGCGGAGAGAGGAAGAGCGGCAGGATGAGACCGAACTCCCACACGCGTCGAAGGGGGACATCGACGCGCACGAGGAACCACGCCGCCAGTGCGGCGAGTACCACGGAGATTCCCGCGACGCCGACGGCCATGATGAGCGTTCCCACGAGCGACGCGTAGTAGTCGCCGCTGAGGTACACGCTGTAGACGGCATCCAGGGAGAACGTGTTGTCGGGCAAGCCGGGCGCGCTGCTCTGGAGCGCGCCGACGAAGACCATCGCCACGGGTCCCGCCACCAGGCCGAGCAGGACGATCAGCATGAGGGTCGCGGTACCCGAGGGGCGCCGCCACCGGGCCCGACCAGGTGGCGCTGCGGCGGGCGTCGCCTGGTGGGAGAGCGCCTGTGCGCGATCCAGGACGGTCATCCGGAGTACCCGAAGATCTCACTCCACTGGTCGAGGAAGTCGCCGGTGGCACCGGAGTCCTCGATGAACTCCTCGTCGGTGATCCATTCGAACCAGACGTTGTCGAGATTCGGATCGCGGTACCAGTCGGTGTCGATGATCGTCCGGTTGTCGACGACCTTCGAGTGCGTCGGTGTCGACTGGTTGATCTCGCTGAGGTGGGCGTTGGCTTCCGGGGTGGTTGCCCACTCCATGAACAGCCGGGCCGCGTTGGGGTGCGGTGCGTCGGCGACGACTCCCGTGTTGAAGTAGCCGCCCGTGGTCTGCACGGGGAACGCGAACTCGAGGGGTGCCCCCGACGCGCGCTGCGAGGCGACGAGCGTGTTCGCGGCGGCGATGCCGATGGCGTACTCGCCGGCGATCACGTTCTGCAGCATCGGGATCGATTGGGGCTGTACGGTCGCTCCGTTGTCGGCGATCGCCTGTAGCGTGTCCCAGTTGGTGCCGCGGTCGGTCTGCAAGTAGTAGAACGCTGCGGCATGCTGCGCGGCCTGCGGCGGGCCGAGCGCGACCCGTCCCTCGAAGACCGGATCACCCGCCGCCGCCATCGGATCCTCGTGGATGAGGTCGAGTTCGTCCTCCGTGAGAAGGTCGGGGTTGTACGCGACGACCATGAAGTAGCCGTTCTGCACGGGGTAGTAGAGGCCGTCGCGACGATGCTCTTCGGGGAAGAATTCGCCGTTCTCGGGCGTGTACTCCGCGATCCACCCGTTCTCGACCGCGTTGTCCATCGACACGCGGTTCGCCGTGTTGTAGACGTCGACGAGGTTCTGTCCCGCCGACTTCTCCTGCGAGAAACGCTGGAACAGTTCGCTCTCCGGCAGGCGGAGGATATTGACCGCGATCCCGTACTCGTCGGTGAAGGGCTTGGTCCACGCCTGCATCGTCGGCTCGCTGCCATCGCCGTAGAGGGTCAGCGACCCTTCGGCCTTGGCCGCGGCCACGAGCTCGTCGAAGCTCAGGTCTGCGTCAGGCGACGGAGCCGTCGTCGGCGGCGTGCCCGCACACGCCGCCAACAGCGTGAGGGCGCCGACCCCGGCAACGACAACGGCACCGAACCTGCGAGATCTTTTCACGAGAAGCTCCTTTGCGTCCTCCATCGATGACGGTCAGCCGTGTCGCTGCCGTCCTCGTGCCCACCGGATCGGCGAACACGATGAGCGTGATCGAACGCGGAAGCGTCCTCAACGGTGGATCCCGGTACCCGGAAGGGACGCCCGGATTGCTGCCGATTGAGGTGGCCCGCGACCCGATCAGCGGAAGCAACTAGGCGATGCCCTGCTCCCAGGCGGTGCGCTGGACGGCCCGCGCGGTGCTGCGGACGAGGTGACCGTACGGTTGCGGCGCCGTCCGCTCGGGCACGACGATCGAGAGCGCGCCCATCGGCATGCCGTCCTGATTGATCAGCGGGGCGCCTATCGCCAGACGTGGAGCGGACACCCGACTGCTCACCGCGTATCCGGCGGCGCGCGTGCGGGCGAGCTGCTGCCGCGTCGAGTCCGCCGTCGCCGGGTCCACGCGGTTGCGCAGAGTAGCCAGGTACTCCTCCTGAAACTCGGCTTCACTTGCCGCGAGGATGGACAACCCCACGGCCGTCACATGCAGAGGGTCGCGTTGACCGACGTGTGGCCGCTCGCGTGCGGCCGAGCGCGGCCGCAGATTCTCGACGATCGTGGAGTCGCTGCCCGAGCGCACCGCCAGATGGATGGCGAGACCCGTCGTGGCGTAGAGATCCTGCATGAACGGGAGTGCAACACGTTGAATCCCGTGCGTTGTCGGGCTCAGCAATCCGAGCTTCCACACTCCGACGCCGATCGAGAGCTGATCGGACGCGTCGCGATCCAGCATCCCCACTTCCACGAGCTCGGTGACGATCCGGTGCGTCGTGGAGAGGGGGAGGCCGGTGCGTCTGCTCAGGTCGCTCAGCGACAATCTCGTGTTCTCGTAATCGAAGGCCGAAAGCAGGCGATGCACGCGTTCGACGGAGGATCTGCGCGGGGGAGCGTCCGCGTCGGCTGTCGCCCCGGTGTCGGAATCGGCCACGATGTCGGATCCTCCCGTCAAGTTGCGCCCTACGGTAGCCCTGGCCGCAGCGAGGGTGTCGCGGGGTTTCCCGCTGGTCGGAAGTGCACGTTGCTCATGACGCGGAGGCGGGACAAGATCAAGGACTCATGAACATCAGCCCGTTCCGTGACGATGATCGCGAACTGCCAGAGGTCTCACGGCGCGCCCTCTCCGCGACGATGGCACAGTTCCCGTTGCTCCTGGGAGAGACGTTCGGGCCGTCCGGCTGGCACGTCATCTCGCAGCAGGACATCGACGACTTCGCCGGCGTCTCGCAGGACGACAACCCCATCCACGTCAACAAGGAGTTCGCCGCCGCATCGACGTACGGGCAGCCGATCGCGCACGGACTCCTCACTCTCGCGCGCATGGTTCCCATGCTCCGTCAGGTGTTTTCCATCACCGATGCCACCCTGCGCATCAACTACGGTCTCGATCGTGTGCGGTTCCCCGCGGCGGTGCGCGCGGGCGACCGCATCCGCCTGCGGGGTGAGGTGAAGACGGTCACGGAAGTGCCGGGCGGCTGGCAAGCCGTCCTCTCGCTCGCCTACGAGCTCGAGAACTCTGTGAAGCCCGCGTGCGTCGCCGACTGGGTGGCGCGCTACTACCTCGAAGCACAGGTTCCCGACAGTCGGTAGTACCGCAAGGAGGGCCGCGGCCCGTGTTCGATCCGCTTCCGGTGGCTGGAAGCTCGACGATCGCGGTCTTCGATCTCCACCAGCCTGGGTCTCGTCTTCATCCCCTGACGGAAACGAGGTCTCCCATGTCCGATGATCGATCGGTCGCCTTCGCTTTTGACGAGCTGGCCCACGCAGAGGGGGTCACCTTCGGGCCGTCCTCCTGGCGTCCCGTGCCACAGCAGCAGATCGATGAGTTCGCCGATCTGACGGGTGACCACAATCCGATCCATGTCGATGAGGACCTCGCCGCGGCAAGTCCGTTCGGTACGCGGATCGCCCACGGGCTGCTGACACTGAGTTTGGTCGTCCCCCACCTCAAGGAAACCTTCAAGGTGACGGGCTCGGGCACGAACGTCAACTATGGACTCAACCGCGTGCGCTTCCCCGCACCCGTGCCCTCCGGGTCGCGCATCCGGACATCGGGCCGCGTGCTGGAGGTCACCGATCTCGGCAACGGATACCAACTCGTCGTTGCAGTGACATTCGAGGTCGAGGGCGGGAACAAGCCGGTGTGCGTCGCCGAGTTCGTCTTCCGCTATTACGCCTGACGGCGCGCCCACATGACGACGAGTCACTATAGCGACGTCTGGCGTGCCCTGGCCGAGGTTGTCCCCGCGCGCATCGCGTGGGTGACTGCCGAGGGGGAGATGTGGTCATTCGGTCGGTGGGCGCGTGAGGCGGCCGCCTTCGCGGACGCCCTGCGGGTGCGCGGCGTGCAGGCGGGAGATCGCGTCGCCCTCCTCCTGCACAACAGGCCGGAGTTCCTCGTCGCGCTGTTCGCCTGCCTGGCATGCGGATTCACACCCGTCCCGCTGAACTTTCGACTGCGCGCGGGGGAGGTCGCGGCTCTGCTCGACGACTCCGGTGCCGTCGCACTGGTCTACGACGGATCCCTTTCCGCCGAAGTGCATGCGGCTGTGGCGGATGCGATCAATGCGCCCGTGCTCGTGCAGGTCGGACGGGATGGCGAGGGTCGCGCACAGGGCGAGCCATGGAGCGCATTGGTGTCGGCGAACGCCACCCTCCCCGACCACTCGCCACCGGGCGGCGAACTATGGATCTACACGGGCGGCACCACCGGTCCGCCCAAAGGTGTCCGGTGGGATGTCGTCGATCTGTTCATCGCGCAACAGCATTCTGCGTACACCCTCTCCAGCCATCTGATTCCGGCTGACCTCGAGGAGGCGACACGGATCGCCGTGGACGACGGCAGCATGGTGACGTTGCCACTCGCGCCCCTGATGCACGGCACAGCTCTGTGCACTTCCATGAACACGCTCCTCCTCGGCGGTACGGTCCTCCTCACGGGCTCGCCCAGCCTGGACGCGGGCCGGGCGCTCCCGATGGCGGTAGAACACCGTGCGACGCGCCTCGTGGTCGCGGGGGACGCGGTTGCGCTTCCCCTGGTCGACGCCGCGGAGCGATCCGGGACTCGTCTGTCGAGCGTGCAGACCGTGACGAGTTCCGGGATGCGACTGAGCGCGGACACGAAGCGTCGGCTCCACGCCCTCGGCGACCTCACGATCGTCGACATCCTCGCCTCGAGCGAAGGCGGCGGGTTCGCGACGACGACGACGCGCTCCGCGGACGACCTCCCCGGTCAGCCGCGACTCTTCCCGACGGCGGTCGTCCTCGACGAAGACCTTGAGCAGGTCCAGGACATGCCGGGACGGATGGGCATCCTCGCGCAGCGGGGGCGTCTGCCATTGGGCTATCACGCAGACCCCGAGAAGACGGAAGCGATCTTCCCCACGATCGGGGGCGTTCGTCATGTCGTGCCGGGCGACTGGGTGCGAGTGCTGCCGGACCGCCACGTCGAGTTCCTCGGGCGACGCAGCGGGGTGATCAACACCGGCGGTGAGAAGGTGTATCCGCTCGAGGTCGAGCGTGCGCTGCTCTCCCACCCGGACGTCACGGATGCGTGCGTCTTGGGGGTCCCCGACCCGCGGTTCGGTGAGGTCGTCGCCGCCGTAGTGGTCGGCTCCGCTTCTCTGGCGGACTCCGAACTCATCGCGCATCTCGAGCCGGTGCTGGCCGGGTACAAGAAACCGCGACGCATCCTGCTCGTGTCCTCGCTGGACCGCAGCCCGACCGGCAAGATCGACGAGCGGCGATGGCGGCGGGAGATCGTCGCGAGGCATTCCACTCCGTGGAGTCCGCGACCTCAGACCGAGGGGGAGTCGCTGTGATCCTTCCACCGATCGGGATCTCGGCCGAGTTGCTCGGGCGCACTCACCCATGCTGGTCGCGTGCCGATCGAAGTCGGCGGACATCCGCCGTCGCGCGGAGCCAACCACGAGCAAAGGAGCTGGTGTGACAACTCGCCGTACGACCTCGAAGCTGCGTGCACGGATGACGATCGCGTCCGGGATCGCCGCCGGCATCCTCATCGCCTCGGCGGGGTGCGCCAGCACGCCGTCCGTCGCGCCGTCATCGACACCGGAGGCGGAGAGCCTCGATGACCTGATCGCCGCTGCCCAGGCGGAAGGATCGCTCACCTTCTACGGCGATGGTTTGGAGTCGACGCTGCAGGCATGGGTGCAGGGATTCACGGAGGAGTACGGCATCGCAGTGAACGTGCTCCGGATGACCGGCAACGAGCTCACTCAGCGCTTCGCGCAGGAGTCCGCACTCGGGCAGGCGCAGGCCGACATCCTCAGCTCGACTGACACCGTCGGCGTGACGGACGCGGTGGAGGCCGGCTGGATTGCGGAGTACACACCCGCGAACGCCGATCTCTTCCCGGCCGAGCGGGGCATGCCCGGATACTTCTATCCGGTGCAGAACGGATTCTTCCAGGCCGTCGCCTACAACCCGACGCTTCTCACGGAAGAGGAGATCGAGATCATTCGCGAGGATCCCATTCGCGCGGCCGGGGATCCGCGATTCGCGGAACGCGTCGCGGTGGGAGCGCCGCAAGCATCCCAGCAGGCGACCGCGTTCCACTACCTCTACACAGACGGTCCCGCTGCCGATGACTACGGGTGGGAAGCGCTGGAAGCGATCGCGGCGAATGACCCCCTCGTCTTCGTGCAGACGGTGACGATGATGCAGAACCTCATCGCGGGCGAGTATGCGATCGCGGTGGGCCTGGCCGGAGGCGTCGCTTCCACACAGGCGATGCAGGGCGCACCGGTCGAGTTCGTTTACCCCGAGCAGACCACGGGCGGATACTTCGCGACGGGCGTCGTCGCCAATGCGCCGCACCTGAACGCGGCCCGACTGTTCATGGAATGGGCGACGACGCCCAAGGCGAATGCCCTGTACTCATCGATCTCGCAGAGCGCTCCGACCAACCGCGATGTCGATGACGAGCGCGAGCTGCTGGAGTTCGAGTGGTACGCGGACCCGAACGTCGACGAAGTATGGATCGACTTCATCACCGACCCGCAGTTCTTGGAAGCGGCATCGGCAGAGGGAGACTTCCTCGACCGCTGGAACGAGGTCTTCGAGTTCTCGGGCTGACGGGGGTCATGCACCGACGGCGAGCGGGGCGACCGGTGCGGAGCCGGTAGCATGGCCACGCTGACGACGGCGAGACGAGTGGCATGACGGCGAGATCTGACGAGGATGTCCGCCCGCAGAAGGGCAGGTCTGTCGCCGAGCGGACTCTGCGCATCCTTGGCACCTTCCGCGAGGGGCGGGTGCGTCAGACACTGTCCGAACTCAGTCGGCGATCGGGGGTGCCGCTGACGACGACCCACCGCATCGTCGGCGAACTCGTCACCTGGGGTGCCCTGGAACAGGACGTGGGCGGCCGTTACCGCATCGGTCTTCGGTTGTGGGAGGTCGCCTCGCTGGCGCCCCGTTCCATGGGACTCCAGTCGCTCGCTCGCCCGTTCCTCTCGGACCTGTACGAACTCACCAAGTACAGCGTTCATCTTGCCGTGCTCGAGGGCACGGAAGCGGTCTTTGTCGACCGGTTCCAAAGCCCTCACCAGACGCATCTTCGCCCCCGGGTCGGTGGACGGTACCCCCTGCACGCGACGGCGGTCGGATTGGTCCTCCTCGCGCACAGCTCGTCGGAGTTCCAGGATGACGTGCTCGAAGGGGACCTCACCCGATATACGGAATACAGCTTCCGCAGTTCTGACGAAGTGCGGCCCGTTCTCGCCGACATCCGCGTGCGCGGCTACGCGATCAGCGATCGCCAGGTGAACCCGGAGTATGTCGCTGTCGCGGCGCCGGTTCTGGCGCCGAACGGCTCGACCGCTGCGGCGCTTTCCGTTGTGCTCTCGCCACACGAAGCGGACGACAGAAACTTGATCCACCTCGTGCGTGTGACGGCGGCCGGAATCTCCCGCGCGCTGCGCTCGCGCGGCTGAGTTCTCACGAGACCGCCGGGAGGCACGGCTCCCTGGGGGTGCCTCGCGTTCGCTGCGGCGTGCCGGATGCTCGGGCGCACGCACCTCGGAGTCAAACCCTTCCGATATCCGGAAACCGATTTATTCCTCTCTGAGTACGCGGCAAAACTCGACGTTCGAGCCGCACAGTTGCGGCGCACCAGGAAAGAGGAGTCAAAGATGAACTCGTCCGTACGGACACGTGCCGCAGGCGGTCGGACCCGCCGCTCTCGCCTGCGCTTTGCCGCAGCTCTGGCCGCAGGCGCGCTCGCGCTCTCGGGTTGTGCCGGATCGGCGACCCCCGAGGCATCGGGCCCGGGTGGGGAGAGCCTCGAGAAGATGGTGTTCCTCAGCTACCTGTCGCTGGACACGCTGTCGCTTGCACCCGAGATGCTCGCCGTCGCGGGCGGCTACTTCGAGAAGCACGGGCTCGACGTGCAGTTGCAGCCCGTCAACGGCTCGCCGGTGGCGATGCAGGGCGTGCTGGGCGGGATCGCTCCGATCACGCGCATCGGTGGCATCGACGTCCTCACTGCGGCGTCCAAGGGTCAGGACCTCATCAACGTGGGCACCGTCGAGCGCGGCGGCGGCTTCCGCGTCGTCTCGGCCGACAGCGACCCGCTGGAGTCGATGGAGGACTACCTCGGCAAGACGATCGGCGTCGGGTCCGAGGGTGGCACGAGCACGAAGACGCTCACACTCGCCCTCGACAACGCGGGAATCGATCCGGCCGACGTCGAGCGTCAGGTCGTGGGTCTCACCCCGGCGACGTTCGCACTCGTGCAGCAGGGCCAGCTCGGGGGCTACATGCTCGGCATCGACACCGCCGAGATGGTGGCGGAGCAGAACCCGGATGCTGTGGTCAGCGGCGAGGGCCTCACGGCTGCTCCCGACATCCAGGTCTACGTCTCGACGCCGGACGCGATCGAGAAGAACGGCGACCAGATCCGCAAGTACCTCGCGGCGATCAAGGAGGCGATCGAGTTCATCGTCGCCGATGAGTCGATGGACGAGACGCTCGAGATCATCCGATCCGAGTACTCCTTCGCATCCCTCGACGACGACGCGGTCGCCAAGCGCGCGCTCGACGCCTACCGCAAGGTCTGGGTCGGCGACGGCACCTTCCCGTTCCTCGAGACGGACGTCGATCGCTGGGAGGAGGGCTACCGCGTGCTCGTCGACGCCGGCATGTCCGACCCCGGTGGCAGCCCGCTCGACTGGTACACCAACGACCTGCTCCCCGAGTGATCACGGAGGTCCCGGCTGATATGGACATCAACGCCCCCGCACCCAGTCCCACGGGCGACTCGCCCGCCACTGTCGGCGTCCCGCGTCTCGCGATCGACGGTGTCGGCCGGGACTTCCGCACCAAAGCAGGCATCACGCATGCGGTCTCGAACGTCAATCTGACGATCCACCGAGGTGAGTTCGTCGCACTGATCGGTCGATCCGGATGCGGCAAGACGACCCTGCTGCGCATGATCGGCGGGCTCCTCGCCCCGACGGCCGGATCGATCGAAGTCGACGGCCGCTCGCTGTGGTCCGGCTCGCAGGTCGACGCATCCGTCATCACCAAGCTCGGGTTCGTGTTCCAGGAGAGCAACCTCTTCCCCTGGTACACGGTGCTCGACAACATCGCGCTGCCACTCGAGCTGCGCGGTGTCGGCAAGCGGGAACGACGCGCCCGTGCCGCGGAGCTCGCGGCGCTCGTCGGCCTCGCCGGCTTCGAGAAGTCGTACCCGCGGGAGCTCTCCGGCGGCATGCGCCAGCGCGCCTCGATCGCCCGTGCGCTCAGCACCGAACCCGAGTTGCTCCTCATGGACGAGCCGTTCGGAGCGCTGGACGCGCTGACGCGCGAGCGGATGAACCTCGAACTGCAGCGCATCGTCCTGGAGACGCGGGCCACCGTCGTCTTCGTCACGCACGACATCCCGGAGGCCGTCTTCCTGGCCGATCGCGTCGTCCACCTCACCCCGCGTCCCGGACGCATCCGACAGATCGTGGACATCCCGTTCGGCAAGCCTCGCGGCGTCGATCTGCAGACCGACGGCGCCTTCAATGACATCGTGCGCAACCTGCGACACGACCTCGACGAGGAGGACTGACCATGTCCCGAGAGAAATTCTTCCGCCTGCTCCCGTGGGTGACCACGCCGCTGCTGATCGTCGTGATCATCGTGGTCTGGGAGGCGGTCTGCCGACTGGCGAACGTCAACCCCCTCATCTTCCCCCCGCCCTCGATGATCTGGGACGCCACCCTCGTGCTGCTTGCGCAGCCCACCACCTGGGAAGCCGCGGGCATCACGACCATCGAGACGGTCGTCGGCTTCGTCATCGCGGTGGCGCTCGGGGTCGTCATCGGAGTCGTCCTCGGCAAGATCACGTGGCTCGAGATCAGCCTTCGCCCCCTCATCGTCATCTCGCAGGTCGTGCCGAAGGTCGCCTTCATCCCGCTCTTCGTGATCTGGTTCGGGTTCGGGATGACGTCCAAGATCGTGCTGGTCGTCCTGCTCGCCTTCTTCCCGGTGATGCTCAACGTGCTCCTCGGCGTACGCTCCGTCGAACGCGGTCAGCGCGAGGTCATGGCGAGCCTGAATGCGACGAAGTGGCAGACCTTCCGTCACCTCGAGATCAAGAGCCTGCTGCCCTACCTGTTCGCCGGCATGGAGATCGCGATCGTGATGTCCGTCATCGGTGCGATCGTCGGTGAGTACCTCGGTGGCAATGAGGGCCTCGGTTATCTGGTCGTCCGCGCCATGAACGCGCTTGATGCTCCGCAGATGTTCGCCGTCATCGGACTGCTCTCGCTGCTCGGCCTGATCCTGTACTTCGTCGTCAACGAGGCCAAGCGCTTCGTCATCCCGTGGCACGAGTCCGTGTACGGGCAGCGCGAGAACGTGCTCTGATCATGCCGCACGCACTGACACCCCTCCGCATCCACACGGTCCGCAAGGACCAGTCCGCTCCGGCCGAGGTCCTCGACGCCGACATCTGTGTCGTCGGCGCCGGGATCGCGGGACTGTCCGCCGCGCTCGAGGGCGCGAAACTGGGCCGGCGCGTCGTCCTGGTCGATGCCCTCCCCGTCCTCGGCGGGCAGTGTGTCAACTCCCTGATCGGGCTGTTCTGCGGCATCTACGGAAACGCCGGTGAGTACCGTCAGCTGACCCACGGTGTCTTCGACGAGCTGTTCCGCGATCTGGAGCAGACGGGCGACATCCACTTCAACCGCACGCACACCCAGACCGTGAGCTATGACGAGGTGGCCACCGGCCGCTGGTTCGAGCGCAAGGTGCAGGACAGCGGCATCCAGGTCGTGCTCGGCGCCTCCGTGCTGTCGGTCGAGCGGGACGGCGCACGCATCGTCAGCGCTTCGTTCCACAGCCGCCACGGGCGCATCGACGTGCGGGCGAACTCGTTCGTGGATGCCACGGGCGATGCCGCCCTCACCTGGGAGGCCGGCTTCGATTGCCGGCTCCCGGAGCGGACAGTGTGGGGGTCGCAGCAGATTCGTCTGGAGGGCCTCCGGCAGGAGCACGCGCCGGATCCCGATACGCTCGTCGCCCGCGTGGAAGAGAAGGGCGAGCAGTACGGACTTGTCCGGCGCGACGGTCTGGCCTTCTTCTTCCCCGGGCGTGGTACCGCGGTCATGAACATGACCCACGTCGAAGCCCCGCTGGAGGCGGTGCCGGCCTCGCGGGCGCAGTTGGAGGGACGCGATCAGGCCGACCGGGTCGTCGACTTCCTGCGTACCGAGTTCCCCGCCGCGTTCGGGGATGCCAGCGTGCGTCTCTACGGGTTCCCCGGGCGTCGACAGACACGGTGGATCTCCTCCGAGCACGAACTCACCGCGGACGAGGTCCGCACGGGTCACCGCTTCGAGGATGCGGTTGCCCGCACGGCCTGGCCGATCGAACTGCACGACCGGATCGAAGGGTACGTGTGGGAGAAGTTCGGCCCGGACCACGTGCACTACGTGCCGCTGCGCAGCATGATTCCCCGCGGGTCGGACAACCTCCTGGCGGTGGGACGTTGTGTCGACGGCGATGCGGCCGCATTGTCGAGTGTGCGGGTGATGGGCCCGTGTGCCGCGATGGGCTATGCGGCAGCACACGTGTTCGACATGGCCCCCGAGGTCGCCCCACGCGATGTCGACCTGGGTGAGCTGGGCGAACGTCTGTACGCGAACGTCAGCAGCTGAGGAGGGACGGGACATGTATCTGACCGACGAAGAGAAGAGCATGCGTGACGGCGACGAGGGTTCCGCCGTCGCCGCCGCGATGGACCTGTTGATCCGTTACGGCGAGGCGCTGGGCGCGGAGAGACTGTGCGAGACGCGCAACGTCGCCGGCACGATGACGCAGCCCTCGCCCGCGAAGGCCAAGCTCGTCCGCGAGGGCGGGTGGGCCAAGTCGTTCGCGGTGATCAATCTCGACTGCGACGACGACATCGAGATCCCGCGGATGAAGGTCCCGACGTGTCAGCTGCAGCACGGGTTCAGCGACGATGCGCAGGGTCTCACGTCATACCCGGAGTCCTCGATCGTGTTGCAGGGCGACGCGGAGTCGTACTTCAGCGAACGGGGCGTGAACATCCTCGCGACCTGCACCCCCTACCAGGTCGGGAACATCCCCACCCGCAACGAGCACTGCGCCTGGATGGAGTCCTCGGCGGTCGTCTACTGCAACTCGGTGCTCGGTGCACGCACCAACTGCGAGGGAGGTGCCTCCACGGGCGCGGCGAGCCTCACCGGCCGCATCCCGTACTGGGGCAATCACGTTCCCGAGAACCGCTACGGCACCCACCACATCGCCGCGGGCGTGCCGCTGGACGGGTTCCAGGAGTGGGGGATGTTCGGCTACTTCGTGGGCGATGTGGTCCAGGAGGAGCGGCCCGTCATCACGGGTGACATCCGGTTGCCGGATCTCGCCGACCTCAAGCACTTCGGTGCCGCGACCGCCACCGCGGGCGGCGTCGAGATCTACCACATTCCCGGGATCACGCCGGAGGCGCCGACGCTCGAGGCGGCGTTCGGTGGCGCGCCGGTGCCCGAGCGTCTCGTGTACGGCGAGGCGGAGCGTCGCGCCGTCTACGAGACGCTGAACAACCAGGGCGAGTCGACCGACGTCGACTTCATCCTGCTCGGTTGCCCGCACGCATCGCTGGATCAGCTCGAGCGGATCGCGCGGCGTCTCGACGGGAAGAAGATCAACGCAGACACGGAGCTCTGGGTGATGACCCCGCGCGCCATCCGGATCATGGCCGACCGCTCGGGATACACCGCGGCGATCGAGCGCGCGGGAGGCAAGGTGCTCACCGACTCCTGCCCGGCGATGTCGAAGGCGGCGCCCGACGGTACGCGCGTCATGGCGACCGACTCGGCGAAGCAGGTGCACTACCTGCCGGCGATCCTCGGGATCGAAGGCTGGTTTGGGACTTTGGACGAATGTGTGGATGCGGCGATCACCGGCACCTGGCGGGGTGAGCTGGCAGCATGACCACGTTCCACGGCCGAGGGATCGTCGCGGGCGTCGTCGAGGGGGAGGCGCTCGTCTCTCACGAGACCATCTCCGGGTTCGGGGGGATCGACCCTGCCACGGGTCGGATCATCGAACCGCGTCACGAGCTCTTCGACGTCAGCTTCTCCGACAAGATCCTCGTCTTCCCCGGCGCGAAGGGATCATCGGGATGGTCGGGCTTCTTCCAGAGCACTCGCCTTCTCGGCACCGCGCCGCGGGCCATGGTCTTCAACGTCATGACGACGAAGGCAGTGCTCGGCGCGATCGTGACGCGGGTGCCGACGGTTGTGGAATGCACGCCGGATCCGACCGAGGGAATTCGGACGGGTGACTGGGTGCGCGTGGATGCGGACAACGGTGTGGTGACGGTGCTTCGGCGCGCGGAAGCAGCAGGCGACACGCGCGGACCGCGCGGGCAGGAACGGGAGAACGAATGAGCACGGTGGAGCCGACCCACGTGGGGAATCTGATCGGCGGCGAGGAGCACTGGGAGGGCGAGGCGGTCGAGGTGCGCAATCCCGGCCGCGTGTCGGAGGTGGTCGGCAGTTTCCGCAGTGCGTCGGCGGAGACGGTGGATGCTGCCGTGCAGTCCGCGCAGCTGGCTCAGGCCGCCTGGGGCGCGCGCGAGGTGGGCGAGCGGGTCGAGATTCTGCTGGGCCTGGCCGATGTGATCCAGCTGCAGGCCGACCGTCTGGCGTATCTCCTCGCACGCGAGGTGGGGACGCCGCTCTACCAGGCGCGGGGAGAGATCGGTGCGGCGATCAGCGCGTTCCGTAACGCCGCCGAGTTCGCCGGTCGTGTGCTGGCGGATCACCGCGTCGACAACCCCGATGGGGGCCTCGTGCGCGTGCGTCGTCGTCCGTTCGGTGTCGTCGCCTGCATCGTGCCCTGGAATGCACCCGTGACCCTCGCCGCCCAGAAACTCGGACCCGCGTTGGTCACCGGCAACTCGGTCGTGATCAAGCCTTCTCCGCTCGCACCGCTCGCGGTCACCGAGCTGGTGCGTGCCGTCGCTGCGCAACTGCCGGCCGGAGTGCTCAACGTCGTGAACGGGGACGGCGAGACCGGTGGCGCCCTCACGGGGCATCCGCTCGTGCGGAAGATCTCGTTCACCGGGGGCGCCGGTACGGCTCAGGCGATCATGCGCAGCGCTGCGGGCTCACTGAAGAAAGTGCAGTTCGAGCTGGGAGGCAACGACGCCGCGATCGTCCTGGATGACGCTGATCTGGAGCGGACCGCCGAGCGGATCGCGATGACGGCCTTCCGTCGTGCCGGACAGATCTGCTACGCGGTCAAGCGCGTCTACGTCTCCGAGTCGCTGCACGACGCGTTCACGGAGCGGTTGACCCAGCACCTCGACGGATTCGTCGTCGGCGACGCGCTCGACGACCGGACGACGATGGGACCGGTCAACAACGCGGCACAGCGGGAGAAGATCGTCGCACTCGCCGAGGGCGCCCGCCGTGCCGGGCGGGACGTGCGCACGCTCGGCACCTGGGGCGATGAGTCAGCCGTGGAGGGCGGCTACTTCCTGCGTCCGATGATCGTCACGGATGCGCGGCCGGACGACGAGCTCGTGCAGGTCGAGCAGTTCGGCCCACTGCTCCCGATCGTGCGCTATCGCACCGAGGCGGAGGCGATCGAGTTGGCCAACGCGACCGAGTACGGCCTCGCGTCTTCGGTGTGGTCGACGGATGCGGCGCGAGCGATGGCCGTCGCGGAGCAGCTCGTCGCGGGGGTGACCTTCGTGAACCACCATGTGCTGTCTCCGGCGGGCCTGAAGAACATTCCGTTCGGAGGCGTCAAGCAGTCCGGGATCGGGTGGGAGAACTCGCCGGTCGGCCTGGAGGAGTTCCTGCAGTTCCACAGCATCGACGTCCACACCCTGCCGGACGCGGAAAGAGAGAGGTAGAGCGATGGCGGAGACCCGGAGTACTCAGTCCCTGCGGGCGGGTGAGTTGCGCAGTGTGGAGGAGTTGGAGGATCTGGCTTTCGAGCTGCGTTCGAAGTTGCTGCACTTGTGTGGGACGTACGAGGGTGCCGTGCACATCGG
>Ga0182739_1000858_pt1 | contig 34768 bp, 36 predicted proteins | sample eDN5th30CBELigBY_FD_128873 | JGI IMG/M metagenome (GOLD analysis project Ga0182739, IMG submission 128873) | Enriched backyard soil microbial communities from Emeryville, California, USA - eDNA 5th pass 30_C BE-Lig BY (version 2) (version 2) | ecosystem: Environmental > Terrestrial > Soil >... | reverse complement strand
GGGGCTGTGGGCACGGCCTAGCGTGGAGCATCCGCGACCGAAGGAGCCCCCATGTCTGTGTTCACCGTCGACTCTGACGCCATTCTCACCCAGTCCGCCGCCGTCTCCGGCACCGTCGAACGAATCCGCGGGGAGGTCTCGGCGATGCTCGGGCAGCTGACCCAACTGCAGTCCAGCTGGACCGGGCAGGCGTCCGGGGCGTTCCACGGCACGGTCGAACAGTGGCGTGGGACACAACGGCAGGTCGAGGAGTCGCTCGCCGCGATCACGCAGGCGCTCGCCGTCGCCGGTCGGCAGTATGCCGAGGCCGAAGTCGCGAACCTCGCGCTCTTCCGCTGATGCGCACCGAACACCGGTTGCTACGATTGCTACACCCATCGAGGAGGAGCACATCGTGGCGAAGACCATCCCCCATCGCGAACTGCGCAACAACTCCAGCGCCATCCTCGCGCAAGTGAAGGCGGGCGAGACCTTCGAGATCACCAACCACGGCGAAGTCGTGGCGATACTCGGGCCGGCCCCGATCAGCGAAGAGGAGGAGATGCGCATCATCCCGGCGTTCAACCCCGGCGGATGGGCGGATATCCCGCTCGAGAAGTCGCCGCTCGGGCCGATCACCCAGGAGTACTGGGACGAGGTGCGGGAGGACCGGTTTTGATCTATCTCGACGCCTCCGCTGTCGTGAAACTCTTCTCCGACGAACTCGAGACCCCTGCCTTGCGCCGCTTTCTGGATGCCGATCCGAACCCACGCGTCATCTCGAGCATCATCGTCGAGGCCGAAGTGCGTCGCACCGCGACGCGACGCATCCTGAGCCAGGAGGCCGCCACCACAACGCTGAACCGCATCGGGCTCGCCGTCCTCGATCGCAGCATCTGCCTCAACGCCGGGCTGCTACCCGGACGCGGACTGCGGGCGCTGGACGCCATCCACGTCGCCACGGCGCTGCGGGCGCGCGCCACGCACTTCGTCACCTACGACCGGAGACAGGCAGAGGCCGCACGGATGATGGGGCTGGACGTCGTGTCGCCCGCGTGAGATGGAAACGACGGATGCCCCGTCCCTCGCAGTGAGGGACGGAGCATCCGTCTGTAGTTGGGACTCGGATCTCTCGATCTTGAGTCGCTGCCGGGTCAACCCGCGCTGCGGGCGGATTGACCCGGCCCGACTCAAAAGTCCATGCCACCCGTCGGGTCGCCCGCGGGAGCGGCCACCTTCTCGGGCTTGTCGGCGACAACGGCCTCGGTCGTGAGGAACAGGCCCGCGATCGACGCGGCGTTCTGCAGCGCCGAGCGGGTGACCTTCGCCGGGTCGATGATGCCCTGCGCGAACAGGTCGCCGTACTCACCGGTCGCGGCGTTGAGGCCGGAACCGCTGGGCAGGTCGGTGACCTTGTTCGCGACGACGCCGGGCTCGAGGCCCGCGTTCAGGGCGATCTGCTTGAGGGGAGCCTCGATCGCGACCTTGACGATGTTCGCACCGGTCTGCTCGTCGCCCGAGAGCTCGAGAGCCTCGAACGCCTTCTTGCCGGCCTGGATCAGCGCGACGCCACCACCGGGGACGATGCCCTCCTCGACGGCCGCCTTCGCGTTGCGGACGGCGTCCTCGATGCGGTGCTTGCGCTCCTTGAGCTCGACCTCGGTCGCGGCACCCGCCTTGATGACGGCCACGCCGCCGGCGAGCTTGGCGAGGCGCTCCTGGAGCTTCTCGCGGTCGTAGTCGCTGTCGGTGTTGTCGATCTCGCGGCGGATCTGGGTCACGCGACCCTCGATCTGCTCCGCGGAGCCGGCACCCTCGACGATCGTGGTCTCGTCCTTGGTGACGATGACCTTGCGGGCACGACCGAGCAGGTCGAGCGTCGCGTTCTCGAGCTTGAGGCCGACCTCCTCGGTGATGACCTGGCCACCCGTGAGGATCGCGATGTCCTGCAGCTGCGCCTTGCGGCGGTCACCGAAGCCGGGCGCCTTGACGGCGACCGACTTGAAGATGCCGCGGATCTTGTTGAGCACGAGAGTCGCGAGCGCCTCGCCCTCGACGTCCTCGGCGATGATGACGAGCTCCTTGCCGTCCTGGATCACCTTGTCGACGATCGGGAGCAGGTCCTTGATGTTCGAGATCTTCTGGTTGGCGATCAGGATGTAGGGGTCCTCGAAGACCGCTTCCTGGCGCTCCGGGTCGGTCACGAAGTAGGGGTTGATGTAACCCTTGTCGAAACGCATGCCCTCGGTGAGCTCGAGCTCGGTGCCGAAGGTCTGCGACTCCTCGACGGTGACGACGCCCTCCTTGCCCACCTTGTCGATGGCTTCGGCGATGAGCGCGCCGATCTCCGGGTCGGCGGCCGAGATCGACGCGGTCGCGGCGATCTGGTCCTTCGACTCGACCTCCTTGGCGCTGGCGAGCAGCTCGGCGGTGATGGCGGCGACGGCCTTCTCGATGCCCTTCTTGAGGCTGATCGGGTCGGCGCCGGCCGCGACGTTGCGCAGGCCCTCGCGCACGAGCGCCTGGGCGAGCACGGTCGCGGTCGTGGTGCCGTCACCGGCGACGTCGTCGGTCTTCTTGGCGACCTCCTTGACGAGCTCCGCGCCGATCTTCTCGTACGGGTCGTCGAGTTCGATCTCCTTGGCGATCGAAACGCCGTCGTTCGTGATGGTGGGGGCGCCCCACTTCTTCTCGAGCACGACGTTGCGACCGCGAGGGCCGAGCGTCACCTTGACGGCGTCGGCCAGGATGTTCAGGCCGCGCTCGAGACCGCGGCGGGCCTCCTCGTCGAAAGCGATGATCTTTGCCATGTGTGTGTCGTCCCTCCCGGACGTAGGCGTATGGTCTTTAGCACTCAGCAATCTAGAGTGCTAATCCCATTCTGGCACTCGCACCTGCCGAGTGCAAGCCGCGGGAGACCGACCGGGCAGCCGACCGGGAGGACAGCCGGAGGACGGCTCAGACAGGACGGACCGCTTCGGCCTGCGGCCCCTTCTGCCCGGCCCCGACTGTGAACTCGACACGCTGTCCTTCTTCGAGCACGCGGAAACCGGTCATGTCGATGTGGGAGTAGTGCACGAACACCTCCTGGCCGCCTTCGGCGACCGTGATGAAGCCGTAGCCCTTCTCTGCGTTGAACCACTTGACGGTGCCCTGGGTCATGCTGCGCTCCTGTACGACGGATCTGTTCCAGCGTCAGAATAGGCAGCGTCGCGACGCGAAAGAGCAGTGTTGACAGCCTTGGTGCGAACTCTTCACACGCCGGAAACAACCGTCAGGGCGTGGACTCGGGCGTCGCTTCGGGTTCGGCGAGCAGATCGGTGCCCAGGACGACCGTGAGTTGCGTCGCGGGGGTACCCGGCAACGGGTAGTCGGGGTCGAGTTCGACGGCGGTCGCGCCGAGCAACCCGGCCAGTCCGCGCGCGGCCGCCTCGGCTTCGGCGACCGGGTAGTACACGGTCGTGACGGGGAACTCCCGGTTCGCCGCGTTGCTCGCGGTCACGAGCGACTCGGTCCACCCCTGCGTGAGCAGCGTGTCCTTCGCCTGGGTGGCCAGGCCCGCCTCCGGTGTGCCGTTGAGGATCAGCACCGAGTAGCTGGTGTCGATGACCGGCTCCACGGTCGGCGTGGGTGCCACTGTGGGCACGGGCTCCGGAAACAGCGAGATCTTCCCCTGCACGATGAGGCTTCCGACGATCCCGACCGCGACGAGCACGACGGTCGCCGCGAGCGCCCACAGGAACGTGGTCCAGCCGCGCACCCGCGGGTTCTCCGCGCGGTGCGCACCGACGCGGTGGGGCGACGGCGGAATGTCGTCGAAGCGGTCGCGCGGGGGGTGGGCCACCACACGATGCTACCGGCGAGTCCGCGGACTCCGTGACGCCGCAGCATCCCCCACGAGCATCGCCGCGATCAGCGCCACGAGCGGTTATCGACCGAGCGCCTGCTCGCGCGCGCGCTGCTGTGCCTGACGACCGTCGCGCAAGCGGCGCAGGCGCTTCACGAGCATCGGCGCATACGCGAGCGCATCGCCGGAGTCGAGCAGGCGGCCGAGCACCTGGTAGTACCGCGCGGGACTGACCCCCAGGGTCGCGCGGATCGCCTCTTCCTTCGCACCGACGTGGCGACGCCACTCGCCCTCGAAGTCGAGCACCGCCCGCTCGAACGCGCCGAGCCCCGTCTCCGGTACGGGCACCGGGTCAAAAGTCGACTCGAACGCGGGGTCGAGAGCAGGGTCGGATGCGGGCACGAACCAACGGTAACCCCGACCCCGCTCCTCACCCGGTACGCCACTCCAGCCAGGCGCCCAGCGGGTCGCAGGCGGCGAGGACGACGCCGTCCCGACTCAGCGTGAACCCTGCGCCGACGGTCTCGTGCGCGAGCATCCCCGCCGGTTCGATCGACACCCACACGACACCGAGTTCACGGATCGTCCGGATGAGCCGTTCTCGACCCGCGCGGGGAATATGGGGCAGGACGCCGGGAGTGCTGACAACCAAGGTCGCGTCCGAGGGGGCGGATGCGGCGAGTCCGCACAGCACGTCGGGGTCGGTCGCGTCTCCGCGCACGAGCAGCGGCGGGTGGGCCGCCGCGATCGCGAGGGCCGTCTCGATGCGATCCACGCGCCCCGTCTCGCCGGGCCAGACGAGTCCCGTCAGGAACGCCCGGTCACGGGGTGCGGCGGCATCGAGTGGCGCGAGGTCGATGCCGCCGCGCCAGACGATGTCGGGCAGGTGCGGTCGCGGCATCGGGCCCGCGACCGCGCACGGGAGCACGCACACCGCCGCATCCGGCGCGGGTTCCGGGTCGAGGTCGACATCGATGCTCCCCCGGTACCGGTACGCGTAGCGGTCGGGGTACAGGCACAGCCCGGCGGATGCGCCCACCTCGAGCAGAGCGATCGGTCCCGACACGGCGGCGAGTGCGGGCAGCAGCGCGGCACAGCGCAACGGCTCGTTCGTCTGCAGGGAGCGTACGGACGTCTCGGCGACGAGGTCGTCCGCGTGCGCGTGCACCCAGCGCGCGAACGCGGGATAGGCCGTGGTCGGAGCCCCGAGCATCCGGGCGACGGCGAAGACGAGCGGTGCCTGACGACGCGTCGGGGGCAGGCGGGCGATGACGTCCTGGATGCTCGGATCGCGGACGATCCCCTCCGCCCACTCCTGGTAGATCGCGCTGCGTCCGGCCGCCTCGTCCGCGAAGCGCGCGTACCGTTCGACGACGGCGGCGCGCTCCGCGGCGTCCGGCTCCATACCCATCATTGTCGCGCACGGGGAACAGCACGCCCCGATGTGGGGTTGACTATCATGACCGCGCGCGCACGAGCGCGCCCGAGGAGGAGACATGTCGTACCCCGTCAGCAAGAGCGAACAGGAATGGCGCGAGCAGTTGGGTCCGGAGCAGTACGCGGTGCTGCGGGAAGCGGCGACCGAGCGCGCCTGGACCGGCGAACTTCTCGACGAGCACCGCGCGGGCCTGTACACGTGTGCCGGATGCGGCGCGGAGCTCTTCCGCAGCGGCACGAAGTTCGACTCCCACTGCGGGTGGCCGAGCTTCTACGAGTCGGTGCGTCCGGAAGCAGTGGAACTGCTCGAGGACCGCACGCTCGGCATGGTGCGCACCGAAGTGCGGTGCGCGTCGTGCGGATCCCACCTGGGCCACGTCTTTCCCGACGGCTTCGGCACGCCGACCGGCGACCGTTACTGCATGAACTCGATCTCGCTGTCGTTCACGCCCGAGGCGGAGGCGTGAGCGCAGCGCTCGACGCCGTACGATCGCGACGATCCTGGTCGAAGGTGACCGATGAGGCCCCTTCGCGCGATGAGCTGCTCGAACTGGTCGCCGCGGCCGGGCGGGTCGCCGACCACTCCGGTCTCACGCCCTGGCGTCTCATCGAACTGCGCGGCGCGGACCGCGAGCGCCTGGGACGAGCGATCTCGAAGGCAGAGGGCGACAAGAAGGGGTCCTCGCCGAAACCCCTGCGGGCACCCCTGCTGATCGCGGTCGTCGCGAGCATCCGCAAGAGCGACAAAGTGCCCGCGTGGGAACAGGAGGCTGTCGCGTCCGGAGTCGCCCACGTGCTGAGCCTGTTGCTCGATGATGCGGGTTGGGGCGTCATCTGGCGCACCGGCCATTACACGCGCAGTACCCCGGTGGCCAAGGCGCACGGGCTGAAGAAGAACGAGCGACTGCTCGGGTGGCTCTACGTCGGCGGCAAGCCCACGCGGCGACGCGGCGGGTTCCGCAAGGGCGTGGATGCGGCGAAGTTCCTCTCCACCCTGCCCCACTGATCGGGGCCCGGCCGATCGAGGCCCCGCCGATCGAGGCCCCGCCGCGCGGGTGCCCGAGGTGGCATGCGCAGCGTCCCGCTAGAATCGAGGACGATATCCGGCCCGACTCGACGGGCCACGCCGGCTTGGCGCAATTGGCAGCGCACCGTACTTGTAATACGGGGGTTGCGGGTTCAAGTCCCGCAGTCGGCTCGTGGCGGATCACACCCGCGGACGGGTGCCGTCCTGGCTCGCGCTGACGGGCGCGGCGCTCGTCGGCATCATGACCGCGACGCAGGCGCGCGTCAACGGTGCGCTCGGCGTCACTCTGGACGATGCGTTCGTCGCCGCTTTCATCTCCTTCGCATCCGGGCTCGTGCTCGTCGCCGTCGTGTCCACCGTGTTGCCGGTCGGACGCCGGGGTGCGCGGATGCTCGTGGACGGTGTCCGTGGACGCCGCATCCCCTGGTGGATGCTCGTGGGCGGCGCCGCCGGCGCACTCACCGTGGCCACGCAGGGACTCGTCGTCGGTCTCATCGGCGTCTCGTTGTTCACCGTGGGCCTCGTCGCCGGACAGACGGTCGCCGGTCTCGTGCTGGATCGCCTCGGCTTCGGCCCCGGCGGCGCGGTGGCGGTGACGATGCCGCGCGTGCTCGGCGGCCTGCTCGCCCTCGTCGCGGCCGCACTGCCGTTGACGGGCGACGTGCTGGGCGAGATTCCGCTGTGGATGCTCGTGCTCCCGCTCCTCGCGGGCATGGGCGTCGCGTGGCAGCAGGGCACGAACGGGCGCCTTCGCCAGCGGGTGGGTACGCCGCTCACGGCGACGCTCGTCAACTTCATCGGCGGCACCACGGTGCTCGGCGTCGCCGCACTCGTGCATGGGGTGTTCGCCGGTCCCCCGCGGCCGTTGCCCGCCGATGTGTGGCTGTACCTGGGTGGGGCGCTGGGTGCGACCTACATCTTCCTGTCGGCCGCGCTCGTCGCGCACACGGGTGTGCTCCTGCTCGGCCTGGGCACGATCGCCGGTCAGCTCCTCGCATCCATCGTGCTCGACGTGCTCTGGCCGGCGTCGGCGAGTCCCCCGTTGGGGCTTGCACTGGTCATCATCGCGGTCGCGCTCGCCGCGGTCGCCGTTGCCGGCGCGCCCTGGCGGCGTTAGCCCCGGCGGCGCCCGCTCACCGGCGTTAGCCCGCCCGGCACGGGTCGGCCTTACGGCGTCGGCGTCGCGCTGGGCGTAGGAGACGACGTCGTGGCCGACGAGGGCGAGGGCGACGGGGTCGTGAAGTACGCGTCGCTCGAAAGCGTCAGCACGAACTGCGCGAACTCCTTGGGGTCATCCAGCGCGCCGAGGTACCGCTGACCGTTCACGAGCACCATCGGCCCCGAGAGCGGCTCGTCCGTCTCGCCGACGGGCTCCTGCAGGGCGCGCGCGGTCGCCTGCTGCACCCAGGCCAGGAAGTCCTGACGCTCGATGCACCCGCGCACGATCTTCGGGTTCGTCGCGTTCGCAGCGATCGCGAGGGCCGCGAGCTGATTGTCGGAGAGTCCGTCGGTGTCGATCTCGGGACGCTGGGCGAGCAGTTCGTGGTTGAACTGGAAGAACGACTCCGGCTCATGCGTCGCGACACACGCCGCCGCGGCCGCCGCGCGGAGCGAGTACTTCGTCCCGTTCGACTTCGCCGTCAGCAGCGCCACCGGGTGGTACGCGATCGTGGCGGAACCCTGCGACACCCACCCCGACAGCTGCGCCGCGTTCGCGCTCTGGAACGTCGACGAATCGGCCGACATGTAGTCGAGGTACACGTCGATGACGACGCTCGACGTCGCCGCGGGCGTCTCGGAGGGCTGCGTCTCACCCGGCGTCGCGGAGGGCTCGGCCGACGGGGCGGGCGTGGCACCGTCCGCCGTGCCCGCTCCCGCCGATCCGGAGAACGACGCGAGCACACTCGCGGGCACCGACTCGACGACGATCGCGTCACCGTCGAGTCCCGCCGGCTGCAGTTCGGGCTGGTTCGCACGGGAGATGAGGGTCCAGGCGACGGCGATACCGGCGGCGGCGACGATCGCGACCACGACGACGCTCACGATGCTCGTGCGGATGGCACGATTGCGGCGCTGCTGCGCCTGCACCAGCGCAGCCTTCTCGCGGACCGCCTCGCGGCGGTCACGGCGCGCGGGAACCTGTGGCGTCTCGTCGGACATGGAACAACCTCATCGGGGAAAGAAGTCAACCCCCCGATGCTAATGACGTGACCTGGGAAATACCCAGACGGATGCTCCGCGCATCCGCCCTGGGGAATCACTGCCGCCCTGTGGAATACTGGCCCTGACCCGAAGGCGGGTCACCGGCGGCTCACCCCCGTCGCTTCCATTCACTACGGATCGTCCGGCACGTACCTGCCGGTGAAGGAGAAGAAGCCATGGCTTCCGTCACGTTCGATAACGCCACGCGCTTGTACCCGGGGGGCACCCGCCCCGCCGTCGACAAGCTCAACCTCGAGATCGCGGACGGCGAGTTCCTCGTCCTCGTCGGCCCTTCCGGCTGCGGAAAGTCCACCTCGCTGCGCATGCTCGCGGGACTCGAGGAGGTCAACTCCGGCCGCATCCTGATCGGCGATCGCGACGTCACCGACGTCCCGCCGAAGGACCGCGACATCGCGATGGTGTTCCAGAACTACGCGCTGTACCCGCACATGACGGTCGCCGAGAACATGGGCTTCGCCCTGAAGATCGCGGGCGTCGGCAAGGAAGAGCGCGCGGCGCGCGTGCAGGAGGCCGCAAAGCTCCTCGACCTCGAGCCGTACCTGACGCGCAAGCCGAAGGCGCTCTCCGGCGGTCAGCGTCAGCGCGTCGCGATGGGCCGCGCGATCGTGCGTCAGCCGCAGGTGTTCCTCATGGACGAGCCGCTGTCGAACCTGGACGCCAAGCTGCGCGTGCAGACGCGCACGCAGATCGCGTCGCTGCAGCGGCGCCTCGGTGTCACGACCGTCTACGTCACCCACGACCAGACCGAGGCGCTCACGATGGGCGATCGGATCGCGGTGCTCAAGGACGGCCTGCTGCAGCAGGTCGGATCGCCGCGCGACCTGTACGAGAAGCCCAGCAACGTCTTCGTCGCCGGATTCATCGGCTCCCCCGCCATGAACCTCTTCCCCGCCGATCTCGCCGAGGGCGGCGTCCGCTTCGGCGACCTCGTCGTGGGCGTCGAAGCCGACACGCTCGGCAAGGCGCACGGCTCCGAAGTGACGATCGGCGTGCGGCCCGAGGACATCCAGGTCGCGCCCGCCGACGGCAAGGGCCTGTCGGTGCAGGTCGACCTCGTCGAGGAACTCGGCGCCGACGGCTACCTGTACGGACACGCGGAGATCAACGGCAAGCGCACCGACCTCGTCGCGCGCGTCGACGGACGTCGTCACCCCAACGCGGGCGAGACGGTCACGCTCGCGCCGGTTCCCGGTCACATCCACGTCTTCGACGTCGAGACCGGCGAGCGCCTCACCGACAAGGCGATCGCGGCCGCGTAGCATCCGCCGCATCGCGATGACGCGACGCAGGCGTGATGATCGCCTGCGTCGCGTCGCCGTCTCGGGGTGAGTCGCGGGGAGAGCGACGGGAGCGTCTCAGAGAGCGTCCCAGAGAGGAGGGAACGATGACGGATGCGCTGAGCATCACGGCGAGTTCCGTCGACCCCGGGCTCCTCACGCTGCCCTGGTCGACACCGCTCGCGGAGTGGCCCTCGAGCGCGATCGTGTTCCTCCCCAAGGGCATCTCGCGCCACCTCGTGCGGTTCGCGAACCTCTCCGGCCGTGTCGTGGCCGTCAAGGAGACGACCGCCGAGATGGCGCGCCGGGAGTACGAGATGCTCGGCAACCTCTCGCGCCTGGACGTCCCGTGCGTCGAACGGGTCGCTGTGATCGCGGGACGCAAGAACGCCGAGGGCGTACCGCTGCCGGCCGCGCTCGTGACCGCCCACTTGAAGTTCTCGCTCCCCTACCGCGCGCTGTTCACCCAGATGCTGCGCCCCGACACGGCGACGCGCCTCGTGGACGCCCTGGCCGTCCTGCTGGTCCGGCTGCACAACGTCGGCTTCTTCTGGGGCGACGTGTCGCTGTCGAACACGCTGTTCCGGCGCGACGCCGGCGCATTCGCCGCGTATCTGGTGGATGCGGAGACCGGCGAACTGCACGAGAGCGGACTCACGCGGGGTCAACGCGAGCACGATCTCGATGTCGCGCGCACCAACATCGCCGGCGAGATAATGGACCTTGAGGCGGGTGGCCGCGTCGAGGGCGGCATCGACGCGATCGCGGTCGCCGACGGCATCGTCTCGTCCTACCGGTCGCTGTGGGCGGCGCTGACCGACAGGGAGAGCTTCGCCGCCGACGAGACATGGCGCATCACCGAGCGTGTGCAGCGACTGAACGCGCTCGGGTTCGACATCGGCGAGATGTCGATCCAGACCACACCCGACGGTGCCGTCGTCTCGATCCAGCCGAAGGTCGTGGATGCGGGACACCACCAGCGGCGCCTCATCCGCCTCACCGGACTCGACGTCGAGGAGAACCAGGCGCGGCGCCTGCTGAATGACCTCGACGAGTTCCGGGCGCGGATCTCGCGGCTTGGTGCTGACGAGGAGATGGTCGCCCACGAGTGGCTGACCCGCGTGTTCGAGCCCGTCGTCAAGGCGATCCCCTACGATCTGCGCGCCAAACTCGAACCCGCGGAGGTGTTCCACCAGGTGCTTGAGCACCGCTGGTACATGTCCCAGGAGCGCGGATCGTCGGTGCCGCTCGCGGAAGCGCTGTCATCGTACGTCGCGACGGTCCTGCGGCACCGCCGCGACGAGGCGACGATCATGGGACCACCCACCGATACGTTCGCCCTGCCCGTGATCACCGCGAGCGGCTCGCCGTTCGACCCGGATGACGACGACGCCGCAGACGAGGTGGACTGGCGCGACCTCGTCTGAGCGTGCCCCCGCATCCCACCGTCTCCTCGTCTCGCTTGCACATTTGAGGAGATCTGCACATCTGCGGACGAAACCGTGGGTCTTGGTCCGCAGACGTGCAGTTTTCCTCAGTTGTGCGGGCAGCGTTGCCGGAACCGGAGGGCGGATGCGGGTGGCGCGGCCTCAGTAGCCGACGGTGAAGCGGCCGCGGTGATGCCGGGGCGACTCGATCTCGTCGAGCACCGCGACCGCGAGGTCGGGACCGGAGATGAACGACTCGCCGTCGGCGTCGACCACGAGTACATCGCCGCCGTCACGGTAGGAACCCGTGCGCTCGCCCGGGTTCCAGGCCCCGAACCCGCCGGCCGGGTGCACGTAGAACCAGTCGCGGGACGCATCCGTCGCCTGAAGGTCCTCGAGGATTCCGATCGCCTCGGCAGCCTCGGGCTTGTACTCCTCCGTGAATCCCTCCGTGTCGATGAGGCGCGGGCCGCCCTCGGCGACGAGACTGCCGCCGGCACCGCCGATGACGCCGATGCGCACGTCCTCGGGCAGCAGTTCGACGAGCGCCTGCACGTTCGGACGCACGAGCCCGAGCATGTCGCCGCGGGCGGGCACGGTGGAGACGACGACGTCCACACCCTGCAATTCGGTGACGAGCGACGGGACGTCCAGCAGCGTCCCCTCGACGTACGTGGCGCCCTCGATGCGCTCGGCCGGTGCCTTACGGGCGACGGAGAGCACGGTGTGCCCGCGCCCCACCGCCTCGGCGACGATGTTGCGGCCGGCGTACCCGGTTCCTCCGATGACGGCGATGCGTGCCATGTGTTCTGTCCTTTCGACGCGTACGTCGGATGCAAGTGTGTCGGCCCCCTCCGCATTCCCGCAGGCGCGTACCCGGTCGTCGAGTAGCGCCCGTAGGGCGCGTATCGAGACGCACACCCCACCGGGACGAACACCCCCGCAGTCGAGGGTCTCGACACGCCGCTTCGCGGCTACTCGACCACCGGGGCGGGGCCGAGGGCGGGGGTCAGAGGACGGGCGGGGTGTGCCAGATCCGGTCGATGTAGTCGCGCATCGAGCGGTCCGACGAGAAGAACCCGGTGCGGGCGACGTTCAGGATCGCCGACCGCGTCCACGCATCCTGATCCCGGTACGCCTCGTCGACGCGCTGCTGCGCCGCGAGGTAGGACGCGTAGTCGGCGAGCACCATGAACCGGTCGTCGTAGAGCAGGTTCGACACGATCGGCTCGAACGTCGAGCGGTCGCCGCCGGAGAACGCGCCGGATGCGATGAGGTCCATCGCCGCCCGCAACCGCGCATCCTGCTGGTAGATCTCCGCGGGACGGTACCCCTTCGCCCACAGCGCCTCGACCTCGGGCTCGGTCATGCCGAAGAGGAAGAAGTTCTCGTCGCCGACGAGTTCGCGGATCTCCACGTTCGCGCCGTCGTCGGTTCCGATCGTGAGGGCGCCGTTGAGGGCGAACTTCATGTTGCCGGTGCCGGACGCTTCCTTCCCGGCGAGCGAGATCTGCTCGGACAGGTCGGCGGCGGGGATGACGCTCTCGGCGAGCGTGACGTTGTAGTTCGGCGGGAAGAGCACCTTCAGGCAGCCCTGGACGCGCGGGTCGGCATTGACGACCGAGCCCACGGCGTTGATGAGGTGGATGATCCGTTTGGCCATCACGTAGCCCGGAGCGGCCTTCGCACCGAAGAGGAACGTGCGCGGCTGCACGTGCTCGGCGGCGACCCGGCCCGAGATGATCCCCTCGTACTCGGTCACGATGTGCAGGACCTTGAGCATCTGCCGCTTGTACTCGTGCAGACGCTTGACCATGACGTCGAGCAGGTGCGTCTGATCGATGTGGGTGCCGTCGCGGGCCTCGAGGACCGCGTTCAGACGCCGCTTGTTCCCAGCCTTCACGTCCGCGAAGCGCTGCCGGAACTCGGGGTCCTCGGCGAACGCCTCGAGTCCGCGCAGGCGCTCCAGATCGACCGTCCACCCCGCGCCGAGCGCCTCTGTGATGAGATCCGCCAGCGCGGGGTTGGCGAGGCGGATGAACCGGCGCGGAGTCACCCCGTTCGTGACGTTCGTGAACTTGCCGGGGTAGAACCTGTCGAAGTCGGGCAGCACCTTCTCCCGCAGTAGCTGCGAGTGAAGTTCGGCGACGCCGTTGACCTTCGCTCCCGCGACGGTCGCGAGGTACGCCATCCGCACCGCGCGGTACGGATGCTCCGCAATGATCGACATGTTGCGCACGAGCATCTCGTCATCGCCGAAACGCTCCCGCACGGCCGCGAGGAACTCCTCGTTGATGCGGTAGATGATCTGCATGTGCCGCGGCAGGAGCCGTTCGATCAGCTCGACCGGCCACACCTCGAGAGCCTCCGGCAGCAGCGTGTGGCACGTGTACGCGAAGCACTGCTGCGTGATCTCCCATGCGCGCTCCCACGCCATCCCCCGCTCGTCGACGAGCACCCGCATGAACTCGGGCACCGCGATCACGGGGTGGGTGTCGTTGAGCTGGAAGATGACGCGCTCGGGCAGGCGCTCCAGGTCGTACCCCTCGGCGAGCACGTTGTCGAGGAAGTCGGCGATCGACGCGGCGCAGAAGAAGTACTGCTGCTGCAGGCGCAGCTCTTTGCCCTGCGGCGTGGAGTCCTCCGGATACAGCACCTTGGAGATGTTCTCGGCGTACGTGCGGGCGCGCACCGCCTCCTCGTAGTCGCCCGAGTTGAAGATCCGCAGGTCGAACGCATTGGTCGCCACCGCACGCCACAGCCGCAGCGTGTTCACGCGACCGTTGTGATAGCCGGGCACCATGTAGTTGTAGGGCACGGCCTGCACGGTCCAGGCCGGGATCCAGCGGGTGCGGATCATCCCCGCATCCTCGTACGTCTCGGTATGGCCGCCGAACGAGATCGTCTGCGCCGATTCCGGATGCGGGAACTCCCACGGCGAGCCGCGCTCGAGCCACGCGTCGGGCTGCTCGACCTGCTGACCGTCGACGAACGTCTGCCGGAAGATGCCGTACTCATAGCGGATCCCGTAGCCGATGCTGGGCACGCTCATCGTCGCGAGGGAGTCGATGAAGCACGCGGCGAGCCGCCCGAGACCACCGTTGCCGAGGCCCGGTTCGACCTCTTCCTGACGGAGCGCGTCGATGTCCAGGCCACAGGCCGCGAGCGCCTCGGTGGCCACCTCTGTCAGGCGAGATGCGAGCAGGTTGTTGTCGAGCTGACGGCCGAGCAGGTACTCCGCGGAGAGATAGCAGACGCCCTTCGCCTGGATCTCGCGCTGCCGCCGCTGGTCCTCCAGCCACCGCGCCATCAGGTAATCGCGCACGGTGTGGGCCAGCGCGTAGTACTGGTCGGTCGGGGTGGAGCTGGATAGCGCGACCCCGCGCCCGAAGTTCAGGTTGCCCAGGAACTCGCGCACGAAGCCGTCGACCGAACTCGGCGGCGACGACACCGGTGCGAGCGCGAGCGGATGCGTCGCGCTCTTCGGGTGCGCCTCGACGGCGGGCACGGCGGTCGGGGTGTGCGGAGCGACGGACTCGGAAGCGTTTGCAGTCACGGATACGACGCTACCTGTCTCCGAGCCCGCACACCGCGCCCGCGCTCCCAGAGTTCACACCCCCGTTACACGGCGGCACACCCGAACAGGTCCTCGCGGGACACCGGGCGGGTGGGGAGGGTCAGGAGCTGCCGCGGAGCGTCGCGACCTGGTAGAGCGCGACGGATGCGGCGATGCCGGCGTTGAGCGATTCGGTCGCCGCCGAGATCGGGATCGACACGATCTGATCGCACGTCTCGGTCACGAGGCGCGAGAGTCCCTTGCCCTCGGAGCCGACCACGATCACGACCGGGCGGTCGGCGAGCTCCAGCGCGGGCAGCGAGACATCTCCCCCGCCGTCGAGCCCGAGCACGAACACGCCCTGCTTCTTGAACTCCTTGAGCGTCGTGGTCAAGTTCGGGGCGATCGCGACGGGGATGCGGGCGGCCGCGCCCGCGCTCGTCTTCCAGGCCGCGGAGTTGACACTCGCGGAACGCCGCTGAGGCACGATGACGCCCTGACCGCCGAATGCGGCCGTCGAGCGGATGATCGCCCCGAGGTTGCGGGGGTCGGTGATCCCGTCGAGTGCGACCAGCAGCGGCACCTCGTCACGGTCAAGGATGCTCTCGAGCAGGTCTTGCGGATGCTCGTACTCATACGGCGGAACCTTGAGCGCGACGCCCTGGTGCACGCCGTCGAAGCCCGCCATGCGGTCGAGCTCGGGTCGGGTCACCTCGAGCACCGGGATGTCGCGGTGAGTCGCGATCGAGAGCATCTCCTTGACGCGATCGTCCATCTCGACCCGCTGCGCGATGTACAGCGCGACGGCCGGGATCTTGGCGCGCAACGCCTCGAGCACGCTGTTGCGTCCCGTCACGGTCTCGGTGTCGTCGGCGGCCTTCGAGCGCGGCGAGCGTCCCGCACCGGAGGAGGCGGACTTCGCGCCGGGGCGACCCTTGCCTCCCGCGGCGGTGTACCGTTCGGCGGCGGCCTTGCGCTTACCGGCGACGTGCCAGCTGCGGTCCTCCGCCTTCGGTGTGGGCCCCTTGCCCTCGAGCGACTTGCGACCGTGACCGCCCGTGCCCTTCGTGGGCCCCTTCTTCTTGCCCTTGCTCGCGCCGGGGCGTCCAGGCTTGGCCATCTAGTCCTCCTTCGCGCCGGATGCTCCGGCGATACTCCAGTGCGTGCCGTCGGCGGCGTCCTCCAGGACGATGCCGGCGGCGGCGACGGCGTCACGGATCCGATCGGCCGCCGCCCAGTCCTTCGCGGCGCGTGCCTGCGCCCGCTGCGTGATCATCTCCTGCACGAGGGCGTCCAGCGCGGCGGCCTCGGGTCCCGCCGCATCCGTGCGCCAACGGGCATCGAGCGGATGGACGCCGAGAGTCCCGAGCATTCGCCCGACCTGCACGCGCGCGGATGCCGCCGCGGACATGTCTCCCGCGTCGAGGGCCGCGTTGCCCGCACGCACGTGTTCGTGGATGACGGCGAGCGCCTGGGGGACGCCGAGGTCGTCGTCCATCGCGGCCGCGAATGCCGGCGGGAGGTCAGCGGCGACGAGCCGCCCGGACACTCCGAGCGCGCGGTCGGCGCGGACGAGGAACGTGCGGATGCGATCGAGGGCCGCCTCCGCCTCGTCGAAGCTGGACGACGTGATGTCGAGGTTGGAGCGGTAGTGCGCCGCGGCGAGGGCATAGCGGACGACGAGGGGTGCCCGCTCGGCGAGCACCGCACGCGCGAGGAGCACGTTGCCCAGCGACTTGGACATCTTCTGGTCACCGACCGTCACGAGTCCGTTGTGCACCCAGTAGCGCGCGAACGCGTCGCCCGCGGCCGTGGACTGTGCGAGTTCGTTCTCGTGGTGCGGGAACCGCAGGTCGAGGCCGCCGCCGTGGATGTCGAACGTGCCACCCAGGTACCGGCGGCTCATCGCGGAGCACTCGATGTGCCACCCGGGACGGCCGGGACCCCACGGCGAGTGCCACGAGGCATCCGCCGGTTCGTCCGGCTTGGCCGCCTTCCACAGCGCGAAGTCCCGCGGGTCGCGCTTGCCGGGCTCGGCGTCGGGCGAGGGCTCCATCGCGTCCGGGCGCTGATTGGTGAGTTCGCCGTAGTCACGCCACGAGCGCACGTCGAAGTAGACGCTGCCGTCGGCGGCGTACGCGTGCCCGCGTTCGATCAGCCGCTCGATCAGCTCGAGCATCTGCGGGATGGATCCCGTGGCCCGCGGCTCGTACGTGGGCGGGTCGATGCCGATGGCGGAATATGCCTGCGTGAACTCGAGCTCCATGCGATACGCCAACGCCCACCACGGCTCCGTGGGCGTCGCGTTCGCGAGGACCTTGTCGTCGATGTCGGTGACGTTGCGCACGAACGTGACGCGCCCGAAACGGTGCGTGAGCCAGCGCCGCAGCAGGTCGAAGGCGAGCGCGCCGCGCAAGTGGCCGATGTGCGGGCCGGACTGCACGGTCGGGCCGCAGACGTAGATGCTGACGTGGTCAGGGTCGCCCGGGACGAACGCGCGCAGCGCGCGTGCCTTCGTGTCGTAGAGCTTCACGCCCGAGCCACCGTTCTTCACCGGTCCAGCCTACTCGGGGCCCCCAAGCTGAGTCGGCGTCGTGTGTGCACGGGTGGGCTGCGTGCGCTGTGGATCAGGACGGTAACAGCAGCGCGACAGCGACGGCGGACACGCCCTCGCCGCGTCCCGTGAACCCGAGTCCGTCCGTCGTCGTCGCAGACACGGAGACCGGCGCGCCATCCAGCGCCGCCGACAGCACGGCTTCGGCCTCGGCGCGACGGGCGGAGAACCGTGGGCGATTGGCCTGGACCTGCACCGACACGTTGCCGATGACCCACCCCGCGTCACGGAGCAGGTCGCGCGTGCGGGCGAGGAACGCGTCGGCGTGCGCCCCGGCGAACTCGGGCCGATCCGTGCCGAAGTGCGTGCCGATGTCGCCGAGGCCGGCAGCGGCCAGCAGCGCATCGACGATCGCGTGCGCGACGGCATCGCCGTCGGAGTGGCCGCGCAGCCCCTGCTCCCCCGGCCATTCCAGGCCCGCGAGCCACAGCGGACCGTCCCCGCCGAACGCGTGCACGTCGGTCCCGACCCCGACGCGCGGGAACCCGCGCGTCACCTCGCCGCGCACATCCGGCTGCGGGATCGCCGCGGTGCGCACGAGCATCCGGGCCCGCTCGAGATCGGCGGGCGTCGTGATCTTGAAGGCGAGCGCGTCGCCGGGCACCGTCGACACGGCGATCCCGGCCGTGGCCGCGAGCGCCGCATCATCCGTGTGCTCGGCGGTCGCCGCGGCGTACGCATCCACGAGCGCACGCCGCGGAAATCCCTGCGGCGTCTGCGCTGCGGCGAGCACCGAGCGGTCGACGGCGGCGCGCACAGCGGCGCCCTCGACGTGCTTGATCGTGTCGATCACCGGGAGCACGGGGATGACCCCCGCGCCGGTCGCGGTGACCGCCGCGCGGACGCGCTCGAACACGTCCGCGGGGGTGAGCGCGCGCGCGGCGTCGTGCACGAGGACCGTGTCGACCCCGGCCCACAGCGCGTGAAGCCCGGCGGCGACCGACGCCTGCCGCGTGGCGCCTCCGACGACGACCGTGACGAGGTCACGACGGCGACCGGATGCTGTCGCATCGACCGCGTCGGCCTCGTCGGCCGCCGCGTACGCTTCCGTGAGCGCATCGCCCTCGCGTCCGGCGGGTGCGACGATGATCACCTGCACATCGGGCACGGCGAACACGCCACGGAGGGAGTGACGCAGGATGGTGTGCGCATCCACCCCCACGAACGCCTTCGGTGCGGGCGCACCGAGGCGCGTCCCGGAACCACCCGCGACCACGATGACCGCCGTGTGCGGGACGGCGCGAACGGATGCTACGGGTGCGGGAGTGTCGGAGGGCACCCGCTCAGGCTAGCGACGGGGGACGTCAGCTGGCGAGGACCTCGTCGAGGACGACGCTCGCGCGCTCCTCGTCGGTCTTCTCCGCGAGGGCCAGCTCCGACACCAGGATCTGGCGTGCCTTCGCCAGCATGCGCTTCTCGCCGGCGGAGAGGCCGCGGTCCTGGTCGCGACGCCACAGGTCGCGAACGACTTCACTGACCTTGATGACGTCGCCCGATGCGAGCTTCTCGAGGTTCGCCTTGTAGCGACGGGACCAGTTCGTGGGCTCCTCCGTGAACGGCGCGCGCAGCACCTCGAACACGCGGTCCAGGCCCTCCTTGCCGATCACATCGCGAACCCCGACGAGGTCGACGTTGTCGGCCGGAACCTCGATGATCAGGTCGCCCTGCGTGACGTTGAGCTTCAGATACTTCTTCGCCTCGCCCTTGATGACCCGCTCTTTGACCTCGATGATCGTCGCGGCTCCGTGGTGGGGGTAGACGACCGTCTCGCCAACTTCAAAAAGCATGCAGTTGTGTCCTTTCGGCAACCTCCAGAATACCACAGGGGGCATGCGCTAAGGTTCGCCGTGCACTTCGGCGGAGGCGCCGGAGACCTCCCGCGAGCGGGTCTGTGGGATGCGCGGGCGCACCCTAGAATGGCAGGAGCGCCCGTTCGTTCCCCTGGGAGGACCTGTGAAGACCCGTCGGCTCGCATCCATCGCCCTCGTGGCCGCCGTCATGCTGGGCACGGCGGGTTGCACGTTCATCACCCCGCAGGCGACCGACATCGAGTACAACGCCGCCGACGGCGTCGGTCTCGACGTCGGTGGCGTCCAGATCCGGGATGCGCTGATCATCGCCGACGAGAGCGGCAGGGTCGGCAACTTCGCGGCCGCCGTCATCAACACGGCGGACTCGTCGCAGGTGCTCACCCTCGAGTACGGCCCGGTCGGCAACAGCGAACGCACCAACATCCGCGTCGCGGCGGGCGAGACGCTCACGCTCGGCAACGACGACGTCGACCCGGTGCTGCTGGTCGGGCTCGACACGCAGCCGGGTGCGATGCTCGACGTGCAGTTCTCCGTCGGCGACGACAGCACCGTTGTGATGCTGCCGGTGCTCGACGGCTCGTTGCCGCAGTACGAGCACCTCGTCCCCAGCGTCCTCCGCTGATCCCACACTCCGCCACACCGGTGATCGAGTAGCGCGAAGCGCGTATCGAGATCCCACACCTCCGCCGCTGTTCGTTTCGATACGCGCTGGGTGCGGAGACGTCGATCAACGAGCGGGTCGGCGTGTGGTGGATGTTCCTCGCACTCGCGTTGGGACTCGCGGTCGTCGCCATCGTCGCGGTCAGGGCACGCCGTTGGGTGGCGTTCGCGCTCGCGCAGGTCGATCCGGGCCCGCCCCCGTGCGCGTGCGACAACGGCAGCCCGTGCGATTGCCCGGGGCGGATGACCCGGGGTCAGGGCTCGAAGCGGTAGCCGAGTCCGCGCACCGTGACGAGCATCACGGGATCGCTGGGGCTCTTCTCGATCCGTGAACGGATGCGCTTGATGTGCACGTCGAGCGTCTTCGTGTCACCGAAGTAATCACTCCCCCACACCCGGTCGATGAGCTGCCCGCGCGTCAGCACCCGACCGGCGTTGCGCATCAACACCTCGAGCAGTTCGAATTCCTTCAACGGCATGGAGATCTCGCGGCCGTCGACGGCGACCGAGTGACGGTCGATGTCCAACGTCACACGGCCGCCCTCGAGCATCCGCTCGCCCACCTCGACGTCGGTCTCGGCCGCACGCCGCAGCACGGCACGCATCCGGGCAAGCAACTCCCGCGACGAATAGGGCTTCGTGACATAGTCGTCGGCGCCCAGTTCGAGCCCGACGACGATGTCGACCTCCGAGTCCTTCGCCGTGACCATGATGATCGGCACCTTCGACGACTGACGGATGCGGCGGCACACCTCCGTGCCGGGCATTCCGGGCAGCATCAGGTCGAGCAGCACGAGGTCGTGCGGGTCGGTCTCGAACGCCGACAGCGCGGTCGGCCCGTCCTCGGCGAGGTCGACCTCGAATCCCTCTCGGCGCAGCAGATAGGCGAGGGGCTCGGCCAGATCCGGCTCGTCCTCGACCAGCAGCACACGCGTCATGCTTTCTCCTCTTCCCGCTTCTTCTTCTTGGCCCGACCGCCGGGCTTCGTGCCCGCCTTGCCGCGGCCCTTGCCCTTCTTCGCGACGGGCTCGACGGCGTCCAGGCGCGGCAGTCGGATCGTGAACGTCGAGCCGTTGCCCAATCGCGACCACACTCGCACCTCGCCGCCGTGGCGTTGCACGACATGCTTGACGATCGCCAACCCTAGCCCGGTACCGCCGGTTCGGCGCGATCGGGCGACGTCGGCGCGGTAGAAACGCTCGAAGATCCGTTGCTGGTCGATCTCGGCGATTCCGACGCCCTGATCGGACACCGAAATCTCGACGACGCCCTCATCGGCGCGCACTCCGATGCCCACGCGACCGCCGCGCGGCGAGTACACGATCGCGTTCGCGATGAGGTTGCCGACGGCGTCGATCAGCATCGCCGGCTCGCCCAGCACGCACAGGCCCCGCTCTCCCCCGCGCACCAGTTCGACCCCCGCGGAGTCGGCCTGCACGACGTGCGCCTCCACCACCGAGGCGACGATCTCGTCGATCGCCACCTTCCGGGGCTCCGGGAGTGCGTCGGCGGACTGGAGGCGGGACAGGTCCATGATGCGGCTGGTCAGCCGCGCGAGCCGAGCCGACTCCGCCTGCAGCCGCGCCGCGAAGGCACGCACCTGATCGGGGTCGTCCGCCGCGGACTCGATCGCCTCCGAAAGCAGACTGACCGCACCGACCGGCGTCTTCAGCTCGTGACTCGTGTTCGCCACGAAGTCGTACCGCATCTGCTCGAGGCGCTCCTGCTCTGTCACGTCGTCGACGACGATGAGCACGTGCCGGGGGTCGAGGATGGCGGCACGAGCCGCGACGAGTCGCCCCTCGGCCGAGAGCTTCGCAGACGGACCGGCGGCCCGCCGCATCCGGAATCTCGCCTGCTCGGGATGCCCGGCCGTGCGCGCCGCCCGGGCCAGTGCGCGCAGGTCCTCCGCCGCGACGGCCTCGCCGGCGGTCATTCCGAACTGGGGCGCGACGGGAGACGCGGCGACGACCGTGAGCGACGCGTCGACGACGGCCGCGGCACCTTCCATCGCGGCGAGCACGTGGTGGACCGCATCCGGAACCGTCGCATCCACTTCGGTTCGCGCCCGCATCGCGGCGCGCTGGCCCAGCAGGAGCATCACGCCGATGCCGATGCCGATGAGGACGCCGGCGAACAGCGCCAACAGCGCGAGGGGCACCGGATCCATGACTCTCAGCGTAAGGCGCTGGGGACGCTCACCCCGCGCAACCATGGGAGATACCGCGGGATTCACGGATCCCGCTCCTGCAGAGTTCACCACCAGGGCACCCTTCGTTAACCTCGAAGGGGAAGTATGCCCAACGTCGTGCGGGCGTCCTGCCCGCTCTGCGCCCGACACCGAAAGGGTCTGCACCGTGCGCGAAGTATTCCACCAGTCACTCGAGGACGTCCAGGAGCGCCTGGTCGAGATCTCCGAGCTCGTCGCCGAAGCCATCGACAAGGCGACGCGTGCCTTCGGCACGAGCGATGTCGCCCTCGCCGAAGAGGTCATCGAGGCGGATATCGTGATCGACGACAAGGCGATCGCGCTGGACGAGCTCGCGATCGAAATCCTCGCCCGCCAGCAGCCGGTCGCACGCGACCTGCGCATCGTGGTCAGCGCCCTGCGCATCAGCGCGTCGCTGGAGCGGATGGGTGACATCGCCGAGCACATTGCGCAGCTCACGCGCATGCGCTTCCCGGAGCGCGCGATCCCCAAGGGCCTGAAGTCGACGTTCACGAAGATGGGCGAGATCGACGTCAAGGTCGCCCGCATGCTCACGGAGGTTCTACGGACGCAGGACCTCGCCCTCGCCGAAGAGCTGCGCAATGTGGACGACGAGCTCGACAACCTGCACGTCAGCGTCTTCGAGAAGGTGCTCAGCGACAGCTGGCAGGGCGAGGCGTCGGCGACCGTCGACGCGACGCTCGCGAGCCGCTACCACGAGCGCTTCGGCGACCACGCCGTGTCGGTCGCGAAAAAGGTCGCCTACCTCGCAACGGGCGACTGGGCGATCGACGAGAACGAAGAGCTCGACGTCCCCGAACCGCCTGCACTCTGAGCATCCGCCGTGCGACAGTTGTCGCATGCGTGTTGATGCGATCGAGCTCCGCCGCGTGCGGATGCCGCTGGTCTCCCCGTTCCGGACGTCCTTCGGCACGCAGACCGAGCGCGACATCCTCGTGCTCCGGGCCGTCACCGACGGTCCGGACGGCTGGGGCGAGTGCGTTGCGCTGACGGAACCGGTCTATTCGTCGGAGTATGTCGCGGGCGTCATCGATGTGCTGCGGATGCATCTGATCCCCGCTCTCCGCGGCGTCACCGACGCACGCGAGACGGCCGATGCCCTCGCGTTCGTCAAAGGGCACCGGATGGCCAAAGGCGCGCTCGAGATGGCGTTGCTGGATGCGCAGCTGCGCGCCGAGGACCGCAGCCTCGCGCAGGAGCTGGGTGCCGTGCACACGCGTGTCCCGTGCGGTGTCTCGGTGGGGATCATGGACTCCGTGCCGCAACTGGTGGACGCTGTCGCCGCATTCGTCGACGCCGGATATGTGCGGGTCAAGCTCAAGATCGAGCCAGGATGGGACATCGAACCCGTACGCGCGGTCCGCGCGCGCTTTCCGGACATTCCGCTGCAGGTGGATGCGAACACCGCCTACCGCCCCGCCGACATCCCGCATCTGACACGCCTCGACGCGGAGGACCTGCTGCTGATCGAGCAACCCTTCGACGAGGAGGACCTGCTCGGCCATGTACAGCTCGCCGCCGCGATGCGCACGCCCGTGTGCCTCGACGAAACCATCACGTCCGCCGCGACGGCGGAGCAGGCGATCCGACTGAAGGCCACCCGCATCCTGAACATCAAGGCCGGGCGCGTCGGCGGCTACCTCGAGGCCCGCCGCATCCACGACCTGTGCCTCGGGCAGGGCGTCCCGGTGTGGTGCGGCGGCATGGTTGAGACCGGGCTCGGCCGCGCCGCGAACATCGCGCTCGCCGCGCTACCCGGATTCACGCTGCCCGGCGACGTGTCCGCCAGCGACCGCTTCTACGCCGTGGACCTCACCGAACCGTTCGTGATGGCCGACGGGCACCTCGACGTGCCCACCGGCCCCGGACTCGGCGTGACCCCGCTCCCCGACGTGCTCGACGACCTCACGACGTGGAGCGACACCGTGCCGGTACAGGGCATCCCGGCGGCGGGGTAACCAGGCGGCGGGGTAACCAGGCGGTCAGGCTTTGCCCTGGTTGGCGACGGCGGCGGCGCCGGCGGCGGCCGCCGCGGGGTCGAGATACTCGCCCGGCGCCGTGGGCGCGAGCTGCTCGTCGAGCCGGTAGACGAGCGGGATGCCGGTGGGGATGTTCAACTCGGCGATGTCGGCGTCGCTGATGCCTTCCAGGTGCTTGACGAGACCGCGCAGGGAGTTGCCGTGCGCCGTCACCAGGACGGTCTTGCCGGCGCGAAGGTCGGGGACGATTTCGGACTCCCAGTACGGCAGCAGGCGGTCGATCACGAGCTTGAGCGACTCGGTGCGGGGCACGTCACCGTCGATGCCGACGTAGCGCGGGTCGCCCACCTGGCTCCACTCGCTGTCGTCTGCCAGCGGCGGCGGCGGGACGTCGAACGAACGCCGCCAGAGCATGAACTGCTCCTGCCCGAACTCCTCGAGCGTCTGCGCCTTGTCCTTCCCCTGCAACGCCCCGTAGTGGCGCTCGTTGAGCCGCCACGAACGCTTCACGGGGATCCACAGGCGGTCCGCCGCATCCAGTGCGATGTTCGCCGTCTGGATCGCGCGGCTGAGCACGGACGTGTGCAGGACATCCGGATGCAGGCCTGATTCGGCGAGCAGTTCGCCGCCGCGCTGGGCCTCCGCCTTGCCCTGTTCGGTGAGGCGGACGTCGACCCAACCTGTGAACAGATTGAGGTTGTTCCACTCGCTCTGACCGTGGCGGAGGAGGATCAGGGTGTAAGGCGCGCTCATGCTCCCATGCTAGCGAGCGCCGTGCCGCTCTCGGGGGTCCCGCCGCGTACGGGATCATGGGGAGATGAGCCCCCGCGAGCGTCCCACCGGATCAGTCGCACGACCGGTGGGGCGGCCGACGCGGGGCACGACGGGAACGAACCGGCTGCGGCGCAACGATCGGTACCTCGCATCCCTCCCCGTCCTGCGCACCGCAGCCGATCCGCTCGTCGTCGACCTGGGCTACGGCGCGAGCGGGATCACTGCCCTGGAGTTGCACGCGCGACTTGCCGCGGTGCGCCCCGATGTCGAGGTGCTCGGCCTCGAAATCGATCCCGAGCGGGTCGCGCGCGCCCGGGACCAACTGACACAGGTGCGGGCGGGGCAGACGCGCTTTCCCGTCGACGCGCGGGTCGACTTCGCGGTCGGCGGGTTCGAGGTGCCGGCATCGGGACGACGACCCGCCCTCATCCGTGCGATGAACGTGCTGCGCCAGTACGACGAAGGCGACGTCGTCGACGCCTGGCGGAGGATGACCACGCGCCTCGCCCCGGACGGCCTGCTCGTGGAGGGCACGTGTGACGAACTCGGGCGCGTGTGCGCGTGGATCGATGTGGGGGCGGATGCGACGCCGCAACGTCTCACGATATCGCTGCGGATGCGGGATCTGGCGGCCCCGTCGATCGTCGCCGAGCGGCTGCCCAAGGCGCTCATCCACCACAATGTGCCCGGCGAGCGCGTGCACGACCTGCTGCAGCGGGTGGACCGCGCGTGGGAGCGCGCGGCGTCGGTGGGCACGTTCGGGCCGCAGCAGCGGTGGATCGCCGCCGTGCAGGCGCTGCGCGACGACGGCCTCCCCGTGCTGGGCGGGCGCACCCGCTGGCGGCTGGGCGAGCTGACCGTGCCGTGGGCGGCGGTCGCACCCGCCTGAGCCGACCCCCGCGGTCGCCGGTGTCAGCGCCGGGCGCCGAGCCGCGGCAGGCGCGGCACGCCGGCTTCCGCGCCGGCAGAGGGGGGCACGATGACCTCCTGTGCGGCCGCGATCGGGCCGTCCTCGCTGTCGACCTCGAGGGCTGCCGCCGGGTCGGCGGAACGCTTGAGGATCGCGAGCGCGATCGGACCGAGTTCGAAGTGCACGGCGGCGGACGTCACGACGCCGACCTCTTGGTCGCCGATCCGCACCGCCGCGCCGGGGACCGCGGGGGTGCCGTCGAGGTGCAGGAAGACGAGTCGACGCGGCGGATGCCCGAGATTGTGGACCTTCGCGACGGTCTCCTGGCCGCGGTAGCACCCCTTGTTCAGGTGGACGGCGGTGCGCAGCCAGTCCACCTCGTGCGGGATCGACCGTTCGTCGACCTCCCGCGCCCAACGCGGGCGCCACGCCTCGATGCGGCGCGCCTCGGCGGCGAGCATCCCGGCGGCCTGCACGCGACCTTCCCGGACGGCGGCGGCGAGCCGCGCAACGGTGTCGGCCTCAACGATCGTCTCGACCCAGTGCCGCGCGGCTCCGGGGTGCGCGGTCGCCGTCGCGTATTGGTGGCCCCCGAGCGCCACCGAGGTCCACGGGTCGCGCCACAGCAGCGGCACACCCGACAACACTACGGATTCGACGGCAGCCTTTGCGGCACCCTCCCCCTCCGGCCCCGACTCGAAGCCGACGATCGCGAGGTCCGGATGCTCGTGCACACTCACCTGGGAACGGAAGACCATGCGGCGCAGCCACGCGGCCAGCGGCGGAGCATCCGCCGCGTCCGCAATGAGCCACGCGGTCTCGCCGTCGTCGAGGACCGCCGCCGCATGCTCGACGCGTCCGTTCGGGTCGAGCACGAGCAGCTCGGTCGAGACCCCGGCCGCGAGGGCCGACAGCGCCTGCGACGTGATCGAGTCCAGCCACGTCAACCGGTCGGGACCGGACACGGCGATGACCGCGCGGTCGGAGAGCAGCACGACCGCCTCGCCCCGCGCGAGCGCACGCTGCTCGCGCAGCGGATCGCCATAGTGAAGGGGCGCGGGAACGGCCGTATCGCCGGTGTCGTCGGATGCGGGAGCATCCGCCATCGTCGTGACCGCTCCCGGGAGGTCAGCGAACGCCGACGCGTCCATCACTCCGCCTTCGCGAGTCGAGCCGACGCGTGCGATCCCAACTCCTGCCCGAGCGCGGCGATGTCCCACGCCCACAGCAGGTGTCCGCCGACGAGCCCGTACATGCGCGTCGCGGCCGTGTACGCCTTGACGCCGGAGGGGCGCACGACCGCGTCGGTCGCGATGTCGATGCGGGGTCCCTTGATCTGCCCGACGTACAGTTCGCTCACGCCGTCCGCGTGCGCGAGCACGACCTCGACGTCGAAGCCGCCGTCGTCGTTGCGCAGCGCCTCGACGTCATCCACCGTGCGCGCCGCGCCCGCGGCGACGGGGGGCAGCAGCCCCGGCCCGGCATCCGCGTCGGTCAACGGCCGCGCGAGACGCCAATAGCCGACTTCGGAAACGAGGGAGACGCCCGGTTGCCCGTCGTCCCCCAGCATCCACCCGCTCGCCGCGTAATTGAGTGCGTCGCCGCCGTCGTGCGAGAAGCTCACGCGGTACCCGAACTCACCCGTGTACCGGTGATCGGATGCCGCGTAGTCGATGACGCCGGATCCCTCCCAGACGCCGACGAGCCACGACAGCGGTACAAGGTCCGCTGGCAGGTCTGCGGGAAGATCGATCACCGCGTCCGCCTCAGCGCTGGCCGCGATAGAGGTTGAGAATCACCGCACCCGAGACGAAGGCGATCGCGAGCCCGGCAAGACCGAGCAGTCCCACGAAGAACAGTTCGAGCGCGACGAGATCCATGCCCCCACTCTAGCGCGGGCGCGAGGGACAGGCGTGCGACGTCAGGCCTCCGGAATGACGGCGGCGATCGCGACGACCAGGGACACGAGTCCGAGCACGAGCATCGCCCCGAGCGCACTGGCCCCCACCCGCTGGATGAACCCGATCGAACGGCCGTAGCCGAGTTGTACGGCGAAGGCGAGCAGGAGGCTCCCGGCCAGCGCGAGCGCGAACCACACGGGCCGCGTCGCCTCGGGCGCGAACAGCACGATCGCGATGGCCGCGAGAAGTCCGAACACCCACACCGCGACGATCCCGCGGACGGTCGAGCGGGGCGCGAGTTCGGGCGCGGACATAGACGCCATTGTGCTGCATCCGCGTCGCCTTCGCGACACGTGGCCCGCACGCCACGCGTAAGATGTCCCCCGCAGCGACCGTCGCGTCGCCGAAGGGAATCGTGTGGCACAACTGCTGGTCTTGAGCTCCGCACACGGCAGCGGACCCGCGCTGCCCTCGCTTGAGTTGCTCAGCCACCACGTGCGCCAGATCCCGGCAGAGCCCGCGCAACTCGTCAACGCCCCCAGCGCCGACCTCATCTTCGTGGATGCTCGCGAAGACCTCGTCGGCGCCAAGTCCCTGTGCCGGATTCTGAACACGACCGGACTGGACGCACCCCTCCTGCTCATCGTGACGGAGGGCGGCCTCGCCGCCGTCTCCCCAGACTGGGGCATCGACGACGTCCTCCTCTTCACGGCAGGTCCCGCCGAAGTGGACGCGCGCGTGCGCCTCGCGGTGGGGCGGCAGGCCGCGACGCAGACGACGACGCGCGTGCAGACCTCCGGCATCACGATCGACGAGGCGTCCTACTCGGCGAAGGTGCGCGGCAAGCCGTTGGACCTGACGTACAAGGAGTTCCAACTCCTGCACTTCCTCGCCACCCACCCGTCCCGCGTCTTCACGCGGGAGCAGTTGCTCAGCGAGGTGTGGGGCTACGACTACTTCGGCGGCACGCGGACGGTCGACGTGCACGTGCGGCGTCTGCGCGCGAAGCTCGGCGACCTCGAGCAGCTCATCGGAACGGTGCGCAACGTCGGCTATCGCTTCAACGTCTACGAGGACGATCAGATCCCCGCGCCCGTTCAACCCTCGGTCGTCGAGTAGCGCCGCAGGCGCGTATCGAGACGCACACCCCCGAGACGGCAGCCCGGGGACGGCCGTCTGCGGAGACGCGGATCTCGATACGCGCTTCGCGCTACTCGATCACCGGTGTGGGGGTGGAGACGGCATTCGTTCACACGCTCGTCACCTCGCCCTGCAATGATGTCAGGATGATCGACACCGAGCCGCTGGATGCGGGCCTGGATGCGGACGACGACGACTTCGACCTGTCCGAAGAAGCGGATGAGCAACTGCCCGACGGTCGCTACCTCGACCGCGAGTTGAGTTGGCTCGCGTTCAACCGCCGGGTGCTCGAGCTCGGTGAGGACCCGACGCTGCCCGTGCTGGAGCGCGCGAACTTTCTCGCGATCTTCGCGAGCAACCTCGACGAGTTCTTCATGGTGCGCGTCGCCGGTCTCAAGCGACGCATCGTCACAGGACTCGCCGTCCCCACGAACGTCGGCCGCGCACCGCAAGACGTTCTCGCCGACATCTCCGCCGAGGCACACGCCCTGCAGTTGCGTCACGCGGATGCCTGGACGAGTGCCGTCCAGCCCGCCCTCGCCGCGGCGGGCATCGAGATCGCGACGTGGGAAGCGCTGGCCGAGGCCGACCGCGAGCGCCTGTACGAGTACTTCCAAGAGCAGGTCTTCCCCGTGCTGATGCCGCTCGCGGTCGACCCGGCGCATCCGTTCCCCTACATCTCCGGGCTGAGCCTGAACCTCGCGATCCGGATCCGCAACGCCAAGACGGGGCGCCAGGAGTTCGCGCGACTCAAGGTGCCGCCCATGCTCCCCCGCTTCGTCGAGGTGAGTCGCGAGGGTGATCGTGTGGTCTACCTGCCGCTCGAAGAGCTCATCGCGCAGCACCTCGAAGACCTCTTCCCGGGCATGCAGATCCTCGATCACCACGCGTTCCGCCTCACGCGCAATGAGGACGTCGTCATCGAGGAGGACGAGACCGAGAATCTGATCCAGGCGCTGGAGGCCGAACTGCTGCGCCGCCGGTTCGGTCCGCCGATCCGGCTCGAAATCACCGACGACATGGACGACGTGACGCTCGCCCTGCTCATCGACGAGCTCGACATCACCGAGCAGGAGGTCTATCGCCTTCCCGGGATGCTCGATCTGCGCAGCCTGTTCCAACTCGCCGGCAGCGACCGTCCCGACCTGCGTTACCCGCCGCACGTTCCGACGACGCCCGTCGCGTTCCAGCCCGACGAGCAGAACGGACGCGCCGACATCTTCGCGGCGATCCGGCAAGCGGACGTGCTCGTGCACCACCCGTACGAGTCGTTCGCGACAAGTGTGCAGGCGTTCCTGGATCAGGCGGCGAAGGATCCGCACGTCCTCGCGATCAAGCAGACCCTGTACCGCACGTCGGGCGACAGCCCGATCGTGCAGGCACTCATCGACGCCGCCGAGGCGGGCAAGCAGGTGCTCGCGCTGGTCGAGGTCAAGGCCCGCTTCGACGAGGCCAACAACATCGTGTGGGCACGCAAGCTCGAGAAGGCGGGCGTGCACGTCGTGTACGGCCTCGTCGGACTCAAGACCCACTGCAAGCTCATGCACGTCATCCGCGAGGAAGACGGCAAGCTGCGCTCGTATTCGCACATCGGCACCGGCAACTACAACCCGAAGACCAGCCGCCTCTATGAGGACTTCGGGCTGTTCACGTGCGACGAGCAGGTCGGCCGCGACCTGACGCGTCTGTTCAACGAGCTCAGCGGCTACGCGATCGAGAAGAAGTTCAAACGCCTCCTCGTCGCGCCCCTGCACCTGCGCAAGGGCCTGTTGCGGCTGATCGATCGCGAGCATCGCAATGCCGCGGCCGGCAAGCCGTCCGGCATCCGGATCAAGGTCAACTCGATGGTCGACGAGCAGATCATCGACGCGCTGTACCGGGCGTCCAACGCGGGCGTGCCCGTCGAGGTCTGGGTGCGGGGGATCTGCTCGCTGCGACCCGGGGTGCCCGGCATGAGCGAGAACATCACGGTGCGTTCCGTCTTGGGTCGCTACCTCGAGCACTCGCGGATCTTCTCGTTCCACAACGAGGGCGACCCGCAGGTGTACATCGGCAGCGCCGACATGATGCACCGCAACCTCGACCGCCGGGTGGAGGCGCTCGTGCGCGTCGCCGACCCGACACAGATCGCCGAACTGGAGTCGCTGTTCGACCTCGCGATGAGCGAGGGCACGAGTTCGTGGCACCTCGGTCCCGAAGGAGAGTGGATCCGGCATTCGACGGATGGCGAGGGCAAGCCGCTCATCGACATCCAGGACAAGAGCATGGCGAACGTGCGCAAGCGTCGCCGCGCTCGCGCGGTGCGATGACCGAGACCGCGGTCTACGCGGCCGGCGCCGTCGTGTGGCGGATCGTCGAGGGCAAGGTGCGCGTCCTGTTGATCCACCGCACGCGGTACCGCGACGTGACGCTACCCAAGGGCAAGGTCGATCCCGGCGAGATGCTCGCCGAGACGGCGGTGCGCGAGGTCTTCGAGGAGACGGGCATCCGCGTCAACCTCGGCGTGCCCGTCGGTGTATCGAGGTATCGCCTGCCGAGCAAGCGCACGAAGATCGTGCACTACTGGGCGGCGGAGGCGACGGATGACGCGATCCGCGCCTCGGCGTTCGTACCGAACGGTGAGATCGCGGCGCTGGAGTGGCTGAGCGTGAAGAAGGCACGCAAGGCCTTGAGCTACCCGGTCGACCTCGAGATCCTCGACAACTTCATCCGCCTGCTCGACGAGGGGGTGGGACGCACGTTCCCCATCATCGCGCTGCGGCACGCGAAGGCGCTCTCGCGCGACGAATGGGACGGCGCGGACGACCAGCGCCCGCTGTCGGGACGCGGCAAGCGGCAGGCGAAGGCGATCGCGGGTCCCCTGCGGGCCTTCGGTGTGCGCCGCATCGTGTCGAGCCCCGCCGTCCGCTGCGCGAGCACAGTCGAACCTGTCGCGAAACTCCTTTCCCTGAAGGTCAAGTCCAGTCCCCTCATCTCGCAGGACGAGTGGGAGATCGGACGGGCGGATGCGCGCACCGAGGTCGGCGCGCGCGTGCGCGACCGGGTGCCCGCGATCCTGTGCAGTCACGGTCCCGTGCTGCCGGGCATCCTCGCCGAGATGGCGCTCGCGACCGGCACGATGCGCGGCTCGTACCTCGGCAGCGCGTCGGCGCTGGAGCCCGCCGCGTTCTCCGTCGTGCACCTCTCGGCGACCAACCCCGGTTCCGGGATCGTCGCGATCGAAACGCACGCTCCCGCCGTGTGAACAGGCGTGTGAATAGCCGCGTGAACAGGCGTGTGAGCCGGCACGTGAGCCGGCATGTGAGCCGGCATGTGAGCGCGCGTTCGCCCGGCTCTGTGGACCCCCTTCCCCTCGATCCCGCCGACGCCACCCAGGGACTGTGGGCGTGGGCGTCCATCCCCGCGGCGACGCCGCGTCGAGACGTGGCACGGGTGCTCGTTCGCTCCCTCGTGGACATCATCGCGCCGGGGTGCGACATCGCGCTGAGCAACCCCTGCCCGCGGTGCGGCGGCCCGCACGGCCCCGTCGTCGTGACGGGCGCACCCGTCGTCGCGAGCGTCGCCTACGCGACGCGGCGCGGGGCGTCGCCCACGAAATCGACGATCGCGGTCGCCGCCGCGGCGCGCGAATCGCCGGCAGCGTCAGGACCGGCAGAGTCGGGACCGACGGACGCGATCGGGATCGACGCGGAGTTCGTGGACGACCCCGTGCGCGACGGGATCGGCCTGGCCGGAGTGCTCGCGGAGGGTGCGTCGATCCGCGACTGGGTGCGCGTGGAGGCGGCGCTCAAGGCCGACGGTCGCGGGCTGCGCGCGGCACCCGAGTCGGTCGAGGTGCGTCCGCGGGAGGGCGGCTGGGTGGCGACCGTCGCCGGATCGGCGCACGTGCTGCACGGACGCGACCTCTCCGGGCCGTCGAAACTGATCGTGAGCGTCGCCCGTCGCCTCACCCGCCAGGGAGTCACGCCCCCGGGCTCGCCTCCGGCGGCGCCGACAACTCCGGCAGCGGTTCCGCATCCAACCACGCGCGGAACAGGACACCCAGGTCACGAGCGCTGACCTCCTCCGCGAGCGCGATGAAGTCGCTCGTCGTGACGAGGCCGTGCCGGTGCGCCGTGCACCACTGCCGCATGACGTGCGCGAAGTGATCGTCGCCGATCGTGCGCCGCAGCGCCTCGAGCGTGAGGGCGCCGCGCTTGTACACGCGGTCGTCGAACATGAGCACGGGGCCGGGGTCGCCGAGCACGATGTCCTGCGGAAGCGCCCGGAGAAGCGCATGATGCGCGTCCGCGGATGCGGCGAGCGAGGGCCCGCCGGATGCGGCCGCCCACACCCATTCGGCGTAGCAGGCGAATCCCTCATTGAGCCAGATGTCGTGCCAGTGCGCGATCCCGACGCTGTTGCCGAACCACTGATGTGCGAGCTCGTGGGCGACCAGGCGATGCGAATCGGCGTCGAGGTGGTTCGCCCCGAAGACGGCCATGCCCTGAGCCTCGAGGGGGATCTCCAGGTCGTCGGGCGTCACCACGATCGTGAGGTCGTCCTGCGGGTACGGCCCGAAGGCGTCCTCGAACACCTCCACCATCCGCGGAATGTCGGCGAACGCCCGCCGCGCGGGAGCGCGCAGCGACACCGGGTGCAGCAGGCGCGCGCCGACCGTGCCGCCGGCGGGCGCACACGCCAGGTCGCTCTGCTCGTAGCGTCCGATCTGCACGGCTGCGAGGTAGGTCGCGACGGGAGCATCCGTCTCGAACGTCCACGTCGTCGTCGCGCCACCCCGCCGCACGGGCCCGGGTCGCCCCGTGGCGGCGACGACATAGGGCGTGTCGGCGGTCACGGTGATGCGCATCGCGGCGCGGCTGTCCGGTCGGTCGTTGCAGGGGAACCAGGTCGGTGCGCCCGTGGGCTGGGATGCGACGAGCACGCCATCCTCCAGTTCCTCCCACCCGAGGCTCCCCCACCGGCTGCGTCGCGGGCGCGGAGTTCCGGCGTAGGCGACCTCGATCGAGAAGCGCTCCCCCGGTTCGATCGGCACCCGCGGTCGCACGCGCAGCGTCCGCGGTCCCTGCGTGAACCGCGTGCCGGGGTCGCCGTCGACCCGCACCGACCTCGCGCGGAGCCCGACGAGGTCCAGCGCGAAAGACGGCAGCGTCACCAGCGCGACGGCGTTGATCACCGCCGTGCCCTCAAGTCGGTTCGTGCGCACCCGATAGCGGAGGTCGAGATCGTACGATTCGACGTCGTACGTCAGGTCACCGCTCTGCGGAGCGTACCGGTCGCGTTCGCGTGCCCTCACGATGTCGACTGGTAGGCGCGGACCTTGACCGCCCGCCACGGTCCGATCGGGTTTCCACTCCAGCGCGAACCCACGGGAACGGTCTCCCCGCGCATCACGAGCGAGGCCGGTCCCACGGTCGCGTGCGATCCGATGACCGCTCCCGGCAGGATCACGCTGTGTGGTCCGAGGGTCGCGCCCGCCTCGAGTTCGACGGTATCCATACTCATGATTCGATCATGGAAGAGGTGGGTCTGCACAACGCACCCGCGGTTCACCGTCGCCCCGTCGCCGAGTGTCACGAGGTCGGGTTCGGGCAGCCAGTAGCTCTCGCACCACACGCCGCGGCCGATCCGCGCACCCAGCGCACGCAGCCACACCGTCAGCGCAGGCGTGCCGGACGCGGCGCGCGCGAACCAGGGCGCCGCGAGCATCTCGGTGAACGTGTCCGAAACCTCGGTGCGCCACACGAAGCTCGACCACAGCGGTTGTTCGCCCGCCCGGATGACGCCGACGATGATCCACTTCGCCGCCGCGGAGATACCGGCGGCGACCGCGCCGGCGACGAGCAGGACGATACCGGAGAGCAACAGCGCCCACACTGGTCCGAGCCAGGCGACCAGCGCAGCGAGCGCGAACAGGACGAGCAGTCCGACCGCGCACGTGACGATGACGGGCAGGATGCGGCACAGCTCCCACAG
>Ga0182739_1000855_pt1 | contig 34830 bp, 31 predicted proteins | sample eDN5th30CBELigBY_FD_128873 | JGI IMG/M metagenome (GOLD analysis project Ga0182739, IMG submission 128873) | Enriched backyard soil microbial communities from Emeryville, California, USA - eDNA 5th pass 30_C BE-Lig BY (version 2) (version 2) | ecosystem: Environmental > Terrestrial > Soil >... | reverse complement strand
GCCGGACCGCTGCGCCAGCGCCGGCAGGGTCAGGCACCGACCTGCTCGTGGTGCGGTGCGATCGAGGGTTCGTGGCGCTGCCCGCACTGCGTCGGGACCCGGCTGCAGACCAGCGGCGCCGGAACCCGGCGCACCGCCGACGAGCTGGGCAGGGCGTTCCCCGGCACGCTCGTCGTCGTCTCGGACGGTGAGCGGCCGCTCACCGGCGTCCCCGACCGTCCCGCCCTGGTGATCGCGACCCGTGGCGCCGAACCGCTCGCCGATGGCGGGTACCGCGCGGTGCTGCTGCTCGACGGCGAGCGCATGGTCGCCCGCGAGAGTCTGCGGGTGGCGGAGGACGTACTGCGCTGGTGGTCCGACGCCGCGGCCCTCGCGGCCGACGACGCCCGGGTGATCCTCGTCGGGGTGGGTGGTGCTCTCGCGACGGCGCTCGCCTCCTGGACCCAGCCCGAGTACGCCCACGCCGAACTGGCCGACCGGCGCCCGCTGCGATTTCCGCCCCTGGTGCGCACGGCCACCCTGCAGGGGGCGCCGGATGCGGTGGCCGAGGCGCTGAGGCACCTTCCGGCCTCCGCCGAGCAGCTCGGTGTCACCGAGGCCGACGGTCGCGCCCGGGCCATCCTGCGCTTCGACTACGCGCATGGTGCCGAGGTGGCGGAGGCCGTCCGCGCGGAGATCATCCGGCAGGCGACATCGCGGCGCAAGCCGGTCCCCGGCGCCCCGCGCCGCGGACGGCAGCCGCTGCCCCTGCGCGCACGGTTCGACGATCCGGAGCCGTTCGACGAGTGACCTCACGCGGAGACGGCAGAATCGAGGGATGACCAGCATGCGGATCGTGTTCGCGGGAAGCCCCGCCGCTGCGGTCCCGAGCCTGCAGGCGCTGCTGGACGGCCCGCACCAGGTCGTCGCCGTGGTCACCCGCGAGCCATCGCCCCAGGGCCGCAAGCGGCTGCTCACCCCGACGCCCGTCGCCGAGGTCGCCGAACGCGCGGGGGTGCCGGTGATCGCCGCCAACCGGCTCGGAGCCGTCACCGACGAGCTCATCGCCCTCGAACCGGATCTCGGGGTCATTGTGGCGTACGGCGGGCTGGTCCGGGAACCGCTGCTGAGCGCGCCGCGCCTGGGCTGGATCAATCTGCATTTCTCGGTGCTTCCGCGCTGGCGGGGGGCGGCACCGGTTCAACGAGCGATCATCGCCGGCGATCAGGAGACCGGCACCGCCGTGTTCCAGCTGGTGCCCGAACTCGACGCCGGCGCGGTCTTCGCGCTCGAGCGGGTGCCGATCGGCCGGAACCAGACGGCGGGTCACCTGCTGCGGGCCCTGGCGGAGTCGGGTGCCCGGCAGCTCGCCGGCGTCGTGGACGCCCTCGCCGACGGCACCGCCCGTGCCGTGCCGCAGTCGGGCGAGCCGACCCTCGCCCCCAAGCTGACCCTCGAGGACGGACATCTCGACTGGGGCCGTCCGGCCGCCGAAGTCGATGCGCGCGTGCGCGGCGTCACCCCGGAGCCGGGAGCGTTCACCCTGTTCGAGGGCGAACGCCTGAAGGTCCTCGGTGCGGCCATCGCCCACGACGCACCCGCCCTGCCGCCCGGCCGCGCCGAGCTCCGGGCGGGACGCGCCCTGGTCGGCACCGGAAGTGCTCCGCTGGAATTGATCACGGTGCAGCCCGCGGGGAAACGGCCGATGCCCGCCGCGGACTGGCTCCGCGGCCGCGGCGCCGATGCGATCGAGCTCGGATGAGCGCGCCCCGTGTCCAGCCGGCCCGGCGCATCGCCTACCGGGTGCTGCGGGCCGTCGAGCAGGACGACGCGTACGCCAACCTGCTGCTGCCCGCCCTCCTGGCCGAGGCCCGGCTCGCGCCCGCGGATGCGGCCCTCGCCACCGAGCTCACCTACGGCACGCTGCGGCGCCGGGGGTTCTACGACCGGGTGATCTCGCTCGTCGTCGACCGCCCGCTCGCCCGCATGGATCCCGAGGTGCTCGACGCACTGCGGCTCGGCGTGCATCAGCTGCTGGAGACCCGGGTGGCCCCGCACGCGGCCGTCGGCGAGTCGGTAGCCCTGGTGGCCTCCGCCGGGAAGGGGTCCGCGCGCGGGTTCGCGAACGGCGTGCTGCGCACCATCGCACGGAGCACCCCCGAGCAGTGGCGGGCTCGCGCTCTGGAAGGCCTGGAGGGCGATGCACGCCGGGCGATGGAGACGGCGCACCCGGAATGGGTGGTGGCGGCCTTCCGCGATGCCCTGTCGGCCGAGGGGAACCGGGACCTGGATGCGCTGCTCGCTGCGGACAATCTTCCTCCCGCGGTCAGCCTGGTCGCCCTGCCCGGCCTCGCCGAGGCCGCCGAGGTGGGCGAACCGGGCGGAGTCTCGCCGCTGGCGGCGCGCTCGGCCGGGGGAGACCCGGCTGAGAACCCCGTCGTGGCCTCCGGGCGTGCCCGGGTGCAGGACGAGGGCTCGCAACTGGCCGCGCTGGCGCTCAGCCGCGCCCGCGCGGTGCTGCCCGGGGAGCGCTGGCTCGACATGTGCGCGGGTCCCGGCGGGAAGGCGGCGCTGCTCGCCGCGGAAGCCGCGGGCGGCGGAGCATCGCTGATCGCGAACGAGCTCATCCCGGCCCGGGCGGGCCTAGTGCGCAGCGCGCTCGCCGTGTTCGACCCGGCGCCCCCGGTGCTCGAGGGTGATGCCACGCGGTTCGCGGGCGAGCCGGCATCGTTCGACCGCATCCTGCTCGATGCGCCGTGCACCGGCCTGGGTGCCCTGCGCCGGCGGCCCGAGGCCCGCTGGCGAAAGACCCCGGACGACCTGCCCGGCCTGACCCGGGTGCAGGCCGCTCTGCTGGATGCCGCGATCGCCGCCCTGAAGCCCGGCGGCATCCTGGCGTACGTGACCTGCTCTCCGCATCCGGCCGAGACGCGGCAGATCGTCGCGGCGGCCCGCGAACGTCATCCGGAGGTCGAGCCCGTCGACACCCCGGCCGTGCTGGCGGCTGTCGCGACGCGCGATCTCGAGCTGCCGCCGGAGTCCCACGCCCAGCTCTGGCCGCATCGCCACGGCACCGACGCGATGTTCATCCAGCTGCTGGCTAAGGTGGCGACGTGACCGCCCGGATCAACCCCAGCATCCTGACCGCCGACTTCGCCGACCTCGGCTCCGAGGTGGCGCGGGTGGCGAACGCGGACGCCGTGCACGTGGACGTCATGGACAACCACTTCGTGCCCAACCTCACCTTCGGGCCGCGTATGGTCGAGGCCCTGCAGCGGACCTCGCCGATACCGCTCGACGTGCACCTCATGATCTCGGACGCCGATCGCTGGGCACCCGGCTACGCGGAGCTCGGAGTGTTCTCGGTCACCTTCCACGCCGAGGCTGCCGCGGATCCGGTGGCGCTCGCCCGGAGGCTGCGGCAGATCGGCGCGCGCGCCGGGCTGGCCCTGAAGCCCGGCACCCCCGTCGAGGCCTACCTGGAGCTGTTGCCCGAGTTCGATCAGCTGCTGGTGATGACGGTCGAACCCGGGTTCGGCGGGCAGAGCTTCATGCACGACATGGTGCCGAAGATCCGGGCCGCGCGCGCCGCCATCGGCGACCGCCCGGTGTGGCTGCAGGTCGACGGCGGCATCTCACCCGACACGATCGGCATCGCCGCCGAAGCCGGAGCCGACACCTTCGTCGCGGGCTCGGCCGTGTACCAGGCGGCGGACGGGGCGGACCCCGCGGCCGCGATCGAGGCCCTGCGCGGACTGGCCGGCGCGCACCCGTCGCACTAGCCGGCGGAGGCGGTGCGTTGCGCACCCTTCCCCGACTCGGCTTGAATGGCCGGGATGGCGACGACGCAATCCACCGATCCGACGACCGATTCCGGAACCCGCGGGTCGGTGAGCGTGCGAGGCCTCACCAAGCGCTACGGCGATGCGGTCGCCGTCGACGGGATCGATCTCGACATCGCGGCAGGGGAGTTCCTCTGCCTGCTCGGGCCCTCCGGCTGCGGCAAGACCACGACGCTGCGCATGATCGCCGGCTTCGAGCAGCCCGACTCCGGTGAGATCCGGGTCTCCGGCGTCGAGGTGTCGCGCATCCCGCCGTACCGGCGCGATGTCAACACCGTCTTCCAGGCCTATGCACTGTTTCCGCACATGACGGTCGCCGAGAACGTCGCCTACGGGCTGCGTCAGCAGCGGGTCCCGCGTGCCGAGCTGCGCGAGCGGGTCACGGCCGCGCTCGAGCTCGTGCGGATGCGGCGGTTCGCCGACCGCAAGCCCGCCCAGCTCTCCGGCGGCCAGCAGCAGCGCATCGCGCTCGCCCGGGCGCTGGTCAACCGACCGGCCGTTCTGCTGCTCGACGAACCCCTCGGCGCACTGGACCGTCAACTGCGCGAGGAGATGCAGCTCGAGCTGAAGCTGCTGCAGAACGATCTCGGCATCACGTTCGTGTTCGTGACCCACGACCAGGGCGAGGCGCTGTCGATGAGCGATCGCATCGCGATCATGCGCGACGGACGCATCGAGCAACTGGCCGATCCGGGCACGGTGTACTCCCGGCCGGCGAGCGCGTTCGTCGCCGCATTCGTCGGTCAGCAGAACTTCCTCGACGACGGCGATCAGGTGACCGCGGTACGCCCCGAACACGTCCTGCTCGAACCGGACACGGGGCGATCCGCCGCGCGGGACGCACGCATCGCCACGGTGCTGACCATCGCGCCACTCGGCGAGACGGTCCAGTACCAGCTGCGCCTCGAGGACGGCCGCTCTCTGCTCGCCCGGCGACCCGCTCCCGACGCCCCCGCGCTGACCGTCGGCGAGCGCGTGCGCTGCCACTGGTCGCCGGAGCACGTGCTGACCTTCCCGGCCGAGCAGCTCGACCTCATTCCCGGCACCGCATCCGACATCGAAGGAGCACCATGAACGGACAGCCCGAAATCCGGATCCTCGCCTCCCGAGCGGCGGCCCCGCGCATCGCGGCCGGCATCTCACGCCGGCGCTTCCTCGAACTCGCCGCCGCGGTGGGGGCGACCAGCGCCCTCGCGGCATGCACGCCGACGAGCCGGCCCCAGGTGCAGGCCACCGGCGGTCCGGTCGAGAGCGAGCTGTCGATCTACAGCTGGGGCGACTACGACGCGCCCGAGGTGCTCGACGCGTTCACGGCGAGCCTCGGTGCCGCGATCACCATGGACGCGTTCAACTCCAACGAGGAGATGATCGCCAAGCTCACCGCCTCGAAGGGCACCAGCGGCTACGACATCGTCGTGCCGACCGGGGTGTTCATCCCGGGCATGGCCGAGAACGGGCTGCTCACCAGGCTCAACCTCGACCTGATCCCCAACATCGAGCACATGGACCCGGCTTTCCTCCGTCAGGCGTGGGACCCGCAGAACGACTACTCGATCTGCAAGGCATGGGGCACGACCGGTTTCGTCTACGACAAGACGGTGATCTCCCGCGAGCTGAAGACCTGGTCGGACTTCATCGACGCGGCGAAGAACGAGGCCAGCGGCAAGACCTCGGTGCTCGATGACCCGGCCGAGATCACGGGCATCTACTTCTGGGCCAACGGGATCGACTGGAACACCACCGACCCGGCCCAGCTCGATGCCGCCGAGAAGTTCGCCGTCGAAGAGCTGGCCCCGCACATCTCCAACTTCGACTCCTACCCGGGCGGCGAGGCGATCCCGCAGGCCAGCCAGGTTCTCATGCAGGTGTGGAACGGCGACGCGCGGATCGGCATCCTCAACAGCCCCGATCCGGACCGCTGGCAATGGGTGCTGGGTTCGCCGGCCACCGAACTGTGGATGGACAACTGGGCCATCGCCGCCGGCGCCCCGCATCCCGAGGCCGCCCACGCGTTCATCAACTACGTGCTCACCCCCGAGAACGCCCTCGCCGAACTCGACTACATCGGCTACCACACCGGCGCCGCGGGCATCGAAGACGCGGCACGGGACGCGGAACTCGAGATGCTCGATCTGGTGTTCTTCACTCCCGAGCAGATCGCCACCATGAACAACGGCGAGGTCACCGAGGCGCAGGCGCGCATCGTCGACATCTGGAACAAGGCCAAGGCCGCCGCGGGTGCGTAGACCGGGATGGCTGCTGGCCGTCCCCGCCTGGGTGTGGCTGCTGGTCTTCTTCGTCGCACCCGTTCTGCAGGTGCTGTGGTTCAGCTTCGGCTACAAGCCGGGCATCTTCGGCACGCATGCCAACGACGTGCTGTCATTCGACCGGTACGCCGAGGCCGTCACCCCGACGTTCTTCGCCACCTTCCAGAACACCCTCTGGGTGGGCATCGCCGGGACGCTCCTCTGCCTCGTGATCGCGCTGCCGGTGGCGTACTGGATGGCCGCGAAGGTGCCCGCCCGGCACCGTGGTGTGCTGCTCGCGCTCGTGCTGGTGCCGTACTGGACCAACTTCCTGATCCGCACCATCGGCTGGCAGATCATCCTGTCTCCCGAGGGCGCGCTGTCGCACCTCGGACAGGCCCTCGGATTCGGGCCGCTCGATCTGCTCTACACCCGGCCCGCGGTACTGCTCGGGGTGGTCTACAACTACCTGCCGCTGATGATCCTGCCGCTCTACGTCGCCTTCGACCGGGTCGACCCGGCCCTGCGCGAGGCGAGCAAGGATCTCGGTGCCGACCGCCTGCGGACGCTGTTCGGGGTCACCCTGCCGCTGGCGCAGCCCGGCATCATCGCGGGCATCGTCCTGGTGTTCATCCCCCTGATGGGCGACTACATCACCCCGACGGTCCTCGGCGGCGCGCGCGGCATGATGGTCGGCCAACTGGTGGCCAGTCAGTTCCAGACCGCCCAGAACTGGGCGCTCGGCGCGGCGATGGCGGTGCTGCTCATCCTGGTGATCGCCGCCACCCTCGGCATTGCGGCGCTGCTGGCCTGGCTCGTGACGCTTCCGTTCCGCGCGCGCAGGCGGCTGCGTCTGGGGGAGGCGTGATGGGCACCCGGCGGCGCGCGGCATCCGATGTCGCCCTCACCGTATGGGGGGTGGTGGTCTTCGCCTTCCTGTTCGCGCCGATCATCGTGGTGGTGATCTCGTCGTTCAACTCCGGGCGCCTGCTCGTGGCATGGCAGGGTTTCAGTCTCGAGCCGTTCGCCGCGCTGGTGAGCAAGCCCGCGATCCGCGATTCGGTCATCGTCTCGCTGCAGACCGGCGCCATCTCGGCGGTCGTGGCGAGTCTTCTGGGGATGCTGGCGGGCATCGCGCTCGCCCGTCGCCCCGGCAGGTGGGCGGCGTGGTTCATCGGCTTGCTCCTGCTGGTCTCGGTCACCCCCGAGATCGTGGACGCCGTCGCGCTGCTGCCCTGGCTGGTCTTCCTCGGCCAGGACCTCGGGATGCCCGTGTTCAGCGACGGCATCGTGCGTCTCGTCATCGGCCATTCGCTGTTCTCCACGGCGGTGGTGTCGTACATCGTCCGGGCGCGCCTGATCGGTCTCGACGCGCGCCTGGAGGAGGCCTCGGCCGACCTGTACGCGCCCCCGGCGCGCACGTTCCTGCGGATCACCCTGCCGCTCGTGGCCCCCGCGGTGCTGGCCGGTGCACTGCTGTCGTTCACGCTGAGCCTGGACAACACGGTCATCGCCGCGTTCGTGCAGGTCTCGGGATCGACCCCGTGGCCGGTCTACGTCCTGAGCGCGTTGCGCAGCGGACTCCGGCCCGAGATCGCCGCGGTCTCGACCATCATGCTCATCCTGTCGCTCGGTGCTCTCGCGGTCGTCTGGCTCGTGCTGCGCCGATCCGGCGATGCGTCCAACCAGATCGCCCGCACCCTCGCGGGCGGATAGCCAGGAGGACCAGTGGCCGACGCCGACCTCGTGTTCACCGGGGGTGCCGTCTTCACGGCCGACACGGTGCGCTCCCGTGCCGGTGCCGTCGCCGTGCGAGGCGGACGCATCGTCGCCGTCGGACACGACGTCGGCGAACTGATCGGAGCGCGGACCGAGGTCGTCGATCTCGCGGGCCGGATGCTGCTCCCCGGCTTCCAGGACGCGCACGTCCACCCGGTCTGGGGCGGACTCGACCTGCTGCGCTGCACGCTGTCGGAGGCGCGCGGACAGGACGAGACGCTCGCGACCGTGCGCGCCTACGCCGACAGCCACCCGGAGGCCGAGTGGATCCTGGGCGGCGGCTGGTCGATGGCCGACTATCCCGGCGGCACCCCGCGGGCCGATGTGCTCGACGCCGTGGTGCCCGATCGGCCGGCCTTCCTGATCAACCGTGACGGCCATGGGGCCTGGGTGAACTCGCGCACGCTCGAGCTCGCCGGCATCGACGCGAACACCCCCGACCCGGCCGACGGCCGCATCGAGCGCGACCCCGACGGCCGGCCGGGCGGGACCCTGCACGAGGGAGCCATGGGTCTTGTCAAGGCGCTGCTTCCCGAGGACACCGAGGACACGATGCTCGCCGCCGTCCTCGAGGGCCAGCGCTTCCTGCACGAGCGCGGGGTCACGGCCTGGCAGGATGCCGCGCTCGGCGACTACGGCGACGCCGGCAATCCGGGCCCGGCGTACCTCGATGCGGCGGAACGGGGCCTGCTCACAGCACGCGTCGTCGGCGCGCTGTGGTTCGAGCGTGGGCGCGGGGCCGAGCAGATCCCCGAGCTGATCGAGAAGCGGGACCGCTGGCGAGCGGGACGCTTCCATGCGCGCAGCGTCAAGATCATGCAGGACGGCGTGCCCGAGAACTTCACCGCCTCGATGCTGGAGCCGTACTGCGATGCGCACGGTCAGCGCGACCTCGGTGCCGGCATCCCGTTCTTCCCGCCCGAGGTGCTGCGGGACGCGGTCCCCGCGCTCGATGCCGCCGGATTCCAGGTGCATTTCCACGCGATCGGCGACCGCGCCGTCCGCGACTGCCTCGACGCGGTCGAGGAGGCGATCCTGCGCAACGGCCGAAGCGACAACCGGCACCACATCGCGCACCTGCAGGTGGTGCACCCCGATGACGTCCCGCGGTTCCGCCAGCTGGGCGTGGCCGCCACCATGCAGTCGCTGTGGGCCACGCTCGAACCGCAGATGATCGAGTTGACCCTGCCCTTCCTCGGAGACCGTCGTGCGGCCTGGCAGTACCCGTTCGGAGATCTGCTGCGCGGCGGCGCGGTGCTCGCCGCGGGCAGCGACTGGTCGGTGTCGACGCCGAACCCGCTCGCGGCGATCCACGTGGCCGTCAACCGGCTCGCCGCCCCGGGCGAGGAGGAGGGCGAGTACGAGGTCTTCCTGCCCGAGCAGCGGATCGATCTGGCGAGTTCGCTCACCGCCTACACCGCCGGTTCCGCCTGGGTGAACCACCTGGATCGTGAGACGGGCACGATCGAGGAGGGCAAGCTCGCGGACCTCGTCGTGCTCGACCGGGACCCGTTCGCGGGGCCGCCGGAGCAGATCGGCGAGACCCGGGTGCTGCAGACCTTCGTCGAGGGCGCGCGCGTGCATGCGGCGCCGGACGCGTAGCCTGGGGGGATGAGCGAACTCAGCAAGCCAGAGATCGAACCCACCATGGGCGAGGCGCCCACCCAGCTGGTCAGCACCGACCTCGTGGTCGGCGACGGGGCCGAGGCCACGCCCGGCGCCACCGTCGACGTGCACTACGTCGGCGTCGACTTCGAGACAGGGGAGCAGTTCGACGCGAGCTGGGACCGCGGTTCGTCGATCCAGTTCCCGCTCAACGGGCTGATCCGCGGCTGGCAGGAGGGCATCCCGGGCATGAAGGTCGGCGGTCGCCGCCAGCTGATCTGCCCGCCCGAGTACGCCTACGGACCCGTCGGCGGCGGGCACCGGCTGAGCGGCCGCTCCCTGGTCTTCGTGATCGACCTGCTCGGCGTGAAGTAGTCCCGCCGGCCCCGGTACCCTGAGAGCGTGAAGACCTTCGATGCGCTCTGGGAGGAGCTGGAACTCAAGGCCGCCGAGCGGCCCGCCGGTTCGGGCACCGTGGCCGAGCTCGACGCCGGGGTCCACGCGATCGGCAAGAAGATCGTCGAGGAGGCCGCCGAGGTCTGGATGGCCGCCGAATACCAGTCGGCGGAGGAGCTCTCGGAGGAGATCTCGCAGCTGATCTACCACCTGCAGGTGCTCATGCTGGCGAAGGGTCTCACGCCGTCGGACGTCTACCGACATCTCTGAATCGCAACCGACACCCCGTCTCGACCACGAAGGACCCCGCATGTTGCGAATCGCCGTGCCCAACAAGGGCACGCTGTCAGAGTCTGCCGCCGCGATGCTGCAGGAGGCCGGTTACCTCACCCGGCGCGACCCCAAAGAACTCATCGTCACCGACACCCGCAACGACGTCGAGTTCTTCTACCTGCGTCCCCGCGACATCGCGACCTACGTCGGCTCGGGTGCGCTCGACGTCGGCATCACCGGCCGCGACCTGCTGCTCGACGCCGAGTCCCCCGCACACGAGATCGACGAACTCGACTTCGGGGCGTCGACCTTCCGGTTCGCGGGCCCGATCGGCCGGTTCACCGACCTGACGAGCCTCTCCGGCGTCCGCGTCGCGACGAGCTACGACGGCCTGGTGAGCGCGTTCCTGGCGCGCGAGGGCGTCGAGGCGACGGTGGTGCGGCTCGACGGCGCGGTGGAGTCGGCCGTGCGGCTCGGCGTCGCGGATGCGGTCGCGGATGTCGTCGAGACCGGTCGCACCCTCGAGAAGCAGGGGCTGGAGATCTTCGGCCCCGTCATCCTGCAGTCCAGCGCCGTGCTGATCTCGGCACAGCCGGACCTGCCGGGCCTGGCGACGCTGCGCCGGCGACTGCAGGGCGTCATGGTCGCCCACCAGTACGTGCTGATGGACTACGACCTGCCCGCCGCCCTCGTCGACCGCGCGTCGAAGATCACGCCCGGTCTGGAGTCGCCGACGGTGTCACCGCTGCGTGACAGCGACTGGGTCGCGGTGCGCGTGATGGTCCCGCGCGTCGAGACCAATCACCTGATGGACGAGCTGTACGCCCTCGGCGCCCGCGCCATCCTGGTCAGCTCGATCCACGCCGCACGGATATGAGCGTCGCCGTCCGGGTCATCCCGTGTCTCGACGTGGCGGCCGGCCGGGTCGTCAAGGGCGTGAACTTCCTCGACCTGCTGGACGCCGGGGACCCCGTCGAGCTGGCCCGCCGCTACTACGAGCAGGGCGCCGACGAGGTCACCTTCCTCGATGTCACCGCGACCGTCGAGGACCGCGCCACCATGTACGACACGGTCACCGCGACCGCCGAGCAGGTCTTCATCCCGCTCACCGTGGGCGGGGGAGTCCGCAGCGCGGACGACGTCGCCCGCCTGCTGGCCAGCGGCGCCGACAAGGTCGGGGTGAACAGCGCGGCGCTCGCCCGGCCGGAACTGATCGGTGAGATCGCCGACCGGTTCGGAGCGCAGGTGCTGGTACTGAGCCTCGATGTCAAGCGGCGCGGGGACGGCTTCGTGGTCACCACCCACGGCGGGCGCACCGAGACCGACCGGGATGCCGTGGCCTGGGCCGCCGAGGCGGTCGAGCGGGGAGCGGGGGAGTTGCTGGTCAACTCGATCGATGCCGACGGCACCAAGGAGGGTTTCGACCTGGAGCTGGTACGCGCGATCCGCGCCGTCAGCTCGGTCCCGGTGATCGCCAGCGGCGGCGCCGGCGCGCTCGAGCATTTCGCCCCGGCCGTCGCCGCGGGTGCCGATGCGGTGCTGGCGGCCTCGGTGTTCCACCGCGGCGAACTCACGGTCGGACAGGTCAAGGACGCGCTCCGCGCGGAAGGGGTGTCGGTGCGATGAACGAGGTGCTGCAGCGGGTGTCGTTCGATGACCGCGGCCTGATCCCGGCGATCATCCAGCAGCACGACACCGGCGAGGTGCTCATGCTCGGCTACATGGACGCCGAGGCGCTGCGCCGTACCCTCACCGAGGGTCGGGTGACCTTCTGGTCGCGCAGCCGCCAGGAGTACTGGCGCAAGGGCGACACCAGCGGCAACGTGCAGTACGTGCGCGGCGCGGCCCTGGACTGCGACGGCGATACCCTGCTGGTGCAGGTCGAGCAGGTCGGACCCGCCTGTCACACCGGCGCCCGCGCCTGCTTCGACGTCGATCCCCTTCAGCCCCGCATCGGAGAACCGTGACGACGACCAACCGGGCCGCCTTCGATGCGGCCGTCGCATCCGGCCACCGCGCCGTGCCGGTGCTGCGCGAGCTCTTCGCCGACGGCGAGACACCGATCGGCGTGTACCGCAAGCTCGCGATGGGCCGTCCGGGCACCTTCCTGCTGGAGTCCGCCGAGCAGGGCGGCATCTGGTCGCGCTGGTCGTTCGTCGGGGTCGGGTCGCTCGGGGTGCTCACCCAGGACGGCGACACGGCCACCTGGCTCGATTACGGCATCCCGGCCTCGCGTGCGCTCGGCGAGGACGCCCCCACGGCCCCGCTCGAGGCGCTGACCCACCTCTACCGGCGCTGGAGCACTCCGCACGTCGACGGCCATCCGCCGCTCACGGGCGGACTCGTGGGTTTCATCGGCTGGGAGGCGGTCCGCCAGCTGGAACGTCTTCCGCAGGTGCCGCCCGCCGATTTCGCCGTGCCCGGCCAGGCGATGAGCTTCGTCTCGGAGCTCGTGGTCCTTGATCACCGCAACGGCACCGCGACGCTGATCGCCACCGCGCTCAACGACGGCACCGACGACGCGGATGCGATGTGGGCCCACGCGCAGGACCGTCTCGACACGCTGCAGCACGGTCTCGCCGCGCCCTCGGAAGCCTGGCTCGCCGACGTCGACCTGACGGTGACGCCCGACCCGCGGCCGCGCCTGCAGCCCGCGGAGTACCACGCGGCGATCGAGCGATCGAAGCAGTACATCCGCGACGGCGACGTGTTCCAGGTGGTCATCTCGCAGCGCTTCGACCACGAGCTCACCGCGGAACCGATCGACGTCTACCGGGTGCTGCGGGCGCTCAACCCCAGCCCGTACATGTATCTGCTCACCCTCGACAGCCCGGCGGGCGAGACCTATTCGATCGTCGGCTCGAGCCCCGAGGCGCTGGTGAAGGTGCAGGACGGCCGGGTCTACACCCACCCGATCGCCGGCTCGCGGCCGCGCGGCGAGACGCCGGAGCGCGACCTCGAGCTGGCCGACGAACTGCTCGCCGATCCGAAGGAGCAGGCCGAGCACCTCATGCTCGTCGATCTCGCCCGCAACGACCTGTCGAAGGTGTGCACGGCCGGATCGGTCGAGGTGACCGAGTTCATGCAGGTCGAACGATTCAGCCACATCATGCACCTGGTCTCCAGTGTCGAGGGCGACCTGCGCCCCGACGCGACCCCGATCGACGTCTTCCGCGCGACGTTCCCTGCGGGCACCCTGTCGGGGGCGCCGAAGCCCCGTGCCCTGGAGATCATCGACGAGCTCGAGGTGGCGCAGCGCGGCGTGTACGGCGGCGTCGTCGGATACTTCGGGCTGGCCGGAGACGCCGATCTGGCGATCGCCATCCGGACGGCCACGATCGCCGGCGGCCTCGCGCGGGTCCAGGCCGGTGCCGGGCTGGTCGCCGACTCCGACCCGCAGGCCGAGCACCAGGAGGCCCAGAACAAGGCGGCGGCGCCGCTGCGTGCCGTCGCGATCGCGAACGCCATGCGGAGGCTGCGGTGACCCCGGCCCGGTTGCGGCTGCTCTCGATGGCGCTGATCGTGCTCGAGGCGGGCCTGGTGTCGTTGTCCTGGTCGCAGACCTGGTACCTGATCCGGCTCTCCGGCAGCGAGTACCCCGTCGGCGGCGACATCGCCGGGGGAGCGCTGCTGCCGCTCGCGCTGGCCTCGCTCACCCTGGTGCTCGCCCTGGCGCTGGCGGGTCCGGTGTTCCGGGTGATCCTCGGCGTGCTGGATGCGCTGCTGGGGGTGTGCGTGGTCGTGGTCGGCGCCTGGTCGCTGAGCGACCCGGTCCGCGCCTCGCTTCCGGTCCTCGTGGAGGGCACCGGGATCGCCTCGGCGGACGCGCTGGCAGAGGCCGTCACCGGCACCGTCGCGACCGCCTGGCCGTTCGCCGGACTGGCGGGGGGCGCGCTGATGATCCTCACCGGCATCGGCGTCGCGGCCACATCGCGGGCCTGGCCGGCCGGCGGAGGCCGCTACACCCGCACCCGCGCGGTGACCCCGGAGGGCAGCGCGATCCAGGACTGGGATGCGCTGAGCGACGGCGAGGACCCGACCGACCCGTCCCGCTAGACTTGCGGCAGTCCCACCCACGAAGGAGCACGAGTGAGCGACGAGAACGAGCCCGGCCACGGCAACTCCCCGGCGGCCTGGGTCGCGGTGACGATCATGCTGGTCGCGTTCACGATCGGAACCGTCGCATTCTGGTTCAACGGCCAGCCCGATTCCCCCGACCTGGCGTGGCTGGTCTGGGCCTCGGTCGGTCTGCTCGTGCTCGGGCCCATCGTCGGTGCCGTGCTGGCCAAGCTCGGCTACGGCGTCAACGGCCCGCGGTACGCGCCCAAGGCGCATCAGTAGGGTGCTCGACGAACTCGTCGCCGGGGCTGTCGCAGACGCCTCGGCGCGTCGCGCTACGCGCGGCATCGCTCAGGTCGAGGCGGATGCGCTGGCCGCGCCGCCGGCACGTGACGCTCTCGCGGCGCTCGCCCCCGCATCCGGTGTGAAGATCATCGCCGAGGTGAAGCGCTCCAGTCCGTCGCGCGGCTCGCTCGCCCCGATCGCGGACCCCGCCGCCCTCGCCGTGTCGTACCAGACCGGCGGGGCGAGCGCGATCTCGGTGCTCACCGAGAGCCGCCGATTCGGCGGATCCCTGGAGGATCTCCAGAACGTCCGGGCGGCCGTCGATGTCCCCGTGCTGCGCAAGGACTTCATCGTCGAGCCGTACCAGGTGCTCGAGGCCCGCGCCGCCGGCGCCGACCTGGTTCTGCTCATCGTCGCGGCGCTCGAGCAGGATGTCCTCGCCGAGCTGCACACGCTGATCGGAGAGCTGGGCATGACGGCGCTGGTCGAGGCGCATACCGCGGCGGAGGTGGATCGCGCCCTCGAACTGGGTGCCGCGGTCGTCGGGATCAACGCGCGCAACCTCAGCACGTTCGAACTCGACCGCGACCTGTTCGGCTCCCTCGCCGACAGCATCCCCTCCGGCGTCGTCCGCATCGCCGAGTCGGCCGTCCTCGAACCGGCCGACGTCACGCACTACCGCCAGGCCGGGGCGGATGTGGTGCTGGTCGGCGAGGCGCTGGTGACCGGTGAGGATCCGGTCGCGACGCTGCAGGAGTTCCTGGCGGCCGGCGCATGAGCCTGCGCGATCAGCCGGGACCCTTCTTCGGCGAATTCGGCGGGCGGTTCATGCCCGAGTCGCTGATCGCGGCCATCGACGAGCTCGCGGCCGCCTACGAGTCGGCGAAGTCCGACCCGGCCTTCCAGGCCGAGCTGGCCGAGCTGCAGCGCAGCTACACCGGCCGTCCGTCGATCATCACCGAGGTGCCGCGATTCGCCGAGCACGCCGGGGGTGCGCGCATCATCCTCAAGCGCGAGGACCTGAACCACACCGGATCGCACAAGATCAACAACGTGCTCGGTCAGGCGCTGCTCACCCGGCGGATCGGCAAGACGCGCGTCATCGCCGAGACCGGCGCGGGCCAGCACGGGGTGGCCACCGCGACGGCCGCCGCGCTGTTCGGCCTGGAGTGCACGGTGTACATGGGCGAGGTCGACACGCAGCGCCAGGCGCTCAACGTCGCGCGCATGCGCCTCCTCGGCGCCGAGGTGATCCCGGTCACCACCGGCTCGCGCACTCTCAAGGACGCGATCAACGAGGCCTACCGCGAGTGGGTCACGAGCGTCGAGACCACCAACTACATCTTCGGAACCGCCGCCGGACCGCACCCGTTCCCGGCGATGGTGCGCGACTTCCAGAAGATCATCGGTGAAGAGGCCCGCGCCCAGGTGCTCGAGCTGACCGGCCGCCTTCCGGATGCGGTGGCGGCCTGCGTCGGCGGGGGATCGAACGCGATCGGCATCTTCCACGCCTTCCTCGACGACGACGGCGTGGCACTGTACGGCTTCGAGGCGGCCGGTGACGGCGTCGACACCGAACGCCATGCGGCCTCGATCGAACGGGGCCGTCCGGGGGTGCTGCACGGTGCGCGCAGCTACCTGCTGCAGGACGAGGACGGCCAGACCATCGAGTCGCACTCGATCTCGGCGGGGCTCGACTATCCGGGAGTGGGTCCCGAGCACGCGCAGTTGCACGACCTCGGGCGTGCGACCTACCTGCCGGCCACCGACACCGAGGCGATGGAGGCCCTGCGCCTGCTCAGCCGCACCGAGGGGATCATCCCGGCCATCGAATCCGCCCATGCCCTCGCCGGTGCGCTGCGTCTGGGTCGCGAACTCGGCCCGGAGGGCATCATCCTGGTCAACCTGAGCGGACGCGGCGACAAGGACGTCGCGACCGCAGGCCAGTGGTTCGGCCTGCTCGATGAAGGGGCGGTGCAGTCGTGAATCCCGATCCGCCCACCGTCTCGGATGCGTTGCAGGGTTCCGGCGCGCTCATCGGCTACCTGCCGGTCGGCTTCCCCGACCTCGACACGAGCATCGACGCTGCCGTCGCGCTCGTCGACAACGGCGTCGACGCCCTCGAACTCGGCCTGCCGTACTCCGATCCCGTGATGGACGGCCTGGCCATCCAGAAGGCGACCCAGACGGCGCTGGCGGGCGGGTTCCGCGTGCGCGACGTGTTCACCGCCGTGGAGCGCATCCGCGCGCGGGTCGACGCCCCGGTCCTGGTGATGACGTACTGGAACCCGGTCGTCCAGTACGGGGTCGACGCCTTCGCCGATTCCCTCCGCGACGCAGGCGGGGCGGGCCTCATCACGCCCGACATCACGCCCGATTCGGCCGCCGACTGGATCGCCACGAGCGAGCGCACCGGCCTCGACCGGGTCTTCCTCGCTGCGCCGAGCTCGACCGATGCCCGGCTGCGCGAGACCGTCGAGGCCAGCCGGGGCTTCGTCTACGCGGTGTCGACCATGGGCATCACCGGCGCGCGGGCCGACCTCGACGCCGCGGCGCGCACCCTCGTGGGCCGCCTGCGCGAGGCCGGCGTCGACAAGACCTGCGTCGGCATCGGCATCTCGACCGCCGACCAGGTGTCCGAGATCCTGGGATATGCCGACGGCGCCATCGTCGGATCGGCACTGGTGACCGCCCTCGCCGAGGGCGGCGTCGACGCGGTCGCGCGCGCGGCATCCGCACTGGCCGCGGGTAAGTAGACTTCAGCACGTGATCGCCGCGTCTCTGAGCATCCCCAGCCCGCCGTCCGACTGGTCGTCGTTCACCATCCCGGTGGGCAGCTGGCTGCACGGCCTCATCCCGGCGATCGGCGAAGACTACGGCGTCACCATCCACGTCTACGCGCTGGCGATCCTCACCGGCATCGTGGTGGCGCTGCTGATCACCAACCACCGGCTCACCCGGCGCGGGGGAGAGCCCGGCATCATCGTCGATCTCTCGCTCTGGGCGATCGCCTTCGGCATCGTAGGTGCGCGGCTCTGGCACGTCGTCACGCACCCCGACGACTACTTCGGCCCCGGCAAAGACCTGCTGAAGATCCTCTACGTCTGGGAGGGCGGGCTCGCCATCTTCGGCACCCTGCTCTTCGGCGGTGTCGGCATCTGGATCGCCTGCCGCATCAACGGCCTGCGCTTCCTCAGCGTCGCCGACGCCATCGTGCCCGGCCTGATGATCGCCCAGGCGCTCGGCCGGTTCGGCAACTACTTCAACCAGGAGCTCTTCGGACTGCCCACCGATCTGCCGTGGGGGCTCGAGGTCCCGCGCCCCAACAGCGCGATCCCGAGCGGCATCGGGCCCGATGTGCTCTTCCACCCGACGTTCCTGTACGAGATGCTCTGGAACCTCGCCGGAGCGGTCATCATCGTGTTCCTCATCGAGAACACCGTCAGGTTCGTGAAGTCCTCGCCGTGGAGCGAGAAGTGGCCGGAGTTCATCCAGCGCCGCACGGGCGTCGCCGACGACCAGTTCTTCCCGTTCCGCATCCTCGGACTGCCGACGCCCCGCCTGACCCGCCGCGCGTACTGGCAGTGGGGCCGCGTGTTCGCGCTCTACCTGATCTGGTACGGCGTCGGGCGCAGCTGGTTCGAGTCGATCCGCCTCGATCCCAGCGAGACGTTCCTCGGCATCCGCTCGAATGTGTGGGGCGCACTGGCCGCGATCGCGCTCGGCATCATCATCCTCATCGTGCAGCACCGCCGTCACCCGGGCGTCGAACCGAGCCCGTATCACGCGGGTCGTGAGTGGAAGGACCCGGCGCTGGTAGACTCCGAAGACACCTACTCGGACAGCGACGCCGGCGATGACGCCGCGCTCACCCCCGCCACAAGCGGAGCCACCCGAAAGTCCTAGTCCGCGAGATCCCCCGCCGACACCCGCTGTGCAGCAGCACAGCCCCGTCTGGGCCACCGTCGTCCCTGCCTTCATCACGTGAGGACGGTCCCCATGGCGCATCCTTCGCCTTTCGAGCGATTCAGCAGTGTGCCCGCGGCACAGGGTCTCTACGATCCGCGCCGTGAGAAGGACGCCTGCGGCCTGGCCATGGTCGCGACGCTGCGCGGGACCGCCGGCCACGACATCGTCACCGCCGCGCTCGGGGCGTTGCGCCACCTCGAGCACCGCGGTGCGGTGGGCTCGGATGCCGGAACCGGGGACGGGGCGGGCATCGTCACGCAGATCCCGGATGCGTTCCTGCGCGCCGTCGCCGGGTTCGACCTCCCGCAGGCCGGGCGGTACGCGGTGGGCATGTCGTTCCTGCCGCTCGACGAGGACGAGCGCGCCACGCTCAAGGCCGGAATCGCCGCGATCGCGGCGGAGGAGGGGCTGCGGGTTCTCGGCTGGCGCGAGGTGCCGACCGACCCCCGCCATCTCGGGAACCTGGCCCGCGAGGCGGCTCCGGCGTTCGAGCAGCTCTTCCTCGAGGCCGCCGGGACCGACGGCAAGGGCGCGCCGCTCGCCGGCATCCAGCTCGACCGGCTCACCTTCCGCCTGCGCAAGCGCGCGGAACGCGAACTCGGGGCGTATTTCCCGTCGCTGTCGGCGCGGACCCTCGTCTACAAGGGCATGGTCACCACCCTGCAACTCGAGCCGTTCTACCCCGACCTCAGCGACGAGCGGTTCGCGACCCGGCTGGCGCTGGTGCATTCCCGCTACTCCACGAACACCTTCCCCTCCTGGCCGCTCGCCCAGCCGTTCCGCATGATCGCCCACAACGGCGAGATCAACACGGTGCAGGGCAACCGCAACTGGATGCGGGCCCGGCAGAGCCAGTTGCAGAGCGAGTTGCTCGGCGACCTGCGCCCGCTGTTCCCGATCGTGAGCGAGGGCGCCAGCGATTCCGCCTCGTTCGACGAGGTGGTCGAGCTGCTGACCCTCGGGGGCCGCAGCCTGCCGCACGCGATCATGATGATGGTCCCGGAGGCCTGGGAGAACCAGGCCGACATCGACCCGACACGCAGGGCCTTCTACGAGTTCCATTCGATGCTCATGGAACCCTGGGACGGTCCCGCCGCCCTGGTGTTCACCGACGGCACGCTGGTCGGCGCGACCCTCGACCGCAACGGCCTGCGCCCCGGCCGGTTCCTGGTCACCGACGACGGGCTGGTCGTGCTGGCCAGCGAGATCGGCGTCCTCGACATCCCCGCCGACAAGATCGTGCGAAAGGGGCGCCTCCGGCCGGGGAAGATGTTCCTCGTCGACACGTCCGAGGGGCGCATCGTCGAGGACGACGAGATCAAGGCAGAGCTCGCCGCATCCGCCCCCTGGCAGCAGTGGCTCGACGAGGGACGCATCCACCTCGCCGACCTGCCGGAACGCGAGCACATCACGCACACCCCGGCCTCGGTGGTGCGGCGGCAGCGCACCTTCGGGTACACCGAGGAAGAGGTGCGGATCCTGGTCACCCCGATGGCCCAGAACGGCGTCGAGCCGCTCGGCGCGATGGGCTCGGACACCCCGATCGCGGTGCTCAGCGACCGTCCGCGGCTGCTGTTCGACTACTTCACACAGGCCTTCGCCCAGGTGACCAACCCGCCGCTGGACTCGATCCGCGAAGAGGTCGTCACCTCGATGAGCCTGGGGCTGGGCCCCGAGCGCAATCTGCTGGACGCCACCCCCGAGCACGCCCGCCAGATCGTGCTCGACTTCCCGGTCATCGACAACGACCAGCTCGCAAAGATCCACCACTTCGAGACCGCGACGGGCAGGAAACCGGCGCACGTCATCCGGGGCCTTTACCGCCTCGACGACGGACCCGAGGCGATGGCGACACGCCTGCGCGAGATGTGCGACGAGGCCTCCGCCGCGATCGAGGCGGGAGCGCAGTTCCTCATCCTGAGCGACCGCGACTCCAACGCCGATCTCGCGCCCATCCCCTCGCTGCTGATGCTCGCCGCCGTGCACCATCATCTGATCCGGCAGGAGACCCGCATGAAGTGCGGGATCATCGTCGAGGCCGGTGACGTGCGCGAGGTGCATCAGGTGGCCCTGCTCGTCGGCTACGGCGCGTCCGCGATCAACCCCTATCTCGCGATGGAGACCGCGGAACAGCTGGTGCTGAGCGGCATGATCACGGGCATCACCCCCGAGAAGGCCGCGAAGAACCTCATCAAGGCGCTCGGCAAGGGCGTGCTGAAGATCATGTCCAAGATGGGCATCTCGGTCGTCGGCTCGTACGCCGGCGCCCAGGCCTTCGAGGCCGTGGGGCTCAGCCAGGAGTTCGTCGACGAGTACTTCACCGGTACCACCAGCCTGCTCGGCGGGGTCGGCCTCGAGGTGATCGCTGCCGAGAACGCGGCCCGGCACCGTGCCGCCTACCCGCAGGACGGCTCGGTTCTCGCGCACGAGCGCCTGCAGGTCGGCGGCGAGTACCAGTGGCGGCGCGAGGGCCCACCCCATCTGTTCAACCCCGAGACCGTGTTCAAGCTGCAGCACTCCACCCGGGCGCGCCGCTACGACATCTTCCGGGACTACACGCGGGCGATCGACGAGCAGGCCGAGAACCTGATGACGCTGCGCGGCCTCTTCGCCCTCAAGCACGGGGTCCGCCCGCCGGTGCCGATCGACGAGGTCGAGTCGATCGAGTCGATCATCAGCCGGTTCAACACCGGCGCGATGAGCTACGGCTCGATCAGCCAGGAGGCGCACGAGACGCTGGCCATCGCGATGAACAACATCGGGGGTCGGTCCAACACCGGCGAGGGCGGGGAGGACGTCGAGCGGCTCGTCGACCCGCAGCGCCGTTCCCGGATCAAGCAGGTGGCCAGCGGGCGCTTCGGCGTCACGAGCATGTACCTGACGAACGCCACCGACATCCAGATCAAGATGGCGCAGGGCGCCAAGCCCGGCGAGGGCGGTCAGCTGATGGCGGCCAAGGTCTACCCGTGGATCGCCCGCACCCGGCACTCGACGGCGGGCGTCGGGCTGGTATCGCCGCCGCCGCATCACGACATCTATTCGATCGAGGACCTCAAGCAGCTGATCTTCGACGTCAAGCGTGCCAACCCCGAGGCCCGAGTGCACGTGAAGCTGGTGTCGCAGTCGGGCATCGGCGCGGTCGCGGCAGGGGTCACCAAGGCCCTCGCCGACGTCGTCCTGGTCTCGGGCCACGACGGCGGAACCGGAGCGTCCCCGCTCAACTCGCTGAAGCACGCCGGCACCCCCTGGGAGATCGGGCTGGCCGAGACCCAGCAGACCCTCATGCTCAACGGGATGCGGGATCGCGTCGTCGTGCAGGTCGACGGTCAGATGAAGACCGGCCGCGATGTCGTCATCGCGGCGCTCCTCGGCGCCGAGGAGTACGGGTTCGCCACGGCCCCGCTCGTGGTCTCGGGATGCATCCTGATGCGGGTCTGCCACCTCGACACCTGCCCGGTCGGCGTCGCCACGCAGAACCCAGAGCTCCGGGCCCGGTTCAGCGGCAAACCCGAGTTCGTCGAGACGTTCTTCGAATACCTCGCGCAGGAGGTGCGCGAACTGCTCGCCGAGCTGGGCCTGCGCTCGCTCGACGAGGCGATCGGCCGCCGCGAACTGCTCGACGTCGACCGCGCCGTCGCCCACTGGAAGGCCGACGGCCTCGACCTCAGCCCGATCCTGGTGGGTCCCGAGTTCGCCGAGGACGAGCCGCGTCGCAACCACCGCGGCCAGGAGCACGAGCTCGACGAGCATTTCGACCGCGAGCTGATCCGGCTCTCCGCGGCCGCGCTCGACAGCGGGCAGCCGGTCCGCATCGAACTGCCGATCCGCAACACCGAACGCGCCGTCGGCACCATGCTCGGGCACGAGGTCACCAAGCGCCACGGTGAGCACGGACTGCCGGCCGGCACCATCGACGTGGTGCTCACCGGCTCGGCGGGGCAGTCTCTGGGCGCGTTCATGCCCAACGGCATCACCCTCCGGCTCGAGGGAGACAGCAACGACTACGTCGGCAAGGGGCTCTCCGGGGGCCAGATCGTGGTGCGGCCGCCGCGCGATGCGCTGTTCCCCGCCGAGCGCAACGTCATCGCCGGCAACGTCATCGGGTACGGGGCGACCCAGGGCAGCATGTTCATCCGCGGCATCGTCGGGGAACGCTTCCTGGTGCGCAACTCGGGCGCGACCGCTGTCGTGGAAGGGGTGGGCGACCACGCCCTGGAGTACATGACCGGAGGGCTCGCCGTGATCCTCGGCGGCACCGGGCGCAACCTCGGCGCAGGCATGTCGGGCGGAACGGCCTACGTGTACGGGCTGAAGGTCGAGCGGGTCAACCGCGAATCGCTGGCCTCGGGCGAGCTGGCGCTGCTGCCGTTGGACAGCGCCGATGTCGAGATCCTCACCGATCTGCTGGAACGCCACGTCGCCGAGACCGGCTCGACCGTGGCATCCGCGATGCTCGCCGATCCGGATGCGGCGGTCGCCGCATTCGTGAAGGTGCTGCCGCGCGATTACGCGGCCGTGATCAAGACCCGGCAGGCCGCCGTCGAAGAGGGCCTCGACCCCGACGGCGACATCGTGTGGAACCGGATCCTGGAGGCGACCAATGGCTGATCCGAAGGGATTCCTGAAAGTCCCCGAGCGCGAGCTGCCCAAGCGGCGCCCCGTGCCGGTGCGCATCATGGACTGGAGAGAGGTCTACGAGAGCCAGGACGCCGGTCAGTTGCGCCGGCAGGCCGGCCGCTGCATGGACTGCGGCGTGCCGTTCTGCCACCAGGGGTGTCCGCTGGGCAACCTGATCCCGGAGTGGAACGACCTCACCTGGCGCAACGAGGGCCGTCAGGCCGTCGAACGTCTGCACGCCACGAACAACTTCCCCGAGTTCACCGGGCGGTTGTGTCCTGCCCCGTGCGAGTCGAGCTGCGTGCTGGGCATCAACCAGCCGGCCGTCACCATCAAGCAGGTCGAGGTCTCGATCATCGACCAGGCCTTCGCCAACGGCTGGGTCACCCCACACCCGCCGGAGCGCCTCACCGGCAAGACCGTCGCCGTCGTCGGGTCCGGTCCCGCGGGGCTCGCCGCCGCCCAGCAGCTCACCCGCGCCGGGCACACGGTCGCCGTCTACGAGCGCGACGACCGCATCGGCGGGCTGCTGCGCTACGGCATCCCGGATTTCAAGATGGAGAAGCGCCAGATCGAGCAGCGCCTCGCCCAGATGCAGGCCGAGGGTACCCGGTTCCGCGCCGGGGTGGAGATCGGGGTCGACCTCAGCTGGAGCGACCTGCGGGCGCGGTTCGATGCCGTCGTCGTCGCCACCGGTGCGCCGGTGCCGCGCGACCTGCCGATCCCCGGCCGTGACCTGCTGGGCGTGCACTACGCCATGGAGTACCTGGTCGAGCAGAACCGGGTCGTCGCCGGCGACACCGTTCCCGAGCAGGTCACCGCCGAAGGCAAGCACGTCATCGTCATCGGCGGCGGCGATACCGGTGCCGACTGCATCGGAACCGCCCACCGCCAGGGCGCGCTCTCCGTCACCAACCTGGCCATCGGCATCCAGCCCCCGACCGAGCGCCCCGAGCACCAGCCCTGGCCGATGTTCCCGACCCTCTACGAGGTCTCGAGCGCGCACGAGGAGGGCGGCGAGCGGATGTACCTGTCGTCGACGGTGGAGTTCCTCGCCAACGACGCCGGCGAGGTCCGCGCGCTCCGGGTCGCCGAGACCGAGTACGTCGACGGGCGGCGGGTGCCGAAGTCGGGCAGCGAGCGCGAGATCCCGGCCGACCTGGTGCTGCTGGCCATGGGCTTCACCGGTGCCGAGCGTGAGACGCTCCAGGGCCAGCTCGGCGTGCCGTTCGACTCGGACGGAAGCATCGCCCGCGACGCGGACTACGCCACCAGCGAGTCGGGCGTGTTCGTCGCCGGCGACGCCGGGCGCGGGCAGTCCCTGATCGTCTGGGCAATCGCCGAGGGGCGCGCCGCCGCTGCCGCCGTCGACCGCTACCTGGAGGGCGAGACCCAGTTGCCCGCTCCGGTCCGCCCGACCGACCGCGCCATCGCGGTCTAGTCTCGATGGGGGTGCACGAACACCCGCATCGACCGTCCATCACCCACCCCGCCACCACCACGAAGGACACATCGTCATGAGACGAGCCAAGATCGTCGCCACGCTCGGGCCCGCGACCTCGAGTTATGAGGACATCCGCGCGATCATCGAGGCGGGCGTCAATGTCGCCCGCATGAACCTCAGTCACGGCACCTACGAGGTGCACACCGAGGTGTATCAGAACGTCCGCAAGGCGGCCGAGAGCACCGGTCAGCCGGTGGCCGTGCTCGTCGATCTGCAGGGCCCGAAGATCCGGCTCGGCAAGTTCGAGCCCGGACCGCACGAGCTCGAGGTCGGCGACACCTTCACCATCACCACCGAGGACGTCGTGGGCACCAAGGAGCGGGTCGGCACGACCTTCAAGGGACTGCCGCAGGACGTCAGTCCGGGCGATTTCCTGCTCATCGACGACGGCAAGGTGAAGGTCGAGGTGGTCTCGACCGACGGCGTCGATGTCGTGACCAAGGTGGTCGTCGCCGGTCCGGTGTCCAACAACAAGGGCATCAACCTGCCCGGCGTGGCGGTGAACGTGCCGGCTCTGTCGGAGAAGGACGAGGAGGACCTGCGCTGGGGCCTCGAGCTCGGCGCCGACTACATCGCGCTGTCCTTCGTCCGCAACGCCGCCGACGTCGAGCGCGTGCAGGAGATCATGGCCGAGGTCGGCCGCAAGGTGCCGGTGATCGCGAAGATCGAGAAGCCGCAGGCCGTCGACGCCCTCGAGGAGATCATCGACGCGTTCGACGGCATCATGGTCGCCCGCGGCGACCTCGGGGTCGAGCTGCCCCTCGAGGCCGTACCGATCGTGCAGAAGCGCGCCATCGAGCTCGCCCGGCGTATGGCGAAGCCGGTCATCGTGGCCACCCAGATGCTCGAGTCGATGATCTCCAGTCCGGTGCCGACGCGGGCCGAGACCTCCGACGTCGCCAACGCCGTCCTCGACGGCGCCGACGCCGTCATGCTCTCCGGCGAGACCAGCGTGGGGGAGTACCCGGTGGTCACGGTGCAGACGATGGCCCGGATCGTGGCCTCGACCGAGGACCACGGCCTGGAGCGCATCCCGCCGCTGGGCACCAAACCCCGCACGCAGGGCGGGGCCATCACCCTCGCCGCCGCCGAGGTCGCCGACTTCGTCGACGCCCGCTACGTGTGCGTGTTCACCGAGTCCGGGGACTCGGCCCGCCGCATGTCGCGGCTGCGCTTCCGCATCCCGATGAAGGCGTTCACCCCCGATGCCGCCATCCAGCGCCGCATGGCGCTGACCTGGGGGATCGAATCCTTCCTGGTCGACCGGGTGACCCACACCGACGCGATGTACAAGCAGGTCGACGAGAAGCTGCTCGCCGCGGGGCTCGCGGAGGCCGGCGACAGGGTGGTCGTCATCTCCGGATCCCCGCCCGGAAGCCCCGGGTCGACCAACGATCTGCGGGTCCACACCATCGGTGACGCGATCAACGCGGTGGCCCCGGTCTGGGACAGCGGAGAGCACGCCGACTGACCCCCGTTCTCGGGCTGTCCGCACGGCGGCCGGGAGGAGCAGGCTGTGCCCCAATCGTCTGAGAGGGGAACAGCGTGACCGACGTGCAGCAGGGCAGCGCCCCGGCGGCCGGGTGGTACCCGGATCCCGCGGGTTCCGGGTCGTCCCGCTGGTGGAGCGGGCAGGCCTGGACCGACTACGTCCAGCCGGCGGCCGTCGCCGCCGCGCCGGTCGCGGCACCCACCGCCATCGCGGTGGCTCCCGCCGGATCGGTGCCCCTTCCAGGGATGACGGTGGCGGCCCCGGTCTCTCTCAGTGCGATCACCGCCGACCGCATCGAGGAGCGCAGCCAGGAGGACTGGCACGCCCAGCCCTCGCTCGCTCCCGACGTGCACCGTCAGCACGGCGGGAGCGTCTCGCTCACCGCGACGACTTCGGCATCCCGCCGCCACGACCCGTACCGTCAGCGCAACTGGATCGCGGGGCTCGGCCTCGCGCTCGCTCTGCTCAGCATCCCCGGCCTCGGCTGGCGCTCGGTGGCCGAGCTCCCCGCCCTGACCCAGAGCATGTTCGCCGGTGCTCCGATCGCGGTCGCCCTGCTCGGCCTGGTGCTGTCGTTCCGCCGGGGTTCCGGGCTGATCGTCTCGATCGTGGCGATCGTGATCGCGGCCGTCGTGCTCGCGGCCGGCCTGCTCCTCGATCCCGCCGTGCTCGGCGAGATCACCCGGAGCGTGCTGGCGCTGTTGCCCGTCTGATCACGGGACTCGGGGTGCCGGATGTGGGGGTCGAACCCACACGTCCTCTCGGACAGCGGATTTTGAGTCCGCCGCGTCTGCCATTCCGCCAATCCGGCTGACGTGCCGCAGGGCACGACTGAAGTGAACGATACCGTAGGCTTTTCGCGTGAGTGACGACCAGGAAGCGCCCGTACCTCCCCGCCGCGTCGTCGTGGCAGAGGACGAGTCCCTCATCCGCCTCGACATCGTCGAGATCCTGCGCGATAACGGATTCGACGTGGTCGGTGAGGCCGGTGACGGGGAAGCCGCGGTGGCTCTCGCCACCGAACTGCGGCCCGACCTCGTCATCATGGACGTCAAGATGCCCAAGCTCGACGGCATCTCCGCGGCAGAGCAGCTGTCCAAGAACCACATCGCCCCCGTCGTGCTGCTGACCGCATTCAGCCAGAAGGAGCTCGTCGAACGCGCGAGCGAGGCGGGTGCGCTGGCCTATGTGGTGAAGCCGTTCACCCCGAACGACCTGCTGCCCGCGATCGAGATCGCCCTCAGCCGTTACCAGCAGATCGTCACGCTCGAGGCCGAGGTGGCCGACATGGTCGAGCGCTTCGAGACCCGCAAGCTGGTGGACCGCGCCAAGGGGCTGCTCAACGAGAAGATGGGCCTCAGCGAGCCCGAGGCGTTCCGCTGGATCCAGAAGGCCTCGATGGACCGCCGGCTCACCATGCACGACGTCGCCCAGGCGATCATCGACCAGCTGGCCGCCAAGAAGTAATGCGCGCGCCGCGGCTCGTCGCCGCCGCGATCTGCGCGGTCCTCCTCGCCGGCTGCGTCCCCGGGAACGACGGCCCGGCACCCGATCCGGTGACGGATGCGCCGGTCGGCCCCGTCGCGCCGGCTGCGGGAGCGCTGACCCTCGCGAGCGTCGCCGGCATCGTGAGCGCGGACGACATCACGCTGAGCACCACTTTCACCCCCGGAGACGCGGCGTCGACCTCGGGGGACGATCTGGCATCCGAAAACGATTACTGGATCGCGGTGGAAGGCAGCCCGCAGCGCTGCGCGCCCGTGGTGTCGGCGCCCTACCTGGTGTCGGGGCACGACACGGGCGACCGGCTCGATGACCCGACGGCGCTGCTCGGCACGCTCACCGAGACCGACGAGAACCGGTACGGCGTCATCCAGGTCTATGCACGGCAGTTCGACGACGACGCCACCGCGCAGGCATTCCTCGCCGAACTCACGGCCTCGGTGGAGGGGTGCGAGGGCTACACGCTCTCCGAGGACGGGGTCGTCAACTTCGCGGCATCGGACCTGCGGATCGCGGCGCTGGACGACCTGCCGCCCGGAGTCGCGGGTGCACGCTACGCCGAGACGGTGTCGTCCTCGAGTTCGACCGGGGTGACCACCTCGTTCCTGCAGCGCGACGGGGTGGTGATCTCGATCTATGCCGAGGTGACGACGAGCAGCACGCTCAGCGCGGCGACCGCCGACGAGCTGACGGCGACCATCGCATCCCGGTTGGCGGTTCTCTAGTCGAAGGCCTTCAGATCGCGCAGCATGTTGGTCATGCGCACGGTCGAGAGCCGCCTGCCGTCTTCGTCGGTGATCTCGATCTCGTGGGTGCAGAGCGTGCGGCCGAGCACGATCGCGCGGCAGGTGCCGGTGACGATGCCGGACGCGGCCGACCGGCTGTGCGTTGCGTTGATCTCGATGCCCACCGCCATGCGTCCGGCACCACCGTGCAGAGCCGACGAGATCGATCCGAGGGACTCGCCGAGCACGACGTGAGCACCCCCGTGCAGGATGCCGACCACCTGGGTGTTGCCCTCCACCGGCATCGTCGCGACCGAGTACTCGGGCGAGAGCTCCAGGAACTCGATCCCCATCTTGCGGGGCAGTGCACCGCCTCCGGTGGCCAGTCGCTCGATCAGTTCGGGAGGTGTCCCGGGCGGCAGTTTCGTCATCGAAGTCCTTGAAAAGGGTGTCGGAAGCGGCGGATAGGCTGGGCCCGTGCCGGACTCCGCAAAGCCTACCCTCCTGCTCATCGACGGCCATTCGCTGGCGTTCCGGGCGTTCTACGCGCTGCCGATCGACAGCTTCACCACCCGCGACGGCCAGCACACCAACGCCATCCACGGCTTCATCTCGATGCTTCTGCTGCTCCTGCAGCAGCAGAAGCCGACGCATCTCGCCGTCGCGTTCGACGTCTCCCGCGAGTCCTTCCGCACCCGCGAGTACCCCGAGTACAAGGGCACCCGCGGCGAGACCCCGCCCGAGTTCAAGGGCCAGATCCCGCTGCTGCAGGAGGCGCTCGGCGCGATGCGCGTGCAGGTGCTCACGAAGGCCGACTACGAGGCCGACGACATCCTGGCCACACTGGCCACCCGCGGGGCGGCCGAGGGCTATCGCGTTCTGGTGGCGTCGGGAGACCGCGACACGCTGCAGCTGGTGACCGACGACATCACGGTCCTCTACCCGAACGTGCGCGGGGTGTCCGAACTGAAGACCTACGACGCCGATGCGGTGCGCGAGCGCTATGGCATCGAGCCCGCACAGTACCCCGAGGTCGCCGCGCTCGTCGGCGAGACCAGCGACAACCTGATCGGCATCGACAAGGTGGGCGAGAAGACCGCCGTCAAATGGGTCCAGCAGTACGGCACCGTCGAGAACCTGCTCGCCCACGCCGACGAGATCACCGGCGTCGTCGGGCAGAACCTGCGCGATCAGCAGGACCGCGCCGTCCGCAACCGCAAGCTCAACGCCCTGCTCACCGACCTCGAACTCGAGTACGGGCCGGCCGACCTGGCCCGTCAGCCGATCGATGCCCCCGCCGTGCGGGAGTTGTTCGACCGCTTGCAGTTCAAGACCCTGCTCGACCGGGTGTTCAAGATCGAGGGCGCCGCCGACGACCAGGCCCTGCTCGACGAGCCGACCGCGACGACGACGGCCGCGCCGGTGGTCGCCTCCGTGTCGGGCGATGCGCTCTCGGCCTGGTTGCGGGCTCACGACGGCGAACCGATCGGGGTCCGCATCACATCGCTGAACGGCCGGCCCGACGTCGTCGGGCTGTCGACGGTGTCCGATTCCGCCGAGATCGCCGATCCCGCCGATCCGGTCCTGGTCGGATGGCTCGCGTCGGCGGCGCCCAAGATCCTGCATGATTCCAAGCGCGCGACCCGGCTGCTGTCGGATGCGGGGGTCGAGCTCGGCGGCGTCGCCTTCGACACCCTGCTGGGCACCTGGCTGCTCCGCCCCAGCCAGCGCGTCGACACCCTCGGCTCGCTGATCTACTACTACCTCGGTGAGACCCTGCCCGAGCCCGACCCCAACCAGCTCGTCCCCGCCACCGACGCCGTCAGTCCGGCCACCGAGGCCTGGTACGTCGTGCGGCTCGCCGACGATCTGCAGAAGCGTCTCGATCCGGGTTCGCTCATCGTGTCGCGCGAGATCGAGGTCCCGCTCGTTCCGGTGCTCACCCGCATGGAACGCCAGGGCATCACGGTCTCGGCCCCCGTACTCGCCGAGCTGAACGCCCGGCTGGGAGCCGAGGCGGCCGACATCGCCTCCCGTGCCTACGCCGAGATCGGGCGCGAGGTGAACCTGGGTTCGCCCAAGCAACTGCAAGAGGTCCTGTTCGATCAACTGGGCATGCCGAAGACCCGGGCGAACAAGACCGGCTACTCCACCGATGCCCAATCGCTCGCCGACCTCGAAGAGCAGAATCCGCATCCGTTCCTGGCGATGCTGCGCCAGCATCGGGATGCGACCAAGATCCGCCAGATCGTGGAGACCCTCGAGAAGGGCATCGGCGCCGACGGGCGGATCCACACCACCTACGAACAGACCGGCGCGGCGACGGGCCGCTTGTCATCGAACGACCCGAACCTGCAGAACATCCCGATCAAGACCGAGGTCGGGCGCGAGGTGCGGTCGGCGTTCACGATGGGTGAGGGCTTCCAGACCCTGCTCACCGCCGACTACTCGCAGATCGAGATGCGCATCATGGCGCATCTGTCCGAAGACGAGGGCCTCATCCAGGCGTTCCACTCGGGGGAGGACCTGCACCGGTTCGTCGGCTCGCGGGTGTTCGGCGTCGACCCCTCCGAGGTGACGCCGGCGATGCGCGTCAAGGTGAAGGCGATGTCCTACGGCCTGGCCTACGGGCTCAGCCCGTTCGGACTGTCGAAGCAGCTGCGCATCGAGACCGGCGAGGCCAAGGAGCTCATGGCCGACTACTTCGCCCGGTTCGGCGGCGTCCGCGACTACCTCCGCGGCGTGGTCGCCCAGGCGAAGGAGGACGGCTACACGACCACCATCTTCGGTCGCCGGCGCCCCTTCACCGACCTCACCTCGAGCAACCGGGTGTTGCGCGAGAACGCCGAGCGCCAGGCACTCAACTCCCCGATCCAGGGCTCGGCGGCCGACATCATCAAGCGGGCGATGCTGGGGATCGACGCCGACATCCGCGATCGCGGACTGGCCTCCCGCATGTTGCTGCAGGTGCACGACGAGCTCGTCCTCGAGGTGGCCACCGGCGAGCTCGACGAGGTGAGCGCGATCGTCACCGGCCGGATGGCGGGGGCCGCCGACTTGCGCGTTCCCTTGGACGTGCAGCTCGGCACCGGCCCGAACTGGGACGCCGCCGCCCACTGATCCGCCCTCGCCTCACCTGTGTTTCTCAGGGAGGCCGGCCACTGCATGTCCGAATCGCCCCGGCATCCTCGCGATCTGCGGCGAATCGATTGACTTACGGACACAAACGGACTTATATAAGCCCAAAGCAACATCCGTTCGTTCGATCCGAGGTCAGCCCTGTACGCACCGGAGCGTCACCAGCAGATCCTCGACACCGCACGCGTCCGTGGCCGGGTCGAGGTGGCGGGGCTGGCGCGCGAATTGGCCGTCACGCCCGAGACCGTCCGGCGCGACCTCACCGCCCTCGAGCGCCGAGGGGTTCTGCGCAGGGTGCACGGCGGCGCGATCCCGGTGGAGCGCTTCGGCATCGAACCCGGGGTCGCCGACCGCGAGGTGCATGCGATCGGAGAGAAGGAGCGGATCGCGCGGGCGGCTCTGGAGGAGTTGCCCGACGGCGGCTCGATCATCATCGACGCCGGGACGACGACGGTGCGCCTGGCCGAACTGCTGCCGCTCGACCGGGAGCTCACCGTGGTCACGCACTCGATCCCGGTGGCCGCCGCGCTCGTGTCGCGCCCGAATATCAGCCTTCACCTGCTGGGCGGACTGGTCCGCGGCCGCACGCTCGCCGCCGTGGGGGAGTGGACCAGGACGCAGGTCGCCGAGGTGTTCGCCGACGTGGCCTTCATGGGCACCAACGGCATCAGCGTGGAACGGGGTCTCACCACTCCCGATCTCGCCGAGGCGGGAGTGAAGAAGGCGCTCATCGACGCCGCGCGCCGCACCGTCGTGCTCGCCGACCACTCCAAGTTCGGCCGCGAGGACTTCGCCCGGGTCAGCCCGATCGGCGCGATCGACACCGTCATCACCGACTCCGGACTCGACCCCGAGCTGGCGGAGGACCTCGAGAACGCGGGTCCCCGGGTGGTGGTCGTGTGATCGTCACGTTGACTCTCAACCCGAGCCTCGACCGCACCGTCGATGTCGAGTCGCTCGAGCGCGGCGCCGTCAACCGCACGAGCGATCCGGTGCTGGAGCCCGGCGGCAAGGGCGTCAACGTCACACGTGCCCTCATCGCCAACGGCGTGCCCTCGCTCGCCGTGCTGGCGGTCGGGGGACCGGAGGGCGCCGAGCTGAGTCGCCTCCTCGAGCGGGACGGCGTCCTGTCGCGGTTCGTGCCGGTCTCGGGTCGCACCCGATCGAACCTCACGGTGTGCGAGCCGGACGGCACCGTCACGAAGCTGAACGAACCGGGGAACCCGCTCACCGCATCCGATGTGAATGCCATCGCCACGGCGATGCGCACCAGCACGCGCGATGGCGACTGGCTGGTGGTCTCGGGCAGCACGCCCCCGCGGTTCACGACGGCGCAGGTCCAGTCGTTGCTCGCCGAGGCGACGGCGACGGGTGCCCAGCTCGTCATCGACTCCAGCGGCGAGATGCTGGCGATGGCGCTCGAGGCTGCACCGCGGATCGTCAAGCCGAACCGGCACGAGCTGGCCGAACTGGTCGGCCGGCCGCTCGGCTCGATGGCCGAGGTGCGCGAGGCGGCCGAGCAGGTGCGCGCCCGCGGCGCCGAACACGTGCTGGTGAGCCTGGGCGCCGAGGGCGCCGTGCTGGTCGGGCCGGCCGGCATGCTCGTCGGCGAATCGCGTGTCACCCACCCGCGCAGCACCGTCGGGGCGGGCGACTGCTTCCTCGCGGGCTTCCTCTCGCGGTTCACCCACGACGAGGCGGATGTCGAGGCTGCCCTGCTCGAGGCCCTCACCTGGGGCGCCGCGGCGACGCGACTCCCCGGCAGCGCCGTTCCCGGACCCGCCGACCTCGACCCCTCGATCGTCCAGCTGGTGTGGCAGCCAGACCTGGATCGGCCCCTCGTGGCCAGTTAGCAATCGCCACCGTCCCCGACTGTCCGTACGAAGGAGTACCTACACAATGTCCGACTACACACCAGCAGTCACCGGAACCGGGGCACGCGCCGTCGTGCAACGGTTCGGTGCCTTCCTCGCCGGCATGGTGATGCCGAACCTGGGTGCGTTCATCGCATTCGGTCTCATCACCACGCTGTTCATCCCCGACGGATGGGTGAACAAGATCGCCGGAACCCAGACCGAGGTGAGCACGCAGATCAGCTCGGTCGTCGGCCCGCTGATCGTCATCCTGATCCCGATCCTGATCGCCTTCACCGGCGGCTACCGCGTGTACGGCCACCGTGGCGGCGTCGTCGGCGCGGTCTCGCTGGTCGGCGCCATGATGGCGCCGGTCGCGGTGCCGTGGCTCACCGGCCTGTCGCTGAACGGCGAGGAGGTCACGCGTCCGGGCTCGATCGCCGAGATCGGACCGACCATCCTGGCCGCGTTCGTGCTCGGTCCGCTCACCGCGTGGATCATTAAGAAGTGGGACAACGCCATCGCGGGCAAGGTCAAGGGCGGCTTCGAGATGCTCGTCGACAACTTCTCGGCCGGCATCATCGGCGGGGTGATGGTCGTCGTGGGCCTGTACATCATCGGCCCGATCACGTTCTGGATCACGCAGGGCCTCGGCTGGCTCGCCAACGCCCTGGTCAGCACCGGTCTCCTGCCGCTCGTATCGATCGTGGTGGAGCCGGCGAAGGTGCTGTTCCTCAACAACGCGATCAACCACGGCGTGTTCACGCCGCTGGGAATCGACCAGGCCGCCGACGCCGGGCGCTCGATCTTCTTCATGATCGAATCGAACCCCGGTCCGGGTCTCGGCATCCTCGCCGCCATGCTGCTGTTCGGTCCGCGCGCGGTCCGTCCGACGGTCCCGGCCGCGATGGTCGTGCACTTCCTCGGCGGCATCCACGAGATCTACTTCCCGTACGTGCTGATGAAGCCGATCCTGATCATCGCCGCGATCGTCGGCGGTGCGACGGGCGTTCTGTGGGAGTCGCTGCTCGGCCTCGGTCTGGTGGCGCCGGCATCTCCGGGCAGCATCTTCGCGTGGTTCGCGGTGTCCCCTCCCGACCAGGTTCTGCTGATCCTGCTCGGGGTGATCATCTCGGCCGGCGTGACCTTCGTGGTCGGCTCCCTGCTCCTCGGGTTCGGCCGCAAGGAGTCGGCCGTCGACGCGGCCATCGACCTCGAGGCCGCCAAGGAGAAGACCGCCGAGAACAAGGCCGCGTCCAAGAAGTAGCCTCGAAGCACCTGTCACTCGACGAAGGAGAACAGCCATGACCACCATCGACGGCGGAAGCGTCAAGAAGCTGATCGTCGCCTGCGACGCGGGGATGGGCTCGAGCGTGATGCTCGCGTCCACCCTCAAGAAGCAGCTCGCGAAGAACGGGGTGACCGTCGAGCATTCGCCGGTCGCGAACATCCCGGCCGACGCCGATGTGGTCGTCACCCAGGCGGGGCTGGCGGACCGGGCACGCGGGGTCGTCCCCGATGTCCCGGTGGTCCCGTTCCAGCTCTTCCTGGGTGACCCGGTCGTC
>Ga0182739_1000851_pt1 | contig 34921 bp, 33 predicted proteins | sample eDN5th30CBELigBY_FD_128873 | JGI IMG/M metagenome (GOLD analysis project Ga0182739, IMG submission 128873) | Enriched backyard soil microbial communities from Emeryville, California, USA - eDNA 5th pass 30_C BE-Lig BY (version 2) (version 2) | ecosystem: Environmental > Terrestrial > Soil >... | reverse complement strand
CTCAGCGTCGTCGGGGGAATCATCCTCGTCATCGCGATCGTGAGCGTCGCGAACGTTCCCGTGCACGCCCCCGAAGACCCGCCGAGCCCGCAGGATCGTCGCACCTGGCGCGAGCGCCTCCACCTCGCGGGCGAAGCGTGGCGCGAGCCGCGCACCTACGCGCTGGGCATCGTCATGCTCGGGATGTCCTTCGCCGAGGGCGGCGCGAACGACTGGTTGCCGCTCGCGATCGTGGAGGGGCACCACGCGGATGCGGCTCTGGGCGCGGCCGGTCTCACGGTGTTCTCCGTCGCGATGACGGCGTGCCGGATCGTCGGCGGCCCGATCGTCGACCGCTTCGGGCGGGTGTGGACGCTGCGGGTGCTTGCCGCGACCGCGACGGTCGGGTTGCTCCTGTTCATCTACGCCCCCAGCATCCCCCTCGTCTTCGTCGGCGCGGCACTGTGGGGCGCGGGCGTCTCGCTCGGCTTCCCGCTGGGCATGTCGGCCGCGGCCGACGACCCCGCGAAGGCCGCGGCCCGCGTCAGCGCCGCCGCCACGATCGGCTACGTCGCGTTCCTCGCCGGGCCGCCGCTGCTCGGACTCATCAGTGAGGGGATCGGGCTGCTCAACACGCTGCTCATCCTCGTCGTGCTCGCCGCGCTCTCGGGCCTGTTCTCCGGTGCGGCCAAGCCGATCGCCGGTTCACACGTGGGCGAGGGCCGGCCGACGTCGTAGGCGCTCCGTCGTGGGCGCTCCGTCGTGGGCGCTCCGTCGTGGGCGCTCCGTCGTAAGCGCCACGGAATAGGCTCGAGGGATGCGCCTCGTCATCGCCCGCTGCTCCGTCGACTACAGCGGCCGCCTCTCGGCGCACCTCCCGCTCGCGACGCGTCTGCTCGTGCACAAGGCCGATGGCAGCCTGCTCGTGCACTCGGACGGCGGCTCCTACAAGCCCCTCAACTGGATGAGTCCGCCGTGCGCGCTCGTCGTCGAGCAGCCCGACGCGGATGCGGCGGATGCGGGTGTCGTCGAGCAGTGGCGGGTCACGCACGGCAAGTCCGGGGATGCCCTGCTGGTGCGCATCCACGAGGTGCTGCACGACTCCGCGCACGAACTCGGCGTCGACCCGGGGCTCCAGAAGGACGGCGTCGAGGCGCACCTGCAGCGCCTGCTCGCCGAGCAGGTCGAGCGCATCGGCGATGACCTCGTGCTCGTGCGGCGCGAGTTCCCCACGGCGATCGGCCCGGTCGACCTGCTGCTGCGTGACCCCGCGGGAGGAACCGTCGCGGTCGAGGTCAAGCGCCGCGGCGACATCGACGGCGTCGAGCAGCTCACCCGCTATCTCGAGCTGCTCGGGCGGGATCCGCACCTCGCGCCCGTCACGGGCGTGTTCGCGGCGCAGGAGATCAAGCCGCAGGCGCGCGTGCTGGCCGCAGACCGGGGCATCCGGTGCGTCACGCTCGACTACGACGACATGAAGGGCGTCGACTCCGGCGCCCCCCGCCTTTTCTGACCCGCTCACGTGTTGCTCCACCGTTGAGTTGCCTCAACGCTGGGGGTAGGCGGTCGGTACGGTGGAGGCATGTCGCCGAACACACGCTGGTCCTGTGTCATCTGGGATGTCGACGGGACGATCGTGGATGCGTCGGAGGGCATCCTGCGTCGGCTGACCACGACGCTCACGCACTTCGGACGACCCGCGCCCACGCGCGCCGAGCTCGTGCACTGGATCGGGCCGCCGATGCACGACTCGTTCCAATCGAACGCCGGCATGAGCGCCGAGGGCGCGCGCGAGGCCGTCACGTACTACCGCTCGATCGGTCGTGCTGACGGCTATGCGACCGGGGCGCGGCTCTTCCCCGGAATCGGTGACCTCATCGCCGACGTCGCCGCGGCGGGCATCCCGCAGGGGGTGGCCAGCTCCAAGCCCGAGACCCAGGTCCGAGTGCTGCTCGATCACTTCGGCATCGCCGAGCACTTCGCATCCGTCACGGGCGCCTCGGACGACGAACGCACCCTTGCCCGCAAGCCCGAGATCCTCGCCGAGGAACTGCGTCGCCTGCGCGCCGTCGGCGTGGACACCTCGCGCCCCGTCCTCGTCGGCGACCGCCACCACGATGTCGAGGGCGGCGCGGAGCACGGCGTGCCCGTCGTCTTCGTGCGCTGGGGGTTCAGCTGGCCGCACGAGTCCGAGGGCGCGGCGGCCGTCGCCGACGACGTGGCGGCCCTGCGCGCCATCCTGCTGGGAACCCCCGACCCGACACCCCATCCGACCCCCGATCCGCCGCGGGCAACACCCGGTCCGCAATGAGCGCCGACATTCTGGCGGAGCTCGCCGCCTGGTTCGTGCCCGCGCTCGTCGTGTTCGGTGTCACCGCGATCGCGATCGCCGTCATCGTGTGGGCGGTCCGCGCCGCCCGCCGCGGACCGCGCGCGCGGGCTGCCACGGCCGCCGCGCAGGATCGCGCGGGCGTCGCCCTCGTCGCGCTCGACGACGCGGTGGGCGAACTCGACCTCGAGGTGGGCCTGTCGGGTGCCCTGTACGGAGGCGAAGCGGCCGCTGTGCTGCGACGGGCACGGATGTCGGCACAGCATTCCCGCGACGACGCCTTCGACCGTTTCCGACAGGTGCTCGACGAGACGCAGCCGCCCCCCGTGCGGCGCCAGGTCGCCGAGCGCATCACGACCGATGCCGAACGGGCGCTCGCCGCCGTGCAGAAGGCGCGCGCCGCCCACAGCCAGTGGGTCGCCCGCCACGTCGACACGCGCGCGCAGCTTGCGGCGTCCCGCGACCGGCTCGACGCCCTCGAGGCCGCACAGCCCGGCGGCACCGTGTTCCTCGCCGAGCTGTCCGAGCGGTTCGACGAGAGCGAGTGGGCGGATGCGGCGCACTCCCGCCGCCGCGCCGACACCGCACTCGTCCGTGCGCGGGAGGCGATCGATGCGGCCGCGGCGGATGCGGGGGATCCGACCCGCTCCCTGCTGCCCCGGCTCGCGGACGCGGAGCACGCGCTGCGCGCCGCCGAGGACGACCAGCGCCGGATCGAAGACGAGTACCGCCGCGTCACGCAGGCGTCCGCGGGTGCTCCGGGCGAGATCGCCGCGGCGCGCGCCGAGCTGCAGTCCGCGGTCGGGATGCGCGACGCGCTGACACCGGCCGCCGGCGACCGGCTCGCCGCATCCGTCCGCGATGCGACGCAGCGCGTCGACGAGCTCGCGGCGATCGCGGCGCGCCGGCCCACCGCGGCGATCGATGGCATCGCGCGCGTGCGGGACCGACTCGACCTCGCGCTCGGTGATGCGCGTTCCTCACAACAGCGGTTGCGCGGTGCGCGCGCGGCGCTCCCGGGCACGCTCGCCGCCGCGCGCAACGCGATCGCGCATGCGACCGCGTCCGTGCAGCAGCCCGGCGCGGGCGCCGAGGCGCGGGTGCGCCTGGCGGCCGCGAATGACGCGCTCGCCGACGCCCGCCGCGTCGACGACCCCGTCGCCGCACTCGACGCGGCACGCCGTGCCCTGCGGCACGCCGACGATGCGAAGGCCCTCGCCGACCACGCACGGCACGAACTACCCGCATCCTGACGTGCCCTGATCGCTCCGGCTCGTCACCCGGCCGACACCGCTCGCTACCCTGAGGGGCATGACCGACGCGGAGACCCCCGAACCGGCACGTCCCGACTCGCGGATGCTCGTGCTCATCCGCTCGGCGGTCGGCCGCATCCCGGCCACCCTCGGTCTGCTCGTGCTGCTGCTCGCCGTGGGTGTGATCGGACAGGGACTGTGGTCGGCGACGCAGGACAAGCCCTGGTGGGAGGCGGTCGCGTACGGACTTCCGGCACTGCAGGAGGGCCGGTGGTGGACACCCGTGACGGGCACGTTCTTCGTGATCACGCCGTGGGTGTACCTGCCCACCGTTGTCGGCTTCCTGTGGGTCGGTCTGCTCGAGTGGCGACGCGGCTCCCGAATCGCGCTCGCGTACTTCGGCGGCGGTCAGATCGTCGCGATCCTCGCCACCGCGGCCTTCCTCTTCTTCGCAAGCATGCTCCCGTGGCCGTGGGCCGAACAGCTCGCGGGCACCCTGGATGTCGGCCCGTCGGGTGGCACGATGGCGTGCCTCGCCGCGTGCGTGGGTCTGTTCCCGTCGCCGTGGCGGCAGCGGGGTTGGATCATCGTGTTCGGCTACGCCGCGATCAGCCTGCTCTTCCTGGGGGGCCTCGCCGATGTGGAGCATGCCTTCGCCGTGCTGTTCGTGCTCGCGCTGGACCGCTCCTTCCGGATCCGACGCGCGAGCGTCCGGGTGCGCCGACAGCTCGCGTTCGCCGCCCTGCTCGCGCTCGGGATCATCCAGATCCTCACGCTGCTGGTGCCCACGAACGGACCGTTCGGCCCGACGGCACCGCTGGACGGTCCGTGGATCGACGTGCTCGTCGACACGGTCGTCATCATCCTCGTCGCGCGCGGACTCCGCCTGGGTCGACGCTGGGCGTGGGTGCTCACGCTCATCTGGGCGGCATTCAACACCCTGACCGGCGTCGCCTACATCGTCCTGTCGCGCGTCTTCCCCGACGACGTGCGACTGGAGTGGGGCGATGTGGATGTGTCGATCGCGACCTCCGTGCTGTGGTTGGCGTTCCTCGTCTACCTGATCGTCACGCACCGCGCATTCGGTTCACGACGGCGGCGGCCGCTGGGTGCATCGGGGGCATCCGGAGCATCCGGCACCGGGTCCGGCCCGGGGGCCGCGCCCACGGCCGATGATGCCCGCGCCCTCATCCAGGCCACCGGCGGCGGCACGCTGTCGTGGATGGCGACGTGGGAGGGAATGGAGTATTTCCGCACGTCGACCGGCATCGTGCCGTACCAGAGGCACGCGCGCGTCGCGCTCGCCCTCGCCGATCCGCTCGGTGCCCCGGAGGGCATCGCCACGAGCGTCACCGAGTTCGCCCGCGCGGCGGAGCACGACTCGCTCATCCCGTGCTTCTTCAGCGCGGGACAGATCACCCGCGACGCCATCCCGCCGGGCTGGCGGGAGTTGATCATCGCCGACGACACGATCGTCGACCTGCCCGGCCTCACCTTCACGGGCAAGCCCTGGTCGCACGTGCGGCAGGCCCTCAATCGCGCCGAGCGGGAAGGCATCACGTTCCGGCTGTCCACGCTCGACGCCGAGACCTGGGGCATCCGCCAACAACTGCGTGCGATCTCGGAGGGGTGGGTCGGCGACAAGGGCCTGCCCGAGATGCGGTTCACGCTGGGGACCCTGCACGAGGCGGAGGACCCGAATGTGCGCCTCGCCCTCGCGGTTTCCAGCGCCGGCGATGTCGACGGATTCCTCAGTTGGCTGCCCGTCTATGGCACCGGCGGTGAGGTGCGCGGGTGGACGCTCGATCTCATGCGGCGGCGTGACGACGGCTTCGGTCCCGTCATGGAGTTCCTCATCGGAGCATCCGCTCGCGCGTTCGCCGAAGAGGGCGCACAGATCCTGTCGCTGTCCGGAGCACCGCTGGCCCACCAGGTCGGCGAGGAAGAAGGCCTCATCGCGCACCTCCTCGGCCAGCTGTCCGGAACGCTCGAACCGGTCTACGGCTTCGCGTCGCTGCACCGGTTCAAGGAGAAGTTCCATCCCCGCTACGAACCGATCTATCTGCTCTACCGCGACGAGGGCGACCTCACCCGCATCGCGGCCGCGCTCACACGCGCCTTCCTGCCCGACGCGACGCTGCGTCAGTTCGCCGCCGCTGGCATCGACATCCTGCGCGGCGACTGACGTCGCTGCCCGGGGCGGACGGGCGGACACCCCGCCGCGCATCCGGCTGCGGGCACGACGAAGCCGCGGTACGCGCATCCTTCCGGATCGCGCACCGCGGGACGTCGTAACGCCTTAGAGGGGGCGGATGTTCTCCGCCTGCAGACCCTTGGGGCCCTGTGCGATCTCGAACTCCACGCGCTGGTTCTCTTCCAGCGAGCGGTAGCCGCCAGCCTGGATGGCGGTGTAGTGCGCGAACACGTCGGCACCGCCCTCATCGGGTGCGATGAACCCGAAGCCCTTCTCCGAGTTGAACCACTTGACCGTACCCTGCGTGCTCATTGCTTGCCGTTCTATGGGGGATTCGACGGCATACGCCGCCGCAAGCAACGCTAACTGAGTCGGGGGCCCCGCGCGGAACCGGTTATCAGATGGTGATGTAAATGTTGCACGCCCCGTGGCACCGGGCTGAACCGGCGCTCAGGTGGGCGTGCGTATGATGTCTGTGGCTCCTACCCGAAGGGTCCGTTCACCATGCCGCTCGACGTCTTTCCGCGTCGTCTCGAGGCTCGCGGTTCCGCGCTGGCCGACGAGGTCCACACCCTGCTCTCGCGTGCAATTCTCGAGGGTGCCTTGGAGCCCGGCGAGCGCATTCGCGACGTCGAGGTGGCGACGCAGTTGGGCATCTCGCGCACACCCGTCCGTGAGGCGATGCAGCGGCTGCACCGGCAGGGCCTCGTCGAGGTCTCGGCACACCGCTATACCCGCGTGACCGGACTGTCCGCCGCGATCACGGCCGAGACGGTGGAGTACATCGGCTATCTGTGCGGCATCCTGCTGCGAATGGGGCTCGCGCGCGCGACCGACGACGAACTCGCGCACCTGCTCACGCTGGTGGATGCGACGGTGGATGCGGCCGAACGCGGCGCCTGCGCGGATGTCTACATCGCGTCGGCGAACTTCTACGAAGCCCTCACCCGGGTCACGGACAACCGGCTGTTCATCACGGTGATGCGGGAATCGGGCACGACGGTGCAGCGGTTCCTGCAGGGATGGCAGCCCTACGCCGACGACTTCAGCGCCCGCACCGCCAGTTACCGTCGGCTGCGCGAAGCCGTGGCGGCACGGGACGGCGACACAGCCGAGCAGATCGTCCGCGAGCAGCACGCGCTGACCTGACCCGGAGTCTGGCCTGGGACCCGGCCGGATCGTAGGGTGTCAGCATGGCCCACATCGAGTTGCGGCCCGTGGCCGACGATGACCTCGACGCGATCTTCGCGATGATGCGCGATCCCGAAGCCGTCGCCCTCGCCGCGTTCACGGCAGACGACCCCGACGACCGGGGTGCCTTCGACGAGTGGATGAACCGTCACCGCACAGCACCCGAGGTCCTCATGTTCACCGTCACGGAAGCCGGCGGGTTCGCCGGGACGGCCGCACTGTTCACGGTTGACGGCGATCGTGAGGTCTCGTACTGGATCGCCCGCCACGCCTGGGGCCGCGGCATCGCGACCGAGGCGCTGCGCCTGCTCGTCGCGTTCGAGCCCGAGCGTCCGCTGTTCGCCCGCGTGGCCGCCCACAACGGCGCATCCATCGGCGTACTCCGGCGCAACGGGTTCACCGAGCTCTCCCGCACCTCCGGCTACGCGCCGGGACTGCGGCGCGAGGTCGAGGAGGTCGTCTTCACCCTCCCCCCGTCCCTCGACGGGTACTGATCCGGTCAACGCTCGCCGAACCACGCCCGCCTCCGGTCGTCGAGTAGCGTCCGGAGGGCGCGTATCGAGACGCACACCACCGCGGCGGCAGATCACCGGTAGCGAGTGCGTCCTCGACCGCGCCACAAAGGTGTCGCTTTGTCTGACAGCTGACGAGTATCCTGGTGTCACGGCAGTCGAGGAGGACACGGTGGCGGAGGATCAGACAAGAGTCGCGGTAGTGACCGGGGCAGGACGCGGGATCGGCGAGGGTATCACGCGACGACTCGTACGCGATGGCTGGTACGTGATCGCCGTCGACCGAGACCCGGACCCGGTGGCTGCGCTCGTCAGCGACCTCGGCGAGGCCGCGGCCGAAGCGCAGATCGTCGATGTCACCAACCGTGACGCCGTGTTGGCGCTCTTCGCCGACATCGATGCGCGCTTCGGCCGGGTCGATGCCGTCGTCAACAACGCGATGCGCGTGCACTACGCACCTCTCACCGAGATCGAAGAGGACACCATCGACGCGATGTTCGCGATCGGGGTGAAAGCCGCGTTCTGGACGATCCAGGCCGCGCATCCGATCATGACCCGCGGTGGCGGTGGCGTCATCGTGAACATGTCTTCGCCCGCTGCTACCCGCGGCATCGCCGGCAGCAGCGCCTACTCCGCCGTGAAGGGAGCCGTCTCGAGCCTCACCTGGCAGGCCGCCCGAGAGCTCGGCCCCGACGGCATCCGCGTGAACGGTGTCATCCCCGGCGCTGTACCCACGCCGGGCGCGCGCGAGGTCGTGGATGATGACGGCTACGAAGTCCGGCGGCGGATGAACTCCCTCGGGCGTCTCGCAACCCCGGAAGACATCGCGGAGGGCGTTGCCTTCCTCGTTTCCCCCGCCGCGTCGTACGTCACGGGTCACCTTCTCGCCGTGGACGGTGGACTGTGAGCGCGATCGCGGAGCTGCCTCGCGTCACGGGGCCGCTCACCGACGATGACGAGTTGCGGGCCTTCCGCGAGCGCCACTGGGCGGCGCGTAGCGAACGGGGCATCGAAGTGTTCGGTTATGACCAGGGGATGCAGGTGCTGGAGCACCCTGACCTGCTCAAGGGCCCGTCGTTCCAGTACCGTCTCGACAACCTCGGCATCAGCGGCGAGGCCCGCCGCTACATCGACATGGGGATCACCAACAAGGAGGGCGAGGAGCGTCGCCGGATGCGCGCCTCCTACGGCGCCCTGTTCCGCCCGACCGTCATCGCGCGCCTCCGCACGTCCATCCGTGCAATCGCGGACAGTCTGCTCGACGAGATCGAGGATCCGGCGGAGTTCGATCTGATGCGGCTCTGCTGGGAGATCCCCGCCCGCACGTACTGCGAGCTCGTCTCGATTCCGCACTCGGAGTCCCACACGGTCATCCGCATCGCTGACTCCGTCCTCGGCACGTTGCTCAACGTCGATCACAGCCGGCGTGAGGAGGCCGAGGCCGCGATCCTCGAGTCCGTGGACATCGTGCGCCACCACCTCGATGCGCGCCGAGCCGACCTGGGCGAGGACTTCACGTCGGTGATGATCCGGCAGCAGTTGGACGGACTGATGACCGAGGAGCAACTTGTCGCGCAGTCGTTCAGCATCCTGCAGGCGAGCGTGGACAACACCGCCCACCAGATGGGCAACACGTTCGGTGCGCTGCTGTCCGAGCCCGGCCGATGGCAGGCTTACGTCGCCGATCGGTCGCTGCGCGCCCCGCTGATCGAAGAGGTCATCCGCCTCTACCCCCGGTTCGGCACGATCTTCCGGCTCGCAGCGAACGACGTGACGATCGATGACGTGACCATTCCGGAAGGAGAGTGGGCCTTCGTTTCCACCCGTGCCGGTCAGCGTGATCCGCTGTACTTCGAGGACCCGGATCAGTTCCGCACCGATCGGCCTGCGCGGCGGCCCCTCATGTTCGGTGCGGGACCGTACAACTGCCTCGGACAGAACTTGGCCCGGATGGAGATCGAGGAGGCGATGGAGGCCGTCGCGGACAGGTTCCCCGAGATCTCGCTGACGGGCGGATGGAACCGGCACCTCGTCAACGCCGTGAGCGAGACGACCGATCTCGTCGTCGACCTGGGGCGTCCGGTCACACACCGTGCGCCGGAACCGATGCACTCCACGGCCACCCTCGCGGCGGGCGAAACCGTCATCGACTGCGTGGTCGACGAACTCGTCCCCCTCGCGGTCGGAGTCGTCGGCGTAGGACTGCGCAGCCACGACGGCGCCGAACACCCCGACTGGGAGCCGGGCTCGCACGTGGATCTCGTCCTGCCGAATGGCGAAGTCCGGCAGTACTCACTGTGCGGCTCGCGAGACGACCGGCACCGCTATCGCGTCGCAGTGCTGCGAGAGTCGGACGGCACGGGCGGGTCCTCCTATGTCCACGATCGCCTCGCGGTCGGGGATCGCCTTGAAGTGCGCGGCCCGCGCAACAACTTCTCGCTCGAGGACGCGCCCGCGTACCGCTTCGTCGCGGGAGGCATCGGCATCACCGCCATCCTCCCGATGGTGCACGAGGCGCAGCGGCGCGGCGCCGAGTGGTCGCTCGTCTATCTCGGCCGTGGACCGGAGCGCATGGCGTTCCTGGACGACCTCGCCGCGCTCCCAGCCGACCGAGTGCAGGTCATCGGAACCGTTCGTTCGGGTCGCCCCGACATTGCCGACGTCACGGGTCAGTCGACACCCGGGGCCTTGCTGTACGCGTGCGGACCCGCCGGTCTGCTGAATGCGCTCGCCGAGTCGGACTGGCCGGAGGACGCCCTGCGCTTCGAACGCTTTGAGCCCGACACCGCTGCTCTCGCAGCGCCCCGCGAGGCGTTCGAGGTCGTACTCACCGAGTCGAACCGGACGCTCCAGGTGCCCGCCGACAAGTCGATCCTGGATGTCGTGGAGGAAGCCGGCGTCGCCTGGCCGTACTCCTGTCGCGAGGGTACCTGCGGGACCTGCGAAGCGCGCATCGTCGCCGGCGTTGCCGATCACCGAGATGCCATCCTCACCCCGGCTGAACGCAAGCGCAACGACTACATGATGGTCTGCGTCTCGCGGGCCGTCTCGCCCTCGCTCGACCTCGAGATCTGAGGGTTCGATGGACCTGTCAATCGGAGACGATGACCGGGTCCATCCGTGCCCACGGATTGTAGACACCACCGAGCCATGCGGCACCTTCGTGGGTGAGCACTGCTTCGGTCGCGACGCCACCGGTCGCCAGCGCGGAGGCGGAGAGAGCGTCTCGGAGTCGGACGACGGGAATCCGTCGAGCTCCGATGTGCGCGGTGAGGACCACACCGACGTCGGTGTGGTCCTCGATGGCCGGCTCGGCGAGGGTCACGTCGAGGGCACCGGCATGCGCCGTGATCCGAAGGGCCCCGTGAAAGCGCGCATCCACGGAGTGCGGAAATGCGAACCCCGCGTCGACGCGCGCAACACCATCCAACTCGACCGCGGCGTCCGGCAGCGCGTCCACGTAGTCACGGAACCCGGCCCGAATCCCCCAGATGAGGAGGGTCACGGCGCCGTGGACTCAGTTCCGCTTCATCGTCGTGGGAAGCTGTTGCTCGTGGATGTCCCATGAGTCGTAGAGCTCGACGATCGACTGGTGCAGGTCGACATCGAGCGGTGCGCTGTCGACGATCCGCGCATTGTCGAGGACCTGCTGAGGCGTCTGCATGCCCACGAGCACCGTCGACACGTCCTCGTTGTCGAGCACGAACCGCAACGCGGTCTCGGCCCGGGAGAGTCCGGTCTGCTCCGAAAGGAAGGCGAACTGCTCGCCCTGACGGATGCGACGCACGAGGTCGTCCCGATCCCAGGCCGACCTCGCGTCGGTGGCGGCGATCTCCGTCTCCTCGGTGATCGCCCCCGTGAGCACCCCGTTGGCGAGCGCGGCACGCGCGATGACGCCGACACCGCGAGAGGCGGCGAACGGGAACACAACGCGCGACGGACCCTGTGAGAGCAGGTTGTACGAGATCATGATGCTGCCCAGACCCGGGTGCTTCGCCCCGGCGATCGCTTCGCGGGAACCGAAGTCCAGCGGACCAACGGTGATGCCGTAGGCGCGGATCTTTCCCGCATCCACGAGAGCCTGCATCGACTCGTGGTACTCGTCGGACTCGACGACGGAGAGCGGGCAGTTGTGAGCCTGGTACAGGTCGATGTAGTCCGTGTTGAGACGCCGCAGGCTCGATTCGACGGCACGCTGCGCATACTCACCCGTGTACCGCGTCGGCTGCTTCCCGAAGTCCGCCTGGAACTCCTCCCACTGATACCCGAGCTTGGTGGCGATGTACACGTCGCCGCGCTTCGAGCCGACAGCCTTGCCGATCAGCTCCTCCACCTTTCCGAACCCGTACATGTCGGCGGTGTCGATGAAGTTGATTCCCGCATCCAGCGCGGCGTTGACGGTCGCGAGCGAGTCCTCCTCGTTCTGTGCGCCCCATTCACCTCCGAACTGCATCGTCCCGAGCATGAGGGTCGACACCTTCCAACCCGTGTCGCCGAACTCCTTGTACTGCATGTCTTACTCCTTCTTTGTCAGGTGGACACTTCTTTGACGGGCGCTCCCGGTCGTCGGGTTCTCCTCGTGACGTCTACTGGGCGACGAAGCCACCGTCCACGGGGAGGATCGCGCCCGTGATGGCACTCGCCTCATCGGACCCGAGGAAGGCGATGGCGGCCGCAACCTCCGCGGCCGTCGTCATCCTGCCGAGTGGGTGCAACGCGATGAAATCGGCGAGCTCCGTCTCGGGGTCGCCGGTCTGCAACGCCGGTCGGAAGAAGTCTGTGTCGATGATGCCGGGTGCGACAGCGTTGACGCGCACTCCGGACGGCCCGTACTCGACCGCGAGCATCCGGGTCAGTTGAATGAGCGCGCCCTTCGTCGACCCGTACACCGCCTCCCCCGCGGCCCCCGCCCAGCCCGCGGCGGAGGCGACGTTCACGATGCATCCGCCGAACTCCACGAGGTGCGGCAGAGCGGCTCGACAGTGCACGAAGGGCCCCCGTGCGTTGACGGCCATGAGCGTATCCCAGTCCTCGTCGGTCGACTCGGCCATCGACTTCAGGAGGAAGCGGGCGGCATTGTTGACGAGCAGGTCAAGCCGTCCGAACCCCGACATCGCGGTATCGACGGCGAGCCGCGCGCTCTCCGCCGCACTCGCGTCCGCCTTCACGACGGACACGCGGCCGGGCTGCGAGAGATCGCTGACGAGTGGTGCGATGTCGGCGGCCACGACCCGGTAGCCGCGCGCGACGAGCAGCTCGACCACGGCTCGTCCCACGCCGCCCGCGGCCCCGGTGACGATCGCGACCTTCGCCTCGTCGGAGACACTCATGCGTAGTACTCAGGAGCCTTGCGGTGAGCGGCCCAGTGACGAGGATCGTGCGCGATCCACACGTGAACGCCGGCGTCGCGCATCGCACGGATCTCACGGATCGTCGCCAAGGACGCGTCATCGTCCCAGGAGACGCCGTCCGGCTTGAGTTGGTCGAGTCCCTCCTGCAGGTGGACCGCATCTCCCGTGAGAAGAATCTGCTCCTCAGCCAGTTGCACCAACAGCATGAGCTGGCCGGGCGAGTGACCTGGCGCGTGAATCAGGCGCACGGTGCCGTCGCCGAACAGGTCGAGTCCGTCCGGTGTGACTTCCGTCCACGAAGCACGGTCGATGGGAGCGATGTCGGCCTGACGGTAGAGGTGAGCGACCTCGGCGGGCGGATCGTCGTAGCGATCGAGCTCCTCCGGACCGATGAAGAAACGTGCGTGCGGGAAGAGCCGCAGGCCTCCCGAGTGGTCGGCGTGACCGTGCGAGAGGATCACGTCGGTCACGTCGTCGACGGAGAGCCCGATCTTTTCGAGCTGGCGGTCCAGGCGATGGGCCGGATCGAACCGCAACGAGATCAGATCGACGAGGTCGCCGTACTCACCCACGGGGTCGTCGAACGCCTCCGGAGCGAAGCTCGTGTCGAACATCACGACGCCCTGCGGGTGCTGGATCAGGAATGCCGGGCACGGGATCGTGACCATTCCTTCAAGTCCGACGACGAGGTCCCCCGCGTCGATCGTCAGCGTCGGAGCCTCCAGTGCGTAGAGGCGCACGGGCGCACTCGGGGTGTCGATGCTCATCGTTCTCTCCTTCTCGAGGTGTGGGTGTCCGTCAACCGGCACCACCGAAGTACAGGTCGGCGATCGCATCGGGGTGCGCGCGCAGTCGTTCTGCAGTCTCGGACAGCACGATCCTGCCCTGGCTGAGGACATACGCACGATCCACCGCTTTGAGCGCGACCTGCACGTGCTGCTCGACGATGAGCACGGCGGCTCCTCTCTCCGCCGCGCCCCGGAGCGCGGCGAGAAGCCGCGTGACCACCATCGGGGCCAGACCCAGCGATAGTTCATCGGCGAGGATGACCTTCGGTTCGGCCGCCAATATCCGGGCGAGCGCGAGAATCTGCTGCTGCCCACCCGACAGCAGCCCGGTCCGACGACCGAGATGGGGCTCCAGCTCGGGGAAGAGCTCAATCGCCTTGTCCACACTGCCACGACCAAGACGCAGGTTGTCGCGCGCCGTGAGCTGTGCGAAGACCGACCGATCATCGCTCAGCAGTCCGAGCCCCGACCTGGCGCGACGGTAGAGGGATCGGTGGCCAGAGTCGCCGAGTACGGCAAGTTCGCCGCCAAGGATCGGCAACTCGCCGGCGATCGCCATGAGCATCGTCGTCTTGCCTGCGCCGTTCGCGCCGAAGAGAGCGACCAGTTCCCCAGGGAGCACGGTGAGATCGAGGTCGCTCACGATCGGCACACCGTGATACCCGATGCTCACGTTCTTCAAGGAGATCGCAGGGGCGGATGCTGTCGTCTCAAGCATCAACGAACCTCTTCCTCGGGTACGCCCAAGTATGCGGCGATGACTTCCGTGCTTCGTCTCACGTCGTCGGGAAGACCCTGCGTGATCACGCGACCGAAGTCGAGGGCGAGCACCTCGTCGGATACGGCCATGACCAGCTCGACGTCATGCTCGATGAGGAGCACGGCAATGTTCCACTTCTCGGCCAAGATGCGGATGAGTCGGCGCAACTCATCTCGTTCGGTGGCACCCAGCCCCGCCGCAGGTTCGTCCAGCAGGAGAACGCGGGGACGCGTGGCGAGCGCACGCGCAATCGCAAGCAACCGACGATCTCCATACGACAAGTCTTGTGGGGCCTGGTCGAGACGCGATTCCAGGCCGAACTCGTGAACCGCCGCCAGGGCGACATCGCTCAGCTGTGGCCTGCCGGGGGCAAAGCCGGCCACGACCGGCTGGTACCAGGCACGGTTCTCGGACGCCGCCAGAAGGTTTTCCACGACGCTCAGGTCCTCGAACAACTCGAGCGACTGGAAGGACCTGATGACACCGCGTGAACTGCGCGCCGCGGGAGTGAGCCGACTGATGTCCTCCCCGTCAAGCCGGACCGATCCCGACTGCATCGGCGTGTAACCGGTGATCACGTCGATGAGGGTGGTCTTGCCCGCCCCGTTGGGTCCGATGACACCGAGCACCTGTCCGGCGGTGATCGTCAGCGCGACGTCTTCAAGCACCCGGTTCCCACCGAACCTCACGCTCACTCCGCGCAACTCCAGAGTCGCCGATTCAACGGGCTCGACCTGGTACGGGCGCAGCAGGCGCTCCGAACCAGGGCGCGGCCGCCGACGCAGCCTGGCGAGGGCGGGCCCGAGTTGGCGCTGCACGTTTGCGGCGAGGCCGTCGGGGGCAGTGATGACGGTGATGAGCAACAGGAGACCGGCGATCACCGACATGAAACCACCGAGACCGATGCCGTCCAGAAGCTTGCTGGCCACACCACCGCTCTGAACGACGGTCCCGGCGACGGCACCGCCGACGTAACCGATACCTCCGATGGTGGCTTGAGCGATCGCGTTGAGCGAGTTGAACGGGTCGAACAGCCCCCCGGGATTGCTCACGACGACGATCGGGTTCCGGAAGGCGAGCAGGATTCCACCGACCGCCGCCACCATGCCCGAGATGACAAACGCGCCGAGCTTCGCGGCGGGAACGTTGATGCCGATCGACGCCGCTGCACGCTCGTTGGTGCGCACCGAGAGCAACTGTCGACCGAATGCCGAGCGCCGGACGTTCAGAGCGATGACCGAGAGCACCACGAGGACGATGAGCGCGAACAGTGAGTACAGGCGTGGTTGGAACAGCGGGTCGATCGTGAGCCCGAAGATCGATGGTGGTGCGACGGGAAGCCCCTGGAATCCTCCTGATACCGCTTCGTTGTCCAGCACCATGCCCTGGATCGTCACGGCGAGTCCGAGAGTGACGATCGCGAGACTCGTCCCGCGGGTACGTACCGCGGGCAGTCCGACGAGGAAGCCGACGGCACCCGCGGCGAGCACCCCGACGATGGCGGCGAGGAGGAAGGTCCAGTCGAACCGCGACATCAGGATCGCCGTCACCACGGCGCCGATGCCCGCCAACGCGAAAGCAGCAAGCGAGAGCTGCCCGGCATACCCGGTCACGACCACGAGCGAGATGAGGATCATCGCGACGATGATGCATGTCGTGACGGCCGCGACCCACTCCTCGGGAAGCACCCATTGCGTGAGGATGACCGTCACCGCCGTTGCGACGGACATGATCACCCAAGGGATCCTGCCCGAGCCAGGACGCGGGAGCACGTCGGCGATGAAGCCCCGATCGGGCAGACCTCTGCCACGCAACGCGAGCACCAAGATGATGCCGAAGAAGGGAATGGCCTCCTGCAGCCCCTGGACGGGGAAGAAGCGACCAACCTCTGCCTGCGCGATCCCGACCAGCAGTCCACCGAGCAGAGTGAGCGGGAAGGAGGCGAGGTTTCCGAGGAGGGCAGCCGCGAGTGCCGGCAGCAGAAGAATGAGGACGAGAGCGGGGGTCAGTCCCGTGATGGGCGCGAGCAGGATGCCCGCGATTGCTGCGAGCAGTCCGCTGATGCCCCAGTTGAGCATCCCGACGGTCGTCGGTGACCACCCCAGGGCGGCCAACGAGCGGCGGTTCTCGGACAGTGCCGACGTCGCGAGCCCGAACGTGCTCTTCCGGTACACCAGGTACAGCACGGCGGTCAGCCCGAGCGACAGACCGATGATGATCAAACGATCCGCCCCGATCGCGATCGGCCCGAGGGACACCGCGCCCGTCGGGAGGAAGGCCGGCGCGATCGATGGATCTGACCCGTACCGAAGCGTGAGGATCGCCTGAAGGGTCAGCACCACTCCGATCGAAGCGATCGCACGGGTGAGCGCGCTCGACTTGCGCAGCGGGCCCATGACGAGCTGGTCCACAGCGATGCCGATGAGGATGCCCACTGTGCACGCCACGATCATGGCGAGCACGGTGGGCATCCCCCCGCTGCGGATGTCGTTGAAGACATACGCCGCGGTGACGGCTATCGCGGCGTGGGAGAAGTTGATGACCTTGGTGGATCGGTACACGACGACCAGACCCAGCGCGAGAACGGCATAGAGCCCTCCCGAGGCCGCGCCGAGCAGCCCGAATCGCAGGATGTCGATCATCATGGTCTTCCTTCTCGCACTCCGTGGATGAGCTTCTCGCCCGAATCAGCCGAGGACGTCGCGCAGGTCGATCGCCTCATCGCCCGACGGCACGTAGACGCCGTCTTCGGCCACGTAGATCTGGTGCACGCTCATCGTCAGACGCGGAGCAGTCTCGAGGAAGCCGGCATCGCCAAAGTCGTTCGGTGCGAACAGTCCCACATCGATGGGTCCCGCAGTGTTGAGCGCCTCGACGATCGACTCGCCGGTGATCTCTTCGAGACCGGCGGCGACCTCAGCGAACACGAGGACCGCGGCATAGGCGTTGAGTGCGGTGTCGTTCACCGGCTGGCTGTCATCGATCTTCGCCATGTCCTCCTGTGCCTGAAGCGCAATCTCCTCTCCCGTGCTGGGGAAGTAGAAGTTCGACGTCGCACGGATGCCGTTGGCGGCCGCGCCGAGCTGCGCGAGGACGTTCTCGGGGAGCGCCGTCGCGGTGGCGGCGATGGCGACGGAGTCGCCTGCTGCTTGTGCGGCAACGATGCCCGCGGCGGTCTGCTGCGCACCGGTCACGAAGGCGAGGCAGTCCGCGCCCGCCGAGGAGGCCTGGGCCGTGAACGGCGCCATGTCGGTAGCGGTTGCCGGGACGAAGACGCCGGTGACGCTGTCGGCACCATAGCCCTCGATGGCGGGCTCCCAGTACGCGTCAAAGTTGTCGTGTGACTGCGGGAAGTCCGTGGCGAACGTTGCGACGTTGGTGCATCCCTCGTCCCGCGCGAGGAGCCCACCGACTGCGGACGTCACCGTGCTGCCATCAATGAGCGGGAAGGAGATCTCGCTGCTGAGCTCCTCGTTGCTGATGGCCACCGGGAGGATGTCGGGGATCCCCGCGGCTTCGAGGAGCGGAATGACGGAGTCGCCGAAGAGCGTGAAGGTGCCGACAACAGCCGCGACCTTCTCATTCACGGCCTTACGCGCACAGGCAGCGGCGTCGTTGGGGTTGCCGTTGTCATCGCAGACGAGCAGTTCTAGTTCGCGGCCATCGATGCCACCCTCAGCATTGACGCGGTCGACGGCAGCCTGCGCGCCGACGGGGATCTCCGGAAGGATGTAGGGCGGCTCGCTGAACGAGCCGAGAACCATGATGCGGATCGGCTCCCCTTCAGAGCCACCGGTGTCGCTGCTGGTGCAGCCGGAGAGAACGAGAGCGGCCGCCGCGGCGACCACGGGGATCGCGAAGCGAGAGGTGCGGGTCTTCATTGATGGAACCTTTCGGGCATGTGTGCATCGTTGCGCTGTTGATGGGCGACGAGTCGGCGACAACGCTGTAGCGAGGGGAAGCCGACAAGTGCCTCGTCGGAGAACATATAGGAAGCTGTCTGACAATACAACAGGTGACTCACTGCACTGCGCGCCGACCCCGCCAGTAGCCTTCGATCACGCGGCCGCGCTGTCGGACTGAGCGCGAATGAGACGGGCCACCCGGCCGCGGAGGTGGACGAACTCGTCGAGTTCCTTTGTGGTGATCTGATCGCGCGGCATCGGGATCGGAACATCGATCGCCTCGACAAGGAGGGCGGGCGACTTGCTCAGCACAAGCACGCGGTCGGCGAGGTAGACGCTTTCCTCGATGTCGTGCGTCACGAACACCGTCGTGATGTCGAACTGCTGCTTGAGGTTGAGCACGAGGTCCTCGAGGTCGGCCCGCGTCTGAGCATCGACGGAGGCGAACGGCTCGTCCATCAGCAGGAGCCGAGGCCGATACGCGAGCGCCCGTGCGATCGCAACGCGCTGCTGCATTCCGCCCGAGAGTTCCCAGGGGTACTTCGACTCATGCCCGAGCAGGCCGACCGCCGCGAGGCTCTCGTGCGCTCGATCCCTGGCCTCGGCCTTGGAGAGCCCCGTGAGCGGGAACGTCACGTTCTTCTCTACCGAGAGCCAGGGCGGCAGCGAGCGGCTGTAGTCCTGGAAGACCATTGCCATCGCCGCCGGGACGCCGGTGACGGGCTCGCCGTCGAACCGCACGGAACCACCACTGGGCATCATCAACCCCGAGAGTGCTCGTAGCAGCGTTGTCTTTCCCGCGCCGGACGGACCGACGATCGAGACAAACTCACCCGGCATGACGTCGAACGAGATCCCACCGAGGATCAGATGGCTTCCGTAGGAGTGGGTGAGGTCCGTCACCTGCAGGAGGGGCGTGTCGGTCATGAAGTACTCCGTGTCGAGGTTGTCGTCGTGGGGGAAGTCATCGGCGGGACCCGGCATGCCATCGCAGAGCTCGCGCCTCGATGAGTTCCAAGACGGTGTTCAGCAGGTAGCCGAGGATCGCGATGACGAGCATCCAGGACCACATATCGACCAACTGGAACCGTCGCTGGGTTTGAATGAGCTGGAACCCGATACCGTTCGTCGCGCCGAGGAACTCGCTCGTGACGATCAGGATCATGGCCGCAGTGAGTCCGATCCGCAGGCCGGCGAAGATCTTCGGCGCGGCGCTGGGGAGCACGAGTCCGAAGAACTGCTTTGCGGGCGAGAGGCGGAAGGCCCGTCCCACGTCGATCAGCGTCTTGTGGATCGACGCCACCCCGCTGGCGGTGTTGATGAGCACGAACCAGCTCACACCCCACGCGATGAACGCAATTTGCATCCCCTGGCCGAGTCCGAAGAGCAGGATGAAGATCGGGAGGACCGCCGTCGCGGGCACTGATCGCAGGAACTCGACGATAGGTGAGGTGTAGTCGCGGGCTGCGCGCCATCGACCCAGGACAGAGCCGGCCGCGACGCCCCACGCACATCCGAGGACATAGCCGGCGAGCATCCGTCCGATGCTCGCGAGAACGTCGGTGAAGAACGGGGACGTCGAGCCCCCCGCCGAGTCAACGGTCAGCACCTTGGGGATGTTGGCGAAGATTCGGAGGGGCTCCGGAAAGAACGGCGACTTCCAGGTCATCGTCGCCAGTTGCCACAGGACCACCAGCACGACCAGCACACCGACCGAGAGCAGGATGCGGACCAGCGGACCGCCGTGGCGACGGGCGGCGGCGGGCACGGTGACGGCAACGGTCACGGCCATCAGACGTCCTTCCTCTCATGCCAGCCGAAGAAGCGCCGTTCGAGCGCGCCCAGGGCGGAGTTGATCAGGAGCCCCAGCGCACCGGTCATGAGCGTCCCGGCGAAGACGCGGGGCACGTCGGTACCGATCGCCCGAGCTTCGGCAATATAGGCGCCGAGGCCCTGCGACCCTCCGGCGATGAGCTCGACCGTCACGACGACGATGAGGGCGATGGATGAAGAGACGCGCACGCCCGTCGCGATGAACGGGGCGGAGGCGGGAAGGACAATGCGTCGGATGATGGCGCCGCGTCCCAGCTGGAAGCTACGAGCCATCTGCGTGAGCTGTGGATCGACGTCACGCACGCCGGTGATGGTGTTGAAGAGAATCGGCCAGAGCGCCGCGAACACGACCAGCGTGATCTTCATCCCCAGTGTCGTGCCGAGCACCAGGATGACGAGCGGGATGAGTGCGATCGGGGGGATCGGGCGCACCAGATCGATCGCCGCGCGAGAGACGCGATAGGTGAACTCCGAGAGTCCGAGCACGATACCGAGCGGTATCGCCACGACCGCCGCCAGCAGCAGGCCGAGGAACCACGTACCGAAGGTGGCGAGTATGGCGAGGAGAAAAGCAGGGTCGACGAGTTCCTGCCCGAGCTTGACGATCACGACGCTCAGCGGCGGGAGGAATCGCTCGTCCGTCAGGCCCGATCGCGCGAAGATCTCCATGCCGAGAGCCAGGACTCCGACCCCGATGACTCCACGCCAGAACGTGGGAATCCCCCTGCGCGGCTTCCGCCGTTGCGTGGGAACCGCGGACGAGGCGCGGGTATCGAGAGCGAAGTCCTGGCTCATGAGCGTTGGTGCCGTTCCGGTCAGCAGTTGTCAGGCGTGGGGATGATGATGCTGCTCACGTCGAGCGGCTCATCAAGGAGCCCGAGCTCCACCATGACGTCAGAGAACTGCTGGATCTTGTCGGTCTCGACCCCCTTCGGGAAGACGGGCTTCTTCGAAACCTCGCCCTCGGCGACGGACTGTTCGAAGCCAAGCTCGTCGACGAGGATCTGGACGTACAGGTCGTCGTCCTTGACGAGGTCGATGCCTGCGTTCCACGAGCACTGGAAGGCAGCGACGGTGTTCGGGTTTGCCTCGGCGAACGCCTTGGTCATGATCCAGCCACCCTCCGCCGCTCCGGCGAACATGCCGTCGGCAAGGTCGAGGACCGTGACCGAGTCGTAGTCGGTCTTGAGGCCGGTGAGCGCGGGGCCACCCGCAGCCGCGACGTCGATCGTGCCATTGACGAGAGCCGAGGTGATCTCCCCGAAGGGGAGCTCGACGAACTCGACGGTCGACGGGTCGAGGCCTTCCTCGAGCATCGCGTAGCGCAGCCGGTTGTGGTGGCCCGAGTTGAGCGCGGGAACCGAAACCGTGGCACCCTCGAGATCCTCGAGAGAGGTGATGCCGGAGTCGGGCAGCACCTCGAACGTGAGGGCCCCCGGGTCGAAGCGGATGGCTTCGTTCGGAATGACGACCTCGAGTCCCTGATTGATTGCGTCGATGACTCCCCAGAACGAGGAGTACGCGACGTCGGCGTCTCCGCCGAGGATTGCCGCCATGCCTGCCGCGCTGCTTTCGACATATGACATCTCCTGTGTGATGCCGTACTCGGCGAGGAGCCCTTCCTTCTCCGCAGCGAAGGCCGGGGCGATCGAGCCCTGGCGGTAACCCGCGATCGTGATGGTGTCCTGCTCGGGAGCACGGGGATCGACCTCAGCGGCCGTGGTTTCGCCGGCGGGGGCCTCGGATGAACTGCAGCCGGCCAGTCCGATCACGACCGCGACAGTTGTCACCGCCAGTGCGGGGAGCAGGTGGGAACGTGCTGTGCGCATCAGATTCCTCTCCGTTGAGGTTTGGGCGCCGCCGGGGAGGCGGACGCGGGTGGAGTATTGGTCGCGTGTAGACCGGTTACGTCAGCTAGATTACTGTATGACAGCATCTGCCTCTGCCGAGCATATACTCTCGGGACGCTCGCCCCCACTCGATGAGGAGTACATCGTGAACACCAGCGCCTTCGCCGAAGATCGCCTCGCCCGCCTCCGTGAGGTGATCGCCACGGACGTGGAATCCGGGCTCTATTGGGGTGCTTCTGTGAAGATCGCCCGCGGCGGGGAACTCGCCTTCGATGAGGCGATCGGATTCGCCGACGGCGAGCGACGGCAGCCACTCTCGACCGACTCCGTGTTCAGCATCTTCTCCGGCACCAAGGCGTTCATCAACGTCCTGACGCTCCGAGCGATCGAGCGCGGGCAGTTCGCGCTGACGACGAAGATGGTGGACCTCATCCCCGAGTTCGCCGGCGCTCCGCGTGACCGTGCCACGATCTTCCACTTCCTCACGCACACCACCGGAATGCCGGGGGTCTGGGAACCCAAGCCCGGTCTCCTCCTGGATCGCCTCGAAGACTCCGTCGCCGCCGTCTGTGAGTACGTGCTCGGGGCGGTGGAACCCGGCACCCGCTGTGACTATGCGCCGATGGCCAACCACACCCTCCTCGCCGAAGCACTGCGGCGGACCGACCCCCGGGGTCGCGACATCGTCTCGATCGTGCGCGAAGACCTGTTCGAGCCCCTCGGCATGGTCGACACCGCGTTCGGGATCAGTGACCGCACGCGCGCTCGCCATGTGGTTCCCGACATGCGTGGGATCGTTCCGATCACGAGCCCGTCACGCGAGAACGACGAGCCCAACGGGTTGTACACCGCCTCGCACAACGAGGCAACGTGGGTGGGGGCGTCGTCCACGACCTCCGACATGAACCGATTCCTCGAGATGCTGCGGGGCGAGGGGACGCTCGATGGCGCCCGCATCCTGTCGCCCCGCACCGTCCGACTCGCCCGAAAGAACTGGACGGGGGACCTCCCCAATGAGCTCTACCGGACGGTTGCCCTCCGCGCGGGCTACACGCCGCCGCCGGCCTATCTCGGGTTCGGTTTCAATGTCCGCGGCGAGGCAATCGTGAACACCCAGCTCGGCACCCTGACATCGCCGGAAACGTTCGGAAACTATGGCGCCGGGAGCGTCGTGTTCTGGGTCGATCCCGAGCTGGATGTCACGTTCGTGGCGCTGACGGCCGGACTCCTCGACCAAGCACGCAACATCGAGCGCTTCCAGCGTCTGTCGGACCTCGTCGCCGCAGCCGCGCTGTGACTCGCCGTGTTGCATATCTCGGCAACGACCCATACAGTGACACCTGTCTGACAAACAGTTGCCTGTCAGCCTGAATTCCTTCGTGTCAGATTCACCCGGTGAGAAAGCCATCACAACCGTGAGCACAGGACCCTACGACGTCGTCGTCGTGAAGTATGGCTCCCGCCTGTCACGGCGGAGCGAGGTGTTCCACAACCACGCCCACAGCGGTCTTCCGGACGCTGAGATCGCGATGGACTACTACTTCTGGGTCATCCGGGGTGCAGGGCGGGTCATCCTCGTCGACACCGGCTTTGCGGCTTCCGTCGGAGAGCGGCGCGGTCGCACCGTGCACGCAGACCCGCGCGATCTCTTCCCTGCGCTGGGCATCGAGGCGGCCGACGCTCCGACGATCATCGTCACGCACGCGCACTACGACCACATCGGCAATCTCGCCGCCTTCCCTCAGTCGCCCCTCATCGTCGCCCGGGCCGAGCTTGACTTCTGGCGTGGGCCGCTCAGCAGGCGAGGCGAGTTCGGTGCACTCACCGAGCCGACGGAGGTCGCGCTGCTCCTGGCCGCCGAGGATGAGGGCCGGGTGACCGCCGTCGATGCGGCGTACGACGTCGCGCCCGGCATCCGAGTGATTGTTGCCGGCGGACACACTCCGGGTCAGCTGATGGTGGAAGTCCAGACGCGGACCGGAACGGTACTCCTCGCATCCGACGTCGTGCACTACGACGAAGAGCTCGACACCGACGTGCCCTTCGCGTTCCTCAGTGATCTTCCCGAGCTCTACCGCGCATTCGACGTCGTCCGAGCGGCGCGCGCGGCGGGGACGACCATCCTTGCCGGGCACGAGCCCGGCATCCTCAACCGCTACGCCGACCGGGTTCCGGGACTCGGCGACCTCACCGCGATCGTCGGAGCATCTCCCGACATCGCACTGGAAAGGACCTCCTCATGACCGGATCCGAGAACTACGACCGCGGGCTCGACATGCGCAAGCAGGTGCTGGGTGCTGAGCACGTGCAGCGTTCCCTGGATGCCGCCACGGACTTCGGCCGCGATATTCAGGAGCTCGTCACCGAGTACTGCTGGGGCGCTGTCTGGACACGTCCGGGAATCGATGTCAAGACACGCAGCGCGATCAATCTCGCCATGCTCACGGCCCTCAACCGCGGGCACGAGCTGTCGGTGCACGTCCGCGGTGCACTCACGAACGGGATGACGGCCGACGAGATCAAGGAGATTCTCCTGCAGACCGCGATCTACTGCGGTGTTCCGGCGGCGCTGGAATCGTTCCGCATCGCCGAGGCGACGATCCGAGAGGTGACGGCGAGTGCGTGAATCGCGCACCACAGCTCCCGTCGGACTGTGGGGGCTTGGCAACATGGGGCGCCCGATGGCCGCCCGACTCATCGCGGCGGGAATCCCCGTCCTCGGTTACGACCCCGCACCGGACGCGCGTGATGGTTTCGCCGCTGTCGGCGGGACCGTGATCAATGGGCCCGACGAGCTGACCGGTGTGGACACCGTGATCCTCATGCTTCCGGGTTCGGATGTCGTCGACGAAGTGCTCCTCCGCGGCGGTGTCGCCGACGCACTCGCTGACGGTGCAGTCGTCATCGACATGAGCTCGTCCGAGCCCCTTCGCACCCGCAAGCTTGCCGCCTCTCTCCGCACTCGGGGCGTTGTTCTCGTCGATGCTCCCGTGTCCGGTGGCGTTTCTGGCGCGGAGGACGGCACCCTCGCCATCATGGCGGGAGGCGCTGTCGAGGACGTCGAACGCGTCATGCCACTGCTGTCGCACTTCGGCACCCCCGTCCACGTTGGCGAGATCGGTGCGGGGCACGCGCTCAAGGCCCTGAACAACCTGCTGTCTGCGACACACCTGTGGGTGACGTCAGAAGCGATCCTCGTGGGCGCTCGATACGGGCTCGACCCGGAAGTGATGCTCTCGACCATCAACGGCTCGAGCGGGCGATCGGGATCGACGCAGAACAAGTGGCCGAACTTCATCCTGCCGGGCAAGTACGACTCCGGGTTCGCATTGCGGCTCATGCTCAAGGACATGAAGATCGCAACCGGCCTCGCACACAGCCTCGGCATGTCGATCGCCCTGGGGGACGCGGCCGTCGAACAGTGGGCGCGTGCTGCCGAGTTGCTGCCGACGAACGCCGACCACACCGAGATCGCCCGCTTCCTGAGCGCATCCCACCCACAGGAAACGTCGCCGACGAGGGCATGACGGACGCGGCAGACCGCGCGTTCACGAACGTGAGTTCAGTCCGCATCCCTGGCTCGGGCGACCTCGCCCATCACTGTTCCGGCTCGGCGCACGTGCGCGGCCGTCGTGCGGCGTGCGGCGTCAGCGTCCCGTTTGGCGATCGCGCTCCCCATCTCCTGGAACTCCTTCAACGACTCCTCCGCCCGCCCCGGCACCGTGAGCGTCAGCGCGCGCAGCTGCGCGAGTCGCACCTGAAGTCCCTGAGCCATCTGGTCGAGCAAGGGATTGCCTGCTCCCTCGAAGAGAGCGGCGTAGAAGGCGCGCTGCGCGTCGAGGATGCCCGCGCTCGCACCCGCATCCGTCGCTACGGCCAGTTCATCAACAGCGGTCTCCAGTCGCGCCAACGTCGTGTCATCGGCACGCCGCGTGAAGAGCTCGGCAGCGAGGCCCTCCAGCTCGGCGCGCACTTCGTAGAGGTGCGCGACCTCCTCCACACCCAACACGCGCACCATCGTGCCGCGTCCGTTGCGCGACTCGACGAGGCCTTCGGCCTCCAGCTGACGCAGCGCTTCACGAACAGATGGCCGGGAGGCGCCCGTCAACTCACACAACTCTCGTTCGACGAGCAGCTGACCGGGGAGGAAGTCCAGGTTCACGATCGCGGCACGAAGAATCGACGCGATCTGATCACGGATCGGCGGATGCCGGGTGACGGCCATGTTGACCATGAAGCTCCCTCTCGTCGACACAGAACACGGTACCGTGTCAGTTGTCATACAGCATAGAGGCGCCTGGACGCCTGGACGAGGCATCCCACCCAAACCCGACGAAGGGACACACCGGTGCTCAACGAAGCGCGTGCACGAGAGGTCGGCGTGACAACGTCGTTGACGGGAAAGGTCGCCGTCGTAACCGGTGCAGGTGGCGGGCTGGGGCGCGCCGCAGCACTCGAGCTCTCGCGGCGCGGGGCCACAGTCGTACTGGTCGACCGCGTGACGCGAGAGTGTGAGCAGACCGCGGCCCTGTTGCCGGGTGAATCGCTTGCCATCACCGCCGACATTACAAACGAGGACGACGTCGATGGCTATCTCGACACAGCTCGCGTGACATTCGGGCACGTCGACCTCCACCACCTCAACGCGGGGGTCGTGGGTTCGTTGGCGCCGTTTCCGAGCATCCCCGTGGACGAATTCGATCACGTGATCTCGGTCAACCTCCGTGGTCAGTTCCTCGGACTGCGCGGCGCGTTCCGTCAGTTCGCGGAAACGAAGTCGACCGGTGCGGTGGTCGTCACGACTTCGATCCATGGACTGCGCGGAAGCGCGGACATGCCGGTGTATCAGATGTCGAAGCACGGACTCGTCGGCCTCGTACGAGCCGGCGCCATGTACGGCGGGCCACTCGGCATCAGAGTCAACGGCGTCGCTCCCGGCATCGTGCCGACGGCGCGCGACGAGGCGGTCCGAGCCGACATGTCACGGCGCGCCGTCACCGGGCCGATGCGGAGAGCGGGCACACCGGAGGAGATCGCGACCGCCGTCGCGTTTCTTCTCTCCGAGGATGCCTCCTACATCAACGGCGCCATCCTGCCGGTCGACGGAGGCGCCTCGGCGGTCAACGTGGTCCGACCGTCGGGCGGTGCCGGTTCATGGTCGACCGAGGAGTTCGACACCTCGTACTACCCCCACTGATCCGGAGCGCCGGAACTCAACCCCGTGCTACACGGAACCCGCGTCACACTGATCGCGTGGCGAATCTGACAATCGTGATCGACGACGACCTGCTCAAGCGTGCGCGCATCCGTGCACTGGAACAGGGGACCTCGGTCAACGCGCTCCTGCGCGCGCATCTCGAAGCCTTCGCCGACTCCGGCGCCGAAGCCAGCCTCCGGCGGGAAGTCGCAGGACTCGCCCGCGCTTCGACGGCGCGCAGTGGCCACGCCGGACGTTCCTGGCGTCGCGACGACCTGTACGAGAACGACCGCGTATGACGGCGTTCCTCGACACGAATGTCCTCGTCTACGCCTTCGACACCGCCGACGAATCCAAACAGGCGCGGGCGATCGACCTCATCGAGAACGGCCCGCGATTCGTGCTCAGTGCGCAGGTGCTCGGCGAGTTTCTACGTCACGGTCACTCGCAAGCTCGCCGTGCCGCTCTCCGAATCGGATGCGGCGATCGCTGTCCAGCGGTTCGCGCGGTTCACCACCGTTCCCACAGACGCGACCTTCGTCGCCGCGGCGCTCGAGACATCCCGCGCACACCGCCTGTCCTACTGGGACGCGCTCATCATCGAGGCGGCAGCCAGCGCCGGCTGCGACGACCTGTACAGCGAGGACCTCACCGACGGGAGCGTCTTGCGCGGGGTGCGCATCCGCAACCCGTTCCGCTGACGGCGGGAGCCGAGCGCGCCGCGAGCGTGCTCGGCTCCGGTGCAGCCGCCGACGCATGTGTGGGTCTCGGTACGGCGCTTCGCGCCTACTCGACCACCGGTGGGAGGTCCCGGGACGGTGGCACCTCGCCGGGAACACAATGTGCGCAAGGGGGGACTTGAACCCCCACGCCCTTTCAGGCACTGGCACCTGAAGCCAGCGCGTCTACCTATTCCGCCACTTGCGCGCGACGTGCGTCCGCACGTCAACCTCCCGAGGATATCACGCATCCATCGGGCGCCCGAGCAGCCCCGACGAACGCCGACGGCGGCGGACACAGCGGCGCGTCAAGGACGGGTACAGGCAGTACAACTACGATGGCGATACCTGTCCGCCGCCGGAGGAGCCCCGTGGGACTACTTGACAGCTTCGAGAAGGGACTCGAACGCGCCGTGAACGGCGCGTTCGCGAAGACCTTCCGCAGCGGCATCCAGCCGGTCGAGATCGCCTCGGCCCTGCGCCGCGAACTCGACACGAAGGCGGCGGTCGTCAGTCGCGACCGCATCCTCGCCCCCAACGCGTTCGAGGTGCGGCTCTCGCCCGACGACGACGCCCGGATGCACGCGCTCGGCACCTCCCTCACGGGCGAACTCGACAAACTCGTCCACGCGCACGCGCGCGCGCAGGGGTATACGTTCGCCGCGCCCCTCGCGATCACGCTCACCGCCGACCCGCAGGTCTCCGCGGGCACACTCCGCGTCACGAGCTCGACCGCCGCGAGCGCCGACCGGGTCGCGTGGCGTCCCGTCGTCGACATCAACGGCACCCGGCACCCGCTGACGAAGGCGCGCACGGTGATCGGCCGCGGCAGCGACGCCGACATCACGATCGCCGACCCCGGCACGAGCCGCCGCCACGTCGAGATCCTGTGGGACGGGGAGCGCGCGATGGTCCGCGACCTCGGCTCCACGAACGGTTCCCGGCTCGACGGCCGCCCGTTCACCGAAGCCCCGCTCGCCCCCGACTCGACCGTCCGGATCGGACGCACCGACATCGTGTTCCACGTCGTCGCCCAGCCGCGCGCACCGCGGACCCAGACCTTCGACACCGGGCGGGAGCGACCGTGAGCGAGCTGACCCTGCTCCTGCTGCGCATCGGCTTCCTCGTGATGCTGTGGGCGTTCGTGTTCGTCGTCGTCTACTCCATGCGCTCCGATCTCTTCGGAGTACGCGTGCGCAAGATGCCCGCGGCGGATGCGGCCGGCTCGGCCGGCTCGAGTCCCTCCGCCGGCACGGCCGCGAACGTCGCCGCACCCCCCGCATCCGCCCCCAAAGCCCCGGCCGCCGGCAAGCCCGCGCGCCCTGCCAAGTCCGGGAGGACGGGTCTCGCCACGACCGAGACCGTGTCGCGCATCGTCGTGACCTCGGGCCCGAAGGCGGGCCTGGAACTGCCGTTGGGCACCGAGCCGCTGACGATCGGACGCTCCAGCGAGTCGGGGCTCGTCATCCGCGACGACTACACGTCGAGCCACCATGCCCGGCTCATGCTGTGGGGCGACCAGTGGATGATCCAGGACCTCGACTCGACCAACGGCACCTGGCACGACGGGGAACGCGTGCACGCGCCGACCCCCGTCCTGGTGGGCGCACCGCTCAAGGTGGGTGCGACGACGTTCGAGCTGCGGACGTAACGGGATGGTGTTCGAAGGGTCGAGCGTCGCCGTCTCCCACACCGGCAAGGTTCGCTCCAACAACCAGGACTCCGGTTACGCGGGGTCGGACCTCTATGTCGTCGCCGACGGCATGGGCGGACACGCCGGCGGCGACGTCGCCTCCTCCCTCGCCATCCGACACCTGCGCGAACTCGACCGCGTGTTCGACTCGACATCGGAAGCCGAGCGCGCCCTGCGCGACGCGATCGAGGACACCGCCGGCGACCTCATCTCGACGGTCGTGCGCCGCCCCGAACTCGCCGGCATGGGCACGACCGTCAGCGCCCTCGCGATGGTCGACGACTACGCCGTCATCGCGCACATCGGCGACTCCCGCATCTACCTGTATCGCGACGGACACCTGACGCAGATCACCGCCGACCACACATTCGTGCAGCGACTCGTCGACTCCGGCCGCATCACGCCCGAGGAGGCGCGCTACCACCCGCGGCGCTCCGTGCTCATGCGTGTGCTCGGCGACATGGACCCGAACCCCGAGGTCGACACGTTCATCATGCCGACGCTGGACGGCGACCGCTGGCTGCTGTGCTCCGACGGATTGTCCGGCGTCGTCGACGACGCCCACACGGCCAAGGCCCTCGGGCAGGGGCTCACCCCCGCCCGCACGGCGGACATCCTGTTGCGTCAGGCACTGGATGCGGGGGCACCCGACAACGTGACGATCGTCATCGTCGACGTGGGTGGAACGCATCCGGTGCTCGACGGCACCCCGACGGTCGTCGGCTCGGCGGCGACGGCATTGCAGATCGAGGTGCCCGCGCAACGCCCGAGCCGCGGTGGCTGGCTGCACTCGGCCCGCCAGGCGGCGAACGAGCCCACACACTTCGAACCCGCCGAGGAGTTCCTCGAGGAGCTGATCGAAGAGGACCGGCGCCGCGCCAAACGCCGCCGCATCACCTGGATCGCGGGAGCGCTGGTCGTGCTCGCGCTCATCGTGGGCGGACTGTTCGCCGCGTACGGGTGGACGCAGACCCGGTACTTCGTGGGCGTCGAAGACGGCCGCGTCGTGGTGTTCCAGGGCATCCAGCAGAACCTCGGTCCGATCTCGCTGTCGAGCCCCTACGAGCAGACGGACATCGACGTGACCGACCTGCCCCCGTTCCAGCAGCAGGCGGTCGAGGCGACGTTCTCCGCGGGTTCGCTCGCGGAGGCCCGCGACATCGTCGAGCGCCTCCGGATCTACGCGGAGGCCGACCGATGAAGGCGACGGACCCGATCAGCACGATGGATACCGCGCAGATCCGCGCCGACACGACGGTCGTCAAGGCGCTGCGCAAACTGCGGATGCCGCAGACGCAGCGCAATCGTGAGCTCGCCCTGCTGCTGCTCGCGTTCGTCATCAACGGCTCCGCACTCGCCCTCGTTCAGTTGGGCGCGCTCGGCGAGATCCAGTGGACGATCCTCATCTACGTGGGCGCGCTCGCCGCCCTCACCCTCGTCTTGCACATCGTGCTGCGCTTCACCGCCCCGCAGGCCGACCCGATCGTCGTCCCTATCGCGACCGTGCTGACCGGACTCGGCATCGCGATGATCTATCGCATCGACCTGTACCGCGGACACGAGGGGTGGGATGCCCTGTCGACGCGCCAGATCGCGTGGTCCGCGATCGCCATGGCCCTCGCCGTGACGGTCGTCGTACTGCTGCGCAATTATCGTGTGCTGTTCCGATACACGTACCTGACGGGACTCGCGGGCATCGTCCTGCTGCTGCTGCCGGTCGTGCCCGGACTCGCGCTGCAGGACGCCGGCGCCGCCGTGTGGGTGTCGATCGGCGGCATCTTCACCTTCCAGCCCGCGGAGATCGCGAAGATCTGCCTCGCCGTCTTCTTCGCCGGCTACCTCGTCCGCACGCGGGAGAGCCTGCTCTCGACGGGCCACCGCTTCCTCGGCATGACGTGGCCGCGCGCCCGCGAGATCGGCCCGATCCTGGTGTTCTGGGTGCTCTCGCTCGGGATCATCGTGCTGCAGCGCGACCTGGGCACGGGCATCCTCGTGTTCGGCATGTTCGTCGCGATGATCTACACGGCTACCGGTCGCACCAGCTGGGTGCTCCTGGGTGTGGGCCTCGCGGCGGCCGGGGTCGCGATCGCCGCGCAGCTCATGCCGTACGTCGGCGCACGCATCGCCGCGTGGTGGCACGCGTTCGACCCCGCCATGATCGAGGCCGACCGCGGCAGCTACCAGCTCGTGCAGGGCATCTTCGGTCTCGCCCAGGGCGGACTGATCGGCACGGGACTCGGACAGGGCCGCCCGTATCTCACGCCGCTGTCCCAGAGCGACTACATCCTGCCGAGCCTCGGCGAAGAGCTCGGCCTGATCGGCGTCTTCGCGATCCTCTGCCTGTACCTCATCTTCGTCAGCCGCGGCATCCGGATCGGGCTGACCGGCCAGGACGACTTCGGCAAGCTGCTCGCGACGGGACTGTCGTTCACGATCGCCCTGCAGGTGTTCATCATGGTCGGTGGCGTCACCCGCCTCATCCCGCTGACGGGGCTGACGACCCCGTTCCTCGCCGCCGGAGGTTCTTCGCTCGTGGCGAACTGGATCATCGTGGCGCTCCTGCTACGCGTCTCGGACGCCGTGCGCACCTCCCCCCGGGCGGTGATCGGATGACCCGCGAACTGCGCCGCCTGTGGATCGTCGTCCTGGCGATGTTCCTCGCCCTCTTCGCCGCCACCAGCTGGATCCAGGTGGTCCGCGCCGACGAACTGGCCGCCAACTCCGCCAACACGCGGGCGCTCTACGACAGCTATCAGGTCCAGCGCGGCGCGATCATCGCGGGCGGCACGGCAATCGCCTCCTCCGTACCCTCCGACGACGTCTACTCCTTCCAGCGCGTGTACACCGACCCGGAGATGTGGGCGCCGGTCACCGGCTACATCAACCCGATGCTGGGCTCGGCGACCGGAATCGAGCAGGCGATGAACTCCGTGCTCTCCGGCACGAGCGGCTCGCAGTTCCTGCAGCGGATCGAGCAGATCATCTCGGGTCAGAAGCCGCGCGGCTCCAACGTCGTGCTGAGCCTGGACCCCGTCGTGCAGCGTGCCGCGTACGACGCCCTGGGCGACCTGCAGGGTGCCGTCATCGCGATCGAGCCGGCCACGGGGCGCATCCTCGCGATGGTGACGAGTCCGAGCTTCGACACGAACCTGCTCGCGCAGCACGATTCGGGTGCCGTCAACGCCGTGTACGACCAGCTGGAGGCGGATCCCCTGCATCCGCTGTACAACCGCGCGATCGGCGGAAACCTCAACCCGCCCGGCTCCACGTTCAAGCTCGTCGTCGCCTCCGCGGCGCTCGCCTCCGGCAAGTACACCCCGCAGTCGACGTTCCCCAACCCCGCCTCCTGGCAGCTGCCGCAGTCCACGGACTTCGTCCACAATGCCAGCGGCGGTGCGTGCGGGGCGGGCGAGACGGTGACATTGGCGGATGCGCTGCGCTACTCGTGCAACATCCCCATGGCGATGCTTGCCGTCGAGCTGGGCGACCGGGCGATCCGCGAAGAAGCGGAGAAGTACGGGTTCAACGCCGACTTCGAGATTCCGCTGACGGTCACCCCGTCGACCTACCCGCAGGCCCTCGATGACCCGCAGACGGCGCTGACCGGCTTCGGGCAGGGCGACGTGCGCGCGACGCCGCTGCAGATGGCGCTCGTCTCGGCGGGGATCGCGAACGACGGGGTCGTCATGAACCCGCGGATGATCGACCGCGTGCTGGGCCCGAACCTTCTGGTCCAGGAGAGCTTCGATGACACCGAGTTCGGGCGGGCGTTGAGCACGGAGGATGCCGAGACGATGACGCAGATGATGGTGGCCAATGTCAGTAACGGCGCGGCCGCGGGTGCAAGAATAGACGGGATCGCCGTGGCCGGTAAGACGGGCACGGCGGAGAACGGTCCGACCGATCCGTACACCCTCTGGTTCACGGGCTTCGCGCCCGCGGAGAACCCGCAGGTGGCCGTCGCGGTCGTGCTGGAGAACGGTGCGGGGCACGGTCAGCAGGGTGGTTCGGATCGATACGCCTCGCCGATCGGCAAGGCGGTCATGGAGGCGGTGCTGAACAGATGAGGCCTACACAGGGTGTGTCGTTCGGCGGGCGCTACGAGCTGCTCTCGCGCATCGCGATCGGCGGCATGGGCGAGGTCTGGGAGGCCACCGACCACGTCATCGGGCGTACCGTCGCGATCAAGATCCTCAAGGACGAGTACATGGGGGACCCCGGGTTCCTCGAGCGCTTCCGCGCCGAGGCCCGGCATGCGGCCCTCGTCAACCACGAGGGCATCGCGAGCGTCTTCGACTACGGCGAGGAGAACGGCTCCGCGTTCCTGGTCATGGAGCTCGTGCCCGGCGAGGCGCTGTCGACGATCCTCGAGCGCGACGGTTCGCTGTCGACCGACAAGACGCTCGACATCGTCGCGCAGACCTCCGCGGCCCTGCAGGCGGCGCACGCGGCGGGACTCGTCCACCGCGACATCAAGCCCGGCAACCTGCTGATCACGCCCGACGGCCGCGTGAAGATCACCGACTTCGGCATCGCCCGCATCGCCGACCAGGTGCCGCTGACCGCGACCGGTCAGGTCATGGGGACCGTGCAGTACCTCTCGCCGGAGCAGGCGTCGGGTCACCCCGCGTCGCCGGCGACCGACACGTACTCGCTGGGCATCGTCGCGTACGAATGCCTCGCGGGCAAGCGCCCCTTCACGGGCGAATCGCAGGTCGCGATCGCGATGGCGCAGATCAACGAACAGCCGCCGCCGCTGCCACCGACGGTCGCGGTGCCCGTGCAGAACCTCGTGATGGCGATGATCGCCAAGAAGCCCGAGGATCGCCCGGCGACCGCAGCCGCCGTCGCGCGGGCGGCGAGCGCGCTTCGCCACGGCGACATGGTCACGGCCGCCGCCGCGGTGCCCGCGATCGCCACCGGCACGGCCGTCGGCGACGACATGACACAACTGCTGGGTGCGGGCGTCGCGACGGAGGATGCCACCCGCATCCTGCCCGCGACGACCCCGGCTGCCGCGACGACCGCCACGAAGAAGCGCAACCCGTGGACGTGGCCGCTCGTGGCCCTCATCGTGCTGCTACTGCTCGTGATCGGTGGCGCCGTGTTCGCGCTGCTGACCAACCAGGACGGCGAGACGGATCCCTCGAGCACGCCCAGCCACACGCCCAGCCAGACACCGAGCGAGACGCCGAGTCCGACGCCGAGCGACACCCCCGAGTCCGTCGACATCGACGCGCTCGGACTCATCGGCCTCAGCTGCGACGACGCGGGCGCGATCCTCACCGAGAACGGCTTCGGCTTCGATTGCCCCACGCCGACGACGCCGGCCCCCTCCGACGCCGAAGTGGGTACGGTGTTCGCCGT
>Ga0182739_1000847_pt1 | contig 35053 bp, 32 predicted proteins | sample eDN5th30CBELigBY_FD_128873 | JGI IMG/M metagenome (GOLD analysis project Ga0182739, IMG submission 128873) | Enriched backyard soil microbial communities from Emeryville, California, USA - eDNA 5th pass 30_C BE-Lig BY (version 2) (version 2) | ecosystem: Environmental > Terrestrial > Soil >... | reverse complement strand
GACAAAGCACCGCTTTGTCCCGCTGAAGCGCCTTGACCAGGATGGGTCAAGGCTGGCTGCTTAGCAAAGCCAGGCGGGCTTTACTTAGAAACACAGCTGACAGGACCCAAGTTCTTGTAAAAAAAGTTGAGCAGCGCGTTAACTTAACTCTTTCGCTTAAATAAACTTTTAGAGTACTTATAATTATGAAAATATACCAAACCTTGGCACTTGCATGGCTATTAAGCCTTAATACGGTGAGTTTCGCCCATAATTTTACTAAGTTTTATTTTTTTGGTGATAGTTTAACCGATGTGGGGAATTTTCCCGGTTTTGCTCCTTGGACCAATGAACATGGTAAACTTTGGGCTAATGTTTTAGCAGAACATTATGACCAAAATATTGCTCCATCAAAAAAATCGGGTGGCACAGACTATGCCTTTTTTGGAAGCACTACCGATCACCTCGTTAACACACAGTTGAAGCAACTACTGCAACAAGATCAGAGTTTACCTAGTGAGCGCGCTCAAGCCCTCTATTCAATTTGGTCAGGTGCTAATGATCTATTTGCGTTAGAAAAAGTGCCCGTTCCGCAACAGGCCGAGGCCTTAATTAAAATCACCGAACATGGCACAGAAAATCTAGTAACCGCTTTAAATGAGCTATATCATCATGGGGCGCGCTATATTTTATTGCTCAATATGCCCGATTTAGGTTCAGTACCTGGCGAGGCTAAACATTCTGAACAAGCAACAGCTGCCGCTAAATATTTTAATACTCATCTCCTAAATAAAATCAATAACTTACCCTTTGACGTTATCCAGTTAGATATATTTACTCTACTCCAACAAGTATATAATCATCCGGCAGACTATGGCTTTACCAATATTACAGAAGCCTGCGGTAAAAATACGGCCTGTCCAGGTTATTTGTTTTTTGACTCGGTTCATCCCACCGTAGCTGGCCAAAAAATCATTGGTGATTATGTAATCTCTGTCTTAACAGCCCCCCAATTTACCACTATACTTAGCCAATTACCTAATGCCGCCTTTACCGGGCAAAATCAGGTTATTGCCCAAAATTTATCGCCTCGCACCGACCACTTACTCTTGGGTAAAACGGTATTTTTCACCGGTGGCAATTATGGGAACAATAAGGGTACGGCTCTGAACAATAGTTCTCAAACCAACTTAGCCAATAATAACACCAATCTTACCGCAGGCATCTTATACGGAGTCAATGAAGCCCTGAGTGTAGGGGCTGCTTTTGGTTACACCGACAGTGGAATGAGTTACGCCCAATTGAATAATAGTTCAATTAAATGGCATACTAAATTAGTCAATCTATTCGCTAGCTATCAGTTCCGTGCAGCCTATCTCAACGCCATTTTTAGTTACGGCACCCTTAATTTTACGGATATTCATCGTAGATTCTACTTAGGATCTCACCTTGAAGATGCCGTAGCTAGTACTACAGGTAGTGCCTACAACATTCATACGGATACCGGTTATCAATTGATAAACCAAAATAACTTTACCACAGGCCCCTATTTGAGTTTAGATTATTTAAATATTAAAATTGATCCTTATACAGAGAAAGGTGCCCATGCCGCTAATATCGCTTATAATGCCCAAAAGCATGATCATTTGACCTCTACTCTAGGTTGGGAAGCCACTTTAAAAAGTCAGCTAGACTCAATCGAAGCACAGACTCGAGTGTTTATTGCAGGTAACCGTCAATGGCTAGATGGTAATAAAGATATTCATTTTCATGTGGCCTCCTTACACGGTAGCCATGCAAGTTTACCGGTAGAAAATGGTGCCGCGGGTAATTATCTAAGCGCGGGTACCAGTATCAGTACAAAGTTAACCCGCCAGCTAGGTGTAAGTTTAGGCTATGAATTTGATAAAAATAACCACGACTTGGCACAGCATAGCGTTACCTTAAACCTTCAATATCATATTAACTAAACTTAGCAAGCGTCTGCTTACCAGCCTATTTAAGGCGCTTGGTGAGCAGATAACCTATATGCTAAAATAAGTTTTTATTACAGGAGTTATGTATGCGCCCTATCATCACCTTATGCTTAGCTAGCTTATTCAGCACCACTCTTTATGCCAATAGCTATTATGTGAATGAAATCAAGGTAGCGAACCTCCCTGCCGGCACCGGCTATGTTAATGCCTATTACCGAGGCGGTTCCATTGAAAATCTACCCCCTAATTCACAAATACAGTATGGGCCTAATTCTTATTTTCAACTTTTTCAGGGTTATATTACTAATGCCAATGGTACTAAGATCCCTTTACCAGATACCTGTAAAGTCTTGGTGCATAATAATGAAACTCTACATTTTATAGGTACTATTAACCCAGACTCTAGCTATACCTTAGATTGTAAACTGACTTAAGCCATAAAATCACAAGGCTTGTAGTCAATATCTTACAAGCCTTTCAGTTATCTCTGCTAACCCTTTTTATAAATAACAACTAAGCTTAAATTATCAGCTTGGCACGGATGGCCGGCTAAAACACTCAAGGATGAGTAAACGCAAGTCAAGTTCAAGGATGAATCAAAAGGCAAGGATTGCCATAGTTGCAAGGATGCAACCGAGTAAACAAGGATGAGAGTAACCTACGTAAAAAAGCATTAGCCTAAAATTATTCTAATGCTTTTTTACGCTTTCATTTAGTCAATTTGTTAAACTTATACTTAAAATTATGCTTTTTAGTAATGCAACTACGGTAAAAAATTATTTACTCACAAAATAATCGATGCTAACCCGATTATGATCATCGGTATAAATCGTTTTATCTGCCTCTTCGGCATTCACCTGACACACATAAATAATATTTACGGGTCTTTGTGCAGTAAACTGCAATGGGCTTACGCTACAACTAGAAAACACACTTCTAATGGTATTATCAAGTCGCTTTGCATAGGCTGTATTTAATAAAGGATTAGCAATGATATTAAAGATAGCAAGACCTTGAGGTTTTAAGGCTTGCTTAATATTAGCAAAATGCTCTCTAGTCAGTAAGTGAGCAGGGATACTTTGAGTATTGCTATAGGCATCGGAAACGATCACATCGTAATCATGAGGATGCAGCTTGACGAACTGTCTGGCATCGGCTGTTATAAAATTTCCCTGAATCGAGTTTAAAAAATAGCGCTTTACTAATGAATATATAGCCGGATCAATGTCAACATAAGTAAAATGATTCGTGAAGGTACCCGCAGCGGATAAGGAAAAACCACCGGCACCTAAGACTAAAATATTTTTATTTTTAAGTTTCAACTCATAAAACAAAATATTTTTAATATATTCGATATAAGAAAACCCTTGCTTTTGCCCATCTATAAAAGAGCTGGCCGAACCATTAATGGATAATAACCTACCTTTCTGACCATTTTCCAATTGAGTATCGGCTATAACTAGGTAATTAGCATAAGGTGTAGTCGCAATGAAAAGCTGTTTTTCCATGCCAGGGTTAAGAAGATAACTTAACCCAACGCTTATGCTAAGCAAGCCTAACCCAAGCACAGACTGCTGATGTTCATAGAGCAACAAAAATAGTAAGGCTAAAATTCCACAGTTAGCCAATACGGTCCAGGCCACTCCAAAGAAATTCATTAGCAGTAAGGTGGTAAGCACGGCCCCTAAGAAAGAACCTAAGGTACTCAAGTGCAATACCTTACCACCTAGCTTGCCCGCCGATTCTTGTTGATGTAACAAACTCATGGTAATAGGCACGGTTTGCCCTAACAAATATACAATAGGGGCAATCACTAGGAGTAAGTAACCAAGTAAACTCACTAATAAAGGGATCCCTAATTTATCGTGACTGAACGAAAAAAAATAAGCGATAAATACATAAGATAGGCCAATTCCAATGCCCATGGCAGAACAAAGGAAATTGCGCTGCAAACTTTCAATTAAATTCTTATTTTGCAATCCACCCGCTCGATAGCCATAAGCCAAACACAATAAGAAAATACCAATGATTAAGCTGGTCACGATAATGCTATTGCCAACCATCGGAATCAGCTGACGAATGGTTAAGATTTCCAAGGAAATGGTAACAAAACCTTCCAGTAAGATAATCATTAAAATACGTGTGGGGGAAAGCGTCATCGGCATATAATTTATCACCCTCTGGCATACTCGCAATTTAGCTTATGGCATACCAATAAAATCTATTTTTTAGCTAAGAAAGGCCGACTCGGGTAACACCTGTCCACCATCTACCACTAGAGTTTCCCCGGTAATAAAACTTGCTTCATCGGAAGCCAAAAATAAGGCCGCACTAGCAATATCTTGCACCGTGCCTAAGCGTTTCATGGGAATACCTTGTAATAGGACTTTTATAGTTGCGGGTGACCTATCTTCCAAACCCTCGGTAACAATATTACCCGGTTCAATTCCATTGACCGTAATACCCATTTCGGCCAATTCAAGTGCCGCCGTTTTAATCAAACCATTAAGGCCTGCTTTACTCGCCGCATAATGGGCAAAACCCGGTTGAGTAACTTTAGGACCGGTGATAGAGGAAATAACTACTATTCGTCCATAGCGTTGTCTTTCCATATAAGGTAAACAAGATTTTATAGCCAGAAATGTTCCTTTAAGATTAATATCACATACCTCATCCCACTGTGACTCGGTCATATCGCGTAGTAAGGCGGTAGGATAAATCCCTGCATTTTGACAAAGAATATCAATTCTGCCATAGATTTCGCTAGCTGTTTGAGCCATTCTCTGCATATCGGCCGCTTTACTCACATCGGCGACCATAAACTTAGCCTTATCTCCAATTTCCTGAGCCACTTTTTCTAAGTCACTAGCATTACGAGCAACCAATAATAATTTTGCCCCTTCCATTGCGAAATATTTAGCAATGCCTTTACCAGTTCCCTTGCTAGCTCCCGTGATAATAACTACTTTGTTGGCTAAACGAGTATTCATTATATTTTATTTTATCCTACTCTAATTAAGCTTAGTTTAACTCTTTGCGAAAAAAGTAAAAAACCGAGTTCTTATAAAAATCCTCTCGTACATGATTAATGGTATAGCCAAACCGTGGATAAAAATTAGGGGCCTCAAAATCCATGGTACCTACTGTAGCAAATAAACATCCCTTGCTTTTTGCTAACGTCTCTACCTGTTGCACCAATACGGTACCATAACCTTGTCCGCGATAAGCATTATCAACCCATAACAAACTGGTATAAATACAACCATAGTAAATGATCCCACTAGCCGCTACGACAAGTTTATGTGTTGAATCTCTAACGGCTAAACCTTTACCTCAAAAATTTATAGTCCTTGACGCTGTAAATTAACTATTTTCTCGGGCAATAATCTTTAGTAGCATGTCGTATAGCAAACAATTAGAGTTAACCAAAACATGTCTCATGTTAATTTATCACATATTCTGGCGGCAGCGGAACGGATTAAGGCTTATGTTCATCATACACCCGTCCTGCAATCCCGTACCCTCAATGAATTATGTGGCTGTGATTTAGTCTTTAAATGTGAAAATTTACAGAAAGTAGGAGCTTTTAAATTTCGGGGAGCCATGAATGCCCTGCTCTCTTTAACGAAGGCCGAAAAAAAACAAGGGGTTGCTACTCACTCGTCGGGCAATCATGCCGCGGGCGTCGCTTATGCCGCTAAACTTTTACAGATTCCGGCTTATATTGTAATGCCCAAAACCGCTCCGGAGACTAAAAAGCAAGCCGTTGCTTATTACGGCGGACAAATTACCTTTTGCGAACCTACTATAGAAGCCCGCGAACAAACCTTGGCACACGTTACGAAACAAACGGGAGCAATCTTCATTCCTCCCTATAACGATGAACGGATCATTGCCGGTCAAGGCACAGCGGCTTTAGAACTGCTACAGCAAACTCCTCATTTAGATATAGTCATGACTCCTGTTGGCGGAGGTGGTTTACTCAGCGGTACGGCTATTAGCGTAAAAGAACAAAATTCAACCCTTAAAGTGATTGCGGCAGAACCCGCTCTAGCGGACGATGCGTATCGCTCCTTTTACAGTAACCAACTACTGCCACCTAATCCTTCTGTCACCATTGCCGATGGGTTACGAACTGGACTTGGTGAAATTACTTTCGCTATTATCCGCCGGCACGTTGATGCCATTATGCTTTGCAGTGAAACAGCCATTAAACAAGCCATGCTGCTCATCTGGCAACATTTAAAAATAGTGATTGAACCCTCCGCCGCAGTGCCTTTGGCCGTTATTTTAGAAAATAAACCTTTCTTTGCTAACCGGCGAATGGGCATTATTTTAACGGGCGGGAATTTAGATCTGGCAAAATTTATTTTATAAACCAGTTTTGCTGTCTATCATCCGATAATCTACAAAACAGATTTTGGTTAATCAGATCCTGTCCCTAAATTTTAGGTAAGAGCGAAGCAACGGCAAATCGAAGCCAAAAACTAAAAAAGTTGCGATTATGGATCTTAGCCAGTGCTTTTACCGCGTATTTAAACATTTCGATTGGGGACTTTTAATTTGTCTTAAGCTACACCCGAGAGCTAAAATAGAGTATATAAGTAATAATGAGCAAGAAATAAATGATTATAATTTCTTCACAAACCGATTCCAACTCTTTGCAGCAACCCCTTGAGGTTATCATTGATTTATTAAACCAAGGTAATAAACAGCAAGCCCTTGCAAAGCTTGATCACTTACTGAAAGAATATAGCCTTGATTATCCAGCTGGCTTATATCTTGCAGGTCTTTATAAGCAATTAGGCAAACAGCAGAAGGCCACCGAGATTATCGATGCCTTAAATTCAGCTTTTACAGAAGATTTAACGTTTAAATATGCCCTGGCCCACTATTTTTTGCAAGTTGGCCAATATACTGAAGCCAAAGCTGTTCTTGACTATATATTGCAAATCACACCGGAAAATAGAGACGCGCAATTACTAGCCTTAAATCTACAAGAACAAGTTAATCCTACCGATACCTCTAGCCGTTTCAGCTTAGGCAAAGCTTATTTGCGACTATTAACCTCTTTAAATTTAAACATAAGCTCTCTCAACGAAAAAATTAGCTCATTTCAGCCCAGCAATCAAAGCTTGCAATTGCGACCTTGAAATAACTTATCACATATTCTAGGAAACAAATTTACGGTTTGAAAAACAGCGATCTTAAAATAGGTTTTAATAAGACAATTTGATTTAAAAGGTACTCTATATTTATTAGAGTTCTTTCCAAACTTCCAGTAATGAGGCAAGGTCGTAGGGAAAAAGCACAGTGTATAGATAATACATGAGCATTTTGAATGAATTTTTCCATAAAGCTTGTCCATTAATGGGAGTTTGGAAAGAATTCTATTTTAAAAGAGCGGCTTTAAACCGCTCTTGCAATTGACAATGGTTAACCAAAGGTCATAGCACAGCGCTCATGCAATACGTCTGCCAACTCGGACTTTTCATCGGCTTTAGACGATTTAGTGAACAGGGTGCCCTTAACCTTAGCAGATGCGTATATTGGTGTATCTACGTTTACCGTTATAATTTCACTCGATTCGGCAGGCACCACTGCTAGCTCCTGGATTATCAAGTTACGCTTTAAGCTAATTAATTGGGTAAACAAATCATTAAGTCTAGGCGGCTGGGTGCTAAAGCCTGCCACTTGCCTAACCATTTCCTGCAATGCTGCTAACTGTTGCAAGGTCTCCTTAGGCCTATAATTTTCCCGTTGTTCCAAACGAGTGGTTGCCATGGTCAACATCACTTGTAGTCGATCGATAGCCATTTCAATATTGCACACGTAATCGGCTTTTTCTTCAGTTCCTATAAGCGATAAGCATTCAATTTGGTTAGCGATGGCTTCCAGATTGACGATAAAAATGTCTAGCAGTTGAACTTCACAACGCTTAGCGATTTGCTTATACTCGGCACCATAATTTTTACAACTGCTTAACAAATGATGCTGAGTCACACAATCATTAACATGGTTACCAATACTTGTCATCTCATTAAAACCGACTGCCAGTTGGTTAGTTCTGGTAACCGCCGCCCGGTGTAGATCCAGTATGTTTTGCAGAAGAGCTTTGGGTAACTGGCTAGGCCGTTTCTGTTTAAAATCTGTTAACAGCTGCTCAAACTGTTGTACGTTTTTGCGGCATAGATCGAGCTGAGTGGCGGCACCTGTGAATAAATAATCGATTGAGACTATAGGATCGCTGTTGGTACTTAGCCAAGGTTTGAGTTGGTCTTGCAATTGCTGTATGTAAACGATGTGTGCGTCTATAAGCTGAAGCAGATCGACTTTGTCCTGATGCACTAAATCGCGTAGCGGCCCAGGGCTCAAGGGGACTACTACCTTTAAGCGTTGAGCCAGAGTACGTTTTTTTCCGGCGGCTTCGGCTTTAACAAAGCCATCTTTGCGACGCATAGCATCTACGGTAAACGCACGTAACTCGGTTAGTAATTTTAGCTCTTGTTTTAACAGCTGACTAATTTCCTGTTTATAAGCCGGGGTAGCCAGCGTTTGCGGCTTAGTAAGCGCCTGCACCAAGGCCTCTTCGGTATGGTATAAGGGATCTAGCAGATAACTTAGCTTATTGATCTGAGAGTTTAGTACTCGCCCCCGTTGGTGATAGAATAATGGAATAAATTTTTTTACTAACTCTTGGGTATAATCTTCATACGTTTTAGCATAAATCCTAAGTAGATAATGTTCTTGCAATAATCTTAGCCGTTGCTCTAATTCTGGGAACCGGTGTTTTAGCAACAAGCGCGCTTCAAAAGCAGGGCTGCGAGCCTGTGCAGAATATTGCCGCTCTAACTGAGCCCTTTGGTCATTATAAAAATCCTCCAGCTCATTTAAACTCCAGCCCTGGACTTCTAAAATATCGGCTTGAATCTGCTGACGACGCTGATGGCCTTTTTTTTCCGGCTGAGTTATCCATCTAGCTTCAAAGGTATGTGGCTTAGATAGTATATTAGAGTTAAGCCTATCAAGTTGATCCAAAAATCGTTGATAGTTTTTGACCGTCTGTTGGTAATCTCCCTTAGCACTTGTTGTGTTTAGCAGGCGGACTAAAATCTTAAGCTCAGCGGCAAGCCTATCTCGTAAACGCTTGATTTCCAAAAAATCGGCATACCATGTCGTTAGTAGCTTTAGTTTATTGGCTGGAGTATCGGATTGGCATAAATTAAAATAAATACCCGATAATTCAGCATAGCGGCGTTGAATTTCTGCATAATGCCGTTTTACTTTAAACTCAGCATTAGCCAGATTAGCACTAACACTACCAATAGCTAGGAATGGGCTGCTCATGATACTACCTCTTTGGTTGATCAATTTTTTAATTACAGCAAAATAAATCCTTATCCTCTAACCCTTAACTATAATGAGGCCAGAGTTGCATCCTTCTAGCTATAAGCTAAACTTCTATTAAATTATACTCGCCTGCTAATTAAAAAATGTCTAGATACTACTTATAGTATTAAATTGATAATAGCCAATGCGGTTTAGCATCCTTGGTTTCATACACTATTGAGTCGAGTCAAATACCACGACATCACCCATGGTTTGCTCGGAATTAGTACAAATATTAATAACACCGTTCCCTCCCATAGCTGCAGCTTGCTTCCGTAAATTATGGCGAACCGCCTGCTCCGACTGCTCTTTAACTACAACCGTTTGGTAATTTTTAGTATGAGCCTTACCAATAATTTTATAGCCTCTAGGCACATCTTGGGCCGATTCATAAATTTTAATTTGCTGTAGGTTCTGGTTATCAGAACTTAGCCATGGCGTACAGCCAGATAAACAAAATATACTCACTAATAAAATTAAGTAAGACATGGTTAGCCTCGTTATTAAGGACGATATTGCCTATTAAGTTGCTGCCAATTTCATCGTCATTACTCTTGCCTCGCGTATGACGAGTCTCCATTAACATGCAAAATCATGCGCTGTTCATCTGAGGATGATTAGGTTTAGGCGGTGGCGGGTCCTGAATACCTGGCTCATTATCGGGTGGCTCCTTCACGGGTGGATTAGGGTTGGTTGGAATCTGTTCGGGATTTTCTAGCGGAGGTTGTTCGGAGGGTTTAGGATGTTTATCGACCCCATTAGCTATTTTAAGCAGTTTAGTTTGCATTTGAAACTCCTCTAAAACTTAATTTAGCAAGTGAATGCAAGGCTTCGCAAACATTAATTATATCATTTTATTGGTTATGGCAACACATTCTTACTCTTCCTAGAAAAATATTTCATTTTGTATAAATTTCTTGACCGCTATTCCATTCTAACGCTAGAGTGTTGGCTATACTTGTAGCTAATATCTTTTACAGAAAGCTTTAATTTTCAGTCGGGTGAAGCATGGCTATTGATAATCAACTGTTAGAACAACTCAGAGCAGGAACGTATTCCAAGTCCTCCATAATACTTTCCAATCAAAAGCTTACCGATGAGGAGGTGAAAGAATTAATTGGTTTGCTTGAGAACAATCCTCGTGTAACAAGCTTGGATCTCCGTAACAATCAGCTCACCGAAAAAACAGTTAATCTACTGGCCGATAATAAAACCTTAAAAAGCCTGCGTTTAAAACCAGGTAATCCGGCGATAAAACTTAAACAGCTACACGTGTTTTTTTACAATTATACGCTCACGGAATTACCTTTTTCCGGTGGAGGGCCTAAAGAAAGGGAATTGCGGGCTCATATTATAGCTAATCAAACTAGAAAACCTCCGGCAAACAGTGAAGAAACTATTACTATACAAGAAACTGCCGATGCCGAGACCGGCGAAGCTAGTTTTTCGCAACTGGCCTATCATTTGATCTTTGACTTACAAGATTTTAAATCGGCTAAAGAATATGTCGTCTGGTACATGGCCATAACCTTAAATTTATACATGCATAATGCCTCCCATAAGCCCATGTCAGATTATGGTAAAGTGCGTCAATTAGAACAAGAACATCCGCTTTATTATGCCCGCTCGCAAAGCAAGCATCCCATTCGTATCCAGCATGATCATTTTGCCAAAACCTCTACCGATACCCGGCCAACCAGCGTATTTCCTCTCAACCATGAACTTAAAAAGTTAATCTTGCAAACCATAGTGCCTGCGGATGACGATGAAAATGATAAGGATTATATAGATGATGAAAGTACCGAGGTTAATCAGCCGGCTAACCTGAGCGAGAAGCGCAAAGAAATTATCCGCACCTTAAAAGCCATAGATAGCAAGCGCGGCTTTCCTTATAAGAATAAAGCAATTCCGGATTATAGTTTATTTATTGCCCACGGCGGGTTGAGAGTCAATAATCTCAGAGGCTTAATCAATGCTTTAGACGGCCTAAAAGCCAATGATGGCGATGATATTGCGCTTTTAAGGCAAAAATTTACCGCCGAATTAACCAGTGGTATTCCTAAAAATATTCTTAAGCTAGATGAAATAAAGCTTGTCAAATACATCCAAGCCATACAACAACGTTTTGCTAATTTGCAGCAAGAAATACAAAAACCAGCTCTACATGACCAACTACAGCATAAAATGCAGTCTCACCGCCTTGCTAATAATAAATTGATTTGTGACAAAGCGAATCAAAATTTTACCACTTTGGCAAACAATGCCATTCCTTTTTTAAGTGCAGAACCCAATGGACAGAGTTGTATTATTATTCGATTAAATCCAAACCGATTTAAGTTTACTAGCAAAACCGAGGCGGAACATGCTACCAATGTGGTGCTAAGTTTTCTTATTGGCCTAATCAACCACCACGCTCAATTAAAAAAACTATCAGTTTGGGTGGAAAGGCGACAAAGTTTTGGCTTTTTACGCACTACCCTAACCGATGTGGGTGAATTAGGAATTCGTCTATCTTTAGGCTTAGAACCCGCTGGCTTCAATGAAATTGTATTAGCCAGTCTAAACGATTTATACACTATCCTCGCCACTTCTAACCGTAGCACTAAAAATTTTACCCGCATGAAATCCGAGGAAAAACAATGGCAAGCGGGTTTTGAAGCTCAGTATTATTTAGCACAAGCTTTTAGTGAAAATTCTGAAAATTATTTAGGCACCGCCTTTGAACAATATATAGATAACTATGCTAGCGCCAACCAGGAAATAAAAAAGGTCAGTCAGCCAGCAGAGCTTAGTAAAGTAAGCTACCCAACGAAGATTGAATCGCAAGGCAATTTCGATCAATCTCCCTTATTTGCCGTACTGCAAAATCTATTAAGCTACGCGCTTAACTTTGTAAACGGCTTTGATGGTTATAATTCGGATAGTTCACTTAAACATTTTAAACATAGTTATTGGCATAGCCTATTAAAACTCTATCAGCATTGTCACGCTGCCCATGTCTTATTAAATACCTTAGATGATTATGAAGTTACCGCGGCTTATAAGATGGCCGCCACTCAGGTTGAGGATATTTTAGAATATTTAATCGCCCTCGATTCACTCAAGCAAATCGAAGCCAAACTACAAGGCCTAAAAAATGATAAAATTGAAAAACTAACCAACACCGAAAAATGCCATGCCCTTAGTAATTTTGGCTTAGATTCTCAGCAGGTTACAGTTTATTTTACAGACAGTGGCCAGCAAGCCATTGCAACAAGTTTACTGGCCATGGATCATCAGCTTTCCTTAACGAAAGCACATGCAACTACGGGACTTAATAATATTTATAATTTTAATGAAAGTTATTATGAATTAGGCTTGTTCTTAGAAGACGTAGGCGGCTTGCAAAATACCAATAAGGCCACTTCAACTATTGCTTTTATAGATGTTATTCAACTTAACGATCTGAAATTTGAGCAATTTCCACAATTAAAAGCCTTGGTAATAGACCTAACCCGCCAACCCGAATTAAACGACCCTCAGTTAAAACAAATAGTCGCGGAGGCTCACCGTCGTAATATTTGGATCATTTTAGCTTCCAGTTGTTTAAAACATGATGAACTTGGCTTAGATAAATATTTAGCCGGAAAAATTATTATCTTAGCCCCTTCTAACACGATGGAACTCGTTTCCGATGTAGAGGAGATTTTTGCAAGCGTGGCTAATCATGGCTTTCATCCCGCGATTGCCTCTTATTTACAAATTGTTAACGAGGTTTGCAGGGACAAAATCATTACTTCCAGCCAGGAAAAACTTAAGGGTTCGGCAACGGCCTTGCAACAGATAGGTATTTTCGCTCAAAGCCAGCCTCGCCCTGAATCGGGTAATAATCAACTATCCTCATCCTTACCAAACGAGAACTCTAGCTCAAAACAAGCTTTACCCGCTAATCAAAATCACCAGCAGCTTAAACAGCAAGCTGCGGAATTTGGCTATAATTGTATTGATGTCCTAGGTGATGGAAACTGTTTTTTTAGAGCCGTAGAAGAGCAACTAGAACGCGTTTTAGAAATTAAGCTCTCGCATGAAACTTTGCGCGCTATAGCAATCGACCATATTCGACACAACCTTCCTTTGTATAAAGACAGCATTACAGGCAACGTAGAATCCTTTATCAATAAAATAAGCCGAAACGGAGAATGGGCCGATCATATCGTTATCCAAGCCCTTTCTCGTGCCTTAAATATCAGCCTATTTATGATTAGAGATGATGGGCAAGCCCCCACTATAATCCGGCAACCTAATGCCTTTGCAACAGTTTATTTAGGCTATCAAGTTGGAATCCATTATCAATCCCTGAGTCATAATCATCGATTAAACCCGACCAAAAAGGTCGTAGATTATTTAGCAAAGGCGACTATAGATCAGGTTGATCATTTTAATTTAACTCAAACTACTATTGAGGCTAGGCAACTCATGCAAAATATAGTTTATCCTATGCCCACTGGCTCGCTTAAGCCATAATTTTTAAAATTAGGCTAGTTTTCTAAGCTTAGAATTTGGCTTTAGAAAATTAATAAATCGGCTAAATTTATTACAAACTACAATATTTAGAATTTAGCCCAATATATCTTTCGCAGATCATTTTGGTATAGCCATTATCCTGTAAATACAAGATCTGTTGATCAATCATTTTACGCAAAGGGCTGTGAAAAGGGAGCATAAAAACTAATTCATCATAGCTTAAGATTAAATCCGCTAAATGCACACTCGTTATTTTGTTTTTCTTAATATAATATCTTAGCGTTTCATGATCGCCAACGACGCCTTCAACTTTATGTTCCTTCAGTAAGGAAAAGGCCTGCGCTAGGTCTTTCGCTGGCACTGGCATGGTACCGAGTTGTTTAATCATTGCTAAATGGCTGCTTCCCTCTACCGCTGCTATGGGTTTATCAGCTAATTTACCGGGATCTGAAAATTGATCACGTTCATAAGTCAGCGCGATAGTAACCGAAGAACTGATGGAGGCCACTATGGTAACCACCAGAAAGCCAATGATACCCGTTCCTAATAAGGCAATAAATTTACCGCGTAGCGTAACGGGTAGATACAAGAATCTACGACTTATTAAATACATCCAGGCAATATAATAAAGCGATTTTTCATCTTCACGATCTTTACTTAAAAACTTTCTTTCCGCTAATCCCAATAAGTAAATAAACAATGCACAAGCAATAATAATTAATCCAAGCACATAAACTAAGCTTTTTGCAACAATAGCGAATATTTCCAGTGGAGTTTGTGGAGCTTTAGGTACTGCTAAGCCTACCATATTTACAAAAAATGGCCGTGTAAAATCGACGGATTTGCCACGTTCAAAAGTAGTAGAGATTGGCCCAACCACTACATCTAACTTATGCTCTTTAAGAAGCTCTATTGCCGTTTTAATATCCTCATTTAAGGGAATATAGCGGTAATGGAGATGCTCAATATCGGCTATCTCTTGCCAAATATCAACCGCGATTCCGGTATATTGGTTATTTTTGAATTGAGCAAAGGGAGGATAAATGACTAAACCAACCCGAATTGGTTGCCTCGCGTTAGTAGAAGCATAGCAGGGAAAGCAACAGCTAATTAATACGACAAGAATACCGATAATAATTTGCATTTTCGATTCTCAAGTTTTATTAAGCCATATTGTAAAAAATCTCTAGGCATAATGCTATACTAAAAATAGTAGAGCTATTAATAATTTTATCGCCCCACATTTTTCATTATTTTAATAATCTTCAATTTATTACGTTAATAGTTTTGTTGCAACAATTTCGCTATAGTGCAGTTTCAAAATAAGCTGCCTTAATCATTTAGGCCCTTATAACTGTATGATGCTTTTTCCTCTAGTCCTTGGAATCATAAGCTTAAACTAAAAATTTGATTAACAATCCTGGCGGTTGTTTAAGAAAAGCCTGGGTCGCTAATAATCCTGTTGTAGCAATAACTAAAATTCCGCTGCCTAGCCCAATTAATAGCAGCATAACATTGACGTGAAACGCAATGTGCAATAAATAGTGGCTAATAAAGTAACCGCTGATTAAGGCGCCTATTATGCCCACTAACCCAGCTAATAAACCTAAACCAATAAACTCGGCTAGCAAACCCCATCGTAATTGTTTACGGCTAATACCTAAGGTACGCATAATAGCGCCTTCATAAATACGCTGTTCTAAGGTCGCGTGCAAGGAGGCCACTAGAATCAACAAACTAATGGCCAATGTAAAAACCAATAGATATTCAATGATAAGACTGGCTTTAACAATAACCCGACTAATTTGGCTCAGTATTTGTTGGATACTGATTAAGGTTATGCTAGGAAACGTGCTAAGCAATTGATTGGCAAACTGTTCTTGGCCGGGAGGCAGATAAAAACTGGTAATATAGGTGACAGACATTTTCTCCAAGGCGTCAGGACTAAAAATTACATAAAAATTAGGTTGAAAAGAATACCAATCAACGGTTCTAAAGTTGGTGATCTTACCCGTAATAGATTCAGAGCCTATGGTAAAAGTAAGTTCATCCCCTAGTTTTGCATTCATGGCTTCGGCTAACTTAGCCTCTACGGAAAGCTGGGTAGCGTTGGTTTGCTTATCCCACCATTTTCCCGCTACTAATGGATTATGAGAGGGTCGCTCTATGCGCCAGGTTAAATTAAGCTCACGGTGAAAGGCGTTAAAATCGGCTTTATTAGCAGCAACGGCCTGCAAAATAGGTTTACCATTTAAAGCCGTTAACCTACCTCTTACCATGGGATAAAGCCCCACATTAGTGAGGTGAGCGTTAGCAAGCATGAGTTTTACCTGCTCAACCTCCGTGGGCGCAATATTAATCGCAAAGTAATTTGGTGTATTGACGGGTAAGCGCTGTTGCCAATTGGCAATCAGATCATAGCGTAATAATAGCAATAGCATGGTAATCATCATGATTAAACCAAACGTAATAATCTGTAGTTGGCTACTTTTATTATGACGCACCAAACTTGCCAGGCCATAACGCCACATGCTAGGAGCAAAGGGGCGAAGTCGCTGAATACCATACAATAATAATTTGGCTAACCAAGATAGGAGCAGGAGGGTTAACCCCATGCTTCCGGCAAGTAAAAAAGTAAGTTTAAGATCAAAGGTATAAAGTAATAATAAAGTTAAGATACCACAACTACCCAGACCGTAGGTAAGCCAACTGCTAGTACTTTGTTTAATGGCCTCACGCTTTAAAATGCTTAACGGTGACACCTGTTTTAAATCCAGCAATGGTGGCAAAGCAAAAATAAATACGGCTAATAATCCAGTCGCGATAGCTATTACAGCGGGATAAAAACGGGGCGACGGCAAACTAAGCTGCAATGCCATATTGCCCCACTCAACGAGCAAGATTTGGGCTAAGAATCCTACCAAGCATCCGATAATAGCCCCAATAATGCCCAAAATAACTAATTGATAACTATATAATTTCACAATCTGCTGCTGTTTTAGACCAAAGCAACGCAAGAGACTGCTAGTAGTATAATGACGCTTAGTATAACGATAAATAGCCGTTGCAATAGCAACGCCTGCTAAGCTTATGCAAATTAAAGAAGCCAATTTTAAATAGTGATCAATTTGCTCAAAAGTATTACGTAAGCGGGTTTGGCCCGTTTTACCGTCTGTTATTTTTTGATTATCTTTTAATTGCGGCTTAAGCCAATTAAGAAAATGCTTTAACGCGCTTGGATTGCCCATGGCTAATAAGCGATACTCGGCTCGGCTACCGGGCTGTAAAACGCCGGTTTTGGCTAGATCGGCAACATTAATCAGCACTCGAGGTGCCATATTAAGCCAGCTAATGCTATAATCCGGCTCATAAGTAAGCACATGGCTAACCGTCAATTCGGCCATACCTATTTTAACCGACATACTCGGCTTTATTTTTAATGCCGACCATAAACGCGGCTCAAGCCAAATTTGGCCTGCTGCAGGTCCTCGCAGCATTTTATTTGCAGCGCCTGTCAAAGTTGTGCTAGCTTCTAATGTTCCGAGTAAAGGGTAATGGTCATCGATGGCTTTAACGGTAACTAATTGATATTCCTCGCCGGCATTGAGCATACTGGCAAATTCAACGCTGCTTGAGGTGGCAAGGCCTAATTGTTTAGCGTAAACTAACCAGCTTTCTGGCATAGGTTTAGGGCTAGTGACTGCCACATCGCCCCCTAGTAGCTCATCTCCTTGCTTTTCTATGGCTTGTTGCATACGATCGGTCGCAAAGCCAACCGAAGCCACGCAAGCTACCGCCAGGATAAGAGCCGCTAGTAAAATATAAATTTCACCAGCCCGCCATTCCCGCACGAGTAATCTAAAGGCCAGCTTAAGTAATAACATGCAATTGTCCATCCCTTAACAACCATTTACGCTTACAGATAGCCGCTAAAGCTTCATCATGAGTCACTAAGACTAAAGTGGTTTTCTGTTCTCGATTAACGGTTTGCAAAAGCTCAATGATATGTTGGCTATTACTGCTATCAAGATTTCCCGTAGGCTCATCGGCAAACAATAGCTTAGGATCTATGGCAAAAGCCCTGGCAATGGCAACTCGTTGCTGTTCGCCACCGGATAATTGATGAGGATAATGATGCACGCGTTGCGCTAAGCCTACTCGCGCTAACCAATTGCTAGCCTGATTTTCGGCTTGCTTATTACCCGCTAACTCAAGCGGAAGCATAATATTTTCTAAGGCCGTTAAACTAGGAATGAGGTGAAAGGCCTGAAAAATAAAACCAATTTGTCCCAAGCGCAAGGCAGCCCTCTTATCTTCATCTAATGAGTTTAAGGCTTGCCCCAATAAATAAATTTCACCGGCACTGGCGGTATCTAACCCTGCCAATAAGCTTAATAAAGTGGATTTACCCGAACCCGAAACGCCTAAGATGGCTACACTCTCCCCAGGCTGGATTGAACATTCAATTCCATCTAAAATAGTTAAGCTATGATTAGCATTGCCTACCGTCTTTTTTAACCTTTCTGCTTTTAATATGGGAGATGTCTGCATGATTCGCCGCTGTCAGTTCGGAATATTACTTTTACTAGTTTATAGCGTAATGGGACATGCCGCCAGTCTCTTAGTATTAGGCGATAGCTTAAGTGCAGGTTATGGTATGGAACCGCAATACGGCTGGGTGAATTTATTACAACAACGGCTTACCGACCATAAATATCCTTATAAAATAGTCAATGCGAGTATTAGCGGAAGCACTACTAGCCAAGGGTTAACCCGCTTACCCGAGCTTTTGACTAAACATAAGCCTAACATCGTCATCATTCAGTTAGGCGGTAATGATGGTTTGCGCGGCTTACCTATTTCAGTCATTCGTAACAATCTACTTAACCTTATAGAAATGAGTACTCAGCAAAAAGCCAAGATATTATTAGTAGGCGTGAGGCTGCCGCCTAACTACGGGGCTACTTATACCAATCAATTCCAGGCTATTTACGCAGACCTTGCCAAACAAGAAGAAATTGCCGTAGTGCCCCTGTTTTTAACAGGCATAGATGAAAAAACAGAACTGATGCAGGACGACGGCATTCATCCACGTATGGCAGCCCAAACTCTTTTATTAGATAACATATGGCCTCAATTAAAGACGTTGCTTTAATTACTCTACAAAAACAAAATTCTATCGAATTAATTGCGGTGCAATCATTTCAGTTTAAGCGTAACAGCAAGTATATGTAAGCTTCCGCTTACATGAGTTTCCGCTATCGCTTCTAACACCTTTTATCATCATGAACTAGGCTTAAAGTTAACAAGCTTAGCATGGATGCTAAGTTACTTAGGGATAAGCCGACTACAAGCTAGGTCTCATGGATGAGTAACGGGCCATGGATTAGCCTAGCATCTAGCTTGTAGTTTTATAACTCAACCGCACGGATTATTTATCAAGGTATGGAATAGAAAAAACCTTAAGCTGCGCCTCTCTCATGATTTTTTAAGGGCATAAGCCCTAAAATACCACTTTGATATGAGTGGTGAGGTAATCCACAAAAGCCTTTATCTTCGGAGGAACAAAAGCCTGACTGGGATATACAACTTGCACCGGTTTTGGTTCTGTTTTCCAAGCAGATAAAACCTGGACCAATTGTTGTCGCTCAATTTCTTCATGGCAAAGGAAACGGGGTAAGAGGCTAATACCACGGCCTAGCAAAGTTAATTCTTTTAAAGCCAGTAAATTATTGACGCTGATAGTAGCCTGTATCGAGAGGTCTATTAACTGCTCAGCTTGATAAAGCTTCCATGGCTGCTGAAATAAGCTACTACTAAATCGTAGGCATTGATGTTGCATGAGATCGTAAGGTGACTCAAGCTTTGGTGACTTGCTTAAATAATCGGGCGCAGCAAAGAGTTGAAATTCTGTCATACCAATTTTTTTGGCTATTAGACTAGAATCTTTAAGTACACCTATGCGAATGGCTAAATCAATATTTTCCTCTATCAGATCCACTATTTTATCGGTAAGAAACACCTCCAGTTGAATAGCAGGATATTGCTCCATAAAACCCGAAAGAATTTTATTAAACACACTACTACCCATTTCTACCGGAGCCGAAATCCTTAAGATTCCTCGCAGTGTGGTCTCTTTGCAATAGTCGGACAGATAATTATTGGCGTCTTGAATGGTTTGCATGGCCCGATGGCAAGTTTGAAAATAGGCTTGGCCTGCTTCCGTTAATGATAGTTTACGGGTGGTTCTTTTAAGTAAACTAACCCCTAACTGTATTTCTAGCTGTTTGAGTTTTAAACTCACGGTAGACTTAGGCAGTTGCAATAATCTTGCCGCTTGCGAAATACTGCCCGCTCGCACAATCTGCGTAAATAACCAGATAGCGTTTAAATCTATTGGAGATGACATCTATTATTGTCCAGTGTATCAAACAGTGTTTCTAATTTTTACAGTCTAATAGATAATATTAATTAGCGCTATACTAAAGGGGTGATTAATAAATGAGGAATAATTATTATGAAACTTGGCATTATTGGTACAGGCAATATCGGTAAATCATTAGGCGCTTGGGCAGCTAAAGTAGGTTATCAAGTTAGTTTCGCAGCCCGAAATACCAGTCATGCCGAACAAGCGGCATATTTAGCAGGTAATCATGCTAAAGCAGGTTCCGTAGAGGACGTGGTTAAACAAGCCGAATTATTGTTATTAGCTATTCCTTATCCTGAAGTGAGCAAGGTCATTGCAGAAATTAAACCCTTGCTGAAAGACAAGATCGTGATTGATGTTACCAATCCATTGACGGCTGACTATATGGGACTCTCCTTAGGATACACCACCTCGGCGGCAGAAGAAATTGCCAAACTGATTCCTGAAACCCCGGTTGTTAAGGCTTTCAATACCGTATTTGCTCAAATTTATGCCGCACAAAATCCAAGCCTAAATGGGCAAACTCTTAGTATTTTTGTGGCCGGCGATGACTCCGCAGCAAAAACCAAGGTTTTGGAGTTAGTTTCACGCTTAGGATTTGATGCCATCGACGCGGGAGACTTAAAAAATGCCCGCTATATAGAACCCCTAGCAGGCCTTAATATTTCATTGGGTTATGGTCAGGGACTTGGCACCCAAATTGGCTTTGCATTATTGAGGTAAACAAGATGTTAATGCCAGCCCTATTCATTAGTCATGGTACTCCATTAATGGCCTTGCAGGATGATAGCTATACCCAAGCGCTAGCAAGACTTGGTCAGCAGTTAGCTACGCCTCGCGCTATCGTAGTCATGTCCGCTCACGGCCTATCGCATAATGGAATCGTTGAGATAACTGCCAGCTTAAAACCGCAATTAATTTACGATTTTAGTGGTTTTCCGGCGGCCTTATATCAGCTGCAATACCCCTGCCCTGGTGCGCCACAGCTCGCACAGCGGCTTATTGCACAGCTTGGCGAGGCGGGAATTCCCGCAGCTTTAAATCCACATGCCGGATTAGATCACGGCGTGTGGATCCCCTTACTACAACTGTTTCCTAGCGCGCAAATTCCGGTGATCCAAATCTCTTTGCCCTATCCTGCTTCACCAGCCTATATTTTTAATATAGGACGGGTTTTACAAACTTTGAGGCATGAGGACGTGCTATTGATAGGCAGTGGTGGCGCCACACATAATTTATCGGCTTTGCACTGGCAGAATCTTCAATATGAGGCCGATAGCTGGGCAATAGACTTTATGGCTTGGCTTAAAGAAATGATTCAGCAGCACAGGCTAGAACGATTATTCAACTATCAATTTTCAGCCCCCCACGCAGCTAAGGCGCATCCTACAGTCGAGCATTTTTACCCTCTCTTTTTTACGCTAGGCTGCAAAACTCATCATGATAGTCTAGAGATACTGGCAGATAGCTTTTACTACGGCAATCTCTCTACGTTTTCATTTATTTTTAACGAAGCCAAATAAGCATAAAAATAATAGAAATTTCCGCTTTTAATTAGCTATTTTTTATTTAGCATTTCCTAGTTAAGAAAGTCCTGTAACTCAGCTTAATATGAAACTCAAATCACTTGAGATAGAGCGTATTTTACCTTTATCCATTAGCCATGCCAAACCTTGTTCCGTTGACACACAGTCCATGTTCAATGCTTGTTAGGATACTATGCTGGTTAGCCAATTCTTCACAAATTCCGAGAAAGCTTTTAGTTTTTTCTAGCCATTGTGGGAGAGTATAGTAATATACACTTAGCTACTAACAAACTGTTTGCAGACTTAAATACTCATTGAATGCTCAGCTACAGATTTAAAATATTTTTTAGGAAAATCCATGAATAATACATATCTAGATAGCTTAAACAAAATTATCAACGCCACTACAGATTTAGAGGCTTGTACTCAACGACAACTCCCTCAAAATAATCGCATGGCTGTACAAAAATATTTAAGTATTATCCATGCTCAAACCAACCTAATGGTACAGCGTTTAATTAACGATTATTTCGAATATCGTTTCTTTCAGGTTGGAAAAAATTTCATAGACAGCCAGTTACGTGATGGATCAAACCAATTGGATGAATCTGATAATCAACTAGAAGAATCACCCGATGGATTAAACCAATTGGCTGAATTTAATAATCAACTAGAAGAATTGCCCGATGGGTTAAAACAATTGCTCGAATATGATAAAAATTTAGGTGGGCACTATAGTCTCAAATACCCATTTATCTCGCAGGTTATTCAACTTGACAAGTTATTTACAAAGGATATAAACGACCAAAACATTTTAGCGGTTCTCGCTAAGCTTAAGCATATTAAAGAAAATTTACAAGAAATCGTACACCAAGAAACTCTAATAGCCAGCTTAAAGGCCAGTAGCGAAGCCTGCAAACGAATAGCTAGTTATCAAGGTCAAGATTTAATGCGCTATAATCCCCGTAAATATAGTGAAATGAATTATCCACCCTATATTATTTATGAACAGATTGCCATACTCAGTAAAAACTTAAGTACTATTCCTTATGATTTACGAGAAACTAAACTTTATCTATTAATCCCCTTTCATGAAATTGAAACCTTAATGGGTCAATTAGGCAGAAAGGAATTTAAACAGACGCTTAAGCGTTCGCTTTCCTTAATGTTGAATGAGTTTGGAATACTTGCCGAACTGCTTGATCATATCATTAATCAATCTTTATCAACTGATAAAAAGCAAGAATCTGTTAACCAGGACTTTAGCTTTCCTATTATAAGCACATGGGTGGGTTGTGTTAGCGACATTTGCCAATTAGAAAAGATGATACATTATTTGGCTATGGCCATTGAAAGCCCCATCTTAACCGATTCCACTTGGAGCAAAAAGGAGATCTACGCTTTCCAGCGAACCATAGTGGTTTTAGGAGAATGCGCCAAACGATTGACCCTCTCCAGTAAAAATCAAAGTTGTTTAATTCCCTGGTCCTTTTTCGCTGATTTTCGCAATTTCTTTAGCCATTTTGAAAATTCGGCTTACAGAAAAAAATGGCAGCGGTTTTTATCAAGCCCTGAATGTAACTTATTAAAAGGTATAGTTATTAACGAATTTCCTATCATTCAAGCTGTATGCGAAAACTTATTGCAAGATCTCAAGCAATCACTTAAAGCCCCTAACAACTTAAGCATTACAGCTAATGAGGTAAGAGAAACTTCTATATGCGATAAAAGGAAGTTTCTGCCTCATCTTTGTGAATGGCATCAGCTGTTTTTTGGTAAAATAGCTGATACTACCATCAAGCAGCTCATTGCAACCATACCATCTATAACAGAAGATGACCCAGAAAGGCTTAAGGAAAACATTCTTCAGGTTTTAACCAAGCGGCTTTCATGCAGTAGAGACACTTTTAGAGGCTGGCTAAAAAACTTGGGGTTGGAAGGCAAAACCTATAAAACGCTGGACGATAACTACCGTTATATTCAAAAGAAAACCTTACCCGACCACGAAATACAACGGGCCAAAGATTTATTAAACCAAACAGTAAGCAACGGCGTTGATAAATCGGCTATTTACACAAGGCTTATTAATTTTCTCTATGATCCCAAAGAACTACCCTCTCGGATTAATTTAAACAATGATTTACAACAGTTAGGTGTAGCGGCTAGCGATTTTACTAGTTGGGAATCGGCTTATCAAAAACTTCAGCCCGTAAAAAATTCGAAAAAATCGCAGCCACCACAGATAATGGATTCTCATTTAAACTTGCTCGATAAAATTATTAAGTCTACCGATGCTGCAATAGCAGGTTTCGAGTTTTTCGAGAGATTTTACCGAGAACATGGTCAAATCTTTGCCCAAGATCAGTCAATTACACTATTTTGGAATGATAAAGCCTTAGTTGCAGCTTTTGAGTACTTACTGGGCAGCTTTGTGAAACCTACTAAATCACTGCTTGGACAACTTGAGTACATAAAAAATTATCAAGATATAGCAAATCAACTGATATTTTATCGTCATCCGTTAGACGAATTAGCCGATGCTCTTAAATACTATGTACAACTGCGAAATAGCTATTTTCACAATAAAGATATTAACCTTTCTTTTGGCTGGACTTGGCATGGTAATGCCTTGATGCTTCATAGCGCGATTAAAGCCATCGTAAATGGCAGACTCATGCATCAACCATTACGTACTGAGCTTAATAAGCTTAAAGATGTCGTATCTGCACAGGTTAGAGAAATTAAAAAGCAATACTGGGTAAAAGCGGCTAGTCAACCTATCTTACCCATTTTATTGAAGGAACATGCCTTGGCTTTAAAGTTTCATAGAGCAAATGAACAAGCTAGTAATAATAATGACTTATTAGCCACTACCTGGGAACCTCAAAAGAATACTCCATAAATTTTATGCCATGAGGATAACTTACTTGTACTAGGTCAAACTTGCCATGGCAATCATCCAAATATTTTTGCAATGCCTCAAGCATTTGGTAAATCTTTTTACGAATAGTTTTATGAAACCGCGCACTAATCCCATGGGTCATTGGTAAGTGCGCTTTCATTTTGGTATGATCGATATCGTTAATTGCCCGATAAAGCTGGTAATCATGATGCTCGACCTTAGTACAATACTCGGTGCCGCTATCGGTTAACATCCCTATAGCACGCATTATGCCGTGTGATTCAAAAGAGAATAAGCTTAATACTGCATATGACTCACTCAATGAAACACTCAATCAACTTAGCAGTTGGCAGGCACAGATGTTACAGTCCCTTTCCGATGCTAGCAGTAATTCTAGTTATATTCGTTATATCTTGCCCTAGAAAAGATCTCCAATAAGCACTCTTCATTATAGCCACGAATTTATGCTTAAACTTATTTGCTGTTTGGCTAGGGGCTTTTTCTAATATGGCTGATATCTGTACCGCCTTTTACCAGTGCATAAAGCGGAAGCTGTAGTAAAACTGGGGAAAATAAAAATATTGCAAAGGTTGCTGCTTAATCAACATATTAAAGGCCACATTCCTTTTTGCTGCTATAGGTTCTTAGCCAACTTAAATTTTATTTAAGCTTAAATAGCGACTGGCATACGAAAGAGGCCATAGGCAGATAAATTTAACCTGTAAATTCACAATGTATTTAATCTAAGATTAGTAACTTTATTTCTTTAAAGCGTACACAACCTCATAGGTTTCATTATAATTTTTTTCATGAGTTTGAATACGCGCCAACTGATTAACTGGTTGTTTGTATAACTGGTTCACTTCTTCGAATGAAACAGGATAAGGTGGACCCGACACCATATCTTTAGGGAAATCAAATACAATCAACAACATTTGACAATGGTTATTCATAAATTGATTCAAATGATTTGCATAACGCTGCCGCAGTTCATCAGGCAACGCAATCAGTGCTGCCCGATCATAAATTGCGGCTAAAGGAGGAAGCATTTCTGCAGTTAACGCGAAGAAATCCCCACAATATAATGTAATGCGTTCATTATAAAATAGTGTAAATTCACCAGTGACTTTTGTACTGAATGACAGCTTATTTTCAAGGAAGAATGCTTCGCAAGCAATTTGGCTCAGCTCAATACCAATAACATGGTACCCTTTGTTAGCCAACCATAGTAAATCAACACTTTTACCACATAATGGAACAAATACATTAGATTGCTGGGCTATGTTGAGCTGCGGCCAGTAGCATTCTAGTAAAGGGTTAACTCCAGATAAATGAAAATCAATCTGATTATTTTTCCATCTTTCTAGCCAATAGTTATTTCTCATATTTATTTCGCTATAACAATCATATTATTAAATAATAACTTATATTTTGCTTAAGCAATATTTTCCATTTTGTGACTTATAGATATTAAACGTAATTTTCAAGGTTATTACTAAAAATTATTCACCAGACTCTAGTTAACTACACTCTGTGCTTTTTTAACTAATGCTACCATTTTCTGATGACCTACTTCAGCATCTTCCCAGGTCTAATATATCCGTATAGCTTCACTGCCGCTTCCTACGGCAGTGAGTTTGCTGAGAAGATAGCTCACATTTTTTTACCCAGGCACATTAACTGTTTCATAAATAGTGTTATTTAAACTGAATCGTACCTTGGGGTTTCAGGCCCCTGCAGTTCATGTTCTTGCTGCTGGTCATTGTCTGATAAGCTTCGCCGGTCATTATTAAACATAGCATGTTGATTTGTGCTTACCAAAGGGGGTTTATCTATTTGGATCATTGACTGTTGTTGCCCCAAGGCTGTGCTATCTTTTATCTTAGCAGACAGCTCGCCAATTCTGCTTGGTAGCTCGTTTAGATCGCTTTCCTCTCTTGTAGAAAGTTGCCGTACCAATTGCTGATTTTGTAAGTGCTGAAGCTGATTCTCCATTATATTTAATTGTTGCGTATCAGCCAAAATATCCGAATCATCTTCTGCTCGAGTTTCAGAAAATTCTGATAAATGAAGACCTTTTATACGCTGACTAGATTCTTCTAACACTTGGCAAGTACTCATTTTATCTTGCAACCGGTTCGCATCCTGAAGTAGCTTATCCATCAAAATCCAATCTGTTATTATTTCATTAAGCTTGGCATCAATATCTGTAGTATCGTCATAATCAAAAGTAGCAGGTAAGCAATCAATTTGCCGCTTATATTCCGTAAGTTCAATAAATAACTCATTATCTGCTTGAGCAATAGTAATATGAAGTTCATCATATTTTCTATTGAATTCGATGCAAGCTTGCTTAACTTCTTCATAACGGTTAAACGTTGCTAACAACCAATTATCAATTGCCTCATTCAGTTTCATTTGAATACGCTGTCCTTCCTCATTATTTTCATTTAGCGCATTGATAAACTCTATTAATTCCTGTGGCGTTGCAAAGTTCCAATTCTCTACACAAGCTTGATATTTCTTAGCCAAATTTCCAACTTGGGCATCATAACGATGAACTTCTTGACCAAGTTCACTCTCTCGAGTTAATAACTGCCTGCTGCCTAAGGCATTATAAGTCTTACAAACATTCCCATACACAGATTGATAGATATTAAAATTTGATTGAGCTACTCTTATCGATTGAGCCATTAGCTGCTTGAGACGTAACTTAAATTGCTCGTGTACCTGTTGTAATTTCTGATGGAAAAGTAAGGATTTTAATTTTATGCCCTTATTCCAGACATGAGTAAGGGCTTCTAATACTGATGCGGCACCTTGTACATCGTTACTATCGGGCTCTACTGTAATACTAGATGCACTGCGGGTAATTTGGATGTCTCTTACTTGATTCAGGTTGCGGTTTAGTTCACCTACTAGATGTGACCAATCCAGATCGCGAGATTGAGCTGGCGACAGATTTGGTCGACTGTGATTAGGGGTTTGTCGGCCTACTTCTTGATTAGTCCGGCGGATAATGCTAAAACCTGTGCCATTTGGGGTAACTTCTATATCTACCACAGGATTTTCTAATAAGTTACTGGGATCGCTGCCTTGTAACTGAGAAACGGTGTGTTTTGTATTTTGTTGTGATCTTTGCATACCCCGTAAATTATTAGAAATCGCCTTCTGAAACATAAGGTCTCTCCTTCTCGATATAGACACTAAATATTAGTAAACATTATAAATAGTATAATGTTCGTTGTGGTGAAACTATTTATCTTATAAGCATTCTTTATTTATATATGAGGCGATAAGTAATAATTATGGCTATATAGTAGCCATTTTAATTTTGGAGAGTTGCTTTATATATACGTATTAAATACGTATATAACCTAGAATAAATAACTTTTTACTCCATTTATTGGATAACCAACAGCAGTAATATTTTATTTTGCAGTTTTACTCAGACAAACAGGACTTTACCCACAAGTAATAATATTGAGGTTAACTATAGGCGTCGTGCCAGGCGTGTGCATTGTAATAGCAGCAAGTTGCGTAAGAAAGACAGCTTCATGCGAGAGGTTAAACATGTCTCGATAGGTCTTCGGTAAAGTGTCTTGCGCTTTAAGGCTTATAAGTTTCAGTGCTATCGCTGTAAACGCTACTTTAATCAGCGTTTCCCCGGTATCTTAATACATCAACGTGCCGGTGAAGCGCTGCGCCGATAAGTGTTCTATCAGCATACCCAAGGGGTATCGCAGAAAGCCTTGAGTGTTGATTTACGCTTAGGTAAAGCTACGATAGAAATATGGTATCACCACGGTTATTTTCGACAGAGCCAAGCGTTGAATAACAGAATGTGTCCGCAAGTGCTTCTTGGTATTGATGAACACTTCTTTAGCAAAAAACAAGGCTTTGCCACCACCTTGTGTGACTTACGAAAACATAAAGTGTTCGATGTGGTCAAAGGCCGTAGCGGCCAAGAGATAGAAGCCTATCTGCAAGCTCTACCGGGCAAAATAATAGCTATACCGGGTGGCTATATAACGGGTATTAGGCATACTTTTCTCTTATGAAAAAGAAAGCCAAATTAAAAAATCCGGAACTCATTTCATTAGGGCAACACATCCGCAAACTGAGAAAAGCGGCTGGTTTTTCACAAGAAGACTTTGCCAACCATATCGAGATGAATCGGTGCTATTATGGCACCATTGAACGGGGTGAAACCAATGCCACCTATTTAATCCTCGGCAAGATAGCTAAAGGGTTAGATATAAAGCACCGCGATCTAATTCCGCCAGACGCTTAATCTGCTTTTGTTATCCAGCGTTTAATCATCTGATTAAGCGACTCAATTTCGATAGGTTTAGAAATGAAATCATCCATACCCGCGGCTAAACATTCTTGCTTAGCAAAGTCACCGTGGGCTGTGAGCGCAATAATCGGCGTATGGGTACCCATGGTTCGCATTTTTAAGGTAATCTCAAAGCCTGTCATATCCGGCAAATCTAAGTCCATCAAAACCAAGTCATAGCGGTTGGCTTGATAAAGAGCAAGGGCTTGCTCGCCGGTTCCTGCGATATCCACTCTTACCTTCTAACATCAATTGTACAACTCGCTGACTGATGGGCTCATCCTCAACGGCTAAAATTCTAACGTGTTGCATATTTGTCTCCTTTCATCAAACTTGCAGTCAGCCTCTCTGGCGCTTGGTATTGTGCCTGATTTACACTCAAAATAACCTACGGGAAAACCCTGTAATATTTCGTCATTTCTTTGATTCTGGCTGTATATAACCGAATCGGATGGCTTCAAACACCGCCTGCGTAATATTGGAACTGGAGAGTTTTTCCATAATATTCCGGCAATGCACTTCCACCGTCTTACTGGTAATATTTAAAACTGTAGCCGTTTCATCCAGCGATAACCCTTTGGCCGCAAGTAATAAACAGTTGGATTCTTGTTCGGTCAATTGCTCATCAAAATACAGCTGCTCTTGTACCACGGCGGTTAATAGCAATTTACGCGTGAGTTCAATGTGTGTTTGATTGGGCTTGCGTTTACCTACGGCTTTTAGGAATTTAACGGCAAGTTCATTGATCGCTTGTGTTTTATCCATGGTATTTTTTCTCATCTCTCAATTTCTTTAGTAAATTTTTGCTATCCTCTTCCTAGATACGTTGATAAACCTCAAGACGATAGACATCAACCGCTTTAGGCGCATTAACGCCTATCCGCACCTAATTGCTTTTAACAGCTAATACGGTGACCGTTATGTCATCATTAATCACGATAGTTTCACCGATTCTTCTCGATAAGATAAGCATGTTGTAAACTCCTCTCCTTTTCACTCAAATATCCGATTGATTAAACACATACCCGGCAGTAAAAACGTATTAATTGCATTTGCGTGTGTCGTGATGGCTTGTTACCGGCTAATAATCGACGAACAGTAACCACACTGACACCCTTTTCTTTTGCAATAGTTTCAATTGATTGTTGATACTGATGGATTAAATTTTCCAACATGGCTGGTATAGTTCCTGGTAATGTCATCGCATAACTCCTTTTTTTCACTTAGCTCTTTTAAAAACGAGGCAATAGCGTTATCCTTGTAAGCAGCTTCACTGTTTGAGCTATGACCTCAAACCTGGTTGACAACCGGTTAGCTAGCGTGGGGGCTTAAGTTAACCGGTTGATGATTTATTATTAGTATTGGTGCATTTTACACCAATAAATTACCTACTTGCTATAAGCCATTGACTGATTTAACCGTAAGTTATTACCTACATGATGAACGATGACGATATACGCTCCTCGCCTAAAGCACGTGGCCAACGGGTTTCCAGCCTGCGCGGTATGACTCGTTTATCCAGGGATGCCTTGGCCCTTAAATACCCTATTCCGCCTCGTACCTTACAGAACTGGGAATTGGGTAGCACGACGGGACTGACCGAAAGTGGTGCGCGTAAATTGATTGCAGCGGCCAAGGCCGAGGGTATCCATTGCTCATTCGAATGGCTCATGTATGGTATGGGCGAAGGACCTTACTTTCTGCGTCAAACACAGACTGTTATCTATGATATACCCGCTGTTATTGGCTATGAGGGTGACTTCGCTGCATTAGCTACCGAAATCACAGCCCTGTTACATCGCAATTTTCAGGAGCATGGTATTGACTTAACCATAAAAGACGATGGTATGGGACCTTATTATAATCTAGGTGATTATGTGGCGGGTAAAAAACTTTATAAACAAGACATTAACACCTTACTCGATAAAGATTGTATTGTGCAAACGGTAGAGGGTGACATCTTATTGCGTAAGTTAAAGAAAAGTGAAAAACCAGGTTGCTATACTCTAGCCTGCACGAATCCTGAAACAACCGTTTTAAAACCCACAATTTATGATGTGGAAATTGTGAGTGCAGCAGCTATATTTTTAGTGCTACGCAAGCCTTAATCTAGATGACTTAAGCCAATTAGGTTAAGGTAAGCTCGCTAAATAGCTATTATAAGCAAGAATCTGATTGGGCTTAATATCATATACCTGCTTACCTGTGATGAGCGCATAGTAGTATAATTCCCTGCCCTGTAATTGTTTGGCTGGGTGCAGATAAGATTGCCATTCTGCCGGATGCCTTTGAAAGTCTTCATCAGTATGCAGGTAAAGAATTTTCTCGCGTTGCTGCATGGATTTTACAATCTCAGCTGGCGCATCCTCACCCGTTTCCGTCCAACCCTGCATTTCTAACTCATTTTGTACGGCAAGCCAGCTTGGATGCCCTGCTGCATCGAGAAAGAAAAAGCTGCCAAAGCCATCCATCAAGTAGTACTCTATCGCTTTAATCTGTTGTTTTACCTGATGGAAGAGTGCCACAAATGCAGGATCATCTAAATAAGCAGGGGTATAGTTAGGGTCTTTAGTAAGAGAAGTTATAATCACTTCAGATAAGTCAAAGAAATATTGCTGCTGCATTTCCTCAACCGCAGCTATTACATTCTGCATCAACGTGGCAGTTGAGCTTTTAAGGATAAACTTATCAATAATACCTTCATTAAACAAGTTAACTGCTAAATCATAGGAGCCTTCACCGGTTAACATAATTTTCTTATAAGGCAGTCCCTTTAACCGTTTGCAAAGCTCAGCACCGTTTAAACCCGGCATAGCATAATCCACAATCACCACGGATATTTCACTAAACCGCTTGGGATTATAGATTTCTCGATGTATGGCCCTTATATCGATATCAATCGCCCGATGTTCTAATGCAATTTGTTCGGGTCTTAGTAAGACACGTTGGGTAAAAGGATTAGGTTGATATTCATGTGTTAAGAAATTTAAAGCTTGCTCTGATGAATCAAAGGTAAGACAAGGCAGAGTCTTTCCAAGTTTAAACCTTAGCCCTTTTAAAACACGCTGATCATCATCGATCGCAACTACTGTCGTTGGATAATAGCAACTCGCAATTTTCATAATACTTCCTTGATAATTAAACGGTCTATTGGAAGTATAGTCTATTTTTAACAGGACGTTACAAGTTGCTATAACGAAGCTTCAATTTTAGGAAAGCTTAATTCAAACTCGGTATATTCACCTTCAACTGAGCGGCAAATAATATCACCGCCAAAACTTTGCATCACCATTTTAGAAAATGCTAAACCTAAGCCTGTACCACCATGTGTTTTAGTAAAAAATTTATTGAATAAATGCTTCATATATTTAGGTGGTATTCCTGTACCTGTGTCTTTAAAATACAACTTATTAACCGTTCTACTTTCCTCTAGCCAAATATGAATATTGCCCTTGCCTGCAGCTCGTACGTAATAAATTGCATTTTTCAATAAATTAAACAGTACATGTGTCATAAATAATTGATTACCTTTAAAGGTAAAATTTGATTTATCATCCCAATGTACGAGATCCCTTTCACCTGGCGCAAAAGGATAACGCCTTAATGATTCATCTACACAGGCCTGCATCGAGCCTAGACTTAACTCACTGGAATCTAAGGCAGATTCATTGGATTTTACCAACAACATATTAATAATCGTATTAGCATAGTTTGTTTCAGCAAGTATATCCTCTACAAATGTACTTAAATCATTAAGCTGTGAATCTCGTAATGGTTGAACTGGTAAATGATGCTGTTTAGCTAATTTATATCCCTCAGTTATACTAGACCAATATTCTTTAATAGCCTCAGCCGCCATAACAATAGCAGCTAATGGCGTTCTTATTTCGTGAGCAAAACTAGCACCAATTGACTTCGTCGCCGCTAGCTTTGCTTGTTGTAGTCTTTCCTTTTTATGTGCAAAAAGAACACCAAAAATAAATACTGTGCTATAAGTAATCAATACAGTTGTATAATCAGCATGTACGCTAAAAGGATTCTCTGTCGTAAAATAATAGGCTACTAAAGCTAAGCTAATTCCAAGAGGGACCAAAATAGCTGATGATATTAAATCTAAAAGTAGGATTGTAAGTATTACACCAGTTAAGGAATTAAGCGACCAGCCATAGGATAAATCATTCTTTAGTAACATAAAGGTAAAAAAGAAAGGTAAAGAATATAATGCATAAATATACCAATAAAGTGGTATAAAACGTTTAAACTTCTTGGGCCACTTTTCTTTGAAGACTAAAGGGATACAGAATAAACTAATGCCCAACCTTATAGGTAAACTCTCGTAGCCTTGTTTATCGAAATAAAGCCAAGTTAAGTAAAAGATAGGATTACTAATCAATTGAAGTAATCCATACGTTGAATAAGGATAGGCTACATTTTCCGCGTGATTAGTAATTTTATTGTAGATTTTAGTTAAGATTTTTTGCATTCAACTTCCTTGTTTTTTTATCAAAATAAAATATTGATACATAGAAACTTCATAAAAATCATTATATTTATAGTATCTATTCAAGAAGTTTTCCACTTCCCTAGTTTTGACGCTTATTCGTGCATCATGCAGAAAAACGTTTACTATATGTAGCATTGAGCGAATATCCCTTGTTTTAAAAATCTCTTTCGATGAGTAAACTTCCATATTTTCATGAAATACGGCAGAACATTCAGCAATAAATCGTTCTATATCAAGAGTTTTTCCACCAAAATGATTAACTATGTCTGCTCTATCCAATTCATCATTTAAAGCAATGACTAATAACCCATTACTAGAAGTTAGAGTTGAATATATAGAAACCACTACATCAAGCCATAATGATCTTTCGATATGATAGAGTACATGTGATAATACGCCAAGATCATAAGAATTTAATGGTAAATTAATATCTAAAATAGAACCTTGTATTTTAATAAGGTTATTATTAGCTTTTAATTTTTTATTGAAATTATTAAGGACATCTAAGCTAGGATCAACAAGAGTAATATTTCTGAATTTCCTACCTATCCACGAAGTAAGCTCTCCATTACCAGGGCCAACATCAAGCAGCTCATTTTTAAAAAATAAACGTGGCATTATCTCCCTGAGAAAAAATATTCCGCGATGCCTTGTTTCTTGTGTAGCCTTAATAAATAACTCTAACGTCTGTAGATAATGTAAATCATTAGTGAATTTCCCTATCATGCTACCTAAAGGTATTTTACTTGCTTGCTTTTCTAAGAAATCTAATCGTTCATTAGTAAGCTCGTTACGCATACCATAATAAAAAGACTCTCCAATATTCCTACGATAAAATCTAGCTTTTTTAAGTTGACTTTGCTGACTTTGTATTTCTACATTATTAGGCAATGAGAAAACTGCCAATGACTCATCTTCTGTATTCATGTTTCCCCCACAAAAACAATGAATTAGATATAGTAATGCATTACTTTAACTCTTAAATTATTAACTTATTTTTTTATAGAGCTAGTATTATTAACCACTTGAAATTTTTAATTATCATTACCTCTCATGCTTAGATTTATGCATTACACCAAGTGAAAAATACTTACTATAACCGGTTATTAATGAGTATTATTAAAAAATAACTGGTCTTATATTGAGTTAGATTGAAAATTTACTAATTATCATTGACTTTTAGTAGATTAAATTTTATCCAGATTATACCCACTCTCTTACCTTTAACAAGGTGCTAGCCCTTTTGATTTAAGTAAAAGATAAATGCTGAAATTTCATTAAGGTACACCTAAGCATACTGAAATGCTAGAAACTTCACTCGCACTGCACTTCTATTGCACTTCTGGAAGAAAATGTTGGTGTTGCCGATTTGCTGAACGCCTAGTTGTGCGTACTGACACATAGGTAACAGTCTATACCGGAGACATAGGTTACACTTTAGGCATTTGTGGGAGACTACAAATGCCGTGGAAGGAGTGTAATCGCGTGGACGAGAGAATAAAATTTGT
>Ga0182739_1000846_pt1 | contig 35093 bp, 31 predicted proteins | sample eDN5th30CBELigBY_FD_128873 | JGI IMG/M metagenome (GOLD analysis project Ga0182739, IMG submission 128873) | Enriched backyard soil microbial communities from Emeryville, California, USA - eDNA 5th pass 30_C BE-Lig BY (version 2) (version 2) | ecosystem: Environmental > Terrestrial > Soil >... | reverse complement strand
TCAAGCCGGAAAAAAGCCGCAACATCAACGTGAGCATCGGCGGCAGCATCGACAATGTCGGCAGTGCCGAGATCACCGGCTTCCACCGCCGCATCACCGACTACATCTACAGCTACGCGCCCACCGAGATCGCCGGTGTTGAAGGCGAAACCTTCATCAACACCGACGACGAAGTGAAACTGCGCGGCTTCGAGGTGAACGCCACCGTACCGCTGAGCGAGACCTTCTCCACCAACCTCAGCTACACCAACACCAAGGCCGAGCTGAACGGTGGCGAACAGCTGGTGGGCATTCCGGAAAGCGAGGTCAAGCTGCGCCTGGATTTCCAGCCGCAGGCGGCCTACGGCCTGAGCCTGTCGCTCAACCACGTGGGTGAACTCAACGAGCGCCAGAACACCAAGCGTGGCCACTACACGGTGATGGATCTGGCGGGCAACCTCGCGCTCGGCGCGGAGCAGGAACACAACCTTGCGCTGCGCATCGAGAACCTCACCGACAAGACCTACGCCACCCGGGTGGAACGCGGCACCCGCGATGCCGGCGGTTCCTACCTGTACGACAGCCTCGGCATGGAGCGCACGCTGCACGCCAGTTACACCTATCGCTTCTGAGACCAGTGCGGGCGGCCGGCGCAACATGCCGGCCGCCTCCCCACCATACGGGCCAATTCCACCAAACTGCTGTAAGATGAGGCGTTTCCGAATCAGGGTTCCGGCATGTCAGCCACCGTTCCTCCACGCTCCTGCGCGCACGGCCTCATCAGCGCCTCCTGCATGGATTGCAACCTGAAAGGGCTGTGTCTGCCGCTTGCCATGGACGTGCGCGATCTCGAAAAACTCGACCGCATCGTGCAGCGTTCCCGCCCCCTCCACGCAGGGGATTACCTGTATCACACCGGCGATTCGTTCCGCTCGATCTACGCGGTGCGTTCCGGCTCGCTGAAGACCTACCTGGTGGATGAAGACGGCGTGGAGCAGGTAACCGGCTTCTACCTGCCCGGCGAAGTGGTGGGGTTCGACGGCATCGGCACGCACGTGCACGGCTGCAACGTGGTGGCGCTGGAAACCGCCAGCGTGTGCGAACTGCCGTTCGACCGCCTGGAAGAACTCACCCTGGCCATTCCCAGCCTGCAGCACCACTTTTTCCAGCTGATGGGCAAGCAGATCGAAAGCGACCACCGCATGATGCTCACCCTGAGCAAGAAAAACGCAGAAGGGCGCATCGCCACGCTGCTGCTCAGCCTGTCCGCCCGCTACGGCCGGCGCAACCTGTCGCCAAACGCCATGCGGCTGCCGATGTCGCGCATGGACATCGGCAACTACCTGGGCCTGACCATCGAAACCGTGTCGCGCACGCTAAGCCGCCTGCACCGCGAGCAGGTGATCCAGGTGGACGGGCGGGAAATCGTGATTCTCGATCACGACCGGCTCAACGCGCTGTGCCACACGCACGCCTGAGCGCCCGGAGCTATCGGCGTTCTGCCCCAGCCACTACAATGCCGCCATGCTGCGCGGTGCCCTTTTTTTCTGTCTTTTGCTCATTCATGGTGCCGTCGTCCACGCCGCGCCGCCATCGCGCATCGTCAGCATGAACATCTGCACCGACCAGTTGCTGCTGGCGCTGGTGCCGCCGGCGCGCATCGCCTCGCTCAGCTACCTTTCCGCCAATCCCGATTACTCCCCGGTGGCCGCCCAGGCCGCGCGGCTGCCGCTCAACCGCGGCCAGGCGGAGGAAATTCTTGGCTTCGAGCCGGACCTGATCCTGACCAGCCAGTTCAGCGCCGCCTACACCGCCAATCTGCTGCAGCGGCTCGGTTATATGGTGCATCGCTTCGGCTTTGCCAGTGACGTCGACGGCATCGTGGAGCAGATCGACACGCTCGGCGCGCTCACCGGCACGGAAAACGCAGCCTCTCAATTGGCATCGCACATCCGCACGGAGGCGGCCGCCAGCAGCGCGCGGCTGCAGCCGCTACTGGCCGGCGAACGCGCCGTATTCCTCAGCAACAATGGTTTCGTGCAGGGCGCCGGCACGCTGCAGGATGCCTTTCTCGCCAGCCTGGGCATGGTCAATGTGGCAAGTGAGGGCGGCCTCCACGGTCCCGCCCCGCTGGCGCTGGAAACGCTGCTGGCCCTGGCGCCCAGCGTGATTTTCGTGCCCCGGGCTTCTTCGCTGGATACGCAGTTCGCCCATCCGTTGCTGGCGCATCCGCTCTGGCAACGCTTGGCACCGCAGGTGCGGCGCGTGGCACTGGATGAACGCTGGTTCGATTGCGCCGGCCCCTCGCTGCTACAGGCCTATACCGCGCTGGAAAGGCAGCTCCTGCCATGAAGCGCAGCATCGCACTGTGGTTATGCGGCGCGTTGTTGCTGGCGTTCGTGCTGGAGCTGGGCAGCGGTGCAAGCGCCTTGTCGCTACCTGGCGCGCTGGCGGATCTGTGGCAGGGACGCGACAGCGTGGCCAGCCTGATCCTGGTGGAACTGCGCCTGCCGCGCGCGCTGCTGGCGTTGCTGGTGGGCGCCGCGCTCGGCATGAGCGGCGCCGCGCTCCAGGGGCTGTTGCGCAACCCGCTTGCCAGCCCCGACATACTGGGCATCTCGCAGGTAGGCGCATTGGCGGCGGTACTGGTGCTGTACTACGGCCTGAGCAGCCGCGCCTGGTTCGTCCTGCCCCTGGCCGCGGTGGCCGGTTCAGCACTGGCGGTGCTGCTGATGTTCGGCCTCAACCGCCGCCACGGCGACAGCGCCACCATCATTCTGTGCGGCATCGCCATCAGCGCGGTGGCCGGTTCACTGATCTCGCTGGCCCTGAACTTCGCCCCCAATCCGTTCGCGATGCAGGAAATCTATTACTGGCTGCTTGGCTCGGTGGCCAACCGCAGCCGCGCCGAACTGCTGCTGGCGCTGCCGTTCCTGCTGCTCGGCATGGCGCTCTTGTGGCGTCAGCGCGCCTTTCTCGACGCGCTGACGCTTGGGGAAGACACCGCCCACACCCTGGGTTTCGACACGGTAAAAGCGCCACGCCTGGTGATACTGGGCTGCGCCTGTTGCATCGGCGCCGCGGTGGCGGTGAGCGGCAACATCGGTTTCGTGGGATTGGTGGTGCCGCATCTTTTGCGTCCGCTGGTGCAGGCGCGGCCTTCCCTGGTGCTGCAGTGGAGCCCGGTGGGCGGCGCCCTGCTGGTGCTGCTTGCCGACCTGACGGTACAGCGGCTGCCCGGCGCGCAGGAACTGCAGCTTGGCGTGTTGACCTCGGCATTGGGCGGGCCATTCTTCCTGTACCTGCTGTTCCGCCACCGGGCGTGGTTCCGATGAGCGCGCCGCTGCTGCAGGTCAACGAACTGACACTGTGCGTGGGTGCGCACACGCTGCTGCAAGGCTGTGCCTTTACCCTGCAGCCAGGCGAACTGTTGGGCGTGATCGGCGCCAACGGCGCGGGCAAAAGCACCTTGCTCAAGGCGCTGGCGGGACTGCTGCCGGTAAGTTCCGGCACCATCACACTGCAGGATCAGCCGCTTGCCAGCGTCAGCGGACAGGAACGCGCACGCCGGCTCGCCTACCTGGAACAGCAGCCCCAGTCCTGCTGGCCGCTTGCCGCGGAACGCATCGTGGCGCTGGGGTTGCAGCCGCAATTGACGGAATCCGCAACCCGCCAGCGCATCGCCCAGGCCATGGCGGCCACCGGCTGCGACGGGCTGCAGGCGCGGCCGTTTCCCACGCTTTCCACCGGGGAACGCCTGCAGGTGCATCTGGCGCGGGTGCTGGCGGCGGATACGCCACTGGTGTTGGCCGACGAACCCACCGCGGCGCTGGATCTCTGGCACCAGCATCACCTGCTGCAAACGCTGCAGGCGCAGTGCCGCCAGGGCAAGGGCATGGTGGTGGCAATGCACGAACTGGACCTGGCGGCGCGCTATTGCTCGCGCCTGCTGCTGCTTCACCAGGGTCGCCAGGTGGCCTGCGACGTGCCCGCGCGGGTGCTCACACCCGCACTGCTGGCAGAATGCTATCGCGTGCGCGCGCACATCGATGAGACCGGCGCGCTGATCTACGAAGGCCAGTTGTGAGCCCGCCGGCGGCGGCTGGGCGGCAACCTGCTACACTGCCGCTGCACACCTTGTCGCGGTATCGACCGTAAGGAAAAGCCATGAGCATCTGGAAACGCCACATCACGCCCACGCAGGCCAATGCCTTGCTGCAAGGCACCATGTGTGAACACGTCGGCATGGTCATCACGGAAATCGGCGACGAACACCTCACCGGCACCCTGCCCGTGGATGAACGCACCTGCCAGCACATGGGCATCATTCACGGCGGCGCCTCGGTGGTGCTTGCCGAAACGCTTGGCAGCCTTGCTTCCACCCTGTGCTGCGATGACAGCCACTACGTAGTGGGCCTGGACATCAATGCCAACCATATCCGCGCCGGACGCCCGCCGCTGGTCACGGGCGTGGCCCGTCCCCTGCACATCGGTTCCACCACCATGGTGTGGGAAATCCATATCACGGACACGGAAGACAGGCTGGTGTGCGTGTCGCGCCTGACCTGCGCCGTGTTGCAGCAGCGATGAGCGCCCTGGCCGCCGAAGCACTGAACCGCTGCCGCAAAGGCACGCCGCCGCTCACACTCGATGAGTGCGCGGTGCTGCTCGAACAGATTCCGGATTGGGCGCTTGCGGAACACGACGGCCATCCGATTCTGGAACGTCGTTATTCCTTTGCCGACTTTGCCTGCGCACTGGCCTTCGCCAATCAGGTGGGTGCGCTTGCCGAGGCGGCCGATCATCACCCCATGCTGCAACTGCAATGGGGCGCGGTGCGGGTGCAGTGGTGGACGCACGTGATCCCAGGCCTGCACCGCAACGACTTCATCATGGCCGCGCGCACCGGCGCGCTGCTGGACCCCTGACCCCTGCCGCTACTTGGCGCCGCTCACCTCCTCGATGAAATCCACCATCATGCGGGTGTAGCGGTCGTCGCTGGTGTTGATGTGCTGGTTGATGGAAATGTGGTTGTGATCGCGCGCCTGGGCGAAGCGCGGGCAGTTCGCGTATTTCCCGCATAGCTGCAGATACAGTTGGGCCGTGCCCTGCTCGATGGCGGGCGGGTCGAGTTCGGCGCTCATCAGGAACACCGGCACCCGCGGCCCCTGGTAGGCGTCGGCCAGGGCGTAGGTGGAGCGCTGTTCCTGCAGCGCCGCATCGCTGCCGAAATAATCGGCGTTGCCGGCCTGGTAGGCACCCGACAGCATGATGGCGCCGGCAATGTCCGGATCGCCCTCGAACATGACGTCGGGGTTGTAGAGCAGCGCGGATACGTGGGTGCAACCGGCCGAGGAACACAGGAAGAAAATCTTGTCGGGATCGATGCCGTAGGCGTCGGCATTGTCGCGAATCCAGCCCACGATGGCCTGCATGTCTTCCGCGCCCTGCGGATAGGTGATGTTCGGCACCAGGCGATAGGTGGCGTTGATGCCCACCATGTCGTGGCGTCCGAAATAGGTGGCCACGTTGGCGTTCATCAGGCTTGAGAGCGGATTCACCTTGTCGCCGCCGGTCAGTCCGCCGCCGTGGATGAACACCACCACGGGCCGCTTGCCGCTGGCGCCGCGCGGCGTATAGACATCCATCACCTGCTTGGCGTCCGGGCCGTAGTGCACGTCCGCCGTCAGCGCCAGGTCGCCCTTGTCGCTGTGCTGGTGAATCTCGGCGAACAGCTTGCCGGTTTCATCGATCACCTGTGGCGTCAGGTTGGGTCCCATCGCCTTGAGCTTGGCAAAGGCATCGAGCAGCAAGGGATCGGTGACGTCCTGCGCACTGGCGCCCAGGGCGCTGGCGGCAAGCAGGGCCGCGATGGCGATTCGCTTGTACAGGCGTGTGTGCATCCGGACATCCCCTCATCAAAAGTAACGAAGCCCCGATTCTACACATCCGTGCGCGGCGCGATACCGCCGCGTGCGGGCCTTGCATCCCATCGCCGCCCTGGGTTTACTGTAACCCCGCGTTCGCTACGGTAAGCCCATGTCCCGCGATTTCCTGCAGTTGTTCAAATCCCTGGTGGCCCTGCCCTCCGTCAGCTCCGCGCATGCGCACCTGGACATGGGCAACCGCGCGGTGATCGACCTGCTTGCCGAACGCTTCGGTGCGCTTGGTTTCACCTGCGAGATCATGCCGCTTGCCGATCCGCGCAAGGCCAACCTGATCGCCACGCTTGGCCGGGGCGAAGGCGGCCTGGTGCTGGCGGGCCACACCGATACCGTGCCGTTCGACGAAGCCTTGTGGTCGAGCGATCCGCTTGCGCTGAGCGAGCGCGACAACCGGCTCTATGGTCTTGGCAGTACCGACATGAAGGGTTTTTTCGCCATCGTGCATGAAGCGGTGCGGGAGCTGGAGGCCGACAAGCTGCGCCAGCCGCTGGTGATACTGGCCACCGCCGATGAGGAAAGCTCGATGGAAGGCGCCCGCGCCCTGGCACAGACGCAACGCCCTCTTGGCCGCCGCGCGGTCATTGGCGAACCGACCGGTCTGGTACCGATAAACCGCCACAAGGGCATCATGATGGAACGCCTGCGGGTGCAGGGGCAAAGCGGACACTCCTCCAATCCGTCGCTTGGCCGCAACGCGCTCGAAGCCATGCACGACATGATCGCCGCGCTGCTGTACTTCCGCGCCACGCTGCAGCGCAACCACCGCAATCCGCATTTCGTGATCGACATGCCCACCCTGAACCTCGGCGTGATCCACGGCGGCGACAACCCCAACCGCATCTGCGGCCATTGCGAGCTGGAATTCGACGTGCGCCTGCTGCCCGGCATGGCCAGCCAGACCCTGCGCGATGACATCCGCGTGCTGCTGGACCCGATCGCGCGGCGCCACCGCGTGCAATTCAGCTTTACCCCGCTGTTTCCCGGCGTGGAGGCCTTTGCCAACGATCATTCGGAGCTGGTGGCGCTGTGTGAAAAACTCACCGCCAGCCAGGCCCAGGGCGTGGCCTTCGGCACCGAGGCGCCGTTTCTGCAGCAACTGGGCATGGACACCGTAGTGCTTGGCCCGGGCAGCATCGACGTGGCGCACCAACCCGACGAATACATGGCGCTCGACCAGATCCAGCCCTGCGTCGACCTCCTGCGCAAGCTCATCACCCGCTACTGCCTGATGGCCTGACCCAGGCAAAAAATGACCGTTCAGTCATAAAAGGCGATGACAATGCGAACTCCCTCCTAATTTTTTCGGATGGCGAAATTTCCTTCGCAAATAATATTGACACGCTTGATCAAATAGGTTTTCTTCCTTTTCCAGAGGGGAAAAAGTTCGATCAGATTGTTGACCAGGCATACATCAATAACTAAATGCCGGTCCCATCTGGGTCAAGTCGACAAAAAAGCAGAAGAAAGCAGAACCGGTGCGCCCGTCCGGCCGCATCAGGGTAGTCCTCGCCTCCTTTTTTACTATCAAACTGTCGTTGTCGTTCCCCCCTGTCCAACGCTGCCTGCGCGCAGTTTGGCAGCAGCACAAACCTAAAATCGAACTGCTGAGAGGGATCAATGAACAACACATGTCGACGACCGGGCCGAAACGCATTGGCGTGGTCCATAGCTGCCATTACCACCGCCATCACCGCTACAGACATCCAGGCGCAACCCACCAACACCCGCAACCTGGAAGAAATCACGGTTACCGGATCGCGCATCCGCCAGACCGACGGCATGACCACTCCCACGCCGGTTACCGTGATTACTCCCAACGAACTTGCCAGCTTCGAACCCGGCGCCACGGTGGCCGAACAGCTGGATGCCCTGCCGCAGTTCTTTTCCACCCAGACGGCGCAGCGTGGCGGTCTCGCCCTGTCGGGTGACGCCGGCGCCAGCTTTCTCAACATGCGCAGCCTGGGCACCAACCGCACACTGGTGCTGCTCGACGGCGCGCGCATGGCGCCGGCCGACAAACGCGGGTCGGTCAACGTCGACACCCTGCCCACCGCGCTGGTACGCAGCGTCGACGTGGTTACCGGCGGCGCTTCCGCCGCGTACGGCGCCGACGCGCTTGGCGGGGTGACCAACTTCATCATCGACCGGCAGTTCAAGGGCCTGAAAATCAACGCCGGCACCGGGGAAACCGAATTCGGCGACGGCTTCCGCTGGAACGCCAGCATCGCCGGCGGCGTCCAGGTGGGGGAAAAGCTCAACATCATCGGGTCGTACGAAACGCGCTTCATCGAACAGATCGACCGCGATCCGGAAAAACTGGACCGCGATTGGTTCCAGCGCTGGGGGCACGTGACCAACCCGGCCTGGGTCGCCGCCGGCTGTACTTCCGGCGTTGCCTGCGCCGCGGGGCCGCAGCGCCTGACCATGCCGAACATCGCGCCGACCGACCAGCACGTGTACGGCATGATCTCGGGCACCAGCACCGCGCTGGACGGCATGGTGTTCAACCGCGAAGGCACCGCCGTGCGTCCCTTCGTCAACGGCGACCTGACCTCCAGCAGCGGCACCGGCACCACGCGCACCACGTCCGGCGGGCCGGAAGCCGAGATTGCCAACCGTGCCTACGGCGGGCCGATCAGCGGTGCGGAAGTGGTGGGCCGTTCCACCTTCCTGGCAGCGCAGTACCAGTTCACCGACGCCTTCTCCATGTATCTGCAGATGGTCGCGGGGGTATCGGAATCGAACAACAAGCCCAACCGGGCGGACACCATGGGGATCAACCTGACGTCGATCTGGGCGCCACGCATCGCCGTCGACAACGTCTATGTTCCCCAATACGTGCGCGACGTCATGCAGGCGGCCGGCAAGGATGAATTCGTGCTGGCACGTTCCGGCGCCTTCCTGAATCAAGCCGACATGGGCATTGATCAGCGCGACCGCAACATCTTCAATACCAGCACCTACACCCTGGGTTTCAACTGGGATCTGCCGAACGACTGGAACCTTTCCGGCAGCTACTCCACCGGTGAAACGCAGCGCAATTCCAGCGTGGCCAACATGCTGCGCGTGGACCGCATGTTCCTGGCGATGGATGCCGTGCAGGACCCCGCCACCGGCAACATCGTGTGCCGCGTGCAGCTGTACAACCCCACCGTCGAGCAACTGCGCGAAGCAGGCGAGGCCTCGGGCCTGTACAACTCGGCCTCGCCGCGCCACCCGATCGAAGACGTGCCGCTGCAATCGCCGATCGGGCTCGACAACACCATCCGTGACTGCGTGCCCTTCAACGTGATGGGCTTCGGCAACATCAGCCGCGAGGCCATCGACTACATCGGCACCGACAAGTGGTCGGAAGGCATCGTGGATCAGGATTTCGCCGAGGTGGTGGCGTCCGGTGAAATCTACGAAGGCTGGGGCTACGGCGCTGTATCGATGGCAATTGGTCTGACCTGGCGCGAATCGAGTTTCTTCGACGCCGGCTACCCCATGGACGTCGACGAGCTCGGCCCACCGCTCAACGCGCCCAACCTCGGCATTCGCGGCATTCCGGCGGGCTACAGCGGCGGCAGCCCGAACCTGCACCAATTCTCCACCGTGCCGATGATCGGCGGCGAATACAACGTATGGGAATGGTTCACGGAGTTGCAGGTACCCATCTGGCAATCGAGTTCCCGGGAACAGAACCTGAACGGCTCCGCGGCCTTCCGCAGTTCCGACTACAACCTCAGCGGCCGTTCCGACAGCTGGAAGATCGGCCTGGAAATGCAGGTGTTCGAAGGCCTGCGCATCCGTGCCACCAAGTCGCGCGACGTACGCGAGGCGTCCTTCTCCGAGCGGTTCGACGCGCAAGGGGGCGGCAGCACCATCCGCGATCCGGAGTTCAACGACGAACCCAAATCGCTCACGGTGGTCGCCTCCGGCAACCCCAACCTGGCGCCGGAAACCGCCAACACCATCGTGGCGGGCCTGGTGTACCAACCCTCCTGGCGCTGGCTGGACGGCTTCTCGTTCTCTACCGATTGGTACAAAGTGGACATCTCCGACTCCATCGAGCAGATCGGTGCGCAGGACGTGGTGGACCGCTGCTTCGCCGGCGACCAGGAGCAATGCGCCAACATGCCAAGGGATCCGGTGACCAACGAGATCGGCACCATCTACCGGCGCTTCTTCAACCTGGCCCAGGACTACGTGGAAGGGGTGGACTTCGAAGTGACCTACCGCGCGGAGCCGAACTTCTTCGACGACCAGGAGGAAAGCTTCAACATCCGCATGCTGGGCGGCTACCTGATTGCCCGCGAAGCCACCGCGTCCAACGGCACCCAGACCGACCTGATGGGCGGCTACAGCCTGCCCGAGCTGACCGGCAACATCACCGCCACCTACGGCCTCGGCCCGTGGTCGGTGCAATTGCAGGGCCGTTTCGTCGACTCCGGCAAATTGCAGCGTACCTGGACCGAAGGCATCGAGGTGGACGACAACTCGGTGCCCTCCTCCACCTGGTGGAACGGCATGCTGCGCTATCGTGGCCAGCTGGATTCCGGCGCCAACTGGGACGTCGGCCTGTCCGTGCAAAATCTGTTCGACCGCAATCCGCCGATCATTCCCGGCGGCGTGGCGGGCGCGCAGGGCGGCTTGAGCGGGCAGTACGACAGCTTCGGACGGCGCTACAACCTGAGTCTCAACGTGCAGTTCTAGCAGCGAGGCCATCCAACAGCGAGGCAGCTTGGCAGTAATGCAGTTTAGGAGCGGTGCAGTTTGGCGCAGCCGGTCCGGAGGTCTCTCCCCCCTCCGGGCACGGCTGTAGCCAAGGGCTTTTGAGGGCAGGGTTTCCCTGCCCTTTTTTATTGGCGGAGGGCTTTTTTATTTGCGGTGCCGTATTTATGCACCATCGTTACTGGATTCCGCGAATGCGCGCGCAATGACTGTCTCGCCCCGTCATCCTGCGCGCAGCCGCAGGGTCCAGGTGTAGAATGACGGCAGTATTTTTACGATGTTCGAATTACGCTAACCGATCAGTTCGATATCATAGTTTTCAAAACGGGCATCGTGGGTCACGATGCCGAGCCCGTTCAGTTGTGCGCTTGCCAGGATAAAGCGATCCGCGGGATCGCGGTGGTGCCAGGGCAGCGTGTTGGCGGCAAGCGCCACCGCCGCATCGACGTCGAGCACGTGGATGTCCTGCGACGTGGTAAAGGCCTTGAACCAGGCATCCACGCTCAGCGGCAGCACAATCTGTCGCTTCAGGCACAGCAGGCCGAGTTCCCAGGCGGAGATGGCCGAAACATATACGATGGGTGCCGCGTCTATCGCCACCAGCGCCTCCTTGCTCAGTTCACCACCACCCTGCCCCAGCCAGATGAGCGCGCAGGTATCCAGCAACAGATCAGACATTCCAGTCCTCGGATGCCGGTGCGGTCAGGTCGCCGCTCACCTTCAGCGGCTTCAGTTTTTTGTCCACGCGCGTGCGGACGACCTTCTGGTAAGGTTTCAATTCGGCCACGGGTTTACCCGCCCTGCAGATGATGATGTGTTCGGCTGTTGTCTCCACGGCATTCAGTAAAGCAGAGAGCTGGGTTTTTGCCACATGCACGTTGACCTTCTTCATAGGAGTGCCCATCCCGATCGCTGATTCATCCACTTAGTCAAGTTAGTCCATTATAGCCGTCGCCTCCGGTTCGGCCAACACCACGGGCCTACCCGGCTTCCAGTCAGGCGCATCATCGGGAATACTCACCCATTCCAGCCATACGCGAGTTGCCTCATGCCGACCACAAGCGCTTCCCCATCGTGCCTTTTCGCTTTCCTGCTGATGATGTCCCTGCCGGCCGCCGCCCAGGAAGACGCCCTGTTCGCTGCCGGCCTGGATGAGTGGCAGGTGCTTGGCGGCGAGGCGTCCTCCTTCGCGTTCGAGGGCGACACGCTCAGCGTCAGTGGCAGCGATGGCTGGCTGCGTTCCCCCCGCACCTACGGCGATTTTGAACTGAGCGGCCAGGTACGCTTTGTCGAACCCGACGCCGACAGCGGCATTTTCCTGCGGGTGGTGCCCGGCACCGATTTCATCCGCGGCTGGCCCGGCAACGCCTACCAGGTGCAGATGCGCGACATTTCCCGCAACACCAGCGACCGTCCCCTGCCACTGCTCCAGCTTTACCGCCACCAGGTGCCCGACGGCAATACCACCTATGCGCGTGAACAAGTGCTGGCACTCTACGGCGGCGTGGGCGAATGGCAACACTTCCGCATCCGCGCCCAGGGCAACCACCTGCAGGTCTGGCTCAACGACGAACTCGTCACCGAAGCCGAAGACCTGGCCAACGCGACAGGCTACCTGGGTTTCCAAAGCGAAACCGGCACGGTGCAGTACCGCGCGCTGCGCTTGCGGGAAGAGTAAGGTTTCTTAAATTTTCCAGCGCTTTTGCAGTAGAATGGCGCCCTTTTCGTGCCCTGGTGGCTGCACGGCAATGGACATTCAGCAATACGTCAAATGGTTCCGGCAATCTACGCCGTACATCAACGCCTATCGCGGACGGGTGTTCGTCATCCTGTTGCCTGGCGAAGCGCTGGCGCACGACAACTTCTGGAACATCGCCAATGACCTGGCGCTGCTCAACAGCCTCGGCGTCAAGCTGGTGCTGGTGTACGGCGCGCGCCCGCAAATCGATGCCGCGCTCGAGCAGGCCGGCCACAAGATCGAGATGCTGGCAAAGGTCACCGGCCACATCCGCAACACCGTGCGCATCACCGACGCCCCTGGCCTGGAAATCATCAAGGGCGTGGTGGGCAAGCTGCGCATCGACATCGAAGCCGCATTTTCCATGGGCCTGTACAACACCCCCATGCACGGCTCCGACATTTCCATTGCCAGCGGCAATTACATCATGGCCAAGCCCTTCGGCATTCAGGATGGGGTGGACTACGGTCTCACCGGTGAAGTGCGCAAGGTGGAACTCGGCGCCATCCGCCGCCAGCTCGACAACGGCCACCTGGTGCTGGTGCCCTCGCTCGGTTATTCGCCCACTGGCGAAGTCTTCAATCTCACCGTGGAAGACGTGGCCTGCGCCACCGCCGTCGCGCTCGAAGCCGACAAGCTGCTGATCTACGGCGCACAAGCCGGCATCCTCGACCAGGACGGCGAACGCATCAGCAAGCTGAGCGCCGAAGAAGCGCAGGCACTGATCCGGCAGAAGATCGCGCAGAACGGACTGGACGAAGAACTCAAGAACCTGGAACTGAGCGTGAAGGCGTGCAGCGCCACGGTGAAGCGTTCGCAAGTCATCAGCTACGAAGACGATGGCGCGCTGTTGCTCGAACTTTTCACCCGCGACGGCATCGGCACGCTGATTACTCACGAACAGTACGAACAACTGCGCAGCGCCACCATCCGCGACGTGGGCGGCATTCTGGAACTGATCGAACCGCTGGAAGCCGAGGGTGTGCTGGTACACCGCTCGCGCGAGCTGCTGGAATCCGAGATCGAGCAGTTCTGTGTAATCGAGCGCGAAGGCACCATCATCGCCTGCGGCGCCCTGTATCCCCAGGACACCCAGAGCGGCGAACTCGCCTGCCTGGCCACGCACCCCGACTACCGCAACCACAACCGCGGCCAGTTGATTCTGGAACAGGTGGAAAAGCAAGCACGCAAGCTGGGCATGAACCGGCTGTTCGTGCTCACCACCAAAAGCCCGCACTGGTTCCTCGAACGCGGCTTTCTCGCCAGCACGGTGGAAGATCTGCCGGAGAAGAAGAAATCGCTGTACAACTACCAGCGCAATTCGAAGATCTTTGTGAAGCCGCTGGACTGATTACCCCGGTTGAAATCCCATGATCACGTTTGGTGGTACCAGCTTCGCTCAAGGTCTGAGTTGTCTGGTCCACCACTGCTGTCGCCCGGCGACGGAACTGTGACTGTGGCGGGCGGTAGCTTATCGCAGGCCCAATGCAGCCCATTATGCTAAGAAATGCGGGCACATTGCGCAAAGCGCAAGACCTACTTGCATATATTTCACTTTTTAAACAGCATCAGACTCATCACAATAGGCGAACGCAGCGCCATGCCTGTGCATGGCCACGCACTCTTTCTCCATAGGAATCCATCATGCCCAAACTGAGATCCGCCACCTCCACCCAGGGTCGCAACATGGCCGGCGCGCGCGCGCTTTGGCGTGCCACCGGCATGAAGAACGAAGACTTCGACGGCAAGCCGATCATCGCGGTGTCCAACTCCTTTACCCAGTTCGTGCCCGGTCACGTGCATCTGAAGGATCTGGGCCAGTTGGTGGCGCGCGAGATCGAGGCGGCCGGCGGCGTGGCCAAGGAATTCAATACCATCGCGGTGGACGACGGCATCGCCATGGGCCATGACGGCATGCTCTACAGTCTGCCCTCGCGCGAGATCATCGCGGACAGCGTCGAGTACATGGTCAACGCGCACTGCGCCGATGCCATCGTGTGCATCAGCAACTGCGACAAGATCACGCCCGGCATGCTGATGGCCGCGCTGCGGCTGAACGTTCCGGTGGTGTTCGTCAGCGGTGGCCCCATGGAAGCGGGCAAGACCAAGCTGGCCGGGGAAGTGGTGAAGCTCGACCTGGTCGATGCCATGGTCATGGCGGCCGACAGCAAGCATTCCGATGAGGACGTAGCGCAGGTCGAGCGTTCCGCCTGCCCCACCTGTGGCTCCTGCTCCGGCATGTTCACCGCCAACTCCATGAACTGTCTTACCGAAGCGCTGGGACTGTCGCTGCCCGGCAACGGTTCGCTGCTGGCCACCCATGCCGACCGCGAACAGCTGTTCCGCCGTGCCGGCCGTCTGGTGGTGGAACTGTGCCGGCGTTATTACCAGGAAGACGACGCCAGCGTACTGCCGCGCAACATCGCCAGCTTCAAGGCCTTCGAAAACGCCATGTCGCTGGACATCGCCATGGGCGGTTCCACCAACACCATCCTGCATCTGTTGGCAGCCGCGCAGGAAGCCGAACTCGACTTCACCCAGACCGACATCGATCGGCTGTCGCGCAGGATTCCGCAGCTATGCAAGGTGGCGCCGAGCACCCAGCTCTATCACATGGAAGACGTGCACCGTGCCGGCGGCATCATGGGCATACTCGGCGCGCTCGACCGCGGCGGGCTGATCCATACCGACGTGCCCACCGTACACAGCCCCACGCTGAAGGACGCGCTGGACACCTGGGACATCAAGCGCGACCCCAGCGAAGAGGTGAAGAACTTCTACAAAGCCGGCCCCGCGGGCATTCCCACCCAGACCGCCTTCAGCCAGGACACCCGCTGGCCGTCGCTGGACATCAACCGCGAGAACGGCTGCATCCGCGAAGTGCAGTTTGCCTACAGCGCCGAAGGCGGGCTGGCGGTGCTGCACGGCAACATCGCCGAGGACGGCTGCATCGTCAAAACCGCGGGCGTGGATGAAAGCATCTTCACCTTCAGCGGCCCGGCGCGCATTTTCGAAAGCCAGGACAGCGCGGTGAAAGCCATTCTCGACGACCAGATCAAGGCCGGCGACGTGGTGATCATCCGCTACGAAGGCCCACGCGGCGGCCCCGGCATGCAGGAAATGCTGTATCCCACCAGCTATCTCAAATCCAAGGGCCTGGGCAAAGCCTGCGCATTGTTGACCGACGGCCGCTTTTCCGGCGGCACCAGCGGCCTGTCCATCGGCCATGCCTCGCCGGAAGCGGCGGAAGGCGGCGCCATCGGCCTGGTGCGCGAAGGCGACATCATCGACATCGACATTCCCAACCGCACGATCAACATGCGCGTGAGCGACGAGGAATTGGAGCAGCGCCGCAATGACGAGGAAAAACGCGGCGACAAAGCCTGGACACCGCACGAAGTGCGCACGCGCAAAGTGAGCAAAGCCTTGCGCGCCTATGCCTCGATGGCCACCAGCGCGGACAAGGGTGCGGTTCGTAGGGTCGACTGATGGTGGCCAGGTAACCGGCGATCGATAGGTAACCGACAATGGATAAGTACACGGAACCGCATTTCGATACGTCCGCCCTGATCACGATCGACGTGCAGAACGACTTCACGCTGCCTGACGCGCCGGCCCGTATTCCCGGCACCGCGGAAGTGGTGCCCAACGTCGTCAGGCTGCTGCAGGCATATCGGCGGCGTGGCCTGCCGATCGTTCACATGGTCAGGCTGTACCAGCGCGATGGCGCCAACGTCGATGTCTGCCGCCGGGAACTCATCGAGAACGGCAAAGCCATCGCGGCGCCCGGCACCGATGGCGCCGAACTCGTTGCCGCCCTGCAACCGGAAAGCCATGCAAGGCTCGACGCCGCGCTATTGCTGAGCGGCGCCCCGCAGCAGATCGGACCCAATGAATTCGCGCTCTACAAGCCGCGCTGGGGCGCGTTCTACCAAACCGTTCTGGAAGACTTTCTGCGGGAACGCCACGTCGACACCCTGGTGTTCTGCGGCTGCAACTACCCCAACTGCCCCCGCACGAGCATCTACCAGGCCAGCGAACGCGACTTCCGCCTGGCGCTGGCAAGCGATGCGATGTCGCAGGTATACGCGAAGGGCGAGGAAGAAATGGCCAACATCGGTGTGAGCCTGCTGGAAACCGGTAGCCTGGAAGAACGCCTGAAATAAAAACGCACACCAGCGGTTCGCTACTCGCTCAGCGTCGCACTCCATTGCGGCATCAGTTCCACGGCTGTAGTGCCGTCTATTCGGGCGCCACCACCGGCTCGTGAGTATCGACGCCTTCCGGATCGTCCACAGTTTCCGTATCGTTTTCCGAGTCCAGCTGTTTGTGATAGACCGCGCGGCTCACCAGGTTGCCGTTGAAGGTCAGTTCCACCGTCAGCTCGGTGCCGTCCATCGACAGCGTGCGCACCGTCTTGCCCACTTCGTTGCCGGCGTGGGTGAATACCGCTTCGGCCTTGAAGGGATCGATGCGGCGCAGCGTTACCTGCTCGGCGCCCTGCACGCCATAGGCGGGATGCTGGCCGCCGTCATCGTTGCCGGTATAACCAAGCTCGGTACGGATGCCCTGTGCATCCACGGTGACGATGCGTGCCTGTATGCCTAGCGGGTGGGCGGTGTAGTAGCGGGTTTCGCTGCGCGGCGGGTCGCGCTCGATGAACACCGAGGCTTGTGGGTCGAGCTGCCATACGCCCAGGATGGGATCGTCGGGTGTCACCTGTTGCGCCGCCGCGCCAAAGGCCAGGGACAACAGAAGCGGCATCGCAATCATCTTGTACATACAGGGAGCTCCTTCAGGATGGCAGCCGCGGCTTTCGCTGCTGCGCCAGCGCCTGTTGCTGGGGATTCCCTGGTAGGGCTTGGGGCGTTCGCCGTCGATTCAACGGAAAACCGCTTTCCCCGCTGTGCAAAATGCGAGCTGCGTCCCACTTCCCTGTGGAAACGCATCCCGTGAATGCCTTGTTGGCTGTTTAGCCTTCGGACGCCGCGCGTGCGGCGGCAGCCTCGGCAAGGCGCCGGCGCCACCGGACCTTCGTCAATTTGAAATCCAGCCGCACGCGCTTGATCGCGAGCCAGGTGCCGATCATGCACAGCGAGGTAACGCCCAGCAGCAGCAGGCCCACCACCACGTCCCAGATGGGACGGATGCGCAGCACGGGAAAATCCATATCGTGCAGGCCGGAGCGAATCCAGCGCGCCAGGCGCCCGGTGCTGCCCACCGCGCGCACGCTGCCGGTGGTGCGATCGATGTAAAGGCGCGTGCCGCCTTCGTCGTTCATCAGCACGCGCCACACGGGCAGCGCCGCTTCGCGCTTGTGGCCGTAGTAATAACTGTCTTCCCGTTCCAGAAGCTCGACCTCGCGCTGGTTGGGTAACTGCGCGATCACACCCTGGATCTCGGCATCGGTGAGCGGTGCCGGTTCGCCGTTCACGTTCAGGCGCACCTCGCTGCCGTCCGCGCGCGTGGCCATCAGATACAGGCTGCCGGCAAAGGGCGCGGGTTGTATCTGCCGGTAATCACCGGCAACGCCAGCGGCAAGGAACTGCTTCAATTCTCCCCAGGTGGCGGTGCCGACGATCGTGTTGCGGTACGCGGGATTGCCGCGATCGCCGCTCAGCGCGCCCCAGGGATTCATGGTCATCAAGCCGCTGAACACCCAGGTGAGCGCCAATACACCGAATATCAGGCCGCTGATGTGATGCCAATACCACCAGCCGCGGAACGGCGAGCTGAGTTCGCCCTGCCGGTTGCGGCGCACGCGCATGATGCCCACGTACATGCCGGTGGCGGCCAGAAAGGCGCCGGCGATGGACGTCCAGATGACGATCTGCGTCCACAAGGCGCCGTCCTGGCGCAGGATGGTGGGATAAAGCCAGTGCGGCACCGCGCCAAGCCAGCCCAGAATACGTACCTTGCGGTTGGTGTGCTGGAACACTTCGCCCGAGGTACCCGACACGTAGATTTCCGTGGCGCGCGGATCGTCGAAGACGATCTTGTAAGTGGGCGCATTGCGGCGCGCGGTCTGGATGGTCCACTGGTCGATGTCGATCACGCCAAGCGAGCGTGGCGTGCCGGCGATGCCGTTGCCCGCGCCGAAACGGCGCGCCACGTCCAGCACTTCGGCTTCCGACAACGCCGGCTGCGGCGTACCGCTGCGCAGCCGCAGCACGTTCAGCGCCGGATCGCGTCCGCCGCCTCCGCCAAGACGCAACACGGGTTCGTCCAGCAGCATTTCGATGCGGAAGCCGCCAAGCGGCGCGGCATCCTCACGCTGCAGCGCATCGAGTTCGCAGCATTGTCCAAGTTCCAGTGGCGCCAGGCCGTTGAGGCGTTCCTCGCTGCCGAGGCTCGGATAACTTTGGTACATCATCACGAAACCTGACAGGCACCACAGCACCATCAGGATGCCGACGCCCACGGCGAGATAACGATGGATGAACAGGATTGTTTTCATGGCCTACCCTCTACAAACGGCGAAAGCCGCGGCACATCGATGCGCCGCGGCTCCACTCTTGTCCCGGCAATGGCGCCGGTTTCAGAACGTATAGTTGTAATTGACGCTGACCGTTCTCGGCGGCGCCCAGCGCTGGTACATGAACCGCTCGCTGGTGCCGGCGCGTACCGTGGAACTGACGCTGGTGGCATATTGCTCGTCCAGCGCATTCTCCAGGCGCAGCGTCACGCGGTGATGGCGCTCGCGGTCCAGAAACGCATGGGCACCAGCATCTACCACGTAGTTGTCGCCATATTCCTGCGCACCGAACCCCTGCACGTTGGCGGTCTTGAGCCCCACGTACTTGAAGGCCACGTTAAAGCCGAAAGGCAGCGTGGGATGCGCATAGGCGAGCGAGCCCTTGTACTGCCGGCGCGGCCGATCCGGGATCTGGAAATCGCTGTTCACCGCCCGCTCGCGGCTGTAGGTGTAGCTCACGTCGAACGACAAGGATTGGGTGATAGGGCCACGCAGCAGCACCTCGGCGCCGTCCACCTTGGCCTCGGTGGGCAGATTGAAGAAGGTGTGCGTGAACTCCGGTGGCGGCGGATTGGGATAATCCAACGGAATCGGCTGCGTGGTGATCAGGTTGTCCACCTTGCGATTCCACATCGTGAGCTGCCAGCTCAGCGGGCGCTGCGCCACGTCCAGGCGACCACCCACAGATACGTTGAGGCTGATGCTTTCCTCAGGCTCCAGGTTCGGGTTGCCGTGGGTACAGGTAGTGCGTCCCTCTGGGCAATGGATGCGGTACAGGTTTTCCGCACTCGGCAGCATAAAGGAAGTGCCGATCACGCTCTGCACATAAAGATAGTCGTTGATCTCGTAGATTCCCGAGGCGCTCCATACCGTGGAGTTGACGCCTTCAGTCTCGTTGTAGCGCACCCCGGTAGCCAGGCGGCCTTTCTCCCACAACGCATCGCTGGTGCGTATCTGCGCGTACACGGCGTGTACGTCTTCGCGCTCACCGGCGATCAGCAGTGATTCGTCCTCGCCCTTGTAGGTCTGGAAATCGTAGCCCAGGTGCAGCTCATAGTAGTCGCTTGGCTTGAGCAGCGTGCCGGCGCTGACGCCGAAATCGTCATAGCCCCAGTACTCGGAGGGGTTCGGCGGCGTGTAATAGTCGGTGTCCCAGTCGTGGTAGTAGCTCTTGAGGAAGAACTGGGTGGCATCACTGGGCGTGTAATCCAGGCGCGCGCTGAAGATGTCTTCGGTACGGTCATTCACCGACACGTCGCTTACGCCGGGGTAATCCAGTTTTGCCTCGGTGTGAATGCCCATCAGGCTCAGGCGCAGGTCGGGCGTGAAGTCGTAGCCGTACTTCAGGCCCACGCTGTCCACGTCGTAGCCGCGCTTGCGATGGGTCGCGGTGGGCTGGTAGTCGCTGTAGATCTCGTAGCCGTCGGATTCGTCGTGCGAGGCCCACGCCACGAACTTGTGATCGCCAAGCGCGCCACGGGCATAGCCGTTGAGACGGCGCAGCCCATCGCTGCCGGTGCCCACGCTGATCGCCCCATCGGGGGTGTCGGAGAAAGACCGGGTCACCACGTTGACCACACCCGCGATGGCCTGGGTGCCGTACATCATGCCCCAGCCACCCTTGAGCACTTCGGTGCGCTCGATCATGGAGGATGGCAGGGTATCGGCCGGGCTGGTGCTGTTGTAGAGGCGGTTGTTGATGCGCACGCCGTCGATGGTCCACAGCACGTCGCTGCCGCGCGAACCCTGCATGGCCATGTTCACGTAGCTGAAGGCGCCTGCCTGGGTGGTCAGATGCACACCGGGCACCAGCATTTCCAGCGCCTGCCCCACGTCGATGAAGCCGTGGTTTTTGATCTGCTCGGCCGTCACCATTTCCAAGTCGGCGCCGTAGCGCGACAGTTCCAGCGGCAGCGAGGTTTCCAGACTGCGGTCGGTGATGATGATTTCCTCGATATTGCTGCCCAGCGTCCTGCCGCTCTGGGCGGTGTCCTGCGCGGCAAGCGGGCCGGCGGCGAACAACAGTGCCAGGGCCTGGGCAACGCCAGTGGCAAGGCGTTTTTGATGCACGAGATTTAAGCGGTGTGGTATCACCCGCATGGTGTTTCCCCCATGAATTTTGCTGATTGGTGTGCGTGTGCGGTGCGCCGCGGACGGAATTGCCGGCGGACTCCCGCCTGACACGACCGTGCAGCCTACGGAGGAAAGTGCAGGAAATAGGACCTTTTAACCGTTACGAACTGTTGTTTAACTGAGCTAACGCCAGCGAAACGTTGGGAGGAGGGAATCCAAGCCCCGCTTCCCAGCCCGCGGGGCAGCCGGGAACGCAGGGGTCACGATGGAGATTTTCAGTTCGCCAATGCTTCGGCCACCACCGAACGATCGATGTACTGTTCCAGTTCGGCGCGAGTGCGGGGCTGGCGGTCGCGTTCCCTGGCCACCCAGGTTTCTTCCTCTTCGAGCACATCGAGCATATCGGGGATGATCTCTACCGGAAACTGCAGCTCCGGCCAGCCGGCGGCGATTTCGTCGACGCTGAAGCCGGTGATGTCGGACACATGCTGCCACCAGGCTTGCGGGTCGGCCTTCAGTGCCTCGCTTGCCTGTGCCACGGCGCGCACGAAGGCCACGATGGCGCGGCGCTTGTCCGGATCGGCCAGGTCGGTGGCGCGGGCGTGCAGGTTGAACACTTCGCGGTACACGCTGCGATCCTGGAACACGATGGCGTCATCGCCCAATTGCGTGATGGCATCGGCAGGCTCCGGCTCCCAGATGGCGATGGCGTCCGCTTCACCCGCCACGAGCGCATCCGACATGCGGTCCATGCCGGTCTGCTCGCCATCGGCGGGCGGCAGCGGCAATATCTCCACATCCTCTTCGGTCAACCCCACGGTGCGCAGCATGGCCACCAGGTAATAGTGCGCGGAGGTGTTGCGGGGCAGCATGACGCGTTTGCCCTTGAGGTCTTCCAGCGAGGCGATGCCGGCCGAGCGCCGCGCCACCAGCCGGTAGAAGCTCTCGGTGACGGTCATGATGATGCGCAGGTCCGGGTTGGTCACGGTTTCCCGCAGCAGTTGGGTTTCCGCGTTGGTGGCGAGGTCGGCGTCGCCGGAGGTGATGCGGGTGATGCCGCCCTCCCCTACGGTCAGGCGTTCGGGATAGAACTGGTTGGCGGCCACCAATACCGGCGACAGCTCGATCCAGAAGCTGCCGGATACGGTGATGGACGCCAGTGGCGCCGTCTCAGTGGCTGTGGAGGAAGCCGGCGTTTGTGCGGGGGTTGCCGACATCGTGGCAGTGGGCGCCTCGGTAGCGGGGCCGCAGCCAAGCAGCAGGGAAACGGCGAGACAGGCGGCGCCCAGGCGGGCGGGGAGCGGGGAACGCAAGGTTTTCTGGTTCATGGCAGGCAAGCTCTTATTGTTATTGTTGTTTTTATTGCCGGCGGTGGCCGGTGCGCCGAAGCCCAGGTCAAGGCTTTGGCGCCATGCTCAGCACGCGTTTTTCAACCCGCGCTTTTCAGGGCGCCTCCTTCAAGGGATTGCCGCGTGGCTCGTAGGTGGCGTCGAAACGATCCGGCAGGCCGCTGTCGGAGCTGATGTAGCGTTTGGAAATGAGCCACTTGCCGTTCACCTTGACCAGTTCGGTGTCTTCGCGGCCCTGCTCGAACAGGCTGGGCGCCTTGCCCACGCCTTCGTTCATCACGCCGGTCCAGATCACGTGCGCCACGGCGCGGTCGCCATTCACTTCGATCACCGGGTTGGTCAGCAGCATGTGGCCGCGGCGGTAGGCGGCGTTTGGCTCGGGTTCGGCTTCGCCCTCGGGCCGCGTGTACAACGCCGCGATTTCCGCGTGGCCGTGGGCAATGGTGCCGTCCACGTCGAGCAGCGCATCCTCGGTGAAATACTCGGACAGCGCGTGGCTTTCGCCCTCCGACAGGTCGTAATAGTAGCGGGTGAGGAAATCCTCGACCTGGATGCGGTCCAGCAGCGTTTCCAGGGTCACCTGCTGCGCGGAGACGGGCAGGGCCAGCGGCAACAGCAGCAACGCGGTGGCGGTGCAGCGGCGCACAAAACGCGCGGGATGAAAGTGCGGGGTTGGCGTGATCGGCATGGGGTTATCCCTCTTCTTGGTCTATTGAATCGACGGGTCGGGTGGCGACACCGGCATTTGGCATAAAACGGGAGACCGGCGGCGGGCCGGCCTCTTTCCGTTCATTGCACGCTCATTGATGCAAGGTGGCGTCTTCTTCCTCTTCCTGCGGCTGTGCCGGTGCGGGCTGCGGCGCCGGCACGGGTGCCGCGGCGGCGGGTTGCGCCTCTTTCGCCTCATTGGCCAGGCTCACCACGTAGGCGCGGATCGATTCGGCATCGTCCGTGCTCAGTTGCCCGGCAAACGACACCATGCCGTTGTTCTGCAAAGCGCCGTCGATGACGATGGCCTTGAACAGCGCTTCGGCATTCAATGCGGCCGCATAGCGCAAGTCGGGGAACACGCTGCTCACCCGGCCGTTGTTGCCGTGGCAGCTGGCACAGTGTTCGTTGTAGTGGGCTTCGCCCTGGGCCAGCAGCGCGGCGTCGCCGAAGTCGGCGGGCGGATTGAGTTGCGGCGGGGTGTAGCTGAGCAGCTCAGGCAAGGCGGCGCTGCCGCCCAGCTTGTAGACCAACAGGCGCGCATAATTCGGCGCCCAATATCCCCCGGCGCCGCTTTGGCCTGCCACCGTGGCCACGTACTGTTCCCCATCGATGGCATAGCTGACCGCGCCGCCGACCACGCCCGATTGCGTGTCCACGCTCCACACTTCTTCGCCCGTATCCGCGCGGAACGCCTTGAAGGTGGGGCCGGAGGCCTGGAACACCAGGTTGCCGGCGGTGGTCAGCACGCCGGCGCGCGAGCTGCCCATGCGCTGTTCCCACACCGGTTTGCGCTGCACCGGATCCCAGGCCAACATATACGACCCCGCGCCTTCGAGCTGCGGTGCCGGATCCTGCGGCCGCTTGCCCACGTTGATGGACAGCAGTTGATTGCCCATCTTGGCGCCGGCCTCGGCCACCAGCGGAAAGCTGCCGTAGTTGGTGGGCACGTACATCAGGCCGGTATCGGGATTGAACGCCATCGGGTGCCAGCTGTGCGCGCCGCCGGCCGAGGGCACCACGTGAAAGCCTTTGTCGCCAAGCGCGCCGTAGTTGGCTTCGGGGTTGATGATGGGACGAAAGTCTTCGTCGAACCCCAGCATCCAGTTGGCGGTGGGCACGAACAGGTCGGCCGACAACACTTCGCCGGTGACGGCGTCCAGCACGTAGAACACGCCGTTTTTCGGCGCCTGCATCACCACGTGCCGGCTGACGCCGTCGATCACCAGGTCAGCGGTGACGAGTTGCTGGGTATTGTCGAAATCCCAGCTGTCGCGCGGCGTGGCCTGGTAATGCCAGCGGTATGCGCCGGTGGCGGCATCGAGCGCCACGATGGAGGCGGTGAACAGGTTGTCGCCGCCGCCCGGCGAGCGGATGTCGGCCGGCCAGGGCGCGCCGTTGCCGGTGCCCACGTAGACCAGGCCAGTGGCAGGATCGTAGGTTACCGCATCCCAGGGCGTGCCACCGCCGCCGGTTTCCCACCAGGTGCCGTTCCAGGTGGTGGCGGCCATCTCCAGTTCCGGCTGCTCGAAGCCAAGCGCGGGGTCGCCCGGCACCGCCCACCAGCGCCACAGTTCCTCGCCGTTGTTGACGTCGTAGGCGGCCATGTAGCCGCGCTGATGGAATTCCGAGCCGGCTTCCCCGATGAAGATGCGGCCGTCGGCGATGCGCGGCGCGCCGGTGATCGAATGCCAGCCTTCGCGGTCGGTAACCTGCCGTTCCCATACTTCCTCGCCCGTGGCGGCCTTTACTGCCACCAGGCGTCCGTCCAGCGTGCCCCAGATGATCATGTCGTCCCAGGCCGCCACGCCGCGGTTGACGATGCCGCAGCACATTTTCACCGCCCATTCGCCCGGCACCTTGGGATCGTATTTCCACAGCGCTTCACCGCTTTGCGCGTCGAAGGCATACACCTTGCTCCAGGGCGAGGTGACGAAGATGCGGCCATCGACCACCAGCGGCGTGGTTTCATAGCTGCCGCCGCGCTCCGCCAGATCGCCGTACCAGGCCAGACCCAATTGGGCGATGTTGTCGGCGGTGATCTGTGTGAGCGGGCTGTAGCGCTGTTCGCTGTAGTCGCGGCCGTAGGAGGCCCATTCGCTGTCGGCCGCTGCTGTCTGCGCGTCGTTGGCGGTGGTGCTGGCGGCGGGTGCCGCGGTACTGGCCGGCGGGGTGCTGCTTTCACTTGGGCCCTGCCCGCAGGCGGCCAAAGCGGCGGCCAGCGCCAGGGTCAGAAGACGCACGGTGGTTTTGGCGGAATCGCGCATGCTTGAACTCCCCTCCCGGGATGAATTTTTATGGGCGGATAGTACCGGGGCGGCCGGTACAAGGGAAAAGGTTTCGCCCGTCAGGCGTATTCGCGCAACAGATCCAGAAAGACCGGTCCGTAACGTTCCTGCTTGCGCTCGCCGATGCCGCTGATCTGGCCGAAGGCCGCCAGCGTGGTGGGTTTTTGCCGGCACAGCGCTTCCAGCGTGACGTTGTGGAATATCACGTAGGGCGGCACCTTGTGTTCCTCGGCCAGCCGGTGGCGCAGGGCGCGCAGCGCTTCCCACAGGGCGGGATCGAGATCGCCAAGCTCCTCCATGGCGGCGGTCTGCTCACGGCGCGTCGTCTTGCTCTTGCCGCGTTCGCGCACGCTGGCATCGTGGCGCAGCGCCAGCGTAGCCTCGCCGCGCAGGAGCGGTCGGCAGGTTTCCTCCAGCCGCAGCGCGCCGTAGCCGTCGATATCCACGCTGAGGTAATTGCGCGCCACCAGTTGGCGGAACACCGAACGCCATTCGTTGGCGCTGAGCTGCGCGCCCTTGCCGTATACCGCCAGGCGCTGGTGATCGAATTGGAACACTTTGTCCGCATTGCTGCCGCGCAGCACGTCGATCAGATGGTTGACGCCAAAGCGCTGGCCGGTGCGGTACACCACGCTCAGCGCCAGGCGCGCGGCTTCAGTGGCATCCCAGGTTTGCACCGGCACCAGGCAGGTGTCGCAATTGCCGCAGGGCGTGTCCAGCGTGTCGCCGAAATAGCGCAGCAGCGCCTGGCGCCGGCAACTGGTAAGTTCGCACAGGCCGAGCATGGCATTGAGCCGGTGCTGTTCCACGCGCTTGTATTCCTCGCTGCCCTGCGACTGCGCCAGCATCTGCCGCAGCTTGAGTACGTCCTGCAGGCCGTACAGCATCAGTGCGTTGGCGGGCGTGCCGTCGCGGCCGGCGCGGCCGGTTTCCTGGTAGTAGGCTTCGATGTTCTTGGGCATGTCCAGATGCGCCACGAAGCGCACGTCCGGCTTGTCGATGCCCATGCCGAAGGCGATGGTGGCCACGATCACGATGCCGTCCTCGCGCAGAAAACGCGCTTGGTTGGTTTCGCGCTGCGCCGCACTCAGGCCGGCATGATAGGGCAGCGCATCGAAGCCTTCGCCGCACAGCCAGGTGGCGGTTTCCTCCACCTTCTGCCGCGACAGGCAATAGACGATGCCGGCGTCCTGTGCGTGCTCGGTGCGAATGAAGTGCAGCAGCTGCCGGCGCGGGTTGTCCTTGAGCGCGATGCGATAGCAGATGTTGGGGCGGTCGAAACCGGCGACGAACTGCCGCGCCTGCTGCAACTGCAGCCGCTCGATGATTTCCTTGCGGGTACGCACATCCGCCGTGGCGGTGAGCGCAATGCGCGGCACCGCGGGAAAATGCGTGTGCAGCATGGCCAGTTCGAGATAGTCGGCGCGGAAGTCGTGGCCCCACTGCGATACGCAATGTGCTTCGTCGATGGCGAACAGCGCCAGTTCCACGCGCTGCAACAGCGCCCGGGTACGTTCCTGCTTGAGGCGCTCGGGCGCCAGGTACAACAGCTCGAGCTCTCCCCGCTCCAGCGCCTGCTCCACCGCGCGCACCTGGTCCCAGTCCAGGGTGGAATTGAGATAGGCGGCCTTCACGCCAAGTTCGTGCAGGGCATGCACCTGATCCTGCATCAGCGCGATCAAGGGTGAAATCACCACGCCGCAGCCGCGCCGCGCCAGCGCCGGAATCTGGTAGCACAAGGACTTGCCGCCGCCGGTGGGCATCAGCACCAGGGCATCGCCGCCGTCGATCACCGTGTCGATGATCTCGGCCTGTGGCGGGCGGAAGGAGGAATAGCCGAAGACTTTCTCGAGAATCTGTAATGCGGAACTCATGCCGGCACTATAGAGGGGAATACGCGGACTGCAAGTGTAATGGATGCCGGCGCCTCGACCCGCTCCCGATCGGCGCCTTCGCTCTCACCTTAGCCCGTGCGTGGTCCGAACATGATGATTGCCATGCCGGCCAGCGCCACCGTGCAGCCCACCATATCCCAGCGCGTGGGACGTACGCCGTCCACGCCCCACAGCCACAGGATCGCCACCAGGATGTACACCCCGCCATAAGCCGCATACACCCGCCCCGCCGCCGTGGGATGCAGCGACAGCAGCCAGGCGAACAGCGCCAGGCTGAGCGCGCCGGGCACCAGCAGCCATGCGCTTTTGCCCTGGCGTAGCCAGAGGTAGGGCAGGTAGCAGCCGACGATTTCCGCCACCGCGGTAAGCAGGAACAGGGCGATGGTTTTCAAGGGGAAATCTCCTTGCCGGCGATGACTTTTCCGTGCCGCTGCGGGCGCCACGCGATGCGGCGATTGTAGACCACTTCGGCGGCCGCTCCGTACCTGATAGAATCGCCAGCCCAAACCGCCAACCCTGCCCACACGCCTTGCTTCCTTCCACGCGTTACCAACAGCATCTGCAACAACCCGGTTTTCACGAGGATGCGCTTCAGGCGCAGGCCGTGGCGCGGCTGGATGCGCTGTACCGGCGCCTGCTTTCGCCGCGCCCGTGGTACCGGCGCAGCAAGGCGATACCGGGGTTGTACCTGTGGGGACAGGTGGGCATCGGCAAGAGTTTTCTGGTGGACCTGTTCGTGGACGCGCTGCCCAGACATGTCACGGTGACGCGCCAACACTACCAGCACTTCATGGCCGCGGTGCATCGCGAACTGCACGCCATCACCGGCCAGGCCGAGCCGCTGAGCATCGTCGGTAGGCGCCTGGCGGCACAGTATCGGGTGATCTGCCTCGACGAGTTGTACATCACCGACCTGGGCGACGCCATGATCGTCTACCGCCTGTTCGAGAGCCTGTTCGAATGCGGCGTGGCGCTGCTGATCACCTCCAACTTCGACCCCGACCATCTCTACCGCGACGACCTGCAGCCGACGATCTTCGAGCCCGCCGTGCGGCTGATAAAAGCCAACACCGAAGCGGTGCATCTGGCCAGCAACCAGGACTATCGCGCGCTGCAGCAGGGCGAGCACCGCACCTGGTTCGTGGCAGGCGAACAGGATTTCGCCGCGCTGTTCGATCAGTTGAACCTGGCACTGCACGGCAGCAACGCGTATGACGCCACGCCACTGGAAATCCACGGCCACCTGTTGCAACCGCTGCGGCACCACGAAGGGCTGGCCTGGTTCACGTTCGAGGAATTGTGCGCAGAGCCGCGCTCGGCCCGCGACTACATCGTGCTCGGGCGCCGCTTCAAGACTTTTCTGCTGAGCGGCATTCCGCAGTTCGGGCAACGCGAGCAGGCGAACCTGCCGGCGATCGGCACCGAGGATGCGCTGGCAAATCAGCCACGGAAGCAATACTCGCGCAGTGAAAACGCGCAGCGCCGCTTCATCAGCCTGGTGGACGAACTGTACGACCAGGGCATCAAGCTTTATCTGGAAAGCGCGGTGCCGTTGCCGGAGCTTTATGCCGGCGGACGCCTGGCCTTCGAGTTCAGGCGTACCGTGAGCCGCCTGACGGAAATGCAGTCGGCCACCTACCGCGATCGCGCGCTGCGGGCCTGAGCGGGAAAATTTGGCACCGCAACCACCGCTTTCAGTATAATTTCCCGGTTTTTCACCCGGAGTTTCCCATGGAACGAGTGATCGAACTGTTGATGGTGCGTGCCCGTTGGCTGCTGGCGCCGGTCTACCTGGGCCTGAGCTTTGCGCTGATCGCGCTGGCCATCATCTTCTTCCGCGAGGTGTGGCACCTGTTTGCGATCATCACCAGCGCCTCGGAAGCGGACGTGGTGCTGATCGTGCTGTCGCTGGTGGATATTTCGCTGGTGGGCGGCCTGCTCATCATGGTCATGCTCAGCGGCTACGAGAATTTCGTATCGGCGCTGGATACCGGATCCGAGCGCGACAAGCTGAGCTGGCTCGGCACGATGGATTCCTCTTCGCTGAAAATGAAGGTGGCGGCCAGCATCGTTGCGATTTCCTCGATCCACCTGTTGCGGATGTTCATGAACATCCGCAATGTCGATCCCGAATACCTCAAGTGGTACGTGATCATCCACCTCACCTTCGTCGTCTCGGCGTTCGTGATGGGGATGCTGGATCGGCTTACCAAGCACTGAGCGCCCGATCACAGCCCGCCCTGCCGCCGATGGCCCTGGCCGGCGCCTTCGTGCCACCATAAGGCATGCTCAAGAAACTGGCGCTCTCCCTGTTGATGATCCTGTGTGCCCTGCTGCTCACGCTGGCGGTGGCACTGTGGCAACGCGAACCGCTTGCCCGGCTGGTGGCCAACCGGGTGCTTGGCGACACCGGGATCAGCGTCACCGAACTGCGGGGGCTGCAACTTGCCCGCGACAAGGCGGGGCTCGCCCGCCTGCAATTGCTGCTGCCTTCCGGCCAGCACCTGACCCTCGACGGCATCGATCTGCGCTTCCAGCTGACGTCGCTGCGCCAGCCGCCCGCCGTGCAGGCCCTGGCAATCGCCAGCGCGCAGCTGAACGATGCCGAAGACGCGCCCGCCGACGACACCGAGACGTCCCCGCTGCTGCTGAGCGAACTGCTGCGCACCTTGCGCGAATTCCCCCTGCCCGCCCTCACGCTGGAACAACTGGTGGTGCCGCAGTGGCCCGAAACGCTGCGCCTGACATTGCAACACGCTCCCGGCTCGCTGCAGTTGGATGCCGCCGGCGACGTGTTGCAATTGCACGGCACCTTTGCGCAGGCCGACACCGATGCCCAGGCCACCCTGGCCATCGCCCTGAATCGCGGAGACCTCACTTTTGGCGACGTCCAGGTGACACTCGATCCCCTGGAAGACAACTACGCCCTGGCCGGCAGCGTGCAGCTGGCCTTCGCCGATCTCAATGCGTTGTTGGATGAATTGCACCAGGCGCCGCTGGCCCTGCCGCTGTATGACGCCGACCTGCACCTGGACCTGGCCGGCACCGTGGCGGACGCGCTGCTCGGCACCGTCAGCGGCCAACAGAGCGCCACCTTTACCGCCGGCCTGCAAGCCGGCTCCACCTTTACGCTGCCGGCGGGCCTGAGCGAAGGCCTCGAGGCCCTGACCCTAAGCTTTCCCGAGCGCGCCGCACTGGACATTACCACCGGCAGCGGCGCCGGCATCAGCGGTGATTTGCCGCTGCGGGTCATCGGCGCCTGGCAGGCGCAAGCGCTGGCGCTCGACGCGCGCATCACGCTTGGCGATTGCGCGTGGCAAGGCAGTTCGCCCTGCGCCATCGGTTTCGACGGTAGCGCCGGTCTTGGCGATTATGGCTTCAGCGGTCTGGTGGCGCTTACCGCGCCCGGGCTTGGCCTCAACCCGGGCAGCTATCACCTGATCAGCACCGGCCTGCGCGTGAGCGGCCTGCCGGCGGCAGTACCCGCCTTCGATCTCGACGCCGCGCTGGAACTGGACGCGCAACAAACGCTGCATTTGGACACGGCGGTGGTGCTGCGCAACACGCCACAGAACCTGCAGCCCCAGCTGCGCGGCACTTACCAGCTGGCAAACGGCAATGCCGAAATACAACTGAACGTTCCACCACTGCAATTCACCGAACCCGGCGCCACGCTGGTCTCCTGGTTCGATGACTGGCCGTATCCGGCGGACATACTCACCGGCACGCTGGCGCTCGATCTGCATGCCACCTGGCAGAGCGGCGCCAACGCGGCGGCGCCCGGCAAGCTGGTGGCCGATGTCGATGCGACCTTGAGCGAGCTTGGCGGTTTCTACGACACGTTCTACTTTCGCGGCCTGGACGGCAGGCTCACTGCGCACGTGGAAAATGCCGAAACGCTGACGTTTTCCACCCCACCGCTGCACCTGAGCCTGGCCGGCATCGACGCCGGCGTGCCGATGGAAAACCTGAGCGTGGATTTTCAGCTGGATTCCGCGCCCCTTACCCTGCAGCTGAACTCCTTTCGCGCCGAGGTGCTTGGCGGCACGCTGAGCGCCATGGACGGCAGCTATGCGCTGGAGCGCGAACGCAACGACATCGTGCTGCACTTCGACGGCCTGCAGGTGCCCAGCATGCTGGCGCTGGCGGAGTACCAGGGCGTGCAGGCGGAAGGGGCCATCAGCGGCGAATTGCCGTTGACGCTGACGCCAAACGGCGTGGTGGTGAGCGGCGGCACGCTGGCGGCCGACGCGCCGGGCGGCAGCATCCGTTATCTCAACGCCGCGGCGGCGGGTTTGCAGGGCAACGCGGGCCTGGACCTGGTCAACCAGGTGTTGAGCAACTTCCAGTTTCAACGCCTCACCAGCACCATCGACTACACTCCGGAGGGCGAGCTGCTGCTTGGCATGCAATTGCAGGGACACAACCCCGAGCTGGGCAGCGACCAGCCGATCAACCTCAACCTGAACCTCAGCGACGACATTCCCGCCCTGCTCAAGAGCCTGCAGGCGGCGCGCAACATCGAGGACTTTCTGCAGCAGCAGTATCAATGAGGATCGCGCGCGGGTTTCATGTGGCGTTAAGCCAGGGGCACGGATACTATCGCCAAAACAAGCGGTGATTTGCTATGAAACTCGTTCAAGTTCTGTTCATAATCTCTACCTGCTGGCTCGCCGCCTGCACCCCGACCGTGCAACTGGCCACGCCGAAGGATCCCATTACCATCAATCTGAACGTCCGCATCGACCACGAAATCCGGGTCAAGGTGGACAAGGAACTGGACGATGTCTTTGCCCAGAACTCCGACCTGTTCTAGCGCCATCTCAATGCCGAGGGCCATCTCAATGCCGGGGAATAGTTTCATGAAGAAAGTTCTGTTGCCGATCATGCTGCTGCTGAGCCTCGCCGCTTCCAGCCTGGCGCTGGCACTGACGCTGGACGAAGCCAAGGCCCAGGGCCTGGTGGGAGAAAAGGTGGACGGCTACATCGCCGCGGTGGTGGCCAACCCCAACGCGGAAGTACAGGCGCTGATCCGCAGCACCAACGACGGCCGCCGCCAGGTGTATGCCGACCTGGCAAAACGCAACAACATCACCCTCGACCAAGTGGGCGTGCTGTCGGCGGAGAAGCTTTATTCCGGCGCCGCCAGCGGTACCTACCTGCAGCAGCCTTCGGGGCAGTGGCAGCGCAAGTAGGCGCCACATTCCCCTGCTTTTAATGCGCAAAAATGTTCACGGATTTTGCGCAAAGCGGCGCAGGTTTTGCTTTCTTCCCCCTGGTAATGGGGGTAGGCTGAAGGCAAACCATTGATCCGGTACCTTTGTCATGCTTTCCCTTCGCGTGCGTCTGGCCGTGCTGGCCGCTCCCGTGCTGTTGCTCGGTACCATGCCCGCCCATGCCGATAAACCCACCTGGACGCCCATTGCCGAGCTTCTGATCGGCAGCCTCGGCAAGACCGATGCAGTGAGCCTGGCGGACGTCATGACACGCTGCACCGCGCTCAGCATGACGCTTTCCGGGCTCACCGCCGATTTTTCGCCGGAGATGTCGCAGCTTTACAAGGATCAGGCCAATCGTTTCATCGAACACAGCCTGCGCATCGAATCGCAGGTGCAGGCCGACCAGAGCGGCGAGATCACCGACCTGGAAGAGCTGTCCGGCGCCACCCGCGAAAAGCTCAAGACCATGGTGATCGGCTACAGCGATTGGATGGACGACAACATGGAAGCCGGCGGTTCCCTGTTCGACCGGGAAATCGAGATGGAAATCGACAGTTGCCATCTGGCCACGCGGCTGGTGAGCCAATTGTCCTACATGCCCGACGGATCAGTCCCCGAATAAACCTCTGGCGGGTTTCACGCCAAACGCTGAGGTTCGATGCAAACCGGTGGTACGCTCTTGCGCGTCCAAGAGCGTATGCGTCCAGGGGCAGCTCCATAAAAGACCTAATGGTCCAATAACCCATTCCTCAATGCAATCAAGGTCAGCTCGGCCGCGTTCTCGGCCCTGAGTTTCTGCTTGATGTTGTACAGATGCGTCCCCACCGTGCGTGGACTGAGGAACAGCGCCTCGGCGATACGCGCCACGGACTGGCCCTTGGCCAGCAGCATGAACACCTCGAATTCGCGACCGGTCAGCACGTCCACCGGATTCTGCGCGCCGGTGAACTGCTCCATGGCCATGGTACGCGCCAGGGTGGGGTCCAGATACAAGGCGCCACCCGCCACCTGCAGGATCGCCTGCCGGAGTTCTTCCGGCGCGCTGCGTTTGGACAGATAACCCTGCGCGCCAGCCTTGAGCAGACGCTTGGGATGGGCGCTGTCATCGTGCGCGGTCAGGATCAGGATGCGCGCCGCGGTGTGCCTGGCGAGCAGGCGCAGCACCGCCTCCAAGCCGCCCATGCCGGGCATGGAAAGGTCCATGACCACCACGTCGGGCGCCACGTCCGGATACAGCTTCAGCGCATCCTCGCCACAGGCTGCTTCGGCCACCACTTCGATGTCTTCGGCTTCCTGCAGCAACAGCCGAAAGCCCATGCGCACGATGGCGTGATCGTCCACCAGCATCACCCGGATGGTGCTCATTGCCGCTTCCTCCGATCCTGCAGCGGCAACTGCACCGTCACGCGCATGCCGGCGTCCGCCTGCCACTGGAAACTGCCGCCGAGGCTTTCGGCGCGTTCGCGCATGCCGATCAGGCCGTAGTGTTCGTCGCGGTCGTTGGGGTCGATGCGCGGCCCGCGGCCGTCATCCTCCACGCAAAGCGACAGCCGTTCCTCCACCTGCACCCGCACCCGCGCCTGGGTGGCGTGGGCGTGGCGCACTACGTTGGTCAGGCTTTCCTGCACCATGCGATAGGCCACGATGGCCACCTCGGGCGCCACGCGGGCAAGGTCGCCATGCGGCTCGAACGTGAAGTGGATGTCGGGAAAGCGCGCCTGTTGCGATTCCACCAGTTCCTGCAGCGCCGCGTGCAACCCCAGGCGATCGAGCACCAGCGGACGCAACTGCCGCACCATGCCATGCATGGCGTCGTACATCTGGGTGGAAATGTCCACGATCATGCGCGCGGTATCCGTCAGTGCGGGATCCCGCTCGCGGCCGCGGCTCACCAGCGTGGTGGCCAGCGTGCGCACCGCCGTGAGCGACTGGCCGATTTCGTCGTGCAGTTCATGCGCCAGCTTGCGCCGTTCCTCTTCGATGTGGCGGTCGATCAGCTGCAGCCAGGCCTGGTTTTCCTTCACCGCCCGTCCGGCAAACCAGAACACCAGCAGGTTGAGCAAGGTGAACAGGAGCAGTGACAACCAGAACACGGTGAGCAGTTCGTCCCAGGCATCGAGCACCATGCGCGAGCTGTCGGGCGCAATGCGCACCTGGCCGCTGCCCACCGGCAGGGTGATGGTACTGATGGGAGGCGCCACCAGATGCGTGAACCACGCCGGCGCATAGCGGCCCGCCTTCCAGGGCGAGGGCGGCGAACGGTGCAGCGTGCGGCCGGCGCTGTCCAGCACCTCGATGTCGTGCGCGCGGATGCGGCCCGCCTGTTCCAGGTAGCCGGCAAGCGCGCGCGGCGCGCCGTCGTCCTGTTGCAGCGTGTCGTTGTCGATGAGGCTGGTGAGCAATTGCACGGTGACGCGCGTGGCGGCTTCCATTTCGGCCGCCGCCGAACGCCGCGACCCTTCGATCTGCAACGCGACCAGGGCCACGATGAACAACAGCATCACCAGGGTAATCAACCAGTTGATCGACGCGCGCAGAGACATGGCGCGATGTTACTGTAGTTCTTCCTATTGCGAGCGCCGCAAGCGGACGCGGATCAACCGCGCCCGTGCAATCTCATGATTTTCATTAGACGCCATCGCCAAAACTACTGCGCGCGTGTCAAAGCGGTGGGCGCCGTTCGTGCCAGTCGGTGGCACGCTCAAAGGCGG
>Ga0182739_1000845_pt1 | contig 35143 bp, 38 predicted proteins | sample eDN5th30CBELigBY_FD_128873 | JGI IMG/M metagenome (GOLD analysis project Ga0182739, IMG submission 128873) | Enriched backyard soil microbial communities from Emeryville, California, USA - eDNA 5th pass 30_C BE-Lig BY (version 2) (version 2) | ecosystem: Environmental > Terrestrial > Soil >... | reverse complement strand
CGCGTTCTTCATGCTCGCCTTCGGCTCCGTCTTCCTGCCCGGCGGCATCGTCGCGTTCCTCACCTTCGGCGCGATGGTCGACATCAAGATGGTCGCGCTCATGCGCACGACGTTCCGCACGGCGACGATCGTGCAGATCACCGCGATCGTGGGGCTCGCCTCGCTCGTGCTCGGGCTGGGGGTGAACCTCCTTGCGTGACGCGTTCCTCCGGTACTGGCAGGGCATCCTGCTCACGGCGCTCGGTGCCGTCGCGACCCTGTGGTTGACGTTCTCCGGCCAGCTCGGGCTGTACATCCACCCGCGGTACTTCGTCTTCACGGCGGTCATGGCAGGGATCGCGATCGTGTTCGTCGTCGTCGCGCTCGTGCTGCCGAGGCAGCACGACGACGCGCACGAGGGGGAGCACCAGCACGCGGGTGACGAGCGCGCGCCCGCCTGGCGCGGCCGGCTCGCCGCGACCGGCAGCATCCTGCTCATCGTCGCGACCACCGCGGGCCTCCTCGCGCTCCCGCCGACGACCCTGTCGCGCTCGCTCGCGGACGGCCGCGACCTGAGTGCCGCGGGCGTCGTCGGAGAGAGTGCGATCCAGCTCGCCCAGGCGGACCCCGCGTCGTTCACCGTCAAGGACTGGGCGGTGCTCATCGCCGACGGCGCCTCCGGCGGCGTGCTGCAGGGCGCCCGCCCGCAGGTCGTCGGCTTCGTCATCGCCGACCCGGACGCGCCGGAGTCCGGCTTCGCGGTCGCGCGCTACGTCATGACGTGCTGCACGGTCGACGCGCAGCCGGTCGGCGTCCACGTCGAGCTGCCGGGGTGGCAGGAGCGCTTCGAGGACGGCAGCTGGGTCGAGGTGCGCGGACGCTTCGTCGAATCCGGTGACGGCTGGATACTTCAGGCCGAGTCGGCCGAACCGATCGAGCAGCCCGCGGAGCCGTATGTCTACTGAGGCAGGGTCGACCGGGGGGCGGTCGGCTCGAGCGCGCCGACGACGTCTCGGCTTCGGAGCGCTCGTCGGAATCGTCGTCGGGGTGCTCGCGGCGCTCGCCGTCGGCCTCGGCGTCGGTGGTGCGGTCGCGCCGCCGCGCATCTCATCCGTCGCCGTCGCCCCCGAGGCGCTCGTCACACGCCTCGACCAACGGGTCGTCCTCACCCTCAACCAGCCTGTCGCCGCCGACGGCCTCCGCCTCGACGTCTCGCCCGCCGCGGACGCCGAGCTCACCGCCGACGGGGCCGCGCTCACGGTGCGCTTCACCCGGATGCTCGACTACGCGACGACCTATCGCGTCGCCGTCGACGGCGTGCGCGGCACCGCGACCGGCGCGGGCGGGCGGATCGAGACGAGCTTCACGACCCCCGACGAGCACATCCTGCTCGCCGCGCCGAGCGCCGCGGGCGAGCAGCTCGTGCGCGCCTCGGTGTCCAGCGCCGCCGCGCCCGAGGTCGTGTACGAAGCGGAGCGGATCAGCGAGTTCGTCCGGGTCGGCCCCGGCCTCGTCGTCATCGCCGAGGAGGGCGGCCGCCAGAGCGTCCACCACCCCGTGCCCGGCGCGCCGGAGTTCGTCATGGGCGGACCCGAGGAGGCGTCCTACCGCTCGCTGCGCGCCGCCCCCGACGGCCGCAGCTTCGGCTACGTCATGACGAGTCCCGACGTCGGCCCCGACCACACCGTCTACGACAGCGTGCTCTTCCTCGTCGACGCGGCGACCGACATCGAGACCGAGGTCGTCGGCTTCGACGGCGCCCCCATCTCCGTCGCCGACTGGACCTACGTGCGCGGTACGACCTCGCTGCTCGTGCGCTCGACCGACCAGCAGGGCTACCTCATCGACACGACCGGCGGCGACCCCGTCCCCCTCGGCACCGTCGGCCTGCTGCGCGGCTTCGTGCCCGGCACCACCGCGATGCTCAGCGACCGCTGGCCCGACACCGCCGCGATCGAGCTCACGACCGGCGAAGCCACCCCCGTGACGATCCCCGACCTCCCGCTCGCCGACGGCGAGGTCCTCGGCGACTTCGCCGCGCTCGGCGCCGGGGAGTATGCGCGGATCGTGCACGTCTTCGTCTCCGACCCGCTGCCGCGCTGGGCCAGCTCGACCGTGTCCCGGGTGGGGGCGGATGGCGTTCTGCCGCTCTTCCAGCCGCCGACCGGCGCGATCACCGGCATGTGCGCATCGCCGAACGCACAGCTGCTCGCCCTCAGCGTCGTCGAGCCGCGCGACCCCGAGGCGGCCCCGCGGACGTACCTCGTCGACAGCCGCACGGGCAGCACCGTCCGCACCGTCGTGGGCGCCCGCCCCGACTGGTGTGCCCTCGACTGATCGCCCGCTCGCCGAGCGCCATGCACGCCGCGCACCCGCCGCCGCGCTCACGCTCACGCTCACGCTCATCGCTGACGATGGACCCGCCTGGCGGTGCCTTGTGCGCAATGCCGCGCCCCGGACTGCACACAAGGCACCGCCAGACCGGGGTAGGGGCGGCATAGGCTGCTCGGCCCGGACCCCGGAGGCACCGACCGCGGCCGCGGCGCTCCGCCAGCGCCTCCCGTCAGCAATCGGCGCAGAGACCGAAGACGTCGACGATGTGCTCCGCCTCGCGAAAGCCGTTGTCTGCCGCGACCGACCGCGCCCACGCCTCGACGGGACCCGCGCTGATCTCCACCGTCTTGCCGCACGAGCGGCAGATCAGGTGATGGTGATGCCCGGAGGTGCCGCACGCCCGGTAGAGCGACTCGCCGTCGTGCTGCAGATGATCCGCCGCACCGTCCGCCGCGAGGTCCGCGAGCGCACGGTAGACGGTCGCGAGTCCGATCGGCGAGCCGCCCTCGCGCAGGCCCGCGTGCAACACCTGCGCCGACACGAAGCCGTCCTGCTCGCCCAGCGCCTCGCGGACCGCGTCCCGCTGCCAGGTGCGGCGCCGAGGGGTCGCGCCCATCGCGTTCTCGCTCACGCCGCCTCCAGCGCGTGCGCCTCCGCCGCGCGACGGAAGCGGCGGATGTCCCGGGTGCGTCCCACGTCGCGGCAGATCAGCCAGATGACGAACGAGATCGTCGTGATGAAGGGGCTGACCGGCAAAGTCGAGCCCACCGCGATGAGGATCCCGCCGAGTGCCGAGACGAGGCCGAACGCCATGCTGAGGATCGGCACGAGCGTCGCCGAGTGCGTGACCCGGCTCGCCGCGGCCGCGGGGGTGACGAGCAGCGCGAGGACGAGCAGCGCGCCGATGATCTGCACCGCGACCGCGACCATGAGCCCGAGCAGCAGCATGAAGAGCAGGCTGAGCCGCCGACCGGGCACCCCGCGCGCCGCCGCCGCCTCCGGGTCGAGGCTGTCGAAGGTCAGCGGCCGCCAAACGATGAGCAGGGCGATGAACACGATCGCGGAGACGCCCGCGAGCGACCACAGCTGGTCGCCGCCGACGGACACGATCTGGCCGGTGAGCAGCCCGAACTTGTTCGCACTGCGGCCCTGGTAGAGGGCGAGGCAGAGGATGCCGAGACCGAGGCCGAAGGGCATGAGGACGCCGACGATCGAGTTGCGGTCGCGAGCGCGCGCACCGAGGAGTCCGATGATCGCCGCCGCGATGACGGAGCCGAGGATCGAGCCGAGGAGCACGTCGACGCCGATGAGGAGGGCCGCCGCCGCGCCCGCGAACGATAGCTCCGAGATGCCGTGGACCGCGAACGCCATGTCACGCTGCACGACGAACACGCCGATCAGCCCGCCGACGATCCCGAGGATCGCGCACGCGAGCACCGAGTTCGCGACGAGGGAGAGCAGGTGCCCGTAGTCGCTGTAGTCGAAGAACTGATCCCAGCTCACTCGCTGCGCTCCAATCGGTCGACCTCGTCGGCGTGCTGCTCGAGATGATGCTCGTGCCCGTTGCCGGCGCCCGCGACGAACACCCGGTCGACGCCGGTCGCCGGGTCGGGGAAGCGCAGCACGTCGACGCGCGTGCCGTACAGGTCGGTGAGCGACTCGGTCGTCAGGACCTCACCGGGGGTGCCGAGACGGTGGCGGCCGTGCGCGAGGTAGAGCACGCGGTCGACGTGGCCGAGCACGGGGTTGATGTCGTGCGCGATGAACAGGACGGCGGCGCCCCGCTCCCGCTCCCGGTCCGCGAGCCCGATGATCTCGGCCTGGTTGCCGAGGTCGAGGCTCGACAGCGGCTCGTCGAGGAGCAGCAGGCTCGGCTCGTCGACGATCGCCTGCGCGATCCGCAGCCGCTGCTGCTCCCCGCCGGACAGGTCCCCCATGGGGCGTGCCGCGAGCGACTCGGCGCGCACCGCCCAGATGGCGCGGGCGACCGCCTCCCGGTCCTCGCGACTCGTCACCGGCAGCCCCCAGCGCGCGCCGGTGCGGCCGAGGGTCACAAGGTCGCGGCCGAGCATGGGGGTGCCGCGGCCCCAGACACGCTGCTGCGGTACGTAGCCGATGCGGTGGTCGCCGCGCTGGGCCGGTCTGCCGAGGACACGCACCCGTCCCGTCGCAAGGCGTTCGAGGCCGAGGATCGCGCGGAAGAGGCTGGTCTTGCCGGCGCCGTTCGGCCCGAGGATCGCGATGAGCTCGCCCGGGTGGACCTGCAGGTCGAGACCCGCGAAGAGGGTGCGGCCGCGGACGCGGAGCGCGGCGTCCTCGAGCTCGAGGACGGGACCCTTCGACTCGCCTTCGGCTCGCTCGGGGACCCGCGGCACGACGGCTCGCTCGGGGGGCGCGACGGGGTCGGTCACGTGAGCGCGCTCGCGACCGCTTCGATGTTCGCCGCCATCCATGACAGGTAGTCTTCCCCACCCGGCAGCGTCTCGGAGAACGCGACGACCGGCACCCCCGCGGCGACGGCGGCGGCGCGGATCTGCTCGGCCTCGGGGCCGCCGGATTGGACGTTCTCGGCGAGCATGCGGATGTCGTTCTGCGTGAACAGCGACAGGACCTGGTCGAGCAGGCCGACGCCGACACCCGTGCCGCCCTCGACGGCGGCGAGGAACGCCTCCGGCGTGACGTCGGTGAGCCCGAGGTCCGCGAGGAGGTAGGCGGAGACGGGCTCGGTCGCGACGACGTCGCCGCCGCCGGTCCGCTGCTCGACGTCGTGGGCGTGGTCGTGGAGCGCGTCGAGCTGCGCGAGGAACTCGGCGCCGCTCGCCTCGATGTCCCGAGCGCCGGCCGGGTCGAGCTCGACGAGCGCCGCCTGGATCGCCTCGGCGATGTGTTCCATGCCGTGCAGGGAATACCAGACGTGTTCGTTGAAGCCCTCGATGTGGTGGTGCTCATCGCCCTCGGCGTGCTCGTGGTCGTGGTCGTCTGCTGCGGCTTCGCCCGCGGGGAGCAGGCCGGATGCCTCGACGGCGTTGACGACGATCGCGGTGGTCCCGGACCCGGCGATGAGCCGGTCCATGAAGTCGTCGAGCCCGCCGCCGTTGACGATGACGAGGTCCGCGTCGGCGACCGTGAGCTGGTCGCGCGTGCTCGCCTCATAGTCGTGGGGGTCGACGGCGGTCCCGGAGACGATCGAGGTGACGCTGACGCGGTCGCCGCCGATCTGCTGGGCGACGTCGCCGTAGACGTCGGTGACGGCGACGACGCGGATGAGGCCGTCGTCTTCCGACTCCGGCGCGGGCGCGCCGGCGCTGCAGCCGGCGAGCGCGAGCGCCGCCGCTCCGGCGAGGGCGATTGCGGGGGCGAGGCGGCGTGTGCGTGACATGCGGAACACCTTATTGAGATTGATTCTCAATCGCAACTCGGGAGCCGGGTCGCTCTCCGCTGGGGTGGTCGCAAACTGCTGCCGGATGCCGTTCTGCACAGCCATCTGCGTCCACCTGGCTGCCGCTCCACCACTCGGTGGACGCAACATGCGGCACTGATCCCGCCGAGGGCGCCATTTGCGCCCACATCAAGCGCCGACCAGAACGCCAGCACCCGCACTCTGCGGGACCTCAGTCCAGCAGCAGCGCCGGCTCCTCGAGGACGCTCGCGATGTCCTGCACGAACCGGCTGATCACGTCGCCGTCGACGACCCGGTGGTCGAAGGACCCCGCGACCGTCGTGACGAACGCCGGGCGCACCTCGCCGTCGACGACCCACGCCTTCTGCCGGATGGCGCCGAGCACGATGATCGACACCTCGCCGGGGTTCAGGATCGGGATGCCCGTGTCGATGCCGTACGAGCCGAGGTTCGTGATCGTGATCGTGCCGCCCTGCATGTCCTGCGCCGTCGTCCGGCCGTCGCGCGCCGTCAGCGTCAGCTGCTCGAGCGCACGCGCGAGGTCGAGGAGCGACAGGTCCTGCGCGTCCTTGACGTTCGGCACGATGAGCCCGCGCGGCGTGGCCGCGGCGATGCCGAGGTTGACGAAGTGGTGGACGATGATCTCCTCGTCCGTCCACGTCGAGTTGACGATGGGGTTGCGCCGCACGGCCCAGATGATCGCCTTCGCCATGACGAGCAGCGGCGACACCCGCACCCCCGTGAACTCCGGCGAGGCCTTGAGCCGCTTGACGAACTCCATCGTCCGGGTCGCGTTCACCTCGGTCAGCACGCTCGTGTGCGGTGCCGTGAACTTGGACGCGACCATCGCGCTCGCGATCGCCTTGCGGACGCCCTTCACGGGAATCCGCTCCTCGCGCTGCGTCGGCGCCGCCGGCGTCTCGAGATTGTGGAAGACCTTCGCCTGATCGGCGTGGCGGATGACGTCGTCGCGGACGATCTCGCCTGCGAGTCCCGTCGGCATGACGGTCGCGAGATCGACACCGAGCTCGCGCGCGAGGGCGCGGATCGGCGGCTTCGCGATGACGGAGGCGGCGGATGCCGCGGGGATGACGCGTTCGACGGCGCGCCGCCGCGAGCGCACGTGACCGCTCGAGCCGTAGCCGACGAGCACCGCGCCGGAGCCCTCCTCGTCCGCGACCGTCGCGGCGGTGTCGAGCACGATCTCCGTCTTCTCGTCGCGCACCGCGGCCTCGGCCTCGGCCGCTCCCGCATCGTCGATCGCGGCGGGCGCCGACTCCGGCTCGCCGACCGTCTCGACCCGAATGATCGGCGTGCCGACCTCGACGGTCTGCCCGACATCGACGAGGAGCTCCGCGACGATGCCGGCGAACGGGGACGGCAGCTCGACGAGCGACTTCGCCGTCTCGATCTCGACGATGATCTGGTTGATCTCGACCCGGTCGCCCGGAGCGACCTTCCAGTCGACGACCTCGGCCTCCGTGAGGCCTTCGCCGACGTCGGGGAGCGGGAACTGCGCGAGTGTCATGGATGCCCCTTAGTAGGCGAGCGCTCGGTCGACGGCTTCGAGGATCCGATCCGCGTCGGGCAGGTAGACGCCCTCGAGCTTCGCGGGCGGGAACGGGGTGTCGTAGCCGCTGACCCGAAGCACCGGGGATTGCAGCGAGTAGAACGCCTTCTCGGCGATCGTCGCGGCGACCTCGGAACCGACGGAGACCTGCTGCGGCGCCTCCTGGGCGACGATGACACGACCGGTTCGGCGTGCCGAGTCGAGGACCGGACCGTAGTCGATCGGCGAGAGCGAGCGCAGGTCGACGACCTCCGCCGACACCCCCTCGGAGGCGGCGAGCTCGGCGGCGTCGAGGAGCGTCGCGACCATGGCGCCGTGCCCGATGAGCGTCACGTCGGTGCCCGTGCGCACGACGCGGGACGCGTGCAGCGGGATCCGCGGCGCGTCGAGGTCGACCTCGCCCTTGGGCCAGTAGCGCGACTTCGGCTCGAGGAACACGACGGGGTCGTTGCCGGCGATCGCCTCCTGGATCATCCAGTAGGCGTCGTGCGGGGTCGCGGGGCTCACGACCCTGAGGCCGGCCGTGTGCGCGAAGTATGCCTCGGGCGACTCCTGGTGGTGCTCGACCGCACCGATGTGGCCGCCGTAGGGGATGCGGATGACGACGGGGAACGACTGGCTGCCGCCGTGCCGATAGGTCTGCTTCGCGAGCTGCGAGGTGATCTGGTCGAACGCGGGGTAGACGAAGCCGTCGAACTGGATCTCGACGACGGGTCGGTAGCCGCGCATCGCGAGCCCGATCGCGCTGCCGACGATGCCGGACTCGGCGAGCGGGGTGTCGAGCACCCGGTTCGCGCCGAACTCCGCCTTGAGCCCCTCGGTGACGCGGAAGACGCCGCCGAGCGTGCCGATGTCCTCGCCGAGCAGCAGAACGCGATCGTCCCCGCCGAGTGCGGCCCGCAGCCCCTCGTTGAGGGCTTTGGCCATCGTCATGGTGGTGACGCCGAGCTGGGTCTCCTGGAGCATCACTGACCACCCCCGAAGGACGCTTCGTACGCGAGGAACCACGCCCGCTGCTCCTCGATGTCGGGGTGCGGATCCGTGTAGACGTGCTCGAACATCTTCGTCGCGGGCGGCGCCTCGAGTGCGAGGGTGCGCCGACGGGTGTCGGCGGCGAGCGCCTCCGCCTCCTCGTGTACCTCCGCGAAGAAGGCCTCCGACGCGCCGCGCGCGCGCAGGAACGTCTCGAATCGCTCGAGCGGGTCGCGCGCCTGCCAGTACTCGAGCTCGCCCGAGTCCCGGTACTTCGTCGGGTCGTCGCTGGAGGTGTGCGCGCCCATCCGGTAGGTGAGCGCTTCGATGAATCGGGGTCCGCCGCCGCTGCGCGCCTCGTCGAGCGCGGTGCGGGTCACCGCGTAGGCGGCGAGCACGTCGTTGCCGTCGATCTGCACGCTCGGGATGCCGAAGCCGGCCGCGCGCCGGTAGAGCGGGGTCCGCGACTGGGTGGAGACGGGGACCGAGATCGCCCAGTGGTTGTTCTGCAGGAAAAACACCTGCGGGGTCTGGTAGCTCGCGGCGAAGACGAGCGACTCGCTCGCGTCCCCCTGCGATGTCGCGCCGTCGCCGAAGTAGACGATGACGGCCTCGTCGCGCTGCGCGTCGCCCGTGCCGCTCGCACCGTCGAGGGCGATGCCCATCGCGTACCCGGTCGCGTGGAGCGTCTGTGAGCCGATGACGAGCGTGTACAGGTGGAAGTTGCCGTGCTCCTTGGGGTCCCAGCCGCCATGGTCCTGCCCGCGCAGGATCTCGATGATGCGCATGGGGTCGACGCCGCGGATGCGCCCGACGACGTGCTCGCGGTAGGCGGGGAAGACGTGGTCCTGGGGCCGCGCGGCGAAGCCGGAGCCGACCTGGGCGCCCTCCTGCCCGATGCTCGGGATCCAGAGCGCGAGCTGGCCTTGGCGCTGCAGGTTGCCGGCCTCGACGTCGAAGCGGCGGATGACGGCCATCTGGCGGTAGAACTCGAGCAGTTCCTGCTCGCTCAGCGAGTTGACGACCTGCAGCCAGTGAGCGGTCTCATCGCGTTCTATCAGTGTGCCATCGGGCGCCAGCAGACGGATCGCGTCATTCGCCATGGTCCCAACCTAACCGCGCTCCACCCCTCGCTACGAGAGGGGGGCGACAACCTCTCCGGAAGATCGCAGTAGCTTGTCGACAGATTCTTCTTCCCCGATCGAGATCCGGATGCCGTCGCCGAGCGCGCGCACGACGAGTCCCGCGCGCTCGAAGTGCTCGGCGATCTCGGGGGTCCGCTCGCGGGTCGGCAGCCAGACGAAGTTGCCCTGGGCCTCCGGCACCGCCCAGCCCTGCGCGAGGAGTCCCGCCCGGATCCGCTCGCGGCGCTCGACGATGTGGGCGACCCGCTCGAGCAGCGCCGCCTCGTGGTCGAGGCTCGCGAGCGCGGCCTGCTGCGCGACATCGGTCACGGCCATCGGCAGCGCGACGGCGCGCAGCGCGTCCGCGATGTACTCGGCGGCGATGCCGTAGCCGATCCGCAGGCCCGCGAGCCCGTACGCCTTGGAGAAGGTGCGCAGGACGACGAGGTTGGGGTGGCGGGCGAGCTCCTCCTCGCCGCGGACTGCGTCGGGGTCGGTGACGAACTCGCCGTACGCCTCGTCGAGCACGACGAGCATCGTCCGCGGTACGGACGCCATGAAGTCGGCGAACTCGGCGCGCGTGATGATGGGGCCCGTCGGGTTGTTCGGCGAGCACAGCAGCACGAGCCGGGTGCGGTCCGTGATCGCGGCCGCCATCGCCGGGAGGTCGTGGCCGCCGTCCGGCCGATTCGGCACCGTGATCGCGTCCACCCCCGCCGCGCCGACGAGGATCGGGTAGCCCTCGAAGGACCGCCACGAGTAGAGGACCGAGTCCTCCGGCGTGCACGTCGCCCAGATGAGGTAGGCGATGAGCGTCACGGAGCCCGGGCCGATGACCACCTGCTCGGGGGTCACTTGCCAGCGCTCGGCGAGGCGCGCGCGCAGCGCGGCGGACGTCGCCTCCGGGTAGCGGTTGAAGTCGAGGTCGCGGAACGACTGCGCGACGCCCGGCAGCGGCGGGAACGGGTTCTCGTTCGACGACAGCTTGAACGCGTCCGCGTCGGCCATCCGCCCCTGGCGGTAGGGCGCGATGCTCGCGACGTCGGGGCGCAGGAGCACTCGATTCTCGGACATCTGACCAAGCCTAGAACGCGACGGAGTGGGAGGATGGCTCCGTGCGATTCATCGTCAAGGTCATCCTCAACGCCTTCGCCCTGTGGCTCATGACGCTCATCCTGGCCGGGCACGTCGTCGTCGTGCCGTTCGGGCCGGAATGGTGGCAGAACGTCCTCACGTATCTGCTCGTCGCCCTCGTCTTCGGCATCGTGAACGCGGTCGTCGGCACGATCGTCAAGATCGTCGCCTTCCCCCTCTACATCCTGACGCTCGGGCTCATCTCGATCATCGTCAACGGCCTGCTGCTGTGGCTCGTGCACTGGCTCTCGACGCTCGTCGGCTTCGGCCTGACGGTCGTGCCCGGCTGGCCCGACGGGTTCTGGTGGGGCATCCTCGGCGCGCTCGTCCTCGGTGTGATCAGCTGGATCCTCGGCCTGATCTTCCGACCCCTCGTGAAGAACGAGGGGCGCAACCACTGATGGCACTGCCTCCCCAGCCCCTCAGCCCCCTCGACGGCCGCTACGCGCCCGTCGTCACCGAGCTCGGCGAGCACCTGTCGGAGGCCGGGCTGAACCGCGCCCGCGTCCACGTCGAGATCGAGTGGCTGCTGCTGCTCAGCGACCGCAAGGCCTTCGGCGTCGAGCCGCTGTCCGGCGAGCAGCGCGCGGCGCTGCGCGAGTGGGCGGCCGGATTCGGCGAGGACGACATCGCCTGGCTCGCGCAGAAGGAGCGCGAGACCCGGCACGACGTCAAGGCGGTCGAGTACCTGATCCGCGCGAAGCTCACCGAGCTGGGGCTCGACCGGGTCGCCGAGCTCGTGCACTTCGCGGCGACGAGCGAGGACATCAACAACCTCGCCTACGCGCTCACCGTGCAGGCCGCGGTGCGGGAGGTCTGGCTGCCGAAGCTCGACGCGCTCATCGAGCGCCTCGCCGAGCTCGCCGTCGCGAGCGCCGGGGACGCGATGCTCGCGCGCACACACGGCCAGCCCGCGACCCCGACGACGATGGGCAAGGAGCTCGCCGTCACCGTCTCGCGGCTGCGACGCCAGCGCGCCCGCGTCGCCGCGATCGAGCCGCTCGGCAAGTTCAACGGCGCGACGGGCACCTACGCGGCGCACCTCGCCGCCGCTCCGGAGCTCGACTGGGCGGCGATCTCGGACGAGTTCGTGACGTCGCTCGGGCTCGCCTGGAACCCGCTCACGACCCAGATCGAGTCGCACGACTGGCAGGCCGAGCTCTACCAGGCGGTCTCGCTCGCCGGCCGCGTCCTGCACGGCTTCTGCGTCGACGTCTGGACCTACATCTCGCTCGGCTACTTCCGCCAGATCCCCGTCGCCGGCGCGACGGGCTCGTCGACGATGCCGCACAAGATCAACCCGATCCGCTTCGAGAACGCGGAGGCGAACCTCGAGCTCGCGAGCGCGCTGCTCGAGTCGCTCGCGGCGACGCTCGTGGAGAGCCGCCTCCAGCGCGACCTCACGGACTCGACGACGCAGCGCAACATCGGCGTCGCGTTCGGCCACTCCCTCCTCGCCCTTGACAACGTGACCCGCGGCCTCGGCGAGCTCGAGCTCGACCGCGACCGGCTCGCCGAGGACCTCGACGCGAACCCTGAAGTGCTCGCCGAGGCGATCCAGACGGTCATCCGCGCGGAGGTCGCGGCGGGTCGCTCGCAGATCGCCGACCCCTACGCGGTCCTCAAGGAGCTGACGCGCGGCCACCGCGTGACGCTCGCCGAGGTCGGCGAGTTCATCTCGGGCCTCGACATCGGCGACGAGGCGAAGGCGCGCCTGCTCACGCTCACCCCGGCGACGTACACCGGCATCGCGGAGCGGCTCGCGTCAGGTGCATAGCCGGTTCAGGTGACAGGAAGTGGGGTTCTCACGGCCTCAGAACGCGAGTTGCTGTCACCTGGGCCGCACGGCGGCGACTGGCGGGAGGCTAGTGCTCCTGGTCGAGGACGCGCGAGGGCGGCTCCTCCGGGGGCTCGTAGCCGCCGAGCGAGAGCATCGCCAGGATGACGAGCGAGAGGACGAAGGTCCCGCCGAACGCGATGAGGGTGATGAACCAGCCGTGTGCCGCCTGGTCGGCGAACTCGCCCCACGGATGCATGACGATGAGCGTCACGATGCCGACGAAGGCGGCGAAGACGAAGGAGAGGCCGAGGAGCTCCAGCGGCCGCCAGCGGTCGCGGCGGGAGGGCTGCACGAGGTCGCGCCGCGGCGTGGCCCCGTCCGGGGTCCGGTCCTGCTCGGTCATGCCGTCGCCCGCTCCCGGCGCGAGCGCTCCGGCATGAGGCCGACGCCCGCGATGGCGTAGAGGACGCCGAGGATCGCGACGGCGGCGCCGAAGAGGCCGACGATCATCGTCGAGGAGGTCACCGCGCCCGAGATGAACTCGCCCTTGTCGGTGAAGGAGAACGCCTGGTAGAACGACGGCGGCACCGCGACGATCGCGACCGCGGCGACCGCTTGGACGACGCCGATGGTGATCCAGTCGCGCGCGAAGCGGTCGGCGCCGCGCTGGCGGATGCCGACGAGCAGGTCGACGATCGCGAGCACGGCGAAGGTGATCCCGATCGTGAGCGAGAGCGCGAGCGCGTCCTGCGCCCACACCGCCGAGACCTCGCCGATCGGCGCCGTCACGGGCGTGAAGGCGCTGAGGCCGAAGAGGAGGAGCGCGACGACGGCACCGATGGCCGCGACCGCGGTCTTCGCGATCGCCCCGACCCGCGCGGGACCGCTCGGCAGCAGCCCCACCCCGATGCCGGCGGCGCCCGCGCTCAGGAGCGCGAAGCCCGCGAAGGCGAGGAAACCGAACCACACCGTGTGCCCCGGCGTGAAGGTGATGAGCAGCGTCGCGGCGAGCGCCGGGATGGCGAACGCGATGGGGACGGGCCACCGCACGACCGTCGCTCGAGACTCGTGGGGCACGGCTACCAGGGTACCCGGCTTCGCTGCGAGGTCGGCTGCCTAGCGGTTCGGGGGGAGATCCGCGAAGCGCGAGAAGTGGCCGTGGAAGCCGACGGTGATGGTGTCGGTCCGGCCGTTGCGGTGCTTGGCGACGATGAAGTCGGCCTCGCCGGCGCGGGGGGAGCCCTGGTCGTAGGCGTCCTCGCGGTGGAGCAGGATGACCATGTCGGCGTCCTGCTCGATGGAGCCGGATTCGCGCAGGTCGGAGAGCATCGGCTTCTTGTCGACGCGCTGCTCGGGCCCGCGGTTGAGCTGCGAGATCGCGATGACGGGCACGTCGAGCTCCTTGGCGAGCAGCTTGAGCGCGCGGGAGAACTCGCTGACCTCCTGCTGGCGCGACTCGACGCGCTTGCCGCTCGTCATGAGCTGCAGGTAGTCGATGACGACGAGCTTGAGCCCCGCGCGCTGCTTGAGCCGGCGGCACTTGGCACGGATCTCGACGAGCGTCATGTTGGGGCTGTCGTCGATGTAGAGCGGGGCGTCGTTGATCCGGCCGCGGACGGAGGCGAGCGTGTTCCAATCCTGCGGGTTCACCGTGCCCTTGCGCATGTGGTGCAGGGGGATGGAGGCCTCGGCGGACAGGAGGCGCATCGCGATCTCGCTGCGCCCCATCTCGAGCGAGAAGATGATGCTCGGCAGCTGGTGCTTGATCGCCGCCGCGCGGGCGATGTCGAGCCCGAGCGTGGACTTGCCGATCGCGGGCCGGGCTGCGAGGACGATGAGCTGCCCCGGGTGCAGGCCGTTGGTCAGGTCGTCGAGCCCCTGGAATCCGGTCGGGACGCCGACCATGGTGCCGTCGCGGCTGCTCGCCGCCTCGATCTCCTCGACCGCCGCCATGACCGCGTTGGACAGCGGGACGAAGTCCTCCGCCTGTACGCCGCCGTGGACGCCGTAGATCTGGGCCTGCGCGTCGTTGAGCAGGTCGAGGACCTCGCCCTCGCTCGCGTAGCCCATCTGCACGATCCGCGTGCCCGCCTCCACGAGCCGGCGCAGGATCGCCTTCTCCGCGACGATGCCCGCGTAGTACCCGGCGTTCGCCGCGGTCGGGACAATCGAGGTGAGTGTGTGCAGGTACTCGGGACCGCCGGCCCGGCTCAGCTCGCCCTGCTTCGTGAGCTCGTCGGTGACCGCGATGGCGTCGGTGGGCTCGCCGCGCGAGTAGAGGGCGAGGATCGCCTCGAAGATCAGCTCGTGCTTGGGGATGTAGAAATCCGCGGGTCGCACGGTCTCGAGGACGTCGGCGGTCGCGTCCTTGGACAGCAGCATGCCGCCGATCGCGGATTGCTCGGCGAGCAGGTCGTGCGGCGGAACGCGATCGCCCCGGGAGTCGCCCCAGCCCTCGCCCCGAGTGTCGGGGCCGGGAAGGACGGCGATCGACACGGGCGGCTCCGGTGGTCGGCGCGCGGGCAGGCTCGCGCGGTGCGGTGATTGGGTCGGCGGTCAGGCCGTGAGATCAGTCTCGTGGCGACCTCAGACATCGGCGTCCATCGGCGGAATCCCCCTCGGCATCCGGCCTCGACGCGGCGTCCGCATCACACTAGGCAGGCGGTGAGCCCGCTGCAAGATGGTGGCGGACGACCCTGTGGACAACCATGTGGATGAATTGCGCGAAACGCCGCGAGCGCTGTGGGCGCCCTGTGCATCGACCTGTGGACAGATCGCGAATTTCTCAGGGCTTACCGGGTTTGACCAGCATTTTTATGAACGCGCCGCTGTGTGTGGAAAGTTGCTTAGAGCGGAGGTTGAGAGTTCGCTCAAAACCGAAACCCTGTGCACAAACGAAAGGACGGCTCCCTTGCCGGGAGCCGTCCTTCACGTCGACCTGAGCGGTCGCTGGATGCCTGCTACTTGGCCGCGACGACCTGCAGCGCGATGACCGCGACGAGGTCCTCGCGCAGCCGCACGGTCGCCTCGTGGTCGCCGATCGACTTGATCGCCGTGCCGATCTCGATCTTGCGCTTGTCGACGGAACCGATGCCCGCGGCCTCGACCGCTGCAGCGATGTCCGAGGTCGTGACCGAGCCGAACAGCCGGCCCTCCTTGCCCGCCTTCGCGGAGACCTTGACCTTCGCGGCCTCGAGCGCCGTCTTGAAGGCCTGCGCCTCCTCGAAGGTCGCGTGCTCGCGCGCGGCGCGGGCGGCCTTGATCTGATCGATCTGCTTCTCGGCACCGCGCGACCACGCGACCGCGTGGCCCTGCGGGATGAGGTAGTTGCGCGCGTAGCCGTTCTTGACCTCGACGACATCGCCGGGCGCGCCGAGGCCGGTGACCTCGTGAGTGAGAATGAGCTTTGACATGTGTCAGTCCCCGATCAGCGGCCGGCGCCGGCGTAGGGGAGGAGCGCCATCTCACGGGCGTTCTTGACGGCCGTGGCGATGAGGCGCTGCTCCTGGACAGAAACGCCGGTGATCCGGCGGGCGCGGATCTTGCCGCGCTCGGAGATGAACTTGCGGAGCGTCGCGACGTCCTTGTAGTCGATGACGCCGACCGTGATCGACTTCGGCGGGGCGGCGTTCTTGCCGTCCTTGCCCTTGCGCGGCTTGCGGCGGTCGCCGCCGCTGCTCTTTCCAGCCATGGTGAGTTGTCCTTACGTCTAAGTCGTTGATGTGATGTGGATCAGAACGGGGTGTCGTCCGTGTAGGCGCCGGGCGCGTTCCACGCGTCCCCGCCGGACGATGCGGACGGCGTGCCCCAGGGCTCGTCGACCTGGGCCCGGGAGCCCTGTCCGCCGCCGCCCTGGCCGCCCGCGGCGCGGGTGACCGCGGCCGTGGCGTAACGCAGCGAGGGGCCGATCTCGTCGACCTCGAGCTCGATCGAGGTGCGCTTCTCGCCCTCGCGGGTCTCGTAGGAGCGCGACTTGAGCTTGCCGGTCGCGATGACGCGGCTCCCCTTCGTCAGGCTGCCCGCGACATGCTCCGCGAACTCGCGCCAGCACGAGGCGCGCAGGAAGAGCGCCTCGCCGTCCTTCCACTCGTTCGACGCGCGGTCGAACGTGCGGGGCGTGGACGCGATCGTGAAGTTCGCGACGGCGAGACCCGACTGCGTGTATCGCAGCTCGGGGTCGGCCGTGAGGTTTCCCACGACGGTGATGATCGTGTCAGGCATGGCTCACTCCGCGGCGACTGCGGCCGCGCTCGCCTTCGCGGCGGCCTTGGCCTCGCGCTTGGCGACGGTCGCCTTCGCGTGCGACGCGACGGCGACGGCGTGCTCCTTGCGCAGCACCTTGGTGCGCAGCACGGCCTCGTTGAGGCCCAGTTGGCGGTCGAGCTCGATCGAGGCCGCGGGCGTCGAGGTGAAGTCGACGACGGCGTAGATGCCCTCGGTCTTCTTCGCGATCTCGTAGGCGAGCCGACGGCGTCCCCAGATGTCGACCGAGTCGACGGTGCCACCCTCGGCGCGGATGACGTTGAGGAACTTGTCGAGGCTCGGAGCGACGGTGCGCTCATCGAGCTCGGGGTCAAGAATGACCATGAGTTCGTACTGGTGCGTCACAAACCCACCCCCTTCGGACTAATGGCCCCCGGCCGTGTGCCGGGAGCAGGAGGTTGTGAACGTGTCGCCCGTGAAGGCGACCCTCGATACTACCAGAACGCCGTCCCGCGGCCCCCGGCCCACGTCCGGCCAGCTGCTGGCGCGACTTCCGGGCTGAGTTCTGCCGCTCGGGCTGAGGAACCGGGCGCGATTACTCAGCCCGGGCATGATTTCTCAGCCCGGGTGCGGGGCGTCAGCCCGCGCCGACCACCAGGCCCGGAGCCGGCGTTCTGCCTCCTCGGAGCCGAGCGGGCCCTCGTCGAGCCGCAGGTCGAGGAGGAACCGGTACGCGGCGCCGACGTCGGGCCCGGGCTTCAGACCGAGGATGCGCATGATGTCCTGCCCGTCGAGGTCGGGCCGCACCGCCGCGAGGTCCTCGGCGGCCGAGATCTCGGCGATCCGCGCCTCGAGGTCGTCGTAGGCGAACTCGAGGCGATCGGCCTTGCGGCGGTTGCGCGTCGTGACGTCCGCGCGGGTCAGGATGTGCAGCCGCTCGAGCTCGTCTCCCGCGTCGCGCACGTAGCGGCGGACCGCGGAGTCCGTCCACGCCTGGTCGCTGTAGCCGAAGAAGCGCAGGTGCAGCTCGATGAGCCGGCTCACCGACGCGATCGTGTCGTTGTCGAAGCGCAGCGCCTTGAGCCGCTTCGCCGCGAGCTTCGCGCCGACCACATCGTGGTGGTGGAAGGACACCACGCGGCCTTCGACGCGCTTCGTCGCCGGCTTGCCGATGTCGTGCAGGAGGGCGGCGAGCCGCAGCACGAGGTCGGGCGCGCCGGGGACCTCCCGAGACGCCTCGAGCTCGATCGCCTGGCGCAGCACCGTGAGCGAGTGCTCGTAGACGTCCTTGTGGTGCGCGTGCTCGTCGGCCTCGAGCCGCAGCGCGGGCACCTCGGGGATGACGAGCTCCGCGAGCCCGGTGTCGACGAGCACCCGGATCCCCGCGACGGGGTCGTCGGCGCGCAGCAGCTTCGCGAGCTCGTCCGCGATCCGCTCGGCGCTCACGATCCCGAGGCTGGGGGCGAGGGTGGCCATCGCGGCCTCCACCCGGTCCGACACCCGGAAGCCGAGCTGCGCGACGAATCGCGCCGCCCGCATCATCCGCAGCGGATCGTCGCCGAAGGACACGTCCGGGTCGCTCGGGGTGTCGAGGACGCCGTCGAGCAGGTCGTCGAGGCCGCCGTGCGGGTCCACGAGCACGAGTCCCGGCAGCCGCAGCGCCATCGCGTTGACCGCGAAGTCCCGGCGGCGCAGGTCGCCCTCGAGCTCGTCGCCGAACGCGACGACGGGCTTGCGGGTCGCCCCGTCGTACGCGTCGGCGCGGTACGTCGTGATCTCGACCCGCTCGCCCTCGACGAGCGCGCCGATGGTCCCGAACTCGCGTCCCACGTCCCACGTCGTCGCGGCGATCGGCCCGACGATCTCGAGCGTGCGCTCCGGGCGCGCGTCGGTCGTCAGGTCGAGGTCGGTGATGGGTCGCCCGAGGAACGCGTCGCGCACGGGGCCGCCGACGAGCGCGAGCTCGTGCCCCGCCGCGGAGAACGCCGTCGCGAGGCGCGCGAGGGGACCCGCCGCCGCGAGCGCGCCGAGCCGCTCGATCGCTTCCGCCACACTCACCACGCCTCAAGCCTGTCACGACGGCGGCGCGGCCGGACGTCGGTCCAGGCCGCGAGAAATAGACTGCCCGTCATGCCGGCACCCCGCGCTGACGGACGAGCGGCGCGGGCGATCGCCGCCGCGCTCGCGATCGTCGCGCTCGTGCTGAGCCCGTTCGCGGCCGCGTCAGCCGCGGTGCCGGGCGAGACGACGACCGTCACGAAGGTCGCGATCGTGGTGCCCGTGCTCGCGCCGCCGCGCGTCGCCGGTCTCATCCCGGCGGAGGAGCTCGTGGAGCTGACCGCGACGGGCGGCGCGCTCGCCCGCACGCTCGACGCGGTCGCCGGCGAGCGCGTGACGCTCGCGATCGACCCCCTCATCGCCGCCTCGATCAACGCACTCGGCACCAACGCACCCGCCGAGGCGGTCGCGTGGGCGCAGCGTCTGGACCGCCTCCCCCACGAGCGCTTCCTGCTGCTGACCGCCGACGCCGACCCGACGCTGCTGCGCCAGGCGGGAGAGCCGCTGCCGGCGCTCGGCACCGTCTGGACGACGCCGGGCACCGTCTCGGCGATCGACGTCGAGGCGTTCTCGGCGGCGGGTGCGAGCCGGATCCTCGTCGCCGACACCGACCTCGCCGACGTCGAGGACGCGTCCCTCGCCGTCGCCGCGGCGGGCGGCGTGGGCCTGCGCGTCGTCGACGTCGAGGCGAGCGACGCGCTCCAGGCCGCCGCCGAGGCCCCGTCGGCCGCGACGCTGGGGGCGCTGCGCCAGGCGATCACGGGGGACGGCGTGCGCGCCTCGATCGTCGTCGGACTCGCGCGCAGCGGCGCCGGCTGGGCGGGCCTGGAGGCGGTGCTCGACTCGCTGCACAGCGACCTCGGCCTCGAGCTCGTCGGCCTGAGCGGCCTGTCGGGGGAGACGGTCGACGTCGCGATCGCCGAGGGCGCACAGCCGGAGCTGCGGCTCGAGGGGTTCCGTCAGGTCGTCGCCGCGGAGCAGGCCGACGCGGCGTTCGCCGCGATCATGGTCGACGCCGCCGAATTCCGCGAGGAGCGGCGTCTGCGCAGCTACGCGCTCGCCGCCGCCGGCTGGGCCGCGGACCCCGCCACCTGGACGGTTGCGGCCGACGAGGCCGTCGAGGCCTCGCGCACGCTGCGCGCCGGGGTGCGGATCGAGGAGTCCGAGTCGCTCTTCCTCGCCGACCGCTCGAGCATCCCGATCTCCATCGTCAACGACCTCGACCGCGCCGTCACCGTCGTCGTCACCGCGCGCGCCGCCGACGGGCGCCTCGACATCGACAGCACCCCCGTCGCGGTCGACATCGCGGCCGCGTCCCGCTCCTCCGTCGCCTTCGACGCGACCGCGGTCTCCAACGGCGTCGTCGCGGTCACCGCGCGGCTGACCGCGGTCGACGGGACGCCGATCGGCTCACCCGCGATCGCCCGGATCAACGTGCAGGCCGGCTGGGAGACGCCGATCGCGGCGGGCGCGGCCGGGGTGCTGCTGCTCATCGTCGTCCTCGGCATCGTCCGGACCGTGCGGCGCGTACGTCGCACGCGCGCCGCGGAGGCGGCGGCAGCCGGGTCCGCGGGAGCACGCGATGAGTGACCCGATCGACCCGGCCCGCCCCGCGGAGTCCGACGAGACCAAGCCGACGACTTCGGTCGACGCCGCCGGATCGCGTTCGCTCGGCCGATCCGGTGTCATCGTCGCGAGCGGCACGCTCGTGTCCCGGCTCCTCGGCTTCGTCAACGCGCTGCTGCTCTACAACACGATCGGCGCCGTCGGCCAGGGCGCCGACGCCTTCGTCCTCGCCAACACGCTGCCGAACAACATCTACCTGATCATCGCCGGCGGCACCCTCTCCGCCGTCATCGTCCCCGCGATCGTGCGCTCCGTCGCGGACGGCGACGGCGGCCAGCGCTTCCTCAACCGGCTCGTGACCCTCGGCGTGACCGTCTTCGCGGTCGTCGCGATCGCGGTCACGGTCGCCGCGCCGCTCGTCGTGCAGCTCTACGCGCAGTCGGGGCCGGACGGCGGCTTCGCGCCGGGCCAGCTCGAACTCGCGATCACCTTCGCCTACTGGTGCCTGCCACAGGTCTTCTTCTACGCCGTCATCGCGATCCTCTCGGAAGTGCTCAACGCGAAGGGACGCTTCTGGCCCTACGCCTGGACGCCCGTCGTCAACAATGTCGTGCTCGCCGCCGTGCTCATCAGCTTCCGCGTCGCGTTCGGCGAGGTCGCGAGCCGCCCCGCGACGGGCTGGACGCCCGACATGATCGTGCTGCTCGCGGGAGGCGCGACGCTCGGGATCGTCATCCAGTCGCTCGCGCTCGTCATCGCGTTCCGCCGGGCGGGCCTGAGGATCCGGCCCGACTTCCACTGGCGCGACGCTGGCCTCGGCCGCTTCGGGCGGCTCGCCGCCTGGACGTTCGGCGCGACGCTCGTGTCGCAGGCCGCCGGCATCTTCGAGTCCAACGTGCTCTCGCTCGCGACCGGCAGCGCATCGATCGCCGCCATGACGCTGTCGCAGGCGATCTACATCCTCCCCTACTCGATCGTGACGATCTCGATCGCCGTCCCCTACTTCACACGTATGAGCCGCGACGCCCAGGCGGGCGACCTCGGCGGGCTCGGCCGCGACCTCACGAACGCCGTCACCGCGGTACTGCTCTTCCAGGTGTTCTTCGCCGTCGCGATGGCCATCACCGCGCCCTGGATCGCGACGCTCTTCACGTCCGAGCCCGACGGTCGCACCGCGCTCGCCGCCGTGCTCGCCTGCACGCTCGTCGGCCTCGTCCCCGCGAGCGTCTCCGGCATCCTGCTGCGCGCCTGGTACGCGCTCGACGACACCCGCACCCCCTTCTTCCTGCAGACCATCCAGGTGAGCCTCTACGTCATCGCGCTCATCGTCGTCGCCGTGATCCGCCCCCCGATCACGATGATCGCGATCACCGCGGCGCTCTGCCTCGCCGGGGCGATCCTCGTCTACGCGATCCTCAGCGTCGCCCTCATCCGCCGCAAGGTCCCCGCGCTCGGCGTCGGCCGCATCCTCGGCCGGCTCGGCTGGTTCGCCGCCGCCATGGCGCCCGCCGGAGCGGTCGGCTGGGCGCTCGCATACGGCGTGCTCGACCGAACGCCATTCGGCGGCTTCCCCGACGGCCCGCAGGCGGGCGGCCTGCTCGTCATCCTCATCACGGGGACCGTCATGCTCCTCGTCTACCTCGGGGTCCTCGCGGCGACCCGCAACCCCGAGCTCATGACGTTCCTGCGGCCGGTCCGCGCCCGGCTCACCCGCCGGGCGGAATAGCCTGGACCGACATCGCGTTCTGGCGCATGAGCGCGCTCGCGACGAGAACTGAGGGAGACATGGCAGTCCACAAGGTCGTCATCATCGGCAGCGGCCCCGCGGGCTACACCGCGGGGATCTACACCGCGCGCGCGAACCTCGAGCCCGTGCTCGTCGCGTCGTCGGTCGAACCGGGCGGCGAGCTCACGAAGACGACCGACGTGGAGAACTTCCCCGGCTTCCCCAAGGGGATCATGGGGCCGGACCTCATGGAGGAGATGCGCGAGCAGGCCGAGAAGTTCGGCACGAAGGTCGTGTACGACGACGTCACGGCGATCGACATCGACGGCCCCATCAAGCGGGTCACGCTCGGCGACGGCAGTGTGCTCGAGGCCGAGACGGTCATCTTCGCCACCGGCTCCGCGTACCGCAAGCTCGGACTTCCGGACGAGGAGCGCCTGTCGGGGCACGGCATCTCGTGGTGCGCGACCTGTGACGGATTCTTCTTCCGCGAGCAGGTCATCGCCGTCATCGGCGGCGGCGACTCTGCGATGGAGGAGGCGACCTTCCTCACGAAGTTCGCCGACAAGGTCTACCTCATCCACCGCTCCGAGTCGTTCCGCGCGTCCGCGGTCATGCTCGAGCGCGCCAAGCGCGACCCGAAGATCGAGTTCATCATGAACACCGAGGTCATCGGGATCGGCGGCGACGCCTCCGTGAGCTCGCTGCGGTTGCGCGACACCGTGACGGGCGAGGAGTCGGACCTGCAGGTCACGGGCCTGTTCATCGCGATCGGTGCCGACCCCCGCACCCACCTCGTGCACGGCAAGGTCGAGCTGACTCCCGCCGGCACGATCGCCGTCGACGGCCGGTCCTCGCGCACCTCCGTCCCCGGCTTCTTCGCCGCGGGCGACGTCGTCGACCCCACTTACCGCCAGGCGGTGACCGCCGCGGCCTCCGGCACGGTCGCGGCGATCGACGTCGAGCACTACCTCGCCTCCCTCGCGGGCTAGCACCCGCGGGTCGGCCAGCACGAACCGCGAGTCGAGGAGGCGCACGCCGTATCGTCAGACCCGCGGGTCGAGTAGGCCGCAGGCCGTATCGTCAGACCCGCGGGTCGAGTAGGCCGCACGCCGTATCGTCAGACCCGCGGGTCGAGTAGGCCGCACGCCGTATCGTCAGACCCGCGGGTCGAGTAGGCCGAAGGCCGTATCGAGACCAACCAGACAGGAGCCCCAATGAGCAACGCCGCCGCCGTCACCGACGCGACCTTCGACGCCGAAGTCCTCGGCGCCGCCGACACCGTCCTCGTCGACTTCTGGGCCGAGTGGTGCGGGCCGTGCCGCGCCGTCTCGCCGATCCTCGACCAGATCGCCGAGGAGCACGCCGGCAAGATCCGCATCGTCAAGCTCAACGTCGACGAGAACCCCGAGACGACGATGAAGTACGGCATCACCGGCATCCCCGCCATGAAGGTCTTCCGCGGCGGCCAGGAGGTCAAGGAGATCGTCGGCGCCCGTCCGAAGCCGGCCCTGGAGGCCGAGCTCGCCGAGTTCCTGTCCTAGGACGAGGACTAGGCGAACGGCGAGTACGGGCGGTCGCCCTCCACGATCTCGCGGTTGCGCTCGGTGAGCCGCGCGACGAGCTCGTCGGGGTCCTGCGCGACCGAGGCGGGCCAGCCGTAGGCGGCGGCGACCGCGACGTCGAGCTCACGGTGCAGCGCCTTGAGGTCCGCGAAACCGCCGTCGTCCATGAGGTTGTACAGCTTCGTGAGGCCGATCTCGTGCTCGATGCAGAGGGCGGACCGCCGTGCGTACAGTGCTCGGCATGCCTCGGCGATCCGCTCGCGCTGCTCTGTGGTGACGGGATCAGGCCAAGGGAAGGTCTCAAACACGCTCGACGGCGTGTAGCGCAGACGCGTCTCGAGTGTCGACGATTGCGCCCACGCCCACGCGTCGTGCGCCCGCGACATGAGGATCCCCATCGAGTAGTCGTCATCGAAGGCGAAGACGTTCGTTGCGTCCATCGCAAGAGTTCGCTTGTGCGCCCAGACCGCCAGCATCCGCTTGCCGTGCCGGCCGTTGACTACGTATCGCGATAGAGGCTCAATCGCATCGCGCATTTCCTTGCGCGGCGCATCGAATTGCCACCAGGGAGCGCTACTGCTCGACTTGCCGCGAGCGTCCTTCACGGTCGCGCGCAAGTGGTCGAGGGCAAGCGGATGGTCGCGAGCGCGCTCAAGCGAATCAAGTCCGAAATCGATCGCCCACCGCGAAGGATCCTGGGTTCGACCATTTGCGATGTCGTCACTTGACAGATAGGGACGTACGACGCGCGAGTAGTCACTCCCCTCGTCGCTAAGCATTTGTCGGGCGAATCCCTCTGAGATGACGAAGCCCTTGCCAACTGGTCGCGGGCCCTGAAAGCACCGCCCCGAATTCGCCGCCAGAACACCCGGCTTCCAGGCAGTCTCAAGCTCAGGCCGGAGGGACGCGGAGATTCCGATTGCAGATCGCCCATCGAGATCGAACTCGGCTGGCGGATCCGACGGCTGCTTGATCCAGTTGACGATGCTTACGTGAACCTTTGCCTCACCCGGCCACTTCTGCGACGACACCGCATCGGTGATGACGCCGCCCGTGGCCACGATGTAGTCGAGCGATGCTGAGCGCGCCCGATTCTGGGAGACAGAGTTCGAACCAACGAGGCCCGCCCGCTGGCCCGGCTTCAGGAGGTCCTGCGTCTTCCTGAACCAGTAGACGCAGAGGTCCTTCACACCGACGCCGAATGCGCCTCGAAGCCACTCCACGTAGTCGTCGCCGAGGCTCTTTCGCAGCAGCTGACTGCCGAGAAACGGCGGGTTCCCGATGATCGCGTCCACCTCGGGCCAGGCGACCCGGAGCGCGTCGGCCTGGACGATCCGATCGAGACGTACGAGCGGCAGCACGGGCTCGGCCGGACCATACCGGTCGACCATCTGGCGGTGGCCCATCCAGAGCGTGACTCGGGCGATGAGCTGCGCGATGCCCTCGATCTCGATCCCGTGCATGCCGGACAGCGGGTAGTAGATGCCCTCGAGCGACGGCACGGGCTCGCCCGCGTCCTTTGCGAGCGCGACGATGCGGTCCTTGAGCTCTCGCTCGAGCCCACGGAGCTCGCGGTAGGCGACGTAGAGGAAGTTGCCCGAGCCGCACGCCGGGTCGAGTACTCGGAACGCACACAGCTCGTCGAGCAGGGATCGCGCCTGGCTCGCGTTCTGAACGGCATCGATGCGCTCACGCCAGGGACGCACGATCGTCGGCACGACGATCTTCAAGATGTCGGCCTCGTGCGTGTAGTGCGCGCCGAGATGACTGCGGCGGTCGTCGCCGAGCACGCCCTCCATGAGCGCGCCGAAGATCGTCGGGTCCACAGTCCGCCAGTCGAACTCGGCGGCATCCTTCAGATGCCGCAGCTCGTCCTTCGTGAGCTGGACTTCGGCAGGGTGGGCGAAGAGGTCGCCGTTGACGTAGCGGGTCCCCGCGTACTTGCCCTGCCGGTTCTGGTCACCCTTCTGGTTCAGGAGCTTGAAGAGCCAGCCAAGGTCGCGCGCCGAGTCCGGGTGCGGCTGATCGAGGAGCTCGTTGATCGTCGCCTGCAACGGGTAGCCGTCGAGCATGCCGAGGTCCTCGGCGAAGAGCGTCCACACGACCTGCATCGTGAAGAGGCGAATCTCCTCGACGGGCGCCGCGCCACGGTCCTCGAGCGACAGGTAGAGCTCCGCGATGTGCCGCGCGGCATCGACCGTCAGCGCTCGACGGTGCTCCGCGAAGACGGGCTCGGTCGAGGCCGACTGTAGGAAGAGCAGCGCGTCATACCGATCGACGAGCTCATCGATACTGAATGACGCACGCGGCGACTTCGGAAAACGCCCCGGCTCCCAGATCTCGAACTCCTGGAAGTTGCACGCGATGACCCAGCGGGCCGCGGGGATGCCCGCCTGCTCGTCCTCCGACTCGCGCCAGTATCGCTCGCGTTGCTCGGCGGCGTCGCGGAGGGGCCGTCCGGGCCGCTTCATCTCGACGATGAGCACCCCTGGCCAGTGCAGGTCCATGAACCCGGTCGATGCCTTGAAGTCCTGGAAGAGCGCGCCGACCGCCTTGCGATCCGTCCCGTAGGCGGCGAACAGTTCGTCGAGGAACGTCCGATCCTCGGCGATCTCCGAGCCGGCATAGCCCCGCCACCGAGTCACGAACGCACGCAGGCGCTCCTGAATCTCAAGCCCCGACAGCATGCCGGTCAGAACATCCGGGTGTCGACCTTGTAGTAGGTCTCCTGCATGAGCCGCTTGTGGATTCGCTTCAGGTCGACGAGCGCCTCCTCGAGGGCGATCGGAACATTCGGGTTCCCACCCAGCTTCTTCGCCTCGTCGATGCCCTTCTGGGCCTGCTTGATCGCACCCTCGATATTCGTCAGCGCGTTGCTGACGCGCAGCATCGTCGCCTCGTCGGCGACCCGCTGCGCCATCGAGCTGAAATCCTCGGCGGGCTGGCCCATGTGGTCAGTGTAGAAGCCGACCCCGACATCGCGTCCCCCGAATCCCCGAACTGGGGAGATCCAGGGCCCTGCCCTACCCTTGAGGGATGTCCCACTCGACGGGTACGAACCTCGACCCCTGGTACGACAGCTACGCCGCGCGCTCCGCGGGCCTGGCGGCCTCCGAGGTCCGAGCGCTCTTCGCCGTCGCGTCCCGGCCCGAGGTCGTGAGCCTCGCGGGCGGCATGCCCTACGTCTCGGCCCTCCCGAAGGAGCTCGTGCAGGGGGCGCTCGATCGCGTTCTGAACGACTACGGGGCGCAGGCGATGCAGTACGGGTCCGGCCAGGGCCTCCCGCAGCTGCGCGAGCAGATCCTCGATGTCATGGCACTCGAGGGCATCCGCGCGTCGGTCGACGACCTGGTCGTCACGACCGGCTCGCAGCACGCGCTCGAGCTCGTCACGAAGCTCTTCATCGACGCGGGTGACGTCGTCCTCGCCGAGGCGCCGACGTACGTCACCGCGCTCGTGGTGTTCCGCTCGTTCCAAGCGGACGTGCAGCACGTCATCACCGACGAACGGGGCATCGTCCCGGAGGCGCTGCGCGAGCGGATCCGGTCGCTGCGCGCCGAGGGCAAGCGGATCAAGTTCCTCTACACGGTGCCGTCCTTCGGGAACCCGTCCGGCGTCACCCTGCCCTGGGACCGCCGCACCGAGATCCTCGAGATCTGCCGATCGGAGGGCATCCTCGTGCTCGAGGACAACCCGTACGGGCTGCTGTGGTTCGACCGCCCCGCGCCGCACGCGATGCGCTCCGTCGAGGAGGACGGGGTCATCTACCTCGGCACCTTCTCCAAGACGCTCGCCCCCGGCTTCCGCGTCGGCTGGGCGCTCGCGCCGCACGCGATCCGCGAGAAGCTCATCCTCGCCAACGAAGCGGCGATCCTCTCGCCCTCCTCGTTCTCGCAGTACGTCATCAGCGAGTATCTGTCGTCGGCCGACTGGCAGGGCCAGATCGAGACGTTCCGAGGCGTCTATCGAGCACGCCGTGACGCGATGCTCGCAGCCCTCGACGACTACCTGCCGGACCTGAGCTGGACGCATCCCGACGGCGGCTTCTACGTCTGGGTCACCCTGCCGGATCACCTCGACTCGAAGGCGATGCTGCCGCGCGCCGTGAAGGAGCTCGTCGCCTACACGCCCGGCACGGCGTTCTACGCCGACGGCGGCGGGCGCTCGCACATGCGGCTGTCGTTCTGCTACCCCACGCCCGAGTTCATCCGCGAGGGCATCCGGCGACTCTCCGTCGTCATCAACGGCGAGCTGGATCTGCTCACCGAGTTCTCGCAGACGCGGCCGCTCGAGCTGCGCAACGACCCGACCGAGCCGGTCTTCGTGCCGCCGACGAGCCTCACGTGAGCCCGGCGGCTCCGCGCACGGATCGGGCGGCACGGTGACGACCTCGGTGCTCGTCCTCGCGGGCGGCATCTCGCACGAGCGGGACGTGTCGCTGCGCAGCGGCCGCCGGCTCGCCGACGGCCTCCTCGCTCACGGCCTCGACGTCACGATCCGCGACCCCGACGCCGCACTGCTGAGTCACATCCGGGCGAACCGCCCCGACGTGGTCTGGCCCGCGCTCCACGGCGCTTCAGGGGAGGACGGCGCGCTGCGCGGCCTGCTCGACTTCATCGGCGTGCCATACGTCGGCTCTGGCGCGGACGCCGCGCGCCTGGCGTGGGACAAGCCGACGGCGAAGACACTCGTCGCGCGGGCGGGGGTGCCGACGCCGGCGTCGATCACCCTGCCGCGGGAGGCGTTCCGCGAGCTCGGCGCGGTCGGCATCCTCGAGGAGATCTCGGACGAGTTCGCGGGCCCGCTCGTCGTCAAGCCCGCGCAGGGCGGCTCATCGCAGGGCGTCACGATCGTCGTCGACCGCGAGCTGCTGCCGCGCGCCATGGTCGACGCGTACACGTACTGGGATGTGGCCCTCATCGAGCAGCGCGTGACCGGCACCGAGATCGCGGTGTCGATCCTCGACACCGGGGACGGCCCGGTCGCGCTGCCGGCCGTCGAGATCGAGCCCCTCGGCGGCGTCTACTCGTACGAGGCGCGCTACACGGCGGGCGAGACGCGCTTCTATGCGCCCGCGCGCATCGATCCGCCGATCGCCGAGCGGGCGGCGCGGGTCGCGCTCGACGCGCATACGGCGCTGGGGCTCCGCCACCTGTCGCGGGTCGACCTCATCGTCGACGGTGCGGGCACGCCATGGTTCCTCGAGGCGAACGTCATGCCCGGCCTCACCGAGACCTCCGTCTATCCGCTCGCGCTCGAGGCCGCGGGCTTCGACGCCGGCATGGCGTACCGCGCCCTGGCAGAGGCTGCCTGGCGCTGAGGTGCTTCGCTCAGGTCGGTCCGGGCTCGGCTGGACCGGGCTCAGCGCGCGACTCGCTCCGGGCTGAGAAATCGGCCCCGGGCTGAGTTCCCGGACTGATTCCTCAGCCCGATACCGGTTCCTCAGCCCGAGGCTGGCGGCATTGCCGACGGCGCAGCGGCGCACGCGCATGCACCACCGGGGGCAAGTCCCCGGGCACGATCCGCTCTGGTGACCGTTGTGGCTGCTTCGGCCCGTGGATTCCAGCCACGGGTGACACCGGCGCCGCCCGGGACGAGACTAGGTGCGTGAGGCATGAGCGCGATCCGGTCGCGGAGCAGCTCGCGGGGCTGCCGAGGGAGCAGCGGGAGGTGCTCGCGCCGTATTGGGCGCGCGCGGGGGAGCTGGTGCCGGAGGCGGAGCCGACCGTGAGCTACGCGATGCCGACGCTGAAGTATCGCGGGCTGGGACTCGTGTCGCTCATGCCGACGAAGCGCGGATTCTCTGTATACCCTCACGGGAATGCACCGGTCGGCGAGATTCTCGAGCGTCATCCGGGGTACGAGCACACCAAGGGCTCCATCCACTTCACGGCCGCGAAGCCGCTCGCGATGGATGCCTTCGACGACCTGATCCGGACGCGGGCACGGCACATCGACGAGCGTAAGAATTCCTGATCAGAACGCGATTTACGAGACTATCCGCGGTCGACGCCGAGTTCGTCGACGATCCGATTGAGGTCCGCGACCGTCGCGAAGTCGATGACGATCCGGCCCCGCGATGTGCCGAGGTCGATCTTCACCCGAGTGTCGAGCCGGTCGCCGATCCGCGCGGCGAGATCGTCGAGGTGCGCCTTGCGGCTCCCCGCCTTCGGCTTCTTCGGGACGCCCGGCTTCACCCCCCTGGCGAGTGCCGCGGCGGCCTCGGCCGATCGCACGGAGAGCCCCTCGTTGACGATCTTGTCCGCGAGCCGGAGCATCGCGGCCTCATCCGCGACGGAGAGGATCGCGACCGCGTGGCCCTGGGACAGTACCCCCGCCGCCACGCGACGTCGGACCGGCTCGGGAAGGCGGAGCAGGCGGATCGTGTTCGTGATCTGGGGCCGGGAGCGCCCGATGCGCTCCGCGAGCTGCTCCTGCGTCACCCCGAAGTCCTCGAGGAGCTGCTGATACGCCTCCGCCTCCTCGATCGGGTTGAGGTCCGCACGGTGCAGATTCTCCAGGAGCGCGTCCCGGAGCATCTGGTCGTCGCCCGTCTCGCGCACGACCGCCGGGATCGAATCGAGCCCCGCGGCCTTGCTCGCGCGCAGCCGGCGTTCTCCCATGACGAGCTCGTACGGGGGCTCACCCGCCGCGACGCCCACGCGGGGACGGACGACGATCGGCTGCAGCACGCCGAACTCGCGCACGGACGCCGTGAGCTCGGCGAGCGCCTCGGGGTCGAACTCCTTGCGCGGGTTGACCGCGTTGGGCACGATGTCGGCGGGGGACAGTGACGCGAGTCGCGCGCCCGGCACGGAGAGCAGACCACGGTCGTCAGCCGGCACCACGCCACCGCGGTCGGGGAAGAACACGTCGACGGGACGGTCGTCGGTCGGGCTCGTCGGGATCAGCGCACCGATGCCGCGGCCGAGGCCGCGCTTGCGTTCCGCCATTCGTGGGCTCCTTAACTCGACCCGCTCGGGACACTCGCGGGGGACGGGGACTGCGTGCCGCGCTTCGCGAGCTCATGCGCGGCCTCCTGGTAGGCGACCGCACCGGGCGACGCCGGGTCGTACGCGATCACCGTCTGGCCGAAGCTCGGCGCCTCGGAGATGCGCACCGAGCGCGGGATCACCGCGTCGAGCGTCTCGGCGGGGAAGTGCTCGCGGACGTCGGACGCGACCTGGTGCGACAGGTTGGTGCGCGAGTCATACATCGTGAGCAGGATCGTCGAGAGGTGGAGCGTCGGGTTGAGGTACTTGCCCACATCGCCGACCGTCTTGAGCAGCTGGCTCAGGCCCTCGAGCGCGTAGTACTCGCACTGCACGGGGATGAGGACCTCGTGGCCCGCCGTCAGCGCGTTGACCGTGAGGAGACCGAGCGAGGGCGGGCAGTCGATGAAGATGTAATGGAAGTCGCGGCCAGCGACCGCGAGGAACTCTTCGATCGCGGAGCGCAGCCGCGTCTCTCGCGCGACCGCCAGGTAGAGCTCGGACTCGGCGCCCGCGAGGTCGATGTTCGAAGAGAGGCAGTACAGGCCCGCGCGCTCGGGGCTCGGCTGCATCACCTCCGCGATCGGACGCCCGTCGATGAGCACCTCGTAGACCCCCGGGTCGCCGACCCGATGGCTCGCACTCAGTGCCGTCGAGGCATTGCCCTGCGGGTCGAGGTCGATGACGAGCACTTTCGCACCGGCGGCCGCGAGCCCCGCGGCGAGGTTGACCGTCGTGGTGGTCTTGCCGACGCCGCCCTTCTGGTTCGCGACGACGAACACGCGCGTGCGGTCGGGGAGCGGGACGACGTCCGACACGAGCCGTGCGCGGCGCTGCGCGAGATCCGCGAGCTGCGCGGCGATCGGGGTGTCGGTCATGGCTCCTGTTTCACGTGAAACATCGATCGTTGCCGATCGGGACGCGTCCACGATAGTCGCTCCGGCTGGGGGCGTTGTCGGACGTGGTATCTAGCTTCCTCGCATGGACCTCCGCTTCGTCGCCGGCTTCGGACCGATCAGTCGAGACCCCGCCGCCTCGCTCCAGTTCTGGTCGGGGGCGCTCGGGATCGAGTTCGAGGAGCCCGCGCCCGAGTATCGGACGAACGACACCCTCGATGGCGTCAAGGCCTTCGCCGTGTGGCCCCTCGCACAGGCGGCGGAGTCCACCTTCGGTTCACCGTCGTGGCCGAGCGCGCATCCCGTCCCGCAGGCATGGATCGAGTTCGACGTCGCGTCGCCGGACGCGGTCGTCGACGCCGCAGCCGAGCTCGTCGCATCAGGACACACGCTCCTGCGCGGCGCGGCGGAGGAGCCGTGGGGCCAGTGGACCGCTCGGCTCCAGTCGCCGGAGGGTCTCCTGGTGGGGGTCTCGTTCACGCCATGGATGCACGCGTCGGCATGAGCGGTCGGGCACGGCCGCGGCGGCGCGCCCTGGGCTCTCAGCCTCGTCAGCGTGAACCGACGATGTTTCACGTGAAACGGTGGGCCTTCGCCGGGGGTTTCAGGGCCACACCCTTCGACTCGCTTCGCTTGCTCCGGGGGCTAGGGGTCGCGGCTCAGGGAGTCCCAGGTCCACCCCAAGCGGGTCCGCCGCGACTCCCTGAGCGAGCGAAGCGAGGGGAGCTGCAAGCCGCAGCTCAGCCCACCGTCGCGCGAAAGACGCGCGTGGCCTCCGTGGTGATCCCCTCGCCGAGCGTCAGGATCTCGACGTTGGTCAGGCCCGCCTTCGCGATCTGCTTCGCCGCCGCCTGGCGTTCCTCCTCGACGCGCGCCCCCTTCATGAGGATCAGCTCGCCGCCGCGCTTCGCGAGTGGGACGACCGTGGGGATGAGGGTGCGCAGCGCCGACACGGCTCGCGCGGTGATCTGGTCCAGCCGCTCCACGTACGGCGCATCCTCGGCGCGCGCGCGGACGACCTCGACGTTCGTCAGCCCGAGCGCGTCGGCCTCGCTGCGCAGCCAGTCGGTGCGACGCTCCATCGGCTCGATCAGCACGAACCGGGCGTCCGGCCGGGCGATCGCGAGCGGAAGGCCGGGAAGGCCCGCGCCGCTGCCGATATCGCCGACGAGCGCGCCGGGACGGATGAGCGGGGCGACGAGTCCGGAGTTGACGACGTGCCGCGTCCAGAGGCGGGGGAGCTCGAGCGGACCGATCAAGCCGAGCTCTTCGCCGCGGCGAGCGAGATCGTCGGTGAACGCTCGGGCTCGCTCGAGCGACTCGCCGAATACCGCCGCGGCGGCGGCGGGCTCGGGTTCGAGGCTCTCGAGGTGTTTCACGTGAAACATTCTCCCTTCGACTCGCTGCGCTCGCTCAGGGAGCCGCAGAAGGCCCCGCGCGCTCAGGGACGACGCCGGGCCGGGCGTCAGCTCGGGCGGATGACCGTGTGACGGTCGGCGCCCTCGCCCTCCGACTCGGAGGTGTAGCCACGGTCCGCGACGAGGTCGTGCACGAGCTTGCGCTCGTACGAGGACATCGCGGGGAGGGCGGCCGAGGACGCACCTTCCTCGAGGCGTCCGATCGCGACGTCGACGAGCTTCGCGAGCTCGTCCGCCCGAGCGTCGCGCGAGCCGCCGATGTCGAGGATCAGCCGAGAGAACTCTCCCGTGCGAGCCTGCACCGCGAGGCGCGTCAGCTCCTGCAGCGCCGAGACGGTGTCGGGCTTCGACAGCACGCGAAGCCCCGCCGAGCCCTCGGGTGCGCTCACGCTGATGACGACGCGGTTGCCGCGGTCGTCGATGTCGATGTCGCCGTCGAGATCGGCGATGTCGAGCAGCTCCTCGATGTAGTCGGCTGCCGCGTCCGCCTCGTCGGTCTCGACCGCGTTGTGCTCGTCGCTCATCGGCGTCCGCCCTTCTTCTTGCGCTTCTTGCTGACGGGCTGCGCCCGCTGCGTGGTCTCGGGCTTCGCGGGCTCCGGCTCGTCCTCCATCTCGACGACCTCGATGCCGCGCCGCTGGCGCTTCTTGAGCATTCGGGCCTCGCGGGCGAGCGCGGCCTCCGAGCCGGGCGTCGGCATGTTGCGGATGACGATGTACTGCTGGACCATCGTCCACACGTTCGAGGCGACCCAGTAGAACATGACGCCGATCGGGAACGCCCAGCTCGAGAAGACGAACACGAACGGGAGCACGTACAGCAGCACGCGCTGCTGCTTGTACATCGGACTCGACTTCATCTCGGGCGTCTGGTTCTTCGACATGATCTGCAGCTGCGTGATGAACTGCGAGCCGGTCATGAGCACGATCATGGTGATCGCGAGCACCCAGACCGCGACGTTGCCGCCGGCCATCTGGAGCGAGGTGTGCAGGGGAGCGCCGAACAGCTCCGCGTTGCTGAAGGACGTCGCGAGCTCCGGGCTCATCCACCCGCCGTCGATGCCCGGCTTCGGATAGGCCGGATCGCCCGGCTCGATGCCGGGGGCGAGGTTCGCGATCGTATTGGAGAAGTTCGCCGCCGTCGACAGCACGAAGAACAGCGAGATGAAGATCGGCATCTGGATGAGCAGCGGGATGCACGAGCTGAGCGGGTTCGTGCCGTGCTTCTTGTACAGCGCCATCGTCTCGCGGGACATCGCCTCGCGGGAGAACTGGTCCTTTTTGCCGCGGTACTTGTCCTGCACACGCTTCATCTCGGGCGCGAGCATGAGCATCTTGCGCTGCGACTTGATCTGGCGCACGAACAGCGGGATGAGCGCGGCACGGACGACGAGCGTGAGGCAGACGATCGAGAGCACCCAGGTGATGCCCTGATCGCCGTCGAAGCCGATGTTGTCGAACACCCAGTGGAAGCCGACGAGCACGCCCTCGATGACCCACTTGATCGGCCAGAGGATGATGTTGAAGAAGTCCATCGAGGACTAGTTCCTTTCCAGACCGCTGACGAAACCGAATCGGCCGACCGCCGGCCGAGCGTGGTCGCAGGCCGGCACATCGTCGATGCCGCCCTCCGCCCAGGGGTGGCAGCGCGCGAGGCGCTTCGATCCGAGCCAGACCCCGCGGATCATCCCGTGCTGCTGGATCGCCTCGAGGGCGTAGCGCGAGCAGCTCGGGTAGTACTTGCAGACGTCGCCGTAGAGCGGCGAGATGATCGCCCGGTAGACGGCGAGCACCGCGATGCACGCGTTCCGGGGGAGCAGGAGGACAGAACGCCAGAAGCCGGCCCGGTTCTGCGGCGTCGGCCAGACGACCGGCGGCGATCCTTGGGAGATGGGGCCATGGCGTTCTGCGAGCATCGCGGTCATGCGGCGCTCCCGAGCTGTCCGGTCATCTCGGCTCGGAGCGCCTCGAAGCTCGCGGCCGCCGCGGCGGGCAGCGCGCGCACGACGACGTCGACGCCCGAGGAGCCAGCCGCGATGCGCTCGGCGCTCAGGGCACGCAGCCGGCGCTTGACGGCATTGCGCCGCACGGCCGAGCCGACGGCCTTGGACACGATGAACCCGAAGCGCGCAGGGGACCCGGAATCGGTCGCCAAAGCGTGCGTGATCAGCAATTCTCCGCCTCGGCGGCGGCCCGCCTTCATCGTCGCGCGGAACTCACCCGCGCGGGTGATCCGGTGCGGCTTCGGGAGCAAGACCGGCGGTTCAGGCGGAGAGCTCGGTGCGACCCTTACGACGGCGAGCGGCGATGATCGCGCGGCCGGCACGGGTACGCATGCGGAGGCGGAAGCCGTGGGTCTTGGCGCGCTTCCGGTTGTTGGGCTGGAACGTACGCTTGGACATGATCGGATCTCCTTGTACCCGGCTG
>Ga0182739_1000844_pt1 | contig 35167 bp, 30 predicted proteins | sample eDN5th30CBELigBY_FD_128873 | JGI IMG/M metagenome (GOLD analysis project Ga0182739, IMG submission 128873) | Enriched backyard soil microbial communities from Emeryville, California, USA - eDNA 5th pass 30_C BE-Lig BY (version 2) (version 2) | ecosystem: Environmental > Terrestrial > Soil >... | reverse complement strand
CTCCGGATATTCCGAAGGCATACTCTGGATTCTCCGCATTGCGAAGCAAGCGGCTGGCGGCCAAGGCTGCCTCATGGGCCCTTCCATCCTCGCTTTCGTCCTCACCGTCTTCGTGCTCGCCGGATTCGCCAAAGGTGTCATCGGGCTCGGTCTCCCCACCATTTCGATGGGCCTGCTGGCCCTGGTCCTGTCGCCGGTCGAGGCGGCGGCATTGCTCATCCTGCCGTCGCTCGTCACCAATGTGTGGCAGATGGTCGACGGGCCGCATCTCAAGTCTCTCCTGCGACGACTATGGCCTCTGAACGTCGGTGTCTGCCTCGGGACGTGGGCGGGCGCAGCCTTCCTGTCGGGGCTGGGCGGAGCGTATGGCGCGGCGGCGCTCGGGATCGCGTTGATCGCCTACGCCGTGATCGGCCTGGCTGCGCTGAAACTCGTCGTGCCGTCGGAGCTGGAGACGTGGATGGGGCCGCTCGCCGGGGCGAGCACGGGCGCGATCACAGCCGCCACGGGAGTCTTCGTCATTCCCGCGGTGCCCTACCTCCAGGCGATCGGTCTCACAAAGGATGAACTGGTTCAGGCCCTGGGCCTGTCATTCACCGTGTCGACCCTGGCTCTCGCCGCTACCCTCGCACGCAGTGTCGACCTCGATGCCGGACTCGCCTGGCCATCGGTAGGTGGCGTCGCCGTGGCTCTGGTGGGGATGCGACTGGGACAGGCCGTGCGCCTGCGTTTGTCGCCAGCCACGTTCCGGCTGTGGTTCTTCGCCGGGCTTGTGGCGCTGGGTGCCTATCTCGCAGCGCGCGGGCTGATCTGAGCCGTCGATGGACGCAAGCGGAGGTCGAGTCTAGCTTCAGGAACCGATTCATTCCTGGAGCGTTTTCATGACCGTGCACGCCCTCAAGACTTCAAAGGTTGCCAACCTCCGGTCCAACGTCTCGCCGGAGGAATGGCAGGCGCGTGTCGACCTCGCCGCCTGTTACCGATTGATCGATCTGTACGGCATGTCCGACCTGATCGCGAACCACATTTCAGTGCGGGTGCCGGGCGAACACGACGCCTTCCTGATCAATGCCTATGGATTGCTCTACGAAGAGATCACCGCGTCGAGCCTTCTGAAGATCGACCATGAGGGAAATATCCTCGCCAAGCCGGAGTTCAACGGCGGCCTCGAGTACGGCGTCAACCGCGCCGGCTTCGTGATCCACAGCGCCATTCACATGGCGAAGCCCGATGTCGGCTGCGTGATCCACACTCACACCTGGCCGGGCATGGCGGTCTCGACGATGGAATGCGGTCTCCTGCCCAACACGCAGACCTCGATGCGCTTCGCCAGGATCAGCTATCACGATTTCGATGGCGTCGTTCTCGACCTTGCCGCTCGCGACGCGCTGGTGGCGAGCCTGGGCGACAACAACGCGATGATCCTGCGCAACCATGGCCTGTTGACGACCGGTGCGACGATCCCCGAGGCGTTCAACGCCATGCATCGGCTGGAGCTGAGCTGCAAGACGCAGATCGCGGCCATGTCGTGCAACACCAAGCTGATCGACGTCCCGGCCGAGGTGGTCGAGGCGACCTACGTCAATTACCAGCCGAAGACCCGCCGGCCGTTCGGCCTGCTGGACTGGCCGGCGCTCCTGCGGAAGCTCGACCGGATCGATCCGGGCTTCCGCGACTGATTGGATACACCGCACAGCTCCGTACGCGCCTTCGCGGCCGTCGCCAGTGGATACTGGACGGCCCCGGGATACCGTGCCGTCGCCTGGATGCTCACCGGCGGCCTCCTGGTTCTCGGCGTTGCCAATGTCGGCATCGCCCTGTGGCTCAACATCTGGAACCGCGACTTCTTCAATGCGCTCGACAAGCGTGACGTGGTCGAGCTCATGCGGCTTCTGTGGGTACTGGCCGCCATCGTCGTTTCGGCGGGCGTCGCAGTGGCGATCCAGCTCCACGTCAAGCGGCGGCTTCAGATCAACTGGCGCTCCTGGCTGTCGCACGTGACGGTGCTGCGCTGGCTCAATGCCGGCCGGCAGTACCAACTCGGCATGCTGGCCGACGAAGTCGACAATCCCGACGGGCGCATCGCCGAGGATATCCGTGTCTCGACCGAACTCGCCGTCGAGTTCGCGCAGAGCATCCTGCAGTGCGTGCTGCAGCTCGTCACTTTCCTCAGTGTGCTGTGGGTCCTGTCGGGCACGATGCCGATCAGGTTGTTCGGCCTGGAGTTCGCCCTGTCGGGCTACATGGTGTGGGCGGCCGTCGCCTACGCCCTTATCGGCTCGCTGCTCACCTACTTTCTGGGGCGCGGCCTGATCCATGCCGGCAATGTCCGTCAGAGTCGCGAGGCCGACTTCCGCTCCGGCCTGACGCGGGCGCGCGAACATGCCGAAGGCATCGCCCTGATGCGCGGCGAGGACGACGAGCGCGAGCGTTTGCGCGGCTCGCTCTACGACCTGCGTTCAGCCTGGAACGTGCAGACCCGCGGCCAGGGAAATCTCTCCCTGCTCACCAGTTCGCTCGCCTACCTCGCCCCCATCGTGCCGCTGATCGTGGCGCTGCCGCGCTATCTCGGCGGCGAGATAGCGCTGGGTGGACTGATGCAGACGGCGCAGGCCTTCTCCAGTGTGCAGTGGGCGCTGTCCTGGCTGATCGACAATTTCCCGAAGTTCGCGGAATGGCGGGCGTCGACCGATCGCGTGGTGCATCTCCATGTGGCCCTGACCGACCTCGAGGAAAGCAGCGAGGCGACCGACGAGGCCCGGATCGTGGTCCACCCTGCGGGCGATTCGGACCGCCTGCTCATGCGTGAACTGGGCGTTGCCCGCCCCAACGGCCAGATGCTGGTCGCCGAGGCGGAGGTTGAGATCCAGCGGGCGGAAAGGGTCCTGATCCGCGGCAAATCAGGCAGCGGCAAAAGCACGATCATGCGGGCGGTTGCCGGAGTCTGGCCTTGGGGCAGAGGCGCCATCCACCTGCCCACCGGCGCGATCACCTTCATGCCGCAGAAGCCGTATTTCCCGCTGGGCACCCTTCGGGACGCGATGCTCTACCCGGCCGAGCCCGAGGGCGGAATCGACGACGAGGCGCTGAAGGACATGTTGCACAAGGTCGGCCTCGACCATCTCCGCGACCGCCTCGACGAAACGGAGCGATGGGATCACATACTGTCCGGCGGCGAGCAGCAGCGCGTGGCCTTTGCCCGGGTGCTGGTCCATAGGCCCGATTGGATCTTCATGGACGAGGCCACTTCGGCTCTCGACGAGGCGGGCCAGGAGAACGTCATGAAACTCCTGATCGAGGAACTGCCGGAGACATCGGTCGTCAGTATCGGCCATCGCCCCGGACTTGAAGTCTTTCACACGCGAGAACTGACGCTCGAGGCCGGCGCCGACGGCACCAGGCTCCGGGCCGATGCCAGCCAGAGGTCGCTGGGCGATCTCTATCGCAAGATGGCGGCGGCCAGCCGGGCTGCGCCGCGCGACCCGGGGTTCTGGGCCACTCTGCGAGCCAATCTTCTGGGTCGCTGATATCAGCTTTTGAGTCAGAGAACCTCGTGGAAGCCGATCGCGATCCGGTCGGGCGCGCGCGTGGCCACGCCGACGAAGGTCGCCCGCTCGAGCCACTGGAGCGAGGGTTCCGCCGTCTCGAAGCGCGGTGCCGTCCGGAAGTGGTAGCTGCCGGGCGGCGGCAACTCCCCTTGGGCCATGCGCGCAAGAATGTCCGGGCTCGCGACTCGCAGGCCCTCGTTCTGCACGTAGACGAGGGCGCCTGAACTGCTGCGGATCGTGTAGCGCGCCACTACTTCGATCGTGCCGTCGGGCCGGACGATCTGCCAGTCGGCGCCGCCGGGCAGGATTTCTCCTGCGAGGCGCGGGCCCTGCACCTCGCCGCCCAGGATGTCGATGATGCGCCGGTGACCACGGGCGGTCTGGCCGAGATCCTGTACCGGACCCACCTTGGCCTTGATGGCGAAGGCGAAGCGGAGCGCCGGTGATGCTGCAATGAAAGTGTCAACGTCGGCCATCAGCGTCACCTGACCGAATAGACGAACGAGCCGCCGGTCGAACGGCCGCTTCCCGTGGCGGCGGGAATGCTCATGGCTTCGTAGACGAACAGGATGAAATCGCTGAACGCCTTTCGCCCATCGAATGCGTTCTGTCCGGGCACGGCGGGACATTTTCCCCCGGCGACTCCGCACACGTAAAAGTCCTTCGACCCATAAGAGCCGACCCTGACCAGATCCCCGGTCTTCTCGTCCGTAGAGCGGATGAAATGGTATTTCAGGTTTGGATTGACGTAGGGGCGAAGGCTAGGCGCATTGAGATCGTCGATGCACACGATGCAGTTGGGCCCCTGGGTGAAGGTCGGGTCGGCGTGGATAACGCGCGGACGCAAGGGGCCCGCATGATTGTCCCTGCAGCCATAAAGTTTGAAGATCACGTTTCCCGACTGCGGTGAGACGGCCTGGGCCTGGAGGGGGTATTCGCAGAGAAACTGCTTCTCAGCCTCTTCCTGGCTGAGCGCGGTGTTGGGATCGGCGTGGGGCAGCGTTCCGGTGGCATACTGGTAGAGCGTGCGCAGACGACCCAGCTGGTTGGACGAATTGGCCGGGACCATCGTCCAGCTCTGGTTCCAGGCATCCGTCACCTGAACGCCCAGTGAGGGACTGGCAGCTCCCAGGGTGCTGGTGGTCTGGGCGGTCGGGCGACCTCCGCCGCTCGTCAGGCGGGTCGCCGTCGCCAGGGAAGGTCCCAGAGGCACGCTGATCGACGGCGAGACGGAATTGGCCGTCTGGGCTACGCCGATCGAGATCGTCACCTGCGAAGGAACGAATTCGGGATCGTCGATCGCCTGGGAAAGGTTGAAGAAGATCTGCCTCTTCGTCAGGGAGTTCAGCGAGGAAGCGAGGTCCGCGGTATTGTAGTTCAGCTGCGTACTGGCACAGGCTGAACTCAGCAGACACGCCCCGACGCATATCAAGTGTCGAAGCGAAAAAGTGCCCCCCAGCATGCATAACTCTCCGCGGATACGCTCTTGAACGTCATTCCACTCTAGAGAGTCCGCCGCGCGCCATCCAGTTGCACGGCGTGCGGCGTTGCAAATTGTCGGAGTCCACTCAGCCGGCGTTGGGTTTGCCGAGCAGATGATCGGAGATGATGCGCTGCTGGATCTCCGACGTGCCTTCGAAGATCTTGGTGAGGCGGGCATCGCGCCAGTACCGCTCGACCGCATGCAGGGTGGTGTAGCCCGCACCGCCGAACACCTGCAGCGCCTCGGACGTCACGCGCTCTGCCATCTCGGACGCGAAGAATTTCACCATGGCCGCCTCCTTGTCGCAGCGGCGCTTCTGGTCGATCTCGTCACAGACGAAGTACATGAGCTGGCGCGCTGCTTCGATCTCGGTCGCCATGCGGGCAAGGCGAAAGCGCGTGTTCTGGAAATCGCCGATCGCCTGGCCGAACTGACGACGCTCCTGGGCATAGGCGGTGGCGTCCTCGAGCGCACCGCGGGCGAGCCCGATCGCGCGCGCGGCGGTGTGGGCGCGCGCGCGCTCGAGCCCGGCCGAGATGTAATAGAAGGCGCGGCCTTCCTCGCCAATCAGGGCCGAGCCGGGCAGCCGGCACTCGTCGAAGGCCAATTCCCAAGTCTTCCAGCCGAAATAGCCGATCTTGGGAATGGGCGCGCCCTTCACGCCCTCGGGCAGAGTGCCGCGTGGCTTCTCAATCAGGAAGGAGGAGAGGCCGACATGCTTGCGCTTGGGGTCGGGCGCGTCGGAGGTGCGGGCGACCAGCATGATGTAGTCGGCGCCATCGGCGAAGGTGCACCAGTACTTGTTGCCCGTGATCACCCAGTCGTCGCCGTCCCTGCGCGCGCGGCAGGCGATGCTGCCGAGGTCGGAGCCGACATTGGGTTCGGACATGGCGGCGGCGCCCAGAAATTCACCGCGCGCGGCGCGAGGCAGAAAGACCGCCCGCTGGGCCTCGGTCATGCCGCGACCGGCGCTGAGGCCATTGCCGCGGGCGATGATCGAGGCCACGCTCATCCAGCCGCGCGCCAGCTCCTCTGTGATCAGGCAGTATTCGAAGACGCCGAGGCCCAGGCCGCCATACTGCTCGGGGATGACGATGCCGAAATAACCCATGTCGGCCAGCTTCTGGATCAGCTCCGGCGGGATGTCGCCCTTCTCCGGGTCGAGCCTGTTGGCGACCGGCAGCACTTCCTTCATGACGAAGGCGCGCGCCGTTTCCTGGATCATGCGGCGCTCGTCGGTCATGTAACCCATGTCATTTCCCCGTTTCTTGCATCGGCATCGTAACGAACTTCGAGGAGATCACAGTGCGCAGAATCCTGCTTGGCGCTACGGCGCTTTTTCTCTATGCGGCATCTGCCGTTTTCCCGGCGGCGGCACAGGATTGGCCGACCCGGCCCATCAACATCGTCATGGGCTTCCCTCCGGGTTCCGGCACCGATGTGGTCGCGCGTATCCTCCAGCCCTTGCTCGACAAAGCCCTCGGGCAGCGCATCGTGATCGATTACAAGGCAGGCGCCGGCGGCAACGTAGCCTCCGACTTCGTCGCGAAAGCCAAGCCTGACGGCTACACGTTCCTGCTGGGCACGGCCGGCACGCACGGCATCAATGCCGCCCTCTACAGCAAGCTGCCGTTCGAGGTCGAGAAGGACTTCACGCCGATCTCGACCCTGGTCGACGTCTCGAACGTGCTGGCGATCAATCCCAAGGCGATCGACGCCCGGGACGTGAAGGACTTCATCGCCAAGGTGAAGGCTGCCCCCGGCAAATACAACTATGCCTCGACCGGCAACGGCGCCGGCACGCATCTCGCGTTCGCCGAGTTCACCGCCAAGGCCGGGCTCGACATGGTGCATGTGCCCTACAAGGGTTCGCCGGACGCCATCCAGTCCGTCCTGAACGGCGACACCTGCTGCATCTTCGCCCAGGTGCAGATCGCGATGCCGCAGGCGGCGGCCGGCAAGATGAGGTTGCTCGGCGTCTCGACGAAGAAGCGGGTGCCGGCGATTCCCGACGTGCCGACGATCGACGAGGCGGGCCTGCCGGGCTTCGAGAGCTATACCTGGTTCGGCCTCTTCGCGCCCAAGGGGCTCGACTCTGCGATTGCACAGAAGATGAACCTGGCGATCAAGGCGGCGCTCGCCGATCCCGAAGTCCAGAAGAAGCTGGTCGAACTCGGCAACACGCCACGCTACGAGACGATCGAGCAGTTCCAGGCGACGGTCGCGCGAGATCGCGCCAAGTGGGCCGACGTCGTAAAGTCGGTGGGCGCCAAGATCGAGTGATCGAGCGACGAGGAGACGGGCGATGCGAAGGATACTGCTTTCATTGGCACTCGGGACCGCCACGGTCCTTCAGTCGGGCCATGCCATGGCCGGCAAGGACCTCGACGCCGTACGGGCGCGCGGGCAGCTCGTCTGCGGCGTCGCCGTGGGCGGCATTGCCGGTTTCATGACGGTCGACAATCAGGGCAAGTGGACGGGTATGAATGTCGACATCTGCCGTGCCGTTTCCGCCGCCCTCTTCGGTGACTCCGAAAAGGTGAAGTACGTGCCGCTGTCCGGCCAGCAGCGCTTCACGGCGTTGCAGGCGGGTGAAGTCGACCTCCTGTCGAACAACTCGACCTGGACCCTGACTCGCGACACCGCGCTCGGCCTCGATTTCGTCGGCGTCACCTACTATGACGGCCAGGGCTTCATGGTGCCGAAGAAGCTCGGGGTGAAGAGTGCCAAGGAGCTGAACGGCGCCTCGATCTGCGTCCTGACCGGCAGCACGTCGGAGCTCAACATCGCCGACTATTTCCGCACCAACAAGATGAGCTTCAAGCCGGTTCTGTTCGAGGATCCCGACCAGAGCCGCAGTGCCTTCTTCACTGGTCGGTGCGATGCCTATTCGGGGGACCAGGCACGCCTCTACGCCACGCGCGTCGCCAATGCGCCGAATCCCGACGACTATGTCGTGTTGCCCGAAGTCATCTCGAAAGAGCCGCTGGGACCGGTCGTGCGCCACGGCGACAACCAGTTCGAGGACATCGTGCGCTGGACACAGTTCGCGATGGTCGAGGCCGAGGAGGCCGGCATCACCTCGAAGAACGTCGACGAGATGCTGAAGAGCGACAATCCCTCGATCAAGCGCATCCTCGGCGTCACCCCCGGCATGGGCAAGGCGCTCGGAGTCGACGAGAAGTGGGTCTACAACATCGTCAAACAGGTCGGTAATTACGGCGAGAGCTTCGAGCGCAATGTCGGCTCGGGCTCATTGCTGAAGATTCCGCGCGGCCAGAACGCGCTGTGGACCCAGGGCGGCCTGCAGTACGCGCCGCCGATCCGCTAGGACGGGCAAAGTCCGGTCGCGTTGCCGAAGGCCTCTGCGTTTGAAAAGCTCCCATCGAGACGACGGGGAATTTTCCTTGTTGATCCGTTCAAAGCTTCAGCGCGCATCCTCGCGGATCATCGCCGCGCCCTTTTCGCCGATCATGATGGTGGGCGCGTTGGTGTTGCCGGTCGTCAGGGTCGGCATCACCGAGGCGTCGATGACCCGGAGGCCCTGGATGCCGTGCACGCGCAGGCGAGAATCGACGACGGCGCGCGGATCCTCGCCCATCCGGCAGGTGCCGACCGGGTGGTAGAGCGTGTTGCCGGCGCGGCGGGCATAGGCCAGCAGGTCGGCATCGGTCTTCACATCGGGACCGGGCTGGATCTCGCCCTCGCTGTGCTGGGTGAGCGCAGGCGCGGCGAAGATGCGGCGGGTATGTCGAAAGCCGCCCAGCAAGGCCAGCTCGTCGGTATGTGTGCTGAGATAGTTCGGCTTGATGTGCGGGCGCGCGAAGGGATCTGACGAGGCCGCCATGATGGTGCCGCGGCTGTCGGGCTTCACGACGCAGACGACGCAGCTCATGCCCGGCTGTTCGTCGAGCTGGCCGAACTTGATCGGATGCGAGCTGCCGGGTGTGAACAGCAACTGCAGGTCGGGCGAGGCGAGGCCCTCGCGGCTGTCGCAGAAGACCTGTGCCGTCGTCACGCCGAAGGTGAGCGCGCCACGGCCGGTGAAGGCAAAGCGCAGGATCTCCGGCAGCACGCGCGGGAAACGCGAGACCTCGTTGACGGTCTCGGCGCCCTTCACGCGATGCACGACGCGCACGACATAGTGGTCGATCAGGTTGGCGCCGACGCCGGGCAGGTCGTGCACCACCGGGATGCCGAGCGATTGTAGATGCGCTGCCGGCCCGATGCCGGAAATCTGCAGGATATGCGGTGAGTTGACGGCGCCGCCCGCGACGATGACCTCGCGATTGGCCCGCACCTCGGTGAGCTTGCCGCCGCGCTGGAAGGTTACGCCGACGCAGCGCTTGCCCTCGAACATGAGTTTACCGCCCTGAGCATCGGTCTCGACGCGCAGGTTCGGGCGGGCGCGCGCTTCACGGAGATAGGTCTGGGCCGTCGAGCCGCGCCAGCGGCCGCGCCGGGTCATCTGCGAATAGCCGACACCCTGTCGCGTCTTGCCGTTGAGGTCGGGATTGAACGGCATGCCGGCCTGCTGCGCGCCTTCGACGAAGCGGTGGGTGAGAGGCAGGATGGTGCGATAGTCCTCGACCTTGAGGGGGCCGTCCTGGCCGCGCACCTCCTTGTCGCCACCTTGTACGTACTGCTCGGACTTCATGAAGTAGGGCAGCACGTCGTCGTAGCTCCAGCCGCGGCAGCCCATCTGCGCCCAGTTGTCGAAGTCGGCCGGCGCACCGCGCACATAGAGCATGCCGTTGATCGAGCTCGAACCGCCCAGCGTTCGTCCGCGCGGCCACTCGATGCGGCGATCGCCCGAACCCTTCTCCGGCTCGGTCGTGTAGTTCCAGTTCACCAGCGGGTTGCGGATCAGCGAGCGGATGCCGGCCGGGATGTGGATCATCGGGTGCCAGTCGCTGGGGCCGGCCTCGAGCAGGATCACCGACGCGCCGGTCTCGCTGAGGCGCGCCGCAACGGTGCAGCCCGCCGATCCCGCGCCGACGACGACATAATCCGCCTGCATGTTTCTCTCCCTTTCAGAGCGTGCCGGATCGCTTTTCGCGCGGCACGAAATAGTCGGTCGGTGCGAGTTCCGGGTCTTCCTGAGCGTGCATGTTCCGTACGTGCGACTCGACGTCTTCGCGGAACAGCGCATGCGAGATCGATTGCACGAGGCGCGTCGAGCCGACGAAAAGTCCGGGAATGTCACCGGCCAGCGCGCCATGACTGAGGATGCTGCCCCAGTTGAACAGATGGATGTCGCCCAAGAGCGGCGTCCGGCCCGGCACCTTCTCCATCAGCTCGAAGCCGGGGCCAAGATAGGGATAGCGTGCGGCTTCCGCGTTGGTCTGTGCCTCGACAGGCGTGCGCCGGTCGGCCCACAAGGTGACATTGTCGGCAAACGAAGCGAGTTCCGGCCGCCGCGCCAGATCGATGTCGAAGCCGGTGCCGATCAGCACGGCATCGAAGCGCTCGGTGGCCTTGGCCGTCTTGACGGTGACGCCGTCCGCGTCGACTTTCATGTCGAGCCAGGGTTCGGCGAAGCGGAAGGCGAAGCCCGGTAGCCTCTGTGCCCGCAGCACCGATTCGTGCGGCGGCGGCGAACCGGCGGCCAGCATGTAGGTGTAGATCTTCCAGCGCCAGTCGTCGTCCAGCATGCCCTGGCCGCGCTGGAAACCGGGGAAGGAGACGCCCTTCGACTTGTTGACCTGCGGCAGGTGCGGTCGCCGTGCGTAGCAGATCGCCTCGCGCGCGCCGGCTTCCAGCGCCGTGCAGGCATTGTCGATCGCCGTCGCGAGCACGCCCAGGATGCCGAGGCGCTTGCCCTTGAGCTTGGTGAAATCGATCTCTTCCAGGGTGTGATAGACGCGGGCTTCGCGAGAAGGATCTTCCGGATCGAACGACGGGAAAGACGGCCAGCGGAAGCCGCCCGATCCGTCGCGGCCATTGGCCAGCACGATCTTGCGCACGAGAATGGTCTCGCCCGTCGACAGGCTCGCCTGCAGGAAGTCGCCGGCGGCCTCGACCTTGAGCAGCGACACGCCGTTCTCGACCTTCAGGTCGACGACCTTTCGGACCCACAGGAGATAGGAGAGCCAGTCGAGGCGCGGGATCTTGTAGAGCTTTTCCCAGCCGTCGGCGCCGTGCTGGGCCTCGTACCAGGCGCGGAAGGTGAGGGACGGCACGCCGAGATCGGGACCGGTGAGGTGCTTGGGCGAGCGCAGGGTCGGCATGCGCGCCGTCGTATTCCACGGCCCTTCCTGGCCATGGCGATTGCGCTCGATCACGCGGATGTTGCGGATGCCTTCGCGCAGCAGGCCCCAGCCGACGGTTTGGCCGCACATGCCGGCGCCGACAATCAGGACGTCGAGGACGGGCTTTCCGTCAGGGCCGGTTCTGTCCGGCACCCAGTTGGCCGGCGGATAGTTCAACCGCGCCAGATCGTGGCGCGCAACTTTCTCCAGTTCGTCCAGTCCCGCCGAATGCCGCTCGACAATTCCATCCATGCCGTGCTTCCGACCCTCCACACATTTCCTTAGCAGGGCCGCCCCGATGATTGAACTGCCGTGCCTCTGCGGCCTGTCGTATCACGGGGAGGAATTGAACGGCCGTCGGCGCCAACTCCGGATGCCACTGGCGCCTCAGCCCCGGTACTATCCAGGCTGATCGCCGATCCGGACGGCGACGAACGCCCGACCGGAGCATGGAAAGTAAAAGGGAGAGTGCGGGATGCGCGGACGTCAGGTTCTGTTGGAGACACTGATCAATCATGGAGTCGACCGGATCTTCGGCAACCCCGGGACGACCGAAAGCCCGCTGCTCGATTCGCTGCCCGACTATCCGCAGCTCGACTACATCGTCCACCTCCACGAGGGCGTCGCTACCGGTGCGGCCAACTTCTACGCCCAGGCCAGCGGCAAGACCGCCTTCGTGAACCTCCATGTGGCGCCGGGCCTCGGCAACGCGATCGGCGCGATCTACAGCGCGCTGAAGAACAACTCGCCGATGGTGGTGACGGCCGGCCAGCAGGACACGCGCATGCGCCTGCGCGATCCCGTGCTTGGCCATGACCTCGCGTCGATCGCGGCACCCGTGACGAAGTGGAGCGTGCAGGTCGAGCGCGCCGACGAGTTGGGGCCGATCCTCCAGCGCGCCTTCAAGATCGCCAACGAAGCGCCGGCTGGTCCGGTCTTCGTTGCCCTGCCGATCGACGTGATGGAGCAGGAGACCGCCATCCCGCCTGGTAAGCCCGGACATTCCTACACCGCGACCCGTCCCGATCCGGCCGGTATTGCTGCCATGGCGAAGCTGCTGGCGGCCTCGAAGAATCCGGCTATCGTGGCCGGTGACGAGGTTGCCCGCGCCGGTGCGGACAAGACACTGGTCAAGCTCGTCGAGAAGATCGGCGCCCAAGTGTGGTTCGAGGGATTGCGCGGGCAGAACTCCTTCCCGACCGATCATCCGGCCTATCGCGGCACACTGGCCTTCGATGCGCCGGGCGTGGCCAAGCAGCTGGCCGACAACGATCTCGTTCTGATGGTGGGCGGGCCGTTCTTCGAAGAAGTCTGGTACGCCCCGGGCTCGCCTTTCGCCGCCGGCACCAAGCTGCTTCAGATCGAGGCGGGCCCCTCGCGGCTCGCCTACAATTTCGCGCTCGATGCCGGTGTGGTGGCCGATGCGGGTGCGGCGCTCGAAGCGCTCGATACGGCGCTGACCGGCGTCGATGCGGCCGCCGTGGCGAAGCGCAACGAGGCGATGAAAGCGCGCAAAGCGGACGACGATGCCGCGCAGAAGGCGCGGGTGGAAAAGGCCTGGTCGCGCACCCCGACCTCAATGGCCCGCGCCATGGCCGAGATCCGCGCCGGCTCGCCGAAGGATGTCGTCGTGGTCGACGAGACGATCACCGCCAACCTCGACCTCTTCAAGACCTTCACCTTCAAGGGACCTGGCGACTACTATAGCGGTCGCGGCGGCGGCATCGGTCAGGGGCTGGCCGGCGCCATCGGCGTGGCGGTCGCGCAGACCAAGCGCCCGATCCTCTGTGTGTCGGGCGACGGCTCGTCGATGTACTCGATCCAGGCGCTGTGGACAGCGGCGCATCACGAACTGCCGATCGTGTTCATCATCCTGGCGAACCGGGAGTACCGCGTGCTCAAGCACAATATCGACGCCTATCGCACGCGCTTCGACGTGAAGTCGAACAAGCCCTACATGCACATGGACCTGACCGGCCCGACCATGGGCTTCGTCGACCTCGCCAAGGGCATGGGCGTCGCCGGCACCTACGTCGCCAAGGCCGACGACATCAAGGCGGCCGTCGAAGCTGCCTTCAAGTCCGGCAAGCCGCACCTCGTCGAGATCGAGATCGAGGGGAAGCGGTAGGGCGCTACCTGAGGTCCTTCATGAGCCGCATGTGAGCGCCGTGAGGGTCGGAAAGGGGAAGTCGCCAGGAGCAGTATCCCAACGAAACACCCGAGCAGAGGCTTGCAAGTTCGGAGTCGAAATCTTTCGTCGCGATCAGGTGGCCCGGCCAGAACGCGGGCCGGAACACCGTCGTGTCGGCAGGTATTCGACTCTCGATCAGCGTGATTGACTTGGCACGCTGCCAGCGCGGGCACGAGACGTACTTCGCCCCATCGACGTTCGCGAACTCCGATGCCAGCTCGGATGTGAGGTGGAGCGAGGTAAGATCCTGTTCGAAGGGAACGAGGTCCTCGTTCAAGCCGACATAGCCACGATTGGCCATGGATCTCGTAAGATCGATGCAGTCGATCGTGCGCAGAATTTTCACCGCGAAGTAGGCTTCGCGCGGTGACCTTCCATCGTCGTGGCGGACGTCGACCCGAACGACTTCCGCCTCGCCGCCAGCGATCCTTACTAGGAAATTCCTTATCGTCTCTGAAGCGATGAAGAAATCGTCGTAGTGGTAGACGTTCTGGACAATCTCCTGGCCGTCTATTTCCGGCAGAGGATGGGACATCCGCCGGAAGGTGAACTTCATCTCGGCAACCCACCGAGGCAGTCTGCTCGGTGCACATTCGTCCTGCGCCCCGACCATGCGTATGTCGGGGCGGGGGCCGACCGGGCCCGAGGCCTTGAGGGTGTTGCCGTAGGACGACGGAATCAGGAGCTGGAAGTCCCTGGCTGGCCCAAGGCCCAGCTCCCGCCAGTTCACTTCCGAAACGCCCTGACCTTCGCCTGGTGCGCACGGGCAGCGCCGGTCAGCATCGGCAGGTCGTTGCCTGAGAGCATGAACTTCATGCCCTTGTCGGTGTAGAGCTTGAGCAGCTCCTCGGTATAGGCGCCGCCCATGCCGGGCCACTTGCCGTGCTTCGCGCAGGCGGCGACGACCTTGTCGACGGCGGCCTGGACCTTCGGATTGCCGGTGTCGCCCGGGATGCCCATTTCCATCGAGAGGTCGCTCGACCCAACGAGCAGACAGTCGATGCCCGGGACCGCGGCGATCGCCTCGGCATTCTCGACCGCCTTCGGCGTCTCGATCATCACGACGATCAGCGTGTTCTCGTCCGACTTGGTCGTCATCTCGCCGAGCGGCATCGGTTCGTAGTCGAACTGGGCCTGGCCGCCGCCCACCGAGCGGTGGCCGCGTGGCGGATAGCGCAATTTGTCGGCGATCTCCTTCGCCTCCTCCGGCGTGTCGACATGCGGGACGACGATGCCCAGGGCTCCGCCGTCGAGTACCCTCGTCGCCATGGTGAGTTCGCCATACGGCACACGCACGATCGGCGCGATTCCGGAATCCTGCGCGGCGATGGCGATCTCGCAGGCCGTCTCGATCGACATCGATCCGTGTTCGAGGTCGATGAACAGCCAATCGAAGCCCGCCGCCTTCATCACTTTCACGATGTCGACGTTGCGGACCAGCCGGATGCCGATGCCGATCGACAGCTCGTTCTTCTTCAGGCGCGCCTTGGCGGCATTGACTGCGAACGCCATTCTCTTCTCCATGGATGCGTTGTTGCCCGGAGGAGGCTATTCGCCATGACCTTCAAAGTCGAACGGATCGACCATGTCGTACTGCGGGTGCGGGATCTGGCCGGGATGGTGCGCTTCTACGAACAGGCGCTGGGCTTTCGCGAGGAGCGGCGTATCGACACGCTCCAACTCGTACAGATGCGAGCCGGCGCTTCGATGCTCGACCTCGTTGCCAACGATGAGCAGGTGACGGCGCGAAACATGGACCATTTGTGCTTCCGCATTGAGCAATTCGATCGTGACGCCATCGTCATGCGGCTCGCGCCGCTCGGGATATCGGTCGGCGAAACGGTTCAGCGCTACGGGGCGGAAGGCACAGGCCCCTCGGTCTATTTCCATGATCCGGAAGGGAACCAGATAGAACTCAAAGGTCCGGCGCTTTAAGGCTTGGCCAACTCACATGATGTGATAGCCTGCCGGGCAACGGGGAAGAACAAACACGCCAACGAGCGTGACTCTGGGAGGATGAAAATGCGAAATCGCCTGGCAACCATTGCCGGCGGCCTCGTGGCCGCCGTCGTCTTATCTGCTCCTGCCTTTGCCCAGAAGCAGGGCGGGACGCTCCGCGTGTCTCATCGTGACAATCCGCCGAGTGCCTCGATTCACGAGGAAGCGACGATCTCGACGAACATGCCGTTCATGTCCGTCTTCAACAATCTTGTGATGTTCGACCCGAAGGAGAAGATCAACAGTCCCGAAAAGATCGTGCCGGAGCTCGCCGAGAGTTGGTCGTGGAACGATGACAAGACGAAGCTCACCTTCAAGCTGCGCAGCGGCGTGAAGTGGCACGACGGCAAGCCCTTCTCGTCCAAGGACGTGAAGTGCACGTGGGACGCCCTGCGCGGGGCTGACGACAAGCAGGAGATGATCCGCAAGAACCCGCGCAAGGTCTGGTACAAAAACCTGAAGGACGTCGCGACCAACGGCGACAACGAGGTGACCTTCACGCTCGAGCGCCAGCAGCCCTCGTTCCTGTCGATGCTGGCGGCGGGCTATTCGCCGGTCTATCCGTGCCATGTCGATTCGCGGGCGATGCGTTCGAAGCCGATCGGCACCGGCCCGTTCAAGGTTGCCGAGTTCAAGCGCAACGAGGCCATCAAGCTGGTTCGCAATCCCGACTATTGGAAGAAGGGGCGGCCCTACCTCGATGCCATCGAGTTCAAGATCGTGCCGAACCGCAGTACCCGCGTGCTGGGCTTCGTCGCCGGCGAGTATGATCTCACCTTCGATTCCGACATCACCTTCCCCCTTCTTAAGGACGTGAAGGAGCAGAAGAAGGATGCGATCTGCGAGGCGCGTCCGACCAACGTGCACACCAACCTGCTGGTCAACCGCGACGCCCCGCCGTTCGACAATCCCAAGCTGCGTGAGGCGCTCGTCTATTCGCTCGACCGCAAGCCGTTCAGCGACATCCTCACCCAGGGGAACGACCTGCGCGGTGCGACCATGCTGCCGCCGCCGGCCGGCGTCTGGGGCATGACGCAGGACGAACTCGAGAAGCTTCCCGGCTTCGGACCCGACACTGACAAGAACCGCGAGATCGCCCGCGGGATCATGAAGGAGCTGGGCTACGGGCCGGACAAGCCGCTGAAGATCAAGGTGGCGACGCGCAACATCGCCATCTATCGCGACCCGGCCGTCATCCTGATCGATCAGCTGAAGCAGATCTACATCGATGCCGAGCTCGAGCCGATCGACACGACGATCTGGTACAACAAGATCCAGCAGAAGAACTATCAGGTCGGTCTCAACCTGACCGGCGCCGGCCTCGACGATCCTGACGGCGTGTTCTACGAAAACTTCTACAGCACGTCGGACCGCAACTACACGGCGTACAAGAATCCCGAGATCGACAAGATGATCGACGAGCAGTCCGCCGAGACTGACGTGAACAAGCGCAAGGCCATGGTGACGAAGATCGAGCAGGCCCTGCTCAAGGACGCGGCGCGTCCGCCGATCTCGCATGGCGTCGCGAACACCTGCTGGGCGCCGGCCGTGAAGAACCTCGTGCTGCAGCACAACAGCATCTACAACGGCTGGCGTCTCGAAGACGTCTGGCTCGACAAGTAACGCCTGAGCGTAAGGAGGCACGACGAGGATGGGAGCGTATCTTACCCGCCGCGTACTGTTGATGGTTTTGACTCTCTTCGGGATGTCGGTGCTCATCTTCGTCATGCTGCGCCTGGTGCCCGGAAACATCGCCGACATCCTGGTGGATTCGGCGGGCATCGCCGATCCCAAGGAGAAGGCCAAGATCGCGGCCGAGCTTGGCCTCGACCGGCCGATCTTCGATCAATACCTGCAGTGGATCGGCGGTCTGGTGCGCGGCGACCTGGGCTTCGCCTACGTGTCGGAGCGACCCGCCCTCGAGGAGATCGCGCCACGCATCCCGATCAGCGCCAAGCTGGCGGGCTTGGCGCTGTTCTTCTCGGTCATCCTCGGCGTGCCGCTCGGCGTCATCAGCGCCGTGAGACAGAATTCGGCAATCGACTATCTGCTGCGCATCATCAGCCTGAGCGGCCTGTCGCTTCCGTCCTTCTGGCTCGGCCTGCTGATCCTCATGGCGTCGGTCCAGTGGTTCGGCATGATCCCGATCTATACGAACGAGCCGCGAGGTTTCATCGACGAGTTGCTGTTGCTCAGTATTCCGGCGGCCGCCGTCGGATTCCGAAGTTCGGCGTTGATCATGCGTCTGACGAGATCGTCCATGCTCGAGGTGCTGCGGCAGGACTATATCCGGACGGCGCGCTCCAAGGGCGCGTCGCAGACCACGGTCAACTACGAGCATGCGCTGCGCAACGCGCTGCTGCCGGTCGTCACCATCATCGGCATCGAGGCGGCGTTCCTCGTCGGCGGCCTGATCGTGACGGAGACGGTGTTCAACATCCCGGGCGTGGCACGCTTTCTCGTCGAGGCCATCCTGTGGCGCGACTATCCGATCGTGCAGAACCTGGTGATGCTCATCGCCTTTTGCGTGGTCGTCGTTAATTTCCTGGTCGACATGGCCTACATGGCGCTCGACCCTCGCATCAAGTACGCGGACTGAGGGCACCCATGGCTGTCATCGACCATGATGCCGCGCTGGCCAAGGCCGGCGCCAACGTAACGGGCTTCTGGAGCCAGGCTGGCTTCCTCGCCCGGCGCTATCCGCTCGGCGCGGTGGGCGCACTCCTCGTGCTGCTCTTCGTGGTGACGGCGCTGTTCGCCAACGTCATCGCGCCGCACGATCCGCTGTCGACCAACTCGCGCGCCTCGCTGGCCGCACCGGGCGGCACCTACTGGTTGGGCGCCGACTTCATGGGCCGCGACATGTTCAGCCGCATCGTCTACGGCGCGCGCATCTCGCTCGCCGTGGCCGTCGGCGCCACCCTGCTGGGCGGCATCCTGGGTGTGCTGATCGGCCTGCTGTCCGGCTTCGTCGGTGGCTGGATCGATCTCGCGACCCAGCGCGTGATGGACATCATGCAGTCGCTGCCGCTGCTGGTGATGGCCCTGGTCATGGCGGCGTCACTCGGGCCGTCGCTGGAGAACACGATCATCGCGATTGCGATCCCGCTGGTGCCCAGCGTGGCGCGCGTCGTGCGGTCGAGCACCCTGTCGCTGCGCGAGCAGCCGTTCGTCGAGGCCGCCCGGGCCATCGGCATGGGGGAAATGCGCATCGCCCTCCGGCATGTCCTGCCCAACACGCTGGCGCCGCTGATCGTCCTCGGCACCGCCCAGCTCGGCTCGGCGATCCTGACCGAGGCGTCGCTTTCCTTCCTCGGCCTCGGCATTCCCGAGCCCTATCCGTCATGGGGCCGCATGCTCTCGGAATCGGCGGCGGAGTATGTCCGCACGGCGCCGTGGCTCGTGATCTTCCCCGGTGTCGCCATCAGCCTCACGGTGTTCGGCACCAACCTGCTGGGCGACGCCCTGCGCGACATCCTCGACCCGAGACAGCGTACATGAGTTCTCTTTTGGAAGTGTCGGATCTCGGCACGTGGTTCTACACGCGCCAGGGAATCGTCAAGGCGGTCGACGGCGTCGACTTCGAGGTTGCCGCCGGTGAAACCCTGGCCATCGTCGGTGAATCCGGCTGCGGCAAGAGCATGACCGCGCTCTCGCTGATGCGGCTGATCCCGGATCCGCCGGGACGCATCGTGTCCGGCTCGATCAAGCTCGCCGGCCGCGACTTGCTCAAGATCTCCGAGGAGGAGATGCGCGACGTGCGCGGCAACGAGATCTCGATGATCTTCCAGGAGCCGATGACGTCGCTCAACCCGGTGATGACGATCGGCAAGCAGATTTCCGAAGCGCTGATCCTGCACCGCGACATGGACCGCAAGCAGGCGATGAAGCGGGTGATCGAGATGCTGGACCTGGTCCGCATCCCCGAGCCGACGCAGCGCGCCAAGGAATATCCACACCAGCTGTCGGGCGGCATGCGCCAGCGCGCGATGATCGCCATGGCGCTGGCCTGCAATCCCAAGGTGCTGATCGCCGACGAGCCGACGACCGCGCTCGACGTCACCATCCAGGCGCAGATCCTGGAACTGATCGTCGAGTTGCAGCGCGAGTTCAGCGCGGCGGTTCTCCTGATTACGCACGATCTCGGAGTCGTGGCCGAGACCGCGCACCGGGTCATCGTCATGTATGCCGGCCGCAAGGTCGAGGAAGCGACCGTGGGCGAGCTGTTCGCCAGGCCGCTTCACCCCTACACGGTGGGTCTGATGAACTCGATCCCGCGTCTCGACCTGATGCGCGGGCAGACCGATCGCACCAACGAACGTCTGCAGGAAATTCCCGGCATCGTGCCACCGCTGTTCGACCTGCCACCCGGGTGCGCCTTCGCGCCCCGCTGCAGCAGGGCGGACGACAAGTGTCGCAGCGAACGTCCGGCCTATGAGGAGAAGCAGCCCGGTCACTGGGCCGCCTGCTGGCACACACATGGTTAGCGCAAATCCCCCCGTCATCGAGGTCAAGGACCTCAAGAAGCACTTCCCGGTAAAGAAGGGCCTGCTGCGCCGCACGGTCGGCCAGGTCTATGCCGTGGATGGCGTCACCTTCACCGTGCGCGCCGGCGAGACGCTCGGTCTGGTGGGCGAGTCGGGCTGCGGCAAGACCACGGCGGGCCGTGCCGCCATGCGTCTGGTCGAGCCGACATCGGGGTCGATCAAGGTCGAGGGCCGGGAGATCATGGGCCTGTCGAAGACCGATCTGCGGCCCTACCGGCGGGAGATGCAGATCATCTTCCAGGACCCGTTCTCGTCCCTCAACCCGCGCATGACGGCAGGCGACATCGTGGGCGAGCCGCTGCTGGTCCATGGGGTCGCCAACGCCAAGGAGCGCCAGGAGCAGGTGTCCGCGCTGTTTGCCCGGGTCGGCCTGCGCCCGGCGCAGATGAAGAACTATCCGCACCAGTTCTCGGGCGGCCAGCGACAGCGCATCGGCATCGCCCGCGCCCTGGCACTCGGGCCGAAGCTGATCGTGGGCGACGAGCCAGTCTCGGCGCTCGACGTTTCGATCCAGGCGCAGGTCATCAACCTCCTGATGGAGCTGCAGGCGGAGCGCCGGCTCTCCTACCTGTTCATCTCGCACAACCTGGCGGTGGTGGAGCATATCAGCCACCAGATCGCGGTCATGTATCTCGGCCGCATCGTCGAATATGCCGACACGCGAGCGATCTTCACCAATGCCCAGCACCCCTATACGGAGGCCCTGCTGGCCGCCGTGCCGGTGCCGGATCCCGCGATCAAGCGGAAGAAGATCGTACTCCAGGGCGACGTGCCCAGCCCGGTGAAGCCGCCGTCGGGCTGCCATTTCCACACGCGCTGCCCGTATGCCGTGGAACGCTGCAAGGTGGAGTCGCCACCGCTGCGCGAAATCGCACCGGGGCATCACGTTTCCTGCCATCTGCGCTAGACTGTCTCCCGAAAAGGGAGACAGAAACGCCATGGCCAATTGGGACTACATCATCGTGGGCGGCGGGTCCGCTGGTTGCGTGCTGGCCAACCGCCTAACCGAGGATGCCAACGTCAAGGTCCTGCTGCTGGAAGCCGGGCCGCGCGACAAGTCGATGTGGATCGACATTCCGGCCGGCTTCACCCGACTGCTGAACCACGACAAGTTCAACTGGAACTTCCAGATGGAGCCGGAAGAGGGCATGGCCGGGCGTAGCATACCTTGCCCGCGCGGCCGCACGCTGGGAGGCTCGAGTTCGATCAACGGCATGCTCTACGTGCGCGGCCAGCCGCTCGACTACGACACGTGGGGGCAGTTCGGCAACCGCGGCTGGTCCTATTCGCAGGTCCTGCCCTACTTCAAGAAGTCGGAGAATTACCAGCCGGGCGGCGACGACAGCCGCGGCCGCGGCGGCCCGCTGAACGTGGCGCAGATGTGCGACACCCACGAGCTGTGCGATGCCTTCATCGATGCGGCCGAAGCGAGCGGTTATCCGAAGAACGCCGACTACAACAACGGCAACCAGGAAGGCTTCGGCTACTTCCAGGTGACGATGAAGAACGGCAAGCGCCAGTCGACGGCGCGCGCCTTCCTCGATCCCATCCGCTCGCGCCCCAACCTCACCATCGAGACCGACGCGCTGGTCAACAAGCTGATCCTCGAGGGCAAGCGCTGCGTCGGCGTCTCCTACAGCGTGCACGGCCAGGCGAAGGAGGCCCGTTGCGGGCGCGAGGTCATCGTCTCGTGCGGCGCGGTGCAGTCGCCCGGCGTGCTGGAGCATTCGGGCATCGGCCAGCCGGAGCTTCTGCGCAGCCACGGCATCGAGGTGAAGCACGAGCTGAAGGGTGTCGGCGAGAATTATGGCGACCACTTCGCGCCGCGCATGAACTGGAGGGTGAAGCTGCCGATCACGCTGAACGAGCGCACGCGCGGCATCAACCTCATGAAGGAAGTGGTGCGCTACTACACGACGGGCCGCGGTGCGCTCGCACTCACCGCCGGCGTCGTCTACGGCTTCGTGCGCACGCGGCCGGGCCTCGAATCGCCCGACATGCAGTTCCACATGGCGCATGCCAGCTACGATACGGCGCAGAAGCGCGATCTCGAGCGCGAGCCCGGCATGACGGTGGTCATCGGCCAGTGCCGGCCCGACTCGCGCGGTTCGATCCACATCAAGTCGGCGATCCCGGGCAGCGCGCCGGCCATCCGGCCGAACTTCCTGTCGGCCCAGATCGACCGCGACGCGACGGTCGCCGGCATGCAGATCGCCCGCAAGATCGTCTCGCATCCGTCGATGTCGAAGTACATCGCCTTCGAGAACAATCCCGGCGACAAGGTGCAGAGCTACGACGAGTGGCTGAGCTTCGCCCGCGGCAACGGCCAGACGACCTATCACGTCATCGGGACCTGCAAGATGGGCTCGGATCCGATGGCCGTGGTCGACGACCGGCTGCGGGTCCACGGGATCGCCGGGCTGCGGGTGATCGACGCCTCGATCATGCCGACCGTGCCCTCGGGCAACACCAATGCGCCCACGATCATGGTTGCCGAGAAGGGCGCGGACATGATCAAAGAGGATGCCAAGGCGGGCCTCAAGGCCGCCGCCTGAGGCTGAAATGGGGGACTTGATGAAGCCTGTGAGGTCCATTCTCGCCGTGCTGGCGATCGGCGGCCTGGTGGCGGCCTGTCACGGCTACGATCCGAAGACCGAGTCGAAGCGCGACATGCTGGCCGATTCGGGCTTCAAGGTCGTCTCGCTGAAGACGCCCGGCCAGACGGCCTCGTTCAAGAAGCTGCCGCCGCACAAGCTCGTTCGCAAGACATGGCAGGGCAAGCCGGTGTGGGTCTACGCCGACCCGACGATGTGCGGCTGCCTCTACATGGGCACGCAGGACAACTACAACGCCTACATCAAGGAGGCGTCGAAGCAGATGATCTCCACGGCGATGAGGGCCAACTACCAGGACGATCCCTACAGCCCGACCGGCATGGACAATGCCGTCGACAGCGACTGGGATTGGGGCGAGTGGGGCAATCCGGGTTACTACGGCCTGCCCTACTGAGGACGGCCTGACATCGAAACGCCCGGCAGAGCGATCCGCCGGGCGTTTTTCTTTGGACGAAGGGCCGAGGAGCTACTTCGGCTGTGTCGCCGGCACGCCCAGCGAGAGCATCAGGCGATTGGCCCAGTTGAAGAACGAGGCCGCGCCGATCAGGTCGGCGATGGCCGCATCGTCGAGGCCGACGGCGCGCAAGCGCTCGACATGGTCCTTGCCGAAGGTCATCGGCAGGGCCGTGAGTGCCACCGAGGCAGCGACGATCGCCTCCCAGCGTTCGTCGAGCCTGGCCTCGACGCCTTCGTCGAGCAGGCGCTGCACGTCGTCGACTCGCTTGGAGTAGGTCGCGGCAAAGCGCGCATGCACCGAGGCGCAATAGATGCAGCCGTTCAGGCGAGACGTCGCCGCCGCCGCGAGCTCGCGCTCGGCCCGCGGCAGGCCGGCCTCGGGATTGTAGAAGATGTCCTTGTCGGTCCGCGTGCGCGCTTCCAGCACGTCGGGATCGCGCGCCAGCAGCCGGAAGTAGGGCGACTTGACGCGCGCCGCATCGACCAGGCTCTTGATGTGGTGCTCGGTCATGTCGGCTTCCGCCATCGGCTCGAGCCAGGGCAGCCAGTCGAGCATGTCGCGGGTGAAGACGACCGGCTCGGTGTGCGGCGGCGGCGTCAGGGTCTTGTCGGTGCTCATAGGGTGCTCGCGAGGACGCCCAGGCCGGCCACGACCCGGATCTGGTAGGACAGGAAGGAGACGAGCTGGGAGACCGTCACGATGTCGTCGGTCGACCAACCGGCATCGAGTAGCGACTGCAGCGATGCGGCCGACGCGTCGCGCGGATGGAACACCAGCATGTGCGTATGCTCGAAGGCGGCGGCGAGGCGCGGACCCAGTGCTGCGCGTCCGGCGTCGCTCACCTTCCAGGTCGGACCCGGTGTGTCCTCGACCGAAAGCGGCCCTTTGGGAAAATGACCGTAAGGACCCTTGGTCTTCGCGGCTGCAACTTCAGCGGCGACGGCGCTGCGCAGATTGGCGGGCAGCTTGGCCGCATAGAAGGCATCCGTCTTCGGCTCGCCGTGCAAGCCCGTGACGAACGACGCGATGGCGTGGCGCTCGTCGGTGGTGACGCCGCCCAGCTGCTTTGGCTCGAACAGCGAAGTGAAGCTCGCCTGCGCGTGCTTGCGCGCTTCGATGCGCTGGGCGCGTATCGCGTCCAGCTTGGAGCCGGGTGCGATACCCACCAGGCTGTCGATCACGTCTGTCATGCGACTTGTCTCGTCCCCGCTTTGATTTCCGGCGCCCAGCCCAATGCAGGCGCGACCTTTTCGGCGAACAGTTCGATCGACCGAAGGATATACGGGTGCGGCGGATCGATCGAGTGAACCTGCATCGTGAGGTCGGTCGAGCGTTGCAGGGTCGAGTCGGCCTGCAGCGAGGCGATCACGTCGTCCGGCGTGCCGATGTGAACGTCCATGGCCCTGATCAGGTCGCCGACCAGGCTGCCCGAGGTGAAGTTTCCGGTGGCCGCCAACCGGTGGCGCAGGCGGGACAGGCCGATTTCAGCCAGCCGCATCGCTTCGTTGCGGTCGTCCGCCACGAAGATGGTGCGCGAGGCGAGGATGCGCGGTTCCACCCCCTTGGGCAGTGCCTCCAGATAGGCGTCCAGCATCGGATTCTGGATATCGGCCAGCGAAGCCTGCGGCGCTTCGAGAGGGCGCGGCTGGGTGCGCGACAGCATCAGTCCGTCACCCGCCAGGCCGGCGCGCCGCGCGCCCGGCACGGTGAAGGTCGCCTGCCAGATGCGATCGACCAGAGTCGGGTTCGGCGGATAGAGCTTGTCGCCGCCGGGCAGCGGGCCACCTGACCAGGCGGCCCTCAGCAGGGCGAGGTTGTGATCGAACAGCGCATGCCGCTGGTCGCTTTCCAGGCCGAAGGCGGTGAAAGCCGTCATGTTGCCGCCCGGTCCGACGCCGACTTCGAGGCGTCCGCCGCTCATCAGGTCGGTGACGACGGCATCCTCGGCGACGCGGATCGGCAGTTCCAGCGGCAGGGTAACGATGCCGGTACCAAGTCGGATGCGCGACGTATGGGCCGCCGCATGGGCCAGGAAGACGAAGGGGGCCGGCAGACCGCCTTCGCCCTCGTGGAAATGGTGCTGGGCGATCCAGGCCGAATCGAAGCCGCATTTCTCGGCCTGCACGATCTGCTCCGTCGCGAGACGGTAGCGTTCGGCGGCGTCGACCTGGTCGAGCAGGCGGGTGAAGAAGCCGAGGCGCTTGATCGGAAACGTGGTCATGGGCTCAACCTTGGAGGATTTTCGGACGGGACGGCAAGGACGGGCACACCGGGCACCGGCAGGCTGCGGCCGGGAATCGCGTCGATCAGCTCGCGCGTATAGGCGCTGTCGGGCCGGCCGAAGACGGTTTCGATCGGGCCGCCGTCGACCTGCCGGCCCTTGTGCATCACCGAGACCGTGTCGGAGATCTGCCGCACGACGGCGAGATCGTGCGAGACGAACAGGTAGGTGAGGCCGAGCGTTTTTTGCAGCTCATCGAGCAGCGAGAGGATCTGGGCCTGCACGGTGACATCGAGCGCGGAAACCGCCTCGTCGAGCACCAGCACGCGCGGATCGAGGACGAGGGCGCGGGCGATGGCGACCCTCTGCCGCTGGCCGCCCGACAGTGCGCGCGGATGGCGTTCGAGGAAACTCTCCGAGAGTCCGACCCTGGCCAGCATGTCGCGCACCTTGCGGGCGCGATCGGCGGCGGGGATCGGCTCGAAATTGAGCAGTGGCTCCTCGACAATGCGGGCGATGGTCTGGCGTGGATCGAGCGAGCCGAAGGGGTTCTGGTAGACGAGCTGGATGTGCTTGCGGAACTGTCGCAGCTTCTCGCCCTTCAGGGTGGTGAGATCGACGCCGTCGACCAGGATGCGGCCCGCCGTGGGCTTGATGAAGCCGACGATGCTGCGGATCGCCGTGGTCTTGCCCGAGCCCGATTCGCCCACGATCGCGTGCGTCGTGCCGCGCCGGACCTTGAACGACACATTGTCGACGGCGCGGAACGACTTGGCCTCGCCACCGGTCACCGTGAAATCGTGCGTCAGTCCGGTGACCTCGATGGCGAAATCCTGACTCTCGATCCCGGGCCGTGCCGGCCGCGGCTTGCCGAGCGATGGAGCGTCGGCCAGCAGGCGGCGCGTATAGGCGCTGCGCGGAGCGGCCAGCACTTCCTTGACACCTCCCTGTTCCTGGATGCGGCCGTTCTGTAGCACCACCAGCCGGTCGGCCCGATCGGCGGCGACGCCGAGATCGTGGGTCACCAGCAGCACCGCCGTACCGCTCTCGCGGCGCAGCTCGTCGATCAGGTCGAGGATGCGCCGTTGCACCGTGACGTCGAGCGCGCTCGTCGGCTCGTCGGCCACGATCAGCGCCGGATTCAGCGCCACGGCGATGGCGATCAGCACCCGCTGCTTCATGCCGCCGGAGAGCTCGTGCGGATACTGACGGGCCCGCATCTCGGCCGGAGTCAGGCCGACCCGCTCCAACAGCTCGATGACGCGCGCGTGGATCGCCCTGCGGTCGCCGCGCTTGTGGATCTGGAGGACTTCGGCGAGCTGTGAGCCGATCGTGCGCACCGGATTGAGAGAGCTGCCGGGATCCTGCGGGATCAGGCTGACGACGGCGCCGCGGATGGAATCCAGCCGCTTCTGCGACCAGTTCGTGATGTCGGTGCCGTTGAGGCGGATCGTGCCGCTCTCGACCCGGCCGTTACCAGCCAGCAGGCCGAGCGTCGCCTGGGCGGTCGTGGTCTTGCCGGAGCCGGATTCGCCCACCAGCGCCACGACCTCGCCGGGCGCGACGCTGAAGGAGACACCGTGCACGACCCGCTGCTCGCGGTCGCCCGTCTTGTAGGCAATCGCCAGATCGTCGACCTGGAGGATGGGGGTGACGGTCATGGCGCGGTCCTGCCCAGCGCCTTGCTGATGCGGTCGGCCGACAGCACGACCAGCACGACGACGAGGCCCGGCGCGGCGGTGAGCCACCAGGCGCGCGACAGGTAGTTGCGGCCCTCGGCGATCAGCAGGCCCCATTCCGGTGTCGGCGGCGGTGCGCCGTAGCCCAGGAAGCCCAAGGTCGAAATGGCGAGGATGGCCGAGCCGAACTGAAGCGCCGCCAGCGCGATCACCGACGTGAGCGAGTTGGGCAGGACGTGACGGTAGAGCACGGCCCAGAAGGTGCCGCCGCTGCCGTACGCCGCCTCGACATATTCGCTGCGCCGCACCCGCACGACTTCCGACCGCGCGAGGCGCGCGAAGCGGGCGATGGAGACGGCGCCGACCGCGATGGCGACATTGATGGTGCCGAAGCCCAGCAGGACGATGATGCTGAGCGAAAGCAAAAGCGACGGCACGGCGAGCATCGAATCGACCAGACGCATGATCACCGCGTCGATCCAGCCGCCGCGCGCGCCGGCGATCAGGCCGAGCAGGGTGCCGAGGATCAATCCCACGGTGACGGCGACGAAGGCGCCGGACAGCGAATGCCGCGCGCCGTAGACGATGCGGGCATAGACGTCGCGTCCCAGCCCGTCGGTGCCCAGCACGTGCTCGGCGCTGGGCGGCCGGAGCTGTTCGCCCGGCACGCCTTCCGTGCCGCTGTAGCCGGCGAAGAGCGACGGCAGGGCGGCCCAGGCGAGGACGATGAACACGACGGCCCAGGCCAGGGCCAATGTCACCGGCACGCGCTTGAACCGTGTGGTCCAGCGGCCGGGAGCGTCGGCCATCGTGCCGGTTGCGGTTTCTGCGGTCATGTCGCGGCTCCCCCCTTGGTGCCAAGTCGGGGGTCGAGCACCGGATAGAGCAGGTCGACGATCAGGTTGATCGTGACGAAGGCCAGTGCCGAGATCACGACGATGGCCTGCAGCACCGCCGTGTCGTGGTTGCCCACGGCCTGGTAGGTGAGCCCGCCGAGGCCGCTCAGGCCGAACACCGCCTCGGTGACCACCGCGCCGGCCAGCAACTCGCCGAACAGAACGCCGGCGATGGTGAGCGTCGGCATGATGGCGTTGCGTGCCACGTGCCGCCACAGCACCCAGTTGCGCGAAGCGCCTTTCGCGCGGGCGACGGCCACGAAGGGCTGCGCCAGCACCTGGTCGATGTTGCGCATCAGGATCTGCGCCAGCGGGGCGGAAATCGGGATGGCGAGCGTCAGCACGGGCAGGACGAGCTTCTCGACCGGACCGGGGCTGATGACGGAGACCAGCCCGAGCTGGAACGAGAAGATCTGGATCAGCATGATGCCGAGCCAGAAGACGGGCACGGAAACGAACAGCGACGGCAGGGACTGCAGCCCGGCCCGCAGCCATTCCATGCCCACCATGTTCGAGAGGGTGGCGAGGAGGATCGTCAGGATCAGGGCCGCGGCGAAGGCGAGCGATGCGAGCAGCAGCGTGGACGGCAGGTTGGTCGCGAGTTGCTGGCTGACCGGCACACCCGCCTGGATCGAGATGCCGAAATTGCCGGTGAGGAAGTTGCCGACGGTCGTGAGGTAGCGTTCCCATAGTGGGCGATCCGCGCCGTAGGAGGCGCGGATCTCGGCGATCTGGTCAGCCGAGAGACCCATGTCGGGGCTCATGAACTTGATCATGATCGCATCGCCCGGCAGCACCTGCAGCAGCAGGAAGGCGGCCGTGAAGGTGAGCGCCAGCACGGCCAGAGCCTGGCCGACTCGCCCCAGGAGGTAGCGTGCCATGTCGTGTCCTGCGCCTATTTGGCGATCCAGGTGGCGTAAAAGCTCGGCCGGCCGACGGCCTCGAAGGTGAAGTCCTTCACCTTCGGCGACGCGGCGAAGGCCTGCGGCTCCTCGAAGATCGGGATCACATAGCCTTGGTCGATGACATAGGCCTGCACCTCGCCCACCAGCGCGATGCGCTTCACCGGATCGGTGGCGGCGGCGATGTCCTCGAGCAGCGTGTTCAGCTTCTCATCGACGAAGGTCTGGACCTTTTTACTGACGCCACCCTTCTGCAGCAGAGCGTTGCGCGTTGTCGGATAGTACTGGCTGCGGATCACGTCGGGATCGGCGCGCCCGACCATGGCCGGCGCGACGGGCGTCTTGGCCGGGTCGAGGCTGTCGGCGACCCTGCTGCCGGCATCGCCCGCCAGTACGTTCAGTTTCACCCCGACCTTGGCCCATTGCTGGGCGACGAGCTGCAGCGTCTCCTTGTTCTGCGGTTGCGGCGGCGATTCGTACGCCTGAAGCACCAGCTCCTTGCCGTCCTTCTGGCGCAGGCCCTTCGGCCCGATCGTCCAGCCGGCCTCGTCGAGCAGCTTGGCGGCCAGCGCCGGGTCGTAGGCAAGCTTGGCCGACTGGTCGACATAGCCCTGCGCGGTCGAGGCGATGATCGACTTGGCCTGCGGATAGTTGGCCGAGAACAGCGTCGCCACGATTTCCTTGGCGTTGGTCGCATGCAGCAGCGCCTTGCGCACGCGGATGTCGGAGACCAGGGGATTGTCGGGCCGGAACACGACCGTGTTGTTCACGCCGCGCGTGGAGGCGGCGTAGATGACGTAGCCCTTGGACTGGACCTGCTTCTCGTCATAGGCCTGGACCTGGCGGATGACGTTGGCCTGGCCGGCCAGCAGCGCGCCGATGCGCACGCTATCCTCGGGCGTCACGACGTACTTGATGCTGTCGAGGTTGGCGCGACCCTGATGGGCGAGCTTGGCCGGGCCCCACTTGTAGTCCTTGCGCGCCTCCATCACGAGTTCGCGGCCGAGCACCTCGCTCTTCACCACGAACGGGCCGGAGCCGATGATCTTGGTGGCGTCGCCGAGCGCGTCGAACGGCAGCGCGAGCGTCTTCAGGGATACCAGCCCGGAGCCGATCACCGAAGTGCCCTGCAGGAAGCCGACCGACGGCTTGGTGAAGAAGAACTTCACGGTCAGCGGATCGACGACCTCGCTGCCCTTGTAGTTGGTGATGACCTCGGAAACCGGCTGCTTCAGCGCCTTGTTGCCGAGCCCGTAAGTGTCGAAGTTCTTGGCGACCGCCGCGGCGTCGAGCGGCGTGCCGTCGGAGAAAGTGACGCCCGGCCGGATCTTGAACGTGTATTCGGTGGCGTCGGCATTGACCGTCCAGCTCTCGGCGATCCACGGCTCGATCTCGAGCGTCTTGGGATTCTGGTAGGTGAGCTTGTCGGTGATCTGGTTCAGCACGCCGCCGTTGGGATAGAAGCCGCCGGCCGGCGGATAGAGGTTCGTGTGCGGCTGCTGCTCCAGATAGATCAGCGTCCCGCCCTTCGTGACTGCGGTCTGCGCAGCCACGCCTCCCGCGAGGACGGCGATGGATGCGAGTGACGCCAACGCGCCGGCCAGAAACCGCTGGTACTTCACCTGAATCACGACAACCCCCTCGAGCCTTTAGGGCACGGGAATCGCCATGCAGAATTTAGGCCGAATCTCGCCGTGCGAGCCGGATATATGGCTGCCGGGTCGCGGCAATTACACAGAGCAGATTGCCAAAATAGGCGGCGCGCCGGAGCAGGACTTGCCGTCCGTCGCGTCCGCCAGAGGAAAAACTATCCGCCGAGAAGTGCGGCGGACGGCGTCAGCTCCTTCCGCTCCACCTTCTTCACGATCTCGGTGAGCTTGGCGTGGGTCGGCGCCTTCACGCCGATGAAGTCGCCGCGATCGGCGATGTAGCCGTTCATGAACTCGATCTCGGTGCGACGGCCCTTGATGATGTCCTGGGCCATCGAGGGGCGCTGGATGTCGGCGCGGGGATTGGGATTGGTGTTGGAGCCGGGCCGCAGGATCGCCTCGACCTCGTCGAGCGCGGCCTTGTCGTCCTCTGAAGCGCGCGCCAGCAACTCGGGTTCGAACTTGCCGATCTTCTCGATGTGATAGCCCAGCGCCTGGCCGACCCTCACCGCTTCGCCGCCCAGCTTGATCGAGAAGCGACGCACGGCGTCGTTGCGGTCGCAGTCGGTGCCGGTCATGCCGGTGGCGGCCGAGACGCCGTTCTTCATGCCGTTCTGGCAGAGCTTCGACCAACGCTCGCCCCACAGGTTGGTCGTGGTCTTGGCGCTGTCGATCATGCCCACCATCTCGCGCAGTTCCTCGACCCGCTTGGTGATGCGGCCATGGACCTCGCCGACGCGGAACACGGTGTGCTTGTCGCCACCCTTCGAGACCGTGCGGCGGATCTTGCCAGCCTCGTACATGTCGACCGAGATCAGCGAGGCGACCATGCCGACCGTCTTGCCCCAGCCGACGACGCCCGCGATGCGCTCTTCGTTGAGGCAGTTCTGCAGCGACACGACGTAGCCGTCGGGGGCCAGATACTGCTTGATCAGCGCGGTCGCCCATTCGGTGTCGTAGGACTTCATCGACACGAAGGCGATGTCGATCGGCTTCTGGCGCGACAGGTCCTGCATCTCCGTGAGATGCATGGTCTTGGCCTTGGTGACGGTGAACTTCTCTTCCGGCGTCACGCCGTCGAGTTCGAGGCCGCGCTTGCGGATGATCTCGATATTCTCCGGCCAGAAGTCGATGAGGGTGACGTCGTGGCCAGCATGCGCGAGATAGCCGCCGACATAGCCGCCCAAGGCTCCCGTGCCAACGACTGCGATTCGCTTACCCATCCTGATCTCCCTATAGGCTGATTGTTAAGGTGCGACGCGCGGCTCGTTGCGCGCGCGGTCGAGATAGCGTTCGGCGTCCTCGGCCAGCAGCAGCCGGTCGGCCATAAGTTGCGTGACGGCCGCCTGGACCCTCGCGACGTAATCGGGGCCGCTTCTGTAGCGTTCGGCGATAGAGGAGCGCGGATCATCCGCGGCATCGCGCGCGGCCTTGTCGATCGGCAGGGGCAGGCAGCTGCCGTCGCGGTCGGCGATTTCGCCGGTGGGGTAGGGCGGCTTGTACTCGTTCCAGCCGGTATAGGTCGCGAGCGGCACGGCGATGTCGGGCAGGCGAATGCCCGCGACCTCGTTGCCGTCGGCGTCGACCCTGCTGACCAGGGTGCGATAGGTCTTGTCGGGAGCGACGGGCCTTATCCAGTCGCCGGGAGGCGCCACGACGTTGGTGGTACGCACGATCGCGGCACCGGGCACGGCGGGAAAGCCGGTCTTGTCGGGCTCGACCAATGTGCCGGCAGCCAGCGTCGGCACGCGGCTGGGCGGCGGCGCCTTGCCCGACACGACCCATTCGTCGAGCGCGACCAGCAGGGCCCGGATCGCCGGCATCGGATTGTGCGGGTTGCGAGGATTGAGGTTCGGGCCTGGATCGGTCGTGGCGCCGGCGCGCCCGCCATGCTGCGTGCCCGCGATCATGTAGACGCGCGAGTTCTCGGGCAGCGTCACGTCCCGGCTGCCCAGCGAATCGGTGTGCAGCAGCGAGGCGCCCTTCTGCCAGTATTCTGTCGAAGTGTTGGTCTCGATCAGCAGCGGATCGCTGCCGTCGCTGCGGAACAACGAGCCGCTCTTGCCCGTCAGTGGATCACTGAGCAGCGCCGTCGAGAAGGGGAATTCGTTCTCGGGGAAGCCGTGATCCTCGTGCTGGGTGTTGGTGCGCGCCGGCTGGGCGAACGGCGTATTGAAGAACACGCGGCCGACACCGGCGATGTGGCTCAGAATGCCGTCGAACACGCGGCGGCCCTGTTCGTCGCGGTTGAAGCCTTCGGAGATGTGGTTGCGCAGATAGCGGCCGGCCTGGGAGAAGCCGATGGCCAGCGCATGCGTCATGGGTCGGCCCGTGGCCTTCACCGCCTCGGGCGAGTGACGCAGCCAGCTCACTACGTCGCGTGTCGCCGCGAAGCCCAGCCCCTGCACCTTGGGGTTCTTCGCTTCGTAGTGGAATTCGTAGAGGAAGCCCGGCTTCGGCTTCGTGCCTTCGCGCAGCTTGATCGAGCGGGTATCGATGAATGACCACTGGTTCAGCGGCAGCTCTCGCGGCTCGTCGTCGGCGCGCTCGCGCACGGTCAGGCGCGCGCGGGGTTGTTCCAGTGTGGCGACCTCGTGCGAGAGCTTGAACGTCTCCAGAGCGCCGAGGCGTGTGCCGGATACCCACTCCTCGCGAACCGTCTGCACGATCGGCTGGCCGTTGTTCGTCGCGATCGGCGCCGTCAGGGCGAGACCCATGTTGGCGCGCGGCGCATCGGGATCCCAGCCCGACCAGACGATCGTGTAGCCGAGCCGCAATGGGAAGGCGTTGCCGAGATCGGCCAGCGTCTGCGGATCGTTCACCCCCTGAGGGCCGTCGGCGATGTTGCCGAACAGCATCTTGCGGCCGCGATTGTTGACCTCGTAGAGGATGCGCGCGTTGCCGCGTGAAGAATTCTTGGGCCGCAGCATGAAGACGCTGGTCGTGTATTCGACCTTGCCGGCGGCATTGCGCGGCGCCTTGTCGATCAGGGCGATGCCGCTATTGGCGGGCAGCGTCGGATCGACCTCGCCCCTGGCAACGGCGATGACGCGCTCGTAGGCACCGACCTCGCCGAACGCGGCGCCGTCGGCGAGCGGTTCGACCTTTTCGATCTCGAGGGAGAGAAGCACTAGGCCCTGGCTTCCGCCTGGACCTCTTCGGCCGGGAAGTTCAGCTCCACGCCGACGCCGTCGGGATCGTAGAGGAAGATCTGCGCCGCGCCGGTGCGCGGCACGATCTGCTCGCGGAATTTCACGTCCTTCGATTGCAGGCGCTTGCGCACGCCGGGCAGGTCGCTGGCGGCGAAGGCGATATGGTCGAAGCGACCGGTATCGTCGAACTTCTTCTCGGTGCCGCGTACGACGATGCCCTCGCGTGGCTTGCGCTCGCCCAGCAGGTGCACGGTGGCCACGCCGCCGGAATACAGCCAGTAGCCGGGGAAGCCGAGCGGCGGACGGTCGCCGTTCTCGAGGCCGAGCACGTCGCAATAGAAGTTCTTGGTGGCTTCGAGGTCGGACGGCTCGATCGTGTAGTGCTGAAGGGGGCCAAGCGGCATGGTCGGTCTCCGGGGGTCAGTCAGACGAAAGTGAGATCGGCGTCGGCACCCATCATCCAGGCGCCCACCGTTTCGAAATGGGAAAGCCGGCCCTGCAGCTGCTGGGTCACGGTATGGATGTCGCGGAAGCGGCGTTGCAGGGGATGGTTCTCGAAGATCGCCGTGGCGCCCGCCGCATTGTAGGCGAAGTCGACGGCGTCCTTGGCCTTGTGGATGGCGTTGGTCGCGGCCATGCGGACGGTGATGCGCTGCTCGATGGTGATCTTGTTGCCGGCCGAGAGGTCCTTCCAGATGGAGGCCATCGACTGCAGCACGAAGGCGCGGGCGGCCCGGAGATTGACCTCGGCCTGCGCCAGGTTGGACTGCACAACGGCATTGTCGCGCAGCGGACTCTTGAGGCCGCGTGGGACCTTGTTGCGCGCGACGTCGAGGAAGCAGTCGAGTGCGCCGCGGGCGATACCGCAGGCCACGCCCGCGAAGCCGACCTGATAGCAGGTGCCGGCACCCATCCTGTAGAGCGGGCCGGCCTCGCGGCATTCGAGCTCGAAGTCGCGGGTGATCGAATGGTCGGCGCGCACGAAGAAATCGTCGAGCGCGAACTGGTCGCTCGCCGTACCGCGCAGGCCGACCGTGTTCCAGATGTCCGTCCACTGAACGTCGCCGGTGCGCACCAGCATGGTGCGCTCCTGCTGCCGGCCGTTCTCGTCGAGTCGCGGCGAGCCGTCGGCCTTGAAGATCGGGCAGTGGGCGCCGAGCCAGGTGGCGTGCCGGCCACCGGACGCGAAGGCCCAGACACCGGTCACTTCGTACCCACCTTCGCACTCGATCGCCCTGACCTTGGGACCCGGCCCCCAGGCCAGCACGGCACGGGGATCGTCGCCGAAGATCGCGCGCGCCACCGGCAGGTCGAGATAGGCCGCCGACATGGCGCAGCCGCCGGCCTGGCTCAGGCACCAGGCGGTCGAGGCATCGCCGCGGGCGATCGTCTCGATGACATGGAAGAAGGTCACGGGATCGGTCTCGATCCCGTTCGACGATCTCGGCAGCAGCAGCCGGAACAGCTGTGCCTCGTGAAGCTTGGCGAGCAGCGCCGGCGGCAGCCGGCGCGTCTCCTCGATTTCGTTGGACGCGGCCTCGACGGCTGGCCGGACGGCCTCGGCGCGGGAGATCACGG